>Ga0310810_10001132_pt1 | contig 27398 bp, 25 predicted proteins | sample NCmetagenome_FD_207641 | JGI IMG/M metagenome (GOLD analysis project Ga0310810, IMG submission 207641) | Soil microbial communities from experimental microcosm in Duke University, North Carolina, United States - NC | ecosystem: Engineered > Artificial ecosystem > Soil microcosm > Unclassified ...
CACGCGCCCGTAGGACATGTCGGTGATGTGGAGCAGGCCGTCCACGCCGCCCAGGTCGATGAAGGCGCCGAAGTCGGTGATGTTCTTGACCACGCCCTTCCGCACCTGGCCGACGGCGAGCTCCTTCATCAGGTGCTCGCGCTTGTGGGCCCGCTCGTTCTCCAGAATGACCCGGCGGCTCACCACGATGTTGCGGCGGCGCTTGTTGAGCTTGATGATCTTGAACTCGTAGGTCTGGCCCAGCAGCTCGTCGATGTTCGGCACCCGGCGCAGCGCGATCTGGCTGCCGGGGAGGAAGGCGTCCACCCCCATCAGGTTCACCACCACGCCGCCCTTGATCTTCTTGACCAGGGTACCCTCGACCGGCTGGTCGCTCTCGTGGGCCACGCGGATCTTTTCCCAGACCCGCATGAAGTCGGCCTTCTTCTTGGAGAGGACGACCGCCCCTTCCTGATCTTCCAGGTGCTCCAGGAAGACTTCGACCTCGTCGCCCTCCTTGAGCGACTGGGGATCCTTGAACTCGTCGAGCGGGACCGAGCCTTCGGACTTGAAGCCGACGTCGAGAATGACCGCGTTGTCGGTGACTCGGAGGACCTTGGATTTGACGATCTCGCCCTCGACGATCTGCGCCATGGTGCCCTCGTACATCGAGAGCATGCGCTCGTAATCTTCGTCGGAGTAATTCTCGTCGTAGAGATCCTGGCGGACCCGGAGACCGGTGGGAGAGGCGAACTGTTCGGTGGTGGGTTGAAGTTGATCGAGCATGCGCTGCCAAGCCATCCTTGAGTTGTCCGCCGCGCAGGGTGCCGCGGGTGGAATGTGAGCCGCCGGCCGAGCCGAGGTGCCCGGAGAGCAAGCCTTGAAGGTTAACTGGTCGTTGGGGTCAACGCAAGGTGGGACAAGCCTTTGTGGCCAGTCAGGGCTTTCTGATCCCGAAGATCGGACGGGCCAGCTCCACGATGATCCGGACCTGGTCGGCGAAGCTCATGCTGGTGGTATCGAGCCGGATCGCGTCGTCGGCCGCCCGCAGAGGAGCGACGGTCCGGCTGGAGTCGGCCCGGTCCCGGGCCTCGAGGGCGGCCGTCTCCGCGGCGAGGGTGTCGGCGGCGGTCTCACCGCCTCGCTGGGTCACCCGGCGGCCCGCCCGGGCCTCCGCAGACGCGGTCAGAAACACCTTGAGCTCCGCGTCGGGAAACACCACGGTCCCGATGTCCCGCCCATCCACCACCACGTCCCGGCCGGCGCGGACCAGGGCCCGGAGCCGGGAGTTGATCCATTCCCGGACGACCGGGACGGCCGACAGCGCCGACACGCGCGCGGTCACCTCGGCACCCCGGAGCTCGGGATCCACCGGGACACCCTCGAGGTAGGCCGCGAACCCCGCCCCGTCGGGCTGGAGCATGAGCCCCCGATCTTCGGCCGCGCGGAGAATGGTCTCGGCGCCCACCACGGCCAGGGGGTCACCCGCCGGCTGACCCCGGCGAGCCGCCTCCCTGAGCGCCACCAGCGTCACTCCGCGGTACAACGACCCCGAATCGAGGTGCGCGAATCCCACCGCCTCGGCCACGGCCCGGGCGGTGCTCGACTTGCCGGAGGCGGACGGCCCGTCGATGGCGATGACGCCGCCCTTCATGCGCGCGAGCCCACCGCGACCCGCCGAAGTGTCGCCGGAAAATCCGGAAAGCTGACTTCGGCGCAGGCCAGGTCGTCGATCCGGATCCTGGCGCCCGGGAGCGTCCCCAGGACCTTGAAGGCCATCGCGAGACGGTGATCGCCGGCAGTGCGGACGGCGCCGTGCGGCGGACGCTCCCCCCCGGTGACGTGGAGGTCGTCGCCCACCACCTCGGCCCGGCCTCCGACCGCGCGCAGGTTTTCGGCGATGAGGCCGAGCCGGTCGCTCTCCTTCACCCGCAGCTCGCCGACCTCGTGGAACACCGTCGTCCCCTGGGCCCGCGAGGCCACGACGGCCAGGAGGGGGATCTCATCGATGAGCGCGGGGACCTCCGCGGCGGTGACCGATGTCGCGCGCAGCGCGGCCGGGCGCACGATCAGGTCGCCGACCGGCTCGCCCACCCGGGTCTCCAGCTCCTCCACCTCGACCAGCGCGCCCATGCGGCGAAGTACCTGGAGAAACCCGGTGCGAGTCGGGTTGAGGCCGACGCCGGTGACCGCGAGCTCGCCCGACTCGGCCAGCACGGCGGCGCCGACCAGGAACGCCGCCGAGGACGGGTCTCCCGGCACCTGGACATCGAAGGGCACGACCGCTCCGCCGGGCTGGAAGCGAAGCCAGCCGTCCAGCTCGGCGACCCCATAGCCGAAGACGCGGAGCATGCGCTCGGTATGGTCCCGGCTCCGGCCGTGCGGCTCGCGCAGCTCGACCTCCACTCCGCCCACCATGCCGGCGAGGAGCAGACAGCTCTTGATCTGCGCGCTGGAGACCGGCATCTCGTAGCGCAGCGGCTGCAACCCGCCGCCGCGGATGGTGAGTGGAAGCCCGTCGCCCCCGCGTTCGGCGAAGCGGGCGCCCATCCGCGCGAGCGGCCCGGTGACCCGGCGCATCGGCCTGCGCCGCAGCGACGCGTCGCCGGTCAATGTGGCCGCGAAGCGGTGGCCCGCCAGGAGGCCGAGCAGCAGACGAGTGGTCGTTCCGGAGTTGCCGCAATCGAGGATCCGCGCCGGCCGCCGCAGGCGGCCGGCGCCCTTCACGGTGACCACCGTATCGGGCCGAAGCGGGCTGATCGTCGCCCCGAGCTGGCGCAGCACCCGGGCCGTCGAGCGGGCGTCGAGCGAGGTGAGCGCACCGCCCACATGCGTGGTCCCGCGGGCCATCGCGGCGAACAGCAGCGCGCGATGGGTGATGCTCTTGTCTCCCGGGACCCGGACCCGACCCGCGACCTTCACCGGTCGAGGCCCCGGCGGAAGTCCCGCGCGGCAGCCAGGTAACGCTCGAGACCGACGGCGTCGCCGGAGGCGAGCAGCGCCCGCAGCTCGGCCAGCGCGACGCCGGTCTGCTCCAATGCCTCGTCCAGGGCGGGCCGATTCATCAGCAGAATGTCGAGCCACATCTCGGGGCTGCTCGCCGCCAGCCGGGTGGTGTCCCGAGCCCCCGGACCGAAGGACACACCGCCCAGTCTGCGCTCGGCCAGGGCGTGGGCCAGCGCAGAAGCGACCGCCTGGGGGAGGTGGCTGGTCCAGGCGAGCTGCCGGTCGTGCGCCGCGGCATCGATCAGGATCGCCTCGGCCTCGATGACTTCGCGCCAGAACCCCATCACCGCGCGGGCCGGCCGCTCCCCGTCGCCGGCCAGCTCGCACACGTAGACGACGCAGCCCCGCAGGCGGTCGGGCCGCGCCGCGGCGAATCCCGAATCGTGGGTCCCCGCGAGCGGATGGCCGCCGGCGAACCGCGCGGTCAGCCCCGCCTCCATGGCGCGGGCCATGACCGGCCCTTTGACGCTGCAGACGTCGGTCAGCACGGCCCCCGGCTCAAGCGCGGGCCCGAGCCGGCCGATGAGATCGAGGGTCGCCCGAGGTGGGACCGCCAGCACCACGAGATCCGCGCCCCGGACGGCACGCCCCGGGGTGTCGGCCATTTCGGTGATGGCGGACGCCTTCAGCGCCTCGACGGCCTCGGCCCGGGACGCCGAGTACCCGACGACACGGGCGACTCCGGCCAGGCGAGCCTGCCAGGCGAGCGACCCGCCGATGGCACCCAGTCCGACCACCGCGAGGGATGATGGGCGCACGAGTCAATCGGCTGAGGAGATCGTCACGGGGCGCATTGTACCGCCATACCTAGCGAATCTCAACGCGCCTTCGAATACCGGAGCAGGCCGACACCGTCCCGATCCCTGGCGGCCGGGATTCGGGCGGTCAGCCGGCGCCTAAGCGCCTGACGTCGTGATGCTTGGTGGATGGCGTCCCGGCAGCTGGCCTGGGCGACGGCTTGGCATTTGCCTGCACGCTGGCGTACTTCTTGCCCCTAATGGTGAGACAGTGGCGAAGATCCTGATCGTCGAAGACAGCCCCGACAACATGAAGCTGTTCCGGACCCTCCTGACCTTGCGGGGTCACGAGGTGACGGGGCTGCCTGGTGGTGACGGGTTGCTGGAGACGATCGCGCGCACGGCCCCGGCGCTGGTGCTGATGGACATCCAGCTCCCGGGCCGGGACGGCTTCGCCCTGGTGCAGGAGATCCGGGAGTCCCCCCACCGGTCGTTGAGGGTCGTCGCCCTCACCGCGCACGCCATGAGCGGAGACCGGGAGCGCGCGCTGGGCGCGGGATTCGACGGCTACATCACCAAGCCGATCGACATCCGGACCTTTCCCGACGTGGTGGAGCGGGCGCTCGCCGGCGAGACTCCTTCGCCCTGAGCGCGACAAACGCCAAGGGCCAAGATGCCATGAGCCAGGAGACCGCACCGACCCAGCCGCAGCCCGGGGCCCGGACCGCCTCGGCCGAGAAGCAGGCGCTGCTCGAGGCCTACGACACCGTTCTCAAGCACCAGGCGGAGACGCGCGAGGCGGAGGAGCGGGAGGCCGAAGCCCGTCGGGCCGCGCGCGGGCGGGTGCGGCCGTGGGTCTGGACCTCGGCCGCCTGCACGATGGTGCTCTGTGCCTACCTCTTCATCGAGCGGCCCGAGTGGCTCTTCTCCGAGGCCGGCCCGCCCGAATCCGTTGCCGTCCAGGAAGCCAGTCTCCGCATCGGGATGGCCAACGCCGCGCAGCACATCCAGCGCTATCGCCAGCAGTACAACCGGCTCCCGGAATCCCTGGCCGAGGCCGGCGCGTACAGCGACGGGATCGAGTACAGCCGGATCGGGACCGGGTGGAAGATGACGGCCACCCAGGGCACGATTCAGCTCACGCTGAGCTCCCGCGACGCGCTGGCGACGTTCATCGGCCGGAGCTTCGAGGTCATCGCGCGGAGGGCGCCATGACCCGGGGACGGAAGGGATTCACCTTCATCGAGATGCTGATCGTCTGCGCGGTGATAGGCATCCTGGCGGGGCTGGCGGTGCTCAAGTACATCGACCTGCGCTACCGGGCGCTCTCGGCCCAGGTGGTGGGTGATCTGGAAGCGATCAGGCTGGCCGCGTATACCGGCTACTATGAGACCGGCTCCTGGGCCGCGGAGACGGGCCCGGGCCTCATGCCCGCGCAGCTGGTCCCCTACATGTCCAAGAGCTTCAGCTTCAGCAAGCCGGACTACACGCTCGACTGGGAGAACTTCGCGCCCCCCGGCGGCGGTCCGAGCGGAAGCATGCAGGTGGGTGTGGTGGTGGACGCCTCCAATCCCCGGCTCGCCCGCACGCTTGCCCTGCACATGGGCACTCGTGCGCCGTTCTTCGTGACGGGCAACACCGTCACGTACGTGCTGGTGGGCCCGGACGGGAAGAGCTAGGGCTCAGGCCAGCTCCCGCCGCCAGGCATCGAGGTCGCCGACCGGCGCCGGGTACTTGGGATCCATCCGCTCCAGCGCCGCAACCACCGTCTCCGCCACCAGCACGTCGCGGAGCGGCTTCCGATCCGCCGGCACCACGTACCAGGGTGCCGTCTCCGTGCTGGTCCGCGCCAGCATCTCCTCCCCCGCCGCCATGTAGTCGTCCCACCGCTTCCGGTCGTCCAGGTCGCCGGGATTGAACTTCCAGAACTTGTCGGGGTCGTCGAGCCGGGCCAGCAGCCGCTCCCGTTGCTCCCCGCGCGAGATGTGGAGATAGAACTTGAGGATGGTCGTTCCCGCCTCCGTCAGGTTCTGCTCGAAGCGGTTGATCTGGTCGTACCGCGTCCGCCACACGCTCTCCGGCACGAGCCGACGTACCCTGACCACCAGCACGTCCTCGTAGTGCGACCGATTGAAGATGCCGATCAGCCCTCGGGGCGGCACGGCCTGATGCACCCGCCAGAGGAAGTCGTGCCGGAGCTCGAGCTCGGTCGGCGCCTTGAACGCCGCCACCACGGCCCCCTGCGGATCGAGGGGGCCGAAGACGTTGCGGATGGTCCCGTCCTTGCCCGAGGTGTCGCGCCCCTGGAGCACGACCAGCAGGGCCCGCTTCCCTTCCGCGAACAGGGCCTCCTGAAGCCGGTCGATTCGCTCGGTGAGGGCGCCGAGCCGGTCGCGGAGCGCCGACTTGTCGGTCTCATGGGCGTGAGCGGGCCGGGCGGCCTCATCGGAGAGAGACACGGCGGCACCGGGAGCGACGGGATCGAGACGCATGGAGGCTCCGGACATCAGGGGTGATCGTCGGGGAAAAGCAGCGCGGCGGGAAGCAGGCCGAAGAGGGCGTTCACCCGCAGGATTTCACCATCGGCATCGAGGCGCTCGCCGCTGAGCGCGCAGGTCCACCGCGTGGGCCACCCGGAGGGAAGCGGCAGCACGGTGTCGTCCCAGCCCGCGGTGGGCGAGGCACCGCCCGCGACGGCCTTCGAAGCGGTGTGGCGCGCCGCCGCCACGAGAATGCGGTCGCGCTCGGCTCCCCGCGCGAACGCCACCACGCGCGCGGCCGCCGGGCCCCGGGCATCGAGCGGCAGGTAGACCGTGGAGCCGAAAGCGGACGGGCGCGCCCGGCGCGCGGCGAGGGCCGTCCGGATCAGGTGCAGCTTGAGTCGCCCGTCCTCGGGCCGCTCCACCAGGCCGCGCAGGTACCGACGGCGCGCATCGCGGTCGCCCGCCCACGCGCGCTCGATCTCCTCCAGGAGCGCGCTCCTGCGGGCGTAGTCCACCGGACGACGGTTGTCGGGATCCACCAGCGCGAGCAGCCCGAGCTCGTCACCCTGGTACAGATCGGGAATCCCCGGGCTCGTCAGATGGAGAATGGTGCGGGCGGCGGAGGTCCACCACCCCGCGCGACCGATGCGGGCGACCCAGCGATCGAGATCGTCGAGCAGACGGGGAGACCGGGCCGGCGAGAAGAGCGCCGCAATGTCCGCCTGGAGCGCGGCCTCGAACCCGGGATCGGGGTCGGTCCAGCTGGTGCGCCGTTTGGCTTCGCGTGCCGCCTTGAGCATGTATCCGTCGATCCGCTCTCGCAGCTCCTCCAGCATGCCCACGGCCGGCGGCTCGTGGGGCCAGATGCCCACCATCGCCTGGAACAGGTGATGGACCGTCGCCGGATCGGGCACGCGCCGGCCGCGCACGGTGGCCTTGAAGGCGACGTTGATGCGCCGCCAGCGGTCGAGGCGCTCCACCCACTCGTCGGGCAGCTCGGCCAGCTGGTCGAGGCGGGCGCGCACGTCGGCGGTACGCTTGGTGTCATGGGTGGTGACCGCGAGGAGCGATCGCGTCCATTTCGCGGCGCGCTCCGCATTGCCCGCGTGGAACTCCTGCAGCGCTCGATCGAGTGGGGCCCCGGGGCCGCCCCCGACTTCGTTGCGCGACAGGAGCGGCGCGTACGCGAAGAACGCGGTATCCTCCACGCCCTTTGCGGCGGCCGGGCCGCTGAGCTGCTGGAAGCGCTGGACCAGCCGGCGCCGCGCTCCCTCGTGCTCCGGCGCGCGCATCGGCCCCTCGCGGGCCAGGAGTGCCTCCTCCAGCAGGTCCAGCGCCGGCGCGGCCGCCCGGCCGCGGGCGCGTGCCTCCCGCAGCGCATCGTGGAGGAGACGGTGGTCCTCGCCCGAGGGCACTGGGGAACGGTCGTCCACGTAGGTGCGGTAGACGGGCAGCGCGACGATGGTCTCGGTGATCGCCCGGGCGAGCGCCGGGACCGAGGGCAGCGATGCGTCCGGGCGCGCCGCGCCGAGCCGGCGGAGCCGCTCCGCCAATCGCCGCACGCCGGCTGACAGCGCCGTGTCCAGCACCAGCCGTTTGCCTTGCCGCACCAGGTCCGGAAAAGTGAGCGGCTGTCGAATGACCCGCCGGTAGTCGGCCTCCAGCGCCGAGAAGCCTTCCGCCGGGATGAAGAGCGCCTCGGCCAGGTTGAGGAAGTCGTAGCCGGTCGTGCCGGCGACGGGCCACTCGGTGCGGAGGTGCTCGCCGTGGCTCAGGATCTTCTCCACGAAGATCGGCGGACACGCCATGCCGGGAAACGCCGCCGAGGCCAGCCGCTCCAGGTAGGCGCGCGGGTCGAGCAGGCCGTCGGGGTGATCGATCCGGAGGCCATCCACCCAGCCCCGGGCGCGCCAGTCGAGCACCAGCGCGTGGGTCTGGGCGAAGACTTCGGGATCCTCCATCTGCAGCGCGATCAGGTCGTTCACGTCGAAGAAGCGGCGGTAGTTGATCTCGCGCGCGGCCCGCCGCCAGTGGACCAGCCGATAGACCTGCGCATCGAGCAACCGGGCGAGCCGCCGGGGTCCGTGCGCTCCCGCGCCGAATGCCTCGGCGGCCCCCTCGACCTCTCGGGCGACCGCGGGGTCCTCGGCCGCGGTCCTTAGCCGGTCGAGGGCCTCGGCGGCGCCGCGGTGGCGCTCCTCCACCGCGCCGGCGCGCCGGGTGGTGCGCCGCGGCAACCGCCGCAACCGGTCGAGCGCCTCGGCCACGGCGGTGCAGCGGGGGTGCTCGGCGCCCAGCCGGTCCCGGCACCGCGCCAGCGCCGGCCGCAGCACCACCGGCAGGGTCGACGGATCCAGAGGGAAGCCGTGGTCGAAGTAGCGGACCCGCGGCACCCCGTGGTCCACGACGAGGGTGATCTCGCCGCGCTGGAGCACCTGGCTTCGCGGGTCGCCGAGCACCGGCAGGAGCACCCGGCTGCGCAAATCGGGTTCCGAGGCGCGCCACGCGATGTCGAACCAGCGGGCGTAGCGGGAGGCGGGTCCGTGAGCCAGGACGTCCTCCCAGGCGGGATTCTCCTGCGAGGCCGCCATGTGGTTGGGCACGATGTCGACCACCAGTCCCATCCCCCGCTCCGCCAGCGCCTGGTGCAGCGCCGCCAGGTCGGCGTCGGTGCCGAGCTCCGGGTCGAGCATGGTCGGGTCGACCACGTCGTATCCGTGGGTGCTGCCGCGCCGTGAGCGGAGCAGCGGCGAGCAATGGATATGGCTGACGCCCAGCCGGCTCAGGTAGGGAACGAGCGCGCGGGCGTCGGTGAGGGTGAATCCGCCGTGGAGCTGCAGCCGGTAGGTGGACAGGATCTCCGGCATCGGCTCACCGCGGCGCCTCGTGCCGCAGCAGCATCAGGGAGTGGGCCACCAGATTGACCCGGTTCTGCCGCACCGGACGTGGCTGCGGATGAGCGGTGTTGATGATCTCGGCCCAGGCGCCCGGACGCTCCAGGGCCGGCAGGGTGAAGGGACGGGACCGCGCGCCGCCGTTCACCAGCAGGAGGATGGCCTCGCCGAGGAGGCGCCGGCCCCGCTCATCCAGCTCGTCGGTGGCCTCACCCCGGATCAGCATGCCGAGCACGTGGTTCGCGGGGTCGTTCCAATCGGCCGCCGTCATCTCCTGCCCGTCGGGGCGCAGCCAGGTGAGGTCCCTGACCTCACCCTCGGCAGCGGGCTCGTGGCGAAAGAAGGTCCGGCGGCGCAGTACCGGATTGCGGGCGCGGATGGCGAAGACCGCGCGGGTGAACTCCAGGAACTGCTTCTTCAGCGGCGTGAGCCGCCAGTCCACCCAGGTGAGAGGGTTGTCCTGGCAGTAGGCGTTGTTGTTGCCCTGCTGGGTGCGGCAGACCTCGTCGCCGTGCGCCAGCATCGGCACGCCCTGAGAGAAGGCGAGCGTCGCCATCAGGTTGCGCTTGATCCTCTCGCGCATCCGCACCACGTGCACCGCCTCGGTCGGCCCCTCCACTCCCCAGTTGCGGCTCTGGTTGTCGTCGCTCCCGTCGCGGTTGTCCTCCCCGTTGGCCTCATTGTGCTTGGCCTCGTAGCTGACCAGGTCGGCCAGGGTGTAGCCATCGTGGCAGGTGACGAAGTTGACGCTCGCCTGCGGGGAGCGCGAGCTGCCCTCGTAGAGATCACTGCTGCCGGCGAGGCGGGAGGCCAGCTCGCCGACCTGACCGGGATCAGCCCGCCAGAAGCGGCGCACGCTGTCGCGGTACGTCCCGTTCCACTCGCTCCAGCCGATGGGGAACCGCCCCGCCTGGTATCCGTCCGGCCCCAGGTCCCAGGGCTCGGCGATGAGCTTCACCCCACTCACCACGGGATCCTGACGCACCACGTCGAAGAATTCGGCGAACGGGCTCATCGCTTCCTCCTCCCGCGCCAGGACCGGTGCCAGATCGAAGCGGAACCCGTCCACGTGCATCTCTTCCACCCAGTAGCGCAGGCTGTCCATCACCAGCTGCATGGTGCGGGAGTGTCGGATGTCGAGCGTATTGCCGGTGCCGGTGTAGTCCACGTAATAACGGCGCCGGGCCGGGTCGAGGCGGTAATAGGCCTCGTTGTCGATGCCGCGGAAGCACAACGTGGGCCCCAGGTGGCTCCCCTCGGCCGTGTGGTTGTAGACCACGTCGAGGATGACCTCGAGGCCCGCCCGGTGGAACCGCTTCACCATGGTCTTGAACTCGGCCACCTGCTGGCCCAGCCCGCCGGTGGCGTAGCGCACGTCCGGGGCGAAGAACCCGATGGTCTGGTAGCCCCAGTAGTTGACCAGCCCGAGCTCGTAGAGCCGCCGCTCGGTCACGAAGTGATGGATGGGCAGCAGCTCGACCGCGGTGACGCCGAGCGAAAGGAAGTGATCCAGCATCGGGTCGGTGGCCAGCCCGAGGTACGTGCCCCGGAGCGCCTCGGGCACCTCGGGGTGGAGCATCGTCATTCCCTTCACGTGGCATTCGTAGATGACGGTGCGGTTCCACGGCGTGCGCGGCGGCTTGTCGCCGGCCCAGCTGAAGGCCGGCTCGACGACCACGCACTTGGGAAGCCCCGGCGCGCTGTCGGCGTCGTCGGCCACCAGGTCACGCTGGTCCAGGGGCGGCGTCATGCTGTAGCCCGAGAGCGCGTCGCTCCAGCGGATGTTGCCGCTGATGGCCCGGGCATAGGGATCGAGCAGGAGCTTGGCGGGATTGAAGCGGTGTCCGTCCTCGGGAGCCCAGGGTCCGTGCACCCGGTAGCCATACAGCTGCCCGGGGCGCACATCGGGGAGGTAGGCGTGCCAGATCTGATCGGTGCGCTCTCGGAGCGGGATGCGCTCGGCCTCGCGGTCGGCGTCGGGGCGGTCGAAGAGACAGAGCTCCACCGCCGTCGCGTGCTCCGAGAAGATCGCGAAGTTGGTCCCCTCCCCGTCCCAAATCGCGCCGAGGGGACCCGCCGCTCCGGGCCAGACCCGGATCACCGCCGGCTCCGGAGCAGCGCGGCGGCGCGAGGCGGAAGCGCGAGACCCCGGTCGGTCCGGCGGACCTGCCCCGCCCCGCCGTATCGCGGATCGTCGGTGTCGAGAAGAAGGTCGGCGGGGTGGGCCGTCCCGGGCACGTCGCGGAGACCGGTCGAGAAGTTGAAGACCGCGTCGAGCGTCTGGTCCCCTCCGCTCAGTCGCATCGCAACCCACTCCTCCTTCTCGTCGTGTCGAACCGCAGGCTCCGCCGCGCCGGGCCGAAGCAGAGGAAGCGCCCGGCGGAGCCGGAGGAGATCCCGGTACAGCGCGAGGACCGCGGCGTGCTCGCCTTCCCCGGCGCGCTCCCAGCGTGGGCCCGACGCCGCGAAGGTGGCTTCGGACTGCGGGTCGGGGACCTCACCGCGCCAGCCGAACGCGGCGAACTCCCGTCGTCGCCCTTCCCGAACCGCCTCGATCAGGTCGGGATCGCCGTGGCTCACGAAGTAGAGGAAGGGACTGCGCTCGGCGTATTCCTCGCCCATGAACAACAGGGGCACGTACGGCGCGAGCAGAAGTATAGCGGCCGCCAGACGCACCCCCGCCGGCTCGACCAGCGCCGCCAGGCGCTCGCCGGCGGCGCGGTTGCCGACCTGGTCGTGGTTCTGCACGCAGATGACGAACCGGTCTCCGGGCACGTCGTCCGCCGGATGTCCGTGCCGCCGGCGCCGAAACGCCGAGTAGCCGCCGTCGTGGACGTAGCGACGGCCGAGCGCGCGTGCGACGGGACCCACGCCGCCGAAATCGGCGTAGTAGCCGCCTCGCTCGCCGGTGAGCGCCACGTGGACGGCGTGGTGGAAGTCGTCGGACCAGTGCCCGTCGAGCCCGAAGCCGCCGACCTCGCGCGGCCGCACCCACCGGGGATCGTTGCTGTCGATCTCGGCGATGACGACCGTCCGGCGACCGGCGCCCTCTCCCAGGCGGTGCACCGCTGCACCGATCTCTTCGGCCAGGTGCACCGGGCTCGGGTCTACGATCCGGTCGGCCGCGTCGAGCCGGAGGCCGTCGAGGTGGAACTCGTCGATCCAGTACGCCGCGTTGCCTGCCAGGTAGCGGCGGACCTCGTCGCTGCCGGGGCCGTCGAGGTTGTATCCCTCGCCCCAGGCGGTGCGGTAGCGGTCGCTGAAGTAGGGCCCGAACTCGCGAAGGTAGTTCCCCTCGGGCCCGAGGTGGTTGTACACCACGTCGAGCAGGACGGCCAAGCCGGCCCGGTGGGCCGCGTCCACCAAACGGCGCAGCCCCTCGGGGCCGCCGTAGCCGCTGTGGGGAGCGTAGAGCGAGACCCCGTCGTAGCCCCAGTTGCGGCGCCCGGGGAATTCCGCCACCGGCATGATCTCGAGCGCGGTCACGCCGAGGTCCAGCAGGTAGGGCAGCCGGGCGATGGCGGCGTCGAAGGTTCCCGCCGGGGTGAAGGTGCCCACGTGGAGCTCGTAGAGGATGAGATCGGGCATTGCGAGCCCCTGCCATCCGCCATCGGTCCAGGGAAACGCGGCCGGATCCACCACCCGGCTCACCCCGTGCACACCCCCGGCCAGCTCCCGGCTCACGGGGTCGGGGCGATCCCGCGTTCCGTCGAGGCGGTACCAATACTCCGTGCCGGGTCCGGCGTCCGCCCGCTCGAGCAGGGCGACGCCCCGTTCGTCCCGTTCCAGGGGGATCGTCTCGATTCTGCTCGGACGGCGGAGGCAGAGCTCCAGCCGGTCGGGCGCCGGCGCCCAGACGCCGAAGCGGGTGCGGCCGTCGGCGAGCGGGACCGCGCCTCGGTCGTGCGGAAACATGTCGCGGGAGTCAGTCGGGTTCGTGGGCCAGAACGACCGCGCCAAGCGGCGGGAGATCGATGCGGAACGAGGCCGGCTGATGCTGCCACGGCGTCGGCTCGGTGCGGACGTCCTCCACCAAACCGTAGCCGCTTCCGCCGTACTGGGGCGCGTCGCTCGAGAGGAGCAGCGACCAGCGGCCTTCCGCCGGGGCGCCGGCCTGGTAGCCGGGTCGGGGCACGGGCGTGAGATTGAGCAGCACCACCACGCTGCGGCCGCCGTCGCGGCGGAGGTAGGCGTAGACCGAGTGATCCCGGTCGTCGGCGTCGAGCCACTGGAAGCCGGAGTAGTCCGGATCCTCCCGCCAGAACTCGGGGCGCTCGCGGTAGAGCCGGCCGAGGTCGGCCAGAAAGCGCAGCAGGCCGGCGTTGAGCGGCTCGTCGGCCAGATGCCAGTCGAGACTGGAGTCGTGGTGCCACTCCCGAAGCGAGCCCAGCTCGGCGCCCATGAACAGCAGCGGCTTGCCGGGCCGGGTGTACTGGTAGGCCAGCAGCGCGCGGAGATTGGCGAATCGCTGCCACAGGTCGCCCGGCATCTTGGCGAGGAGCGTGCCCTTCCCGTGCACCACCTCGTCGTGGGACAGCGGCGTGATGAAGCGCTCACTGTACTCGTACATCATCGCGAAGGTGAGCCGTTCGTGGTGAAAGCGGCGGTGCACCGGGTCCAGCGCGAAGTAGGTCAGGGTGTCGTGCATCCACCCCATGTTCCACTTGTAGGTGAAGCCGAGCCCGCCCTGCGCCACCGGCGCGGTCACACCCGGCCAGGAGGTGGACTCCTCCGCTACCGTGAAGCACCCCGGTTGCTCCTGGGCGAGCACCGCGTTGAGCTCCTTCAGGAACTCCACCGCGTCCAGGTCTTCCCGCCCGCCGTGCCGGTTGGGCACCCACTGCCCCTCTTTCCGGCTGTAGTCGAGGTAGAGCATCGAGGCGACCGCGTCCACCCTGAGCCCGTCCACGTGGAACTCCTGGAGCCAGTAGAGCGCGTTCGCGACCAGGAAATTCCGAACCTCGCGCCGGCCGTAGTTGAAGATCAGCGTCCCCCACTCGGGATGCTCCCCGCGCCGGGGGTCCTCGTGCTCGTAGAGCGCGGTGCCGTCGAACCGGCGGAGCGCGAAGTCGTCCTTGGGAAAGTGGGCCGGCACCCAGTCGAGGATCACCCCGATGCCGGCGCTGTGGAGAGCGTCGATCAGGAAGCGCAGGTCGTCCGGCGTCCCGTACCGCGCCGTCGGAGCGAAGTAGGCGCTGACCTGATAACCCCAGCTCCCGGTGAACGGGTGCTCGGCCAGCGGGAGAAACTCCACGTGGGTGAAGCCGAGACGCCGCACGTGCTCGATCAGCCGCGGCGCGATCTCCCGGTAGGTCAGCCAGCGCTGCCCTTCCTCCAGGATGCGGGCCCAGGAGCCGAGGTGCACCTCGTAGATGGCCATCGGCACGCGGCCGGGGTCCCGGCCGGCCCGGCGCGCCAGCCACTCGGCGTCGCCCCACTGGTACGAGGAGGCGGTGACCCGCGACGCGGTGCCCGGGGGCAGCTCCGCCGCCCGGGCGAACGGGTCCGCCTTGAGCCGCAGCTCGCGGTTGGGTCCCAGGATGTGGTACTTGTAGAGGGCCCCCGGGGCGACGCCCGGCACGAAGAGCTCGAACACCCCCGAGTGTCCCAGCCGCCGCATCGGCAGGCGGCGCTCGTCCCAGCGGCAGAAATCCCCGACCACGCTTACGCCCCGGGCGTTCGGAGCCCAGACGGCGAAGCCGGTGCCGTCCACGCCGTCGAGCTGGCGCGGATGGGCGCCGAGGACGCGCCAGAGCGCGCGGTGGGTTCCCTCGGAGATCAGGTAGATGTCCACGTCGCCGACGGAAGGCAGGAAGCGGTACGGGTCGTCCTGCTCCCAGGAGCCCCCGCCGGCGAACTGGAAGCGGAAGCGGTACCGGAGCGGCATGGTACGGCCCTCGAGCACCACGGCGAAGACTCCGCTCTTTCCCTGCGGGGTCATCGCGAGGGCTCGGCCATCCTCCAGCAGGCACTCGGCGGCGACCGCGTCGGGATGCAGGGTGCGGATCACCACACCGCCGTCCACCGGATGGGCGCCGAGCAGGTGATGCGGGTCCGCGTGGGTGCCGGCGGTGAGCTGGGCCAGCTCCGTCGGGTCGGGGGCGGCGGGGTCGCGGGCGGCCGTCCCTTTCACGTCGCGGCTCCAACCATCCGCGCTCCCTCCGGCTCCGCCCGCCGCAGCAGCGCCTGCAGCGGGATTCCCACCCAATCGGGGCGATTGTTGAGCTCGTAGCGCAGCTCGTACACCGTCTTGTCGATGAGGTAGAGCTCCAGCATGGCCCGGAGGTCGTCCGGATTGGGAGGGAGAAACCCCGCGCCGGAGGCGACGCCGAGATAGCCCTGCAGGAACCGGGCGGACGCCCACCGCCGCCACAGGCGGGCCCACGGCGCCAGCGCCGGCGCGTCCTCCGCCCGGGTGGGGCCCTGCAGCAGGCCGTAGGCTGCCGCGTACTCGAAGCTCCGGATCATGCCGGCGACGTCGCGGAGCGGCGAGCGCTTGAACCGGCGCTCGCTGATGCTGCGGCTGGGCTCGCCCTCGAAGTCCAGGATGATGAAATCGCGCCCGGTGTAGAGCACCTGGCCCAGGTGGTAGTCACCGTGGATCCGGATCCGGGTGGCCACCAGCTTCCGGTCGGTCACGGTGCGGATCCGGCGAAGCAGCGGGTCTTCCATGCCGATCAGGGTGCGGGCCTGGTGCTGCAGCGGCTCGGCCACGGTCGGCAGCCGGCGACGCAGCAGGTCGAACGTGGTCCGGATCGCCGAGCGGGCCGACTGATAGAGCGAGCGGCGGTACAGCGCGGTGAACGGCTCGGGAGCGAAGGCCGGGTGCTCCGCCGAGGAAGCGAGCGCCACGTGCAGCTCCGCGGTGCGCTGGCCCAGGAGCCGGACCTGCGCCAGGAACGGTCCGGTGAGCTCCTCGATGCGGGCCGGCGGCTCCTGCACCGCGAGGTCCGGCAGTCCGACCGGCGCGAGCTCCGCCTCGCTCGGGGGCGCCGAGGCGACGAGGGCCCGCTCGAAGTACTGGCCCAGGGCGTTCAACGCCAGGCGCCAGGCATCGCCCTCGCCGGCGACGAACTGGTGCAGCACGCCGATCGTGATCGGCTCGCGGTTGCGGGAGCGGAGCTCGAGCCCGCCCGCGAGCAGCGGGATCCGCCGGAACCCGGTCTGCTCGGTGAGGAAGCGCCCGATCTCCAGGTCGGGGTTGACCCCCGGCTCGGCCTTGCGGAAGAACTTGAGCAGCAAGCGATCGCCCAGGTTGACCGAGCTGTTGGTCTGCTCCGCCCGGAGGGGACTCACGCGGAAATCGCCGATCTGGTCCTCCAGCGCGCCGAACGCCTGGGTCCGGGAGGCCACCAGCTCGGCGCCGGCACTGCGCCAGCGCCGCCGCCGGCCCATCCCGTCCACCAGCGCGTTGACGAACTTCTCGTCCGCGGTGGCGTCGTACAGGATCTGGCCGTGCGGCAGATTCATCAGCACCGTGTCGGGGGCCTGGCGGAGCAGGTCGGCCGCCTCGGTGCCCGCGGCGTGGCCCACCGGCAGAACGTAATGCTCGGCGTCCCCGTCCAGGTAGCTCACGTCCACGATCGCGAGCACGATCTCGCGCTCGCCCAGCGGAATCGGCAGGGTCCGGCCGACGGTCACCGAGACGATCTCCCGCGCCTTGCCGCGGAACCAGCGGCGGCGGCGGAGGTACGCCGGGAGCACCGCCTCGAGGCGGTCCTGCTCCACGCCGGTGACCAGCTCCTGCCACCCGCCCCGGAGCGCCACCATGGGTGCCCGCCACTCCTGGGTCACCTCGCGGGTGATCCCCTCCGCCGCCGGCAGCAGGAACCAATAGAAGGCGTGCTGGCCCAGGGTGATGGAATACGGCGTGGTGCCGATCCGGGGGAACGGCGTGCGCCCGAACATCTCGACCGGCACGGTGCCCTCGAACTCGGCCAGGTCGAGCTCCGCCGCCTGGGCGAAGCGCGACAGATTCGCCACCACCAGGATCCGCTCGTCCTGCCACTGCCGCACGAAGGCGAGCACCCGCGGGTTCTCCGGCGAGAGGAAGCGGAGCGTGCCCCGGCCGAACGCCCGGTGGCGCTTCCGGAGGCCGATCAGGTGCTTCATCCACCACAGCAGCGAGTGGGGATTGTTCTGCTGCGACTCGACGTTGAGCGCCTCGTAGTGGTACTCCGGGTCGATGTTGACCGGGGAGTACAGGCGCTGCGGGTTGGCGAGGGAGAAGCCGGCGTTGCGGTCCGGGCTCCATTGCATCGGCGTGCGTACGCCGTTCCGGTCGCCGAGGTAGATGTTGTCGCCCATGCCGATCTCGTCGCCGTAGTACACGATCGGCGTGCCCGGCAGGGAGAAGAGCAGTGCGTTCATCAGCTCGATGCGCCGCCGGTTGTTCCCCATCAACGGCGCCAGCCGCCGGCGGATGCCGAGGTTGATCCGGGCCTGCGGGTCCGAGGCGTACATCCGGTACATGTAGTCGCGGTCCTCGTCCGTGACCATCTCGAGGGTGAGCTCGTCGTGGTTGCGGAGGAAGATGGCCCACTGGCACCCCTCGGGAATCGCCGGGGTCTGCTGCAGGATGTCCAGGACGGGGAAGCGATCCTCCATCTGGACCGCCATGAACAGCCGGGGCATCACCGGGAAGTGAAACGCCATGTGGCACTCGTCGCCGACGCCGAAATAGGCGACCGCGTCCTCCGGCCACTGATTCGCCTCGGCGAGGAGCATCCGGTTCGCGAACTTCTCGTCCAGCCGGCGGCGGAGCTCCTTGAGGAAGGCGTGGGTCTCGGGCAGGTTCTCGCAGTTGGTCCCTTCCCGCTCGTACAGGTACGGGACCGCGTCCAGCCGGAGCCCGTCCACCCCGAGCCGCAGCCAGAAATCGAGGGCGGCGAACACCGCCTTGTGGACGTTGGGGTTGTCGAAGTTGAGATCGGGCTGATGGGAGTAGAACCGGTGCCAGTAGTAGGCCCCCGCCTCGGCGTCCCAGGTCCAGTTGGAGCGCTCGAAGTCCTTGAAGATGATCCGGGCCTCGGGGTAGCGGTCCGGGTTGTCGCTCCAGACGTAGAAGTTCCGCGCCCGCGACCCCGGGCGCGCCCGCCGGGCCCGCTGGAACCATGGGTGCTGGTCGGAGGTGTGGTTGATGACCAGCTCGGTGATCACCTTGAGCCCGCGCCGGTGGGCCTCGCGAAGAAAGACCTTGAAGTCCTGCAGGCTGCCATAGGACGGGTTGACGTCGTCGTAATCGGCGATGTCGTAGCCGTCGTCCCGGAGCGGGCTGGGATAGAACGGCAGCAGCCACACCGCCGTGACGCCGAGGTCCTGGAGGTAGTCGAGCTTTTCGGTCAGGCCGGCGAAATCACCGATCCCGTCCCCATCGCTGTCGCGATAGGCCCGGATGTGCAGCTGGTAGATGATGGCGTCCCGGTACCAGCCGGCGTCGTCGCTCATGGCGCCCCCACCCCTTCACGTCCCACGACCCGCCAGACATAGCCGACCCGCTCCGCCGGGTCGAACCGGACGGGCTGGCGTTCCCCGCACCACTGCCGCCGCTCGCCGGTCAGCAGGTCCTCCACCACATAGCGGTCGCCGGCCTCGAGTCCCAGGCGGCCCAGCGGGACTTCGAGCTCCGTCTCGACCGGCTCACCAGGGTTCACCGAGACGGCGCAGAGCAGGTCTCGCTGCCAGGCCGCCTTGAGGTAACACAGCACATCCGGATGGCCGGCCGGGTAGAAGCTGACGTTGTCCATCCGCTGCAGCGCCGGCTCCTCCCGCCGGACCCGGTTGAGCCGGGTGATCTCCTCGTCGAGCCCCTCCGCCGCCGACCAGTCGCGCACCCGGAGCTGGTACTTCTCGGAATCGAGATACTCCTCGCTCCCCGCGCGCATCGGGGTGCCCTCGAACAGCTCGAACCCGCTGTAGATCCCGTACAGCGGGGAGAGCGTGCCGGCGAGCAGGAGCCGGATTCGAAAGGCCGGCGGGCCGCCCTCCTGCAGGAACTCGTGAAGAATGTCCGGCGTGTTGGTGAAGAAATTCCCCCGGAAGTAGTCCACGGTATCCGGCGCGGCCAGCTCGGCGACGTACTCGGCGAGCTCGGCGGCGCCGTTGCGCCAGGTGAAATAGGTGTACGACTGCGTGAACCCGAGCTTGGCCAGCGTCTGCATCCGCTTGGGCCGGGTGAACGCCTCGGCCAGGAAGACCACGTCGGGAGACTCCCGCTGCACGTCGGCGATGACCCACTCCCAGAAGGCGAACGGCTTGGTATGCGGGTTGTCCACCCGGAAGGAGCGGACCCCGTGGCCGATCCAGAACCGAAAGATGTCCCGGCAGGCATCCCAGAGTGCCTCCCGGTCGTCGCACCAGAAGTTGAGCGGGTAGATGTCCTCGTACTTCTTGGGCGGGTTCTCGGCGTACTTGATGGTGCCGTCGGGGCGGATGAAGAACCACTCCGGATGCTCCCGGACCCAGGGGTGATCGGGCGAGCACTGCAGGGCGTAGTCGAGCGCCACCTCGAGGCCGAGGGCCTTCGCCGCCGCCACGAACCGGCGGAAGTCGTCCAGCGTTCCGAGCGCCGGATTGACCGCGTCGTGGCCGCCGGCCTCGTTCCCGATCGCCCAGGGACTCCCCGGATCGTCGGGCCCCGCGACCAGCGCGTTGTTGCGACCCTTGCGGTGGGTCCGGCCGATCGGATGGATCGGGGGCAGGTACACGACGTCGAAGCCCAGCGCCGCGATGCGCGGGAGGGCGCGGGCGGCATCGGCGAAGGTGCCGTGCCGGCGAGGGTCGGCGGTGGCCGATCGGGGGAAGAATTCGTACCAGGCCGCCACGCCCGCGGCGCGTCGGTCCGCCCGGACCCGGAACTCCCCGTCGGCCCGGGTCAAGCCTTCGAGCGGCGCGTAGACCGCCATCAGAGCGAGGAGATCGGGGGAGAGCGCGGCGCCCACCCGCGCCGTCGGATCGGCGCCGGCGTCGCCCAGGACGGCGGCGTACTCCAGGAGCCGGGCGTGGTCGGCGCCACGGGCGTGGGGCTCGGCCGTGCGCACCAGCTCGGCCCCTTCGATCAGCTCGGACCCGACGCCCTGCGCCGCCGCGACCTTCTTCTCCAGCTCGTTCCGCCAGCTCGCGAACCGGTCGATCCAGGCCTCGACCGTGAACCGCCATTCGCCCGGCCGGTCGAGCGGGATCGTGCCGTACCAGCGATCGTCGTCGAAGACGTAGGAGAGCGGGACACTCGCGGGGCGGCGCTCGCCGGGCGGCCAGACGAGGACTCGCGCCGCCAGCGCGTCGTGCCCGTCCTTGAAGATGTCGGCGCCCACCCGCAACTCGTCACCGACCAGTCGCTTGACCGCGTAGCGGCCGGCGTCGACGGCCGGAGTGACACCGCGGACGACCAGACTGGGAGGGTCCGCGTCGGGGACGCGCTCGGCGACGCGTCGCGAGTCCATGGAACCCATTGTAGCGCGATCCGTTTCGGGCGAAAACCCCCGCGGGCCGCACGTGACGCGCATCACATGGCTGGGCGCGCCGCCTCGAGGTGTGAGCCAAGTCAGCTGGTCGTGCACCCCGCTCGCGCCGTGCCGAGCTGGCCCCTGGGCGGCAAGCATCCCACCGCCCTGGGACAGCCGGCGTTTGTCGTGTGGCGGGAGGTCTGGGACCAGTGGAGCCGCGGGCCGCGGCCGCCAGGCTCACCGGCCGCGACGGAGCTCGCGGATCCGGGTAAGCCGGGGCAGCACCACGGCCAGCGTCGCCAGCGTCCAGAGCACGGTGAATCCGAGCTTGACCGGCGGCCCCGACCGGCCGAGGTCCGCCAGCCTGTAGATCCCGAAGAAGATCGCGTCCACCCCAATCACCAGGCCGATCAGGAGCCCGAGCTGGCGCCTCACTGCGTCGGCGGCTCGGTCGCGGGTTGCAGGTATCCGGCGCACCAGGCGACCTCGATCTCCAGCCGCTCGATCTCGGCCTGGTTCTCGGCCAGGCAGTCCTGCAGCTCGCGTCCACCGGAGGTGGACTGCAGCACGGTGACGAGCTCCTTCAGGCCGGTCAGCTCGAAGGTGAGCAGCTGGTGGTAGCGGGCCGCGGCGTCGGCGCGGAACGGCACCAAGCGCCGGAGCTCGGCCTTGCGGTCGAGCGTGTGCTCGATCGAGTGCCGCGCGGCATAATCCTCCATCTGGATCCGGGGGCGCCGCCGCTCCAGCGCCGGGGCGAGGAACGGCAGCCGGCGGCGATGATGGGCCCTGATCTGCTCCAGGGCGTCGAGGACCGTTTGCAGGAGTGGCATCGGGTCCCGGGGAAGAGGTTAGCGGCGGTCGGGCCAGGCCGCGCGGAGGTAGAGACTCGCCGCCAGCATGATGAGCCCCGCGATGATCGAGCCGGGGCCGCCGTAGTTCTCGAATCGGAATGGTATCCCATGGGGCCCAGCGGCACCGTGCACCATGGCGAGCACGCCGAGGACGATGCCGGCCAGGCCGAGCAGGGCGAGCAGCACGAACAGGTTGCGCATCCGGACCTCGAAGGGTGGAGTCGGGCGGTTGGACGGCTTGGATGAAAGCCTGGCTCCGGCCGCGCGGCAAGAGGCCTCGCGCCGAATCACTGTCGCCCGTAGGTCCGATTCGCCTCGTCCGCGGCACGCTCCAGGACGCTCACCGTCTGGTCCGACAGGCCGTCGATCGGCCGATGCTGCGTGAGACCCACCGTGGTCCGGTCAGCCAGGCCGCCGAAGATGACCAGGGCCGCCAGATAGGCGCCGGCCCTCGTGGGATGGAACTGGTCGGGGCCATACAGATCGACCTCGGGATGCGCGCCGAGGACCGCCTGCCAGGCTCGGCCCGCCGGCAGGAGCACGGCATCGCTGCCCTCCGCCGCGGCCGTGTACGCGGCCACCACGCCGTTCCAGTTTCCGTCGGCCGGGGGCCAGACCAGGTACACGGCGGGGCGGCCGCCGGCCGCCCGGATCCGCTCGGAGAACCGGCCGGTCCACTCCAGCAGATGGGTCTGGCTTGCGGGAAGCGACGAGGGGCCCTGCTGCAGCACCACGGCATCCCAGCCGCCCTGGTCGATCGAGTCGAGCGCCTCACCATCGTTCCAGTGGTCTTCCAGACTGTAGTCCGGCTTCGCCACGGAGGCCACCCGCACCCGGTCCAGATCGGCAGCACGGCCGAGCCCTTCGACCAGCGAGGGAAGGTTCTCGGTATAAGTCAGACTGTTGCCGATGAAGAGGACCGACAGGCTCTCGCCCAGGTCGGGCGGTCCCGACGAGCCGCAGCTGAGGAGCCCGAGAAGGAGAAGCGGGAGCAGCCCCCGAAGGGGGCGGTCCTCCAGGCGAAGCGTCACTCGCCCCCGCCGTCCACCAGTTCCTCGAGGTAGTGCACGCCGACATGGGCGCCGCCGTCGGGCGCCGCCGCGACTTGCAGCGCGCGCACCAGGACGGGAGCCAGCGCGGCGGCCTGCGCTTCCGAGATGCCGCCCGGCGCGAGGTGAGCCAGGGCGGTCGCAGCCTTTTGTACCAGGTGCTCCTCGGTGGCGGCGTTCCACCGCACCAGGAACTCCCGGGTGTTTCGGGGTCGGGGCTCGTGCTGGTCCATGATGGTTCTCCTGAAAAGGAGTCAGGCGGCGGGCGGAGCGCCCAGCGCCTTCCGGAGCAGTCCGATCTGTCCGCCGTGATACGCATCGTGCTGCAGCAGCCCCTGCACCATTTCGGCGTACGTCACGCCGGTGCCAAGCGGCGCATCGCGCTCGCCTCCGACACGCCGGGTCCAGCGCTCGGCCGGGTGGCGGCGAACCGCGTCGACCAGGGCGGCGTGGGCCTTACGGAGACGCTCGAGTGCCTCGCTCCAGGATCCGGGCGACACCGCGCCGACGGCCGGCCAGTCGCCCTCCGCCGGCACGCCGGGCTCCGCGCCGGCCAGGCGACGAGTGACTTCGCCGGCCCAGGCCGTGATATGAAGAACCAGCTCCCAGATGGAGTGCGCCCCGGGCACCGGGCGCGCGGCCGCCTGCTCGGGGGAGAGCCCGCGCAGGTTCTCCTCCAGCGAAGCCCCATGCCAGGCCGGACCCGACAGCGCGCCTTCGACCTGCTCGGCCAGCCGCAGCGTTTCCATCGCCGATCTCCCGAGGGCAGAAGCTGATGCTACGTCGTTCGTCCGAGCAGCGCTACCCGGCTGCAGGACCATGCAGCGCTTGGAGTGCCGGGGCGCATGGAACTTGCTCCCCGGGCATCACCTCGCCCTGGAGCCCTCGCATGCGCCGGCAGCTCGTGGTGCTGTGCCTCGCCGCCCTTGCAGCCTGCAGTGATCGGAGCGCCGGCCCGGATCAGCCCGGCGGCGATCCGCCGATCACTCCGGGGCCCGCGGGCCCGCTTCCGTCCGTGGGCGGCTGCCAGATCTTCCCGGCCGACAACGCCTGGAATCGCGACGTGAGCGGCGATCCGGTGCACCCGAATTCCTCGGCTCTGATCGGCCAGATGCTGCCGGATCACGCGCTCCACCTCGACCTGGGAACCGACGAGGAGTACTACGGCATCCCCTACACCGTGGTCCCGGCCAGCCAACCGCTGGTGCCCATCCGGTACGGGACCGACGGGGTGGACTATTCCGACGAAAGCGACCCCGGACCGATGCCGATCCCGCTCGATGCCGCGATCGAAGGCGGGAGCACGGCGGAGCCGAACCCGTCATCGGGCGATCGCCACCTGCTGGTCGTGCGCCAGGGCGACTGCATGCTCTACGAGCTGTACAACACCGTGCGTGACGGTGACGGGTTCCGGGTCAGCTCGTCGGCGATCTGGCCCCTCACCGCCAATCACACCCGCCCGGCCGGCTGGACCTCCGCCGACGCCGCCGGCCTGCCGATTCTGCCCGGGCTGCTCAAGCACGACGAAGTGGCCGCCGACCGGCTGCACCATGCGCTCCGCTATACGATCCCGCAGGTGCGCCGGGCCTACGTCGCGCCGGCGAGCCACTGCGGACAGTATGGGGACGCCGCCCTGCCGCCGTATGGCACCCGGGTGCGACTCAGAGCGGGCTTCGACCTCTCCGGCTACACCGGCGACGCCCTGGTGCTGCTCACGGCCATGAAACGCTACGGCCTCATCCTGGCCGACCAGGGCAGCGCCTGGTACATCACCGGCACCTCGGATCCGGCCTGGGCCGATGCGCTGGACCAGCTCCGGCAGGCGCCGGTGCACGGCAGCGATTTCGAAGTCGTGGCCTCGGGTCCGGTGACCGCCTGCTGAAGCTCACCCGGCGTCCGCGGCCGGTCTCGCGCTCCCCAGCTCGGCGGGGCGCACCGCGCCCACGCCAGCCGCATCGCCGGTCACGAACCGGCGGTGGTAGTCGAGCTGGCCGAGATGAAACGCGAAGTGGGTGCACAGGTGGAGCAGGTAGTCTTCCGTGACGATCCGCGCGTCGCTGATGATCTCCGGAAAATCCGCCGAGGTGTCCAGCTCCGCCGCCGCCGCGGCCCGCACCGCCGCGCGGGCGGCCTCGACGCGGGCGAGCAGCTCGGCGCGGGGAACGCCGCGCTCGGCGAACTCCGCCGGCCGGTCGCGGACGTACGCCGTTCCTCCGAGTCGCGCGCCGAGGTAGTGCTGGATGTTCCCCGCGAGATGGAGCGCCAGGGTGCCGGCCGAGCTGGGCACCCCGGGCGCCATCCGCCAGAGGTCGCGCTCGTCCGCATAGGCCGCGATCTCACGCGTCAGGGTGCGAAGGTCCCGGTCGAGGACGGCGGCGACGTAGGCGAGCAGCACGGAATCGTCTCCCTTACCGGCCGGCCCGGACGCTGAGCGGCCACTCGATGCGCCGACGATCGGCGGGATCGCCCCAGAGCGGCGCCAGTCGGTCGGTCAGGGCGGGCATCGGATCCAGGCCGGTCATGGTGCGGCAGCGGGCCGTCGCCGACCAGGTGCCGATGTATCCCAGCATCTCGTCCAGCGTCCAGCTCACCGCCATCGGCGGCGGCGCGACCGGCACCTCGGCGAACGGAAAGCGCAGGGTGCGATAGCCGTTCTCGACCCAGCGCCGCTCCGGCGGCCAGTAGGCCCCCACGATGCGGTCGTAGTAGTCGTCCAGCACCTCGTCGATCGCTCCGCCGTCCACGTGATGCCGTCCGTAGGTCCACACCGCGACCACCCCTCCCGGCGCGAGCAGTCGCCGCGCCTCGGCGTAGAACTCCGGCAGCTCCAGCCAATGCAGCGCCTGCGCCACCGCGATCAGATCGAACGTGCCCGAGCGGAAGGGCACCGCCTCGGCCTGGGCCACGGCGTAGCGGACTCGTGGATGCGGTGTGGCCGCCTGCACCTGGGCCGCGCTGGCGTCGGTCGCCAGGACGGATTCGAAATGGGGGGCGAGGCCCAGTGCCGCCTGGCCGCTTCCGGTGGCGCAGTCCCAGACCCGCTTGCGCTTGACGGGCAGTGCCGCCAGAAGCGTGAACAGCGCGTCGGGGTACCCCGGACGGTGCACCGCGTAGGCGGACGAGAGCGAGGAGAAGTGGTCGCTGAACGGGCGCATCATCCGGCCGCCGTGGGCGGAAGCACACGGGTGAGCCCCCAGGTCAGCACGGCCAGGCCGACGAGCTGGACCAGGTGATAGATGCCGTTGTGGTCGAAGGGCCAGACCAGGGTGACCTGAAGGTCGTCCATCGCCTGGACCGCCCCGGCGGCCAGGGTCACGGCCAAGCCCGCGGCTACCAGTCCGGCGCCCCGAGTTCCTTGCGCGCCGAGCCGGAGGTATACGGCCAACGCGAACAACAGCGTCCCGGCCTGAAAGAGCACGAAGACCAGGAAGTCGCCTCCGGTGAGGCGGGTGGCGAGATAGAAGAGGAGCGCCAGGACCATCATCGGCGGCAGCAGCCGGCCGGCCGTGGCGCCGCCCCGCCAGCTCGCGACCGCTCCGACCACGAACAGCGACACGGTGACGCCGAGCAGCAGGAAGAGCGGCTGCCAGAGGAGCTCGCGAGTCGCGGTCGACAGGACGAGCCCATGCGCCACGGCACCGAGCGCTGCTCCCGCCGCCGCCGCGAGCAAGGCCGCCTGCCAGACGTGTCGGGCGAACGAGGGAGCGGCCCGCCGCCCGAGCGCCACGACCGCGGTGATCGCGGCGAGGGCGAGGACCAGGTCGGTCACGGCCGTGGTGCGCTCGGTGGTGGAAGCGATCAGCTCCACCGGTAAGCGCCGGCTAGGACTCGGCGCCCGACGGCTCCTTGATCACCACGATCTCGGCCGCGTCAGGAGGCACGTCCACGCCGCGCAGCACCAGCCACACCAGGCGGGCAGTACCGAAGGACTTGACCGTGATCGCCACGCAGCCGGGGGCGGAGCCGGGGCCGACCTGCTCGGTTCCGGCGAGCTCGAGCGCCACGCGGGCGCGGGGCAGCAGCTCGTCGGTGGACAGTCCGCTGCCGTTGCACTTGAAGTCGCCGTTGCCGTAGGCGGCGCTCGCGAGCGCGGCCAGGAGGGCGAGAGTCATCGATGGCTCCTGTGTGGGGTCACCCCAACTTACCGCGCGCCGGGACCGGCCTCCAGTCGGGCTGTTCGCCCCGGCTCAGCCGCGGACCAGGGCCACGCCGCCGATCACCAGCGCGGCTCCCAGCGCGCGCTGCAGCGACAGCGGATGCGGCGCGAACCCGACCAGCGCCCAGTGGTCGAGCGCCAGCGACGCCAGCATCTGACCGGCTACGACCGCCGCGATCAGGGCCGCCGCTCCGAGCCGGGGCGCCAGCACGATGATCAGCGCCACGTACACCGCGCCGAGGATGCCGCCGGTCCAATGCCACCAGGGCGCTCCACCCAGCGCCGGGCCCAGCTGCAGGGGTATCCGGGCACCCAGCATCACCAGTCCGAGCGCAGCGCTGCCGATCAGAAAAGAGACCAGGGTGGCGGCCAGCGGATCTCCCAGGGTGGTCCGGAACTGGGCATTGACCCCGGCCTGGACCGGCAACAGCGCGCCCGCAAGCGCGGCCAGCAGAAGCAAGGCGAGCATGGGAATCCGGTTGTGAAGGTAGGTCAGCCAGGCGGCACCAGCGCGATGCATTCGATCTCGACGCGCGCGCCCAGCGCGAGGCCGGTGGCCCCGAACGCGCTTCGCGCCGGCCGGTGCCGGGGAAAGAAGCCGGCATAGACCTGGTTCATGGCGCCCCACTCCTTCATGTCCGCCATCATCACCGTGCAGCGGATCACATCGTCGAGGGTCGCCCCGCTCCGCGCCAGAATCGCGCGGATGTTCTCCATGGTCTGACGCGTCTCGGGACCGATCCCTCCGGGCACCAGGCGCAGCGCGCTGTCGTTGCCGATCTGGCCCGAGAGATAGAGC
>Ga0310810_10001133_pt1 | contig 27378 bp, 19 predicted proteins | sample NCmetagenome_FD_207641 | JGI IMG/M metagenome (GOLD analysis project Ga0310810, IMG submission 207641) | Soil microbial communities from experimental microcosm in Duke University, North Carolina, United States - NC | ecosystem: Engineered > Artificial ecosystem > Soil microcosm > Unclassified ...
GGCGACGAGGAGCTCGGCGCAGATCCCACCGGGCGCGTGTTCAAGGCGGCCACGCTGTACAACTTTCCGCCGGCATTCCGCGGCGAGATCGTGAGGCGCAGCGCCGGGTTCACGACGTCGACGGGCGACCATCTGCTGTCGTTTGGCGAGTTCGTCACCTACTACCTCCTCACCTGGTCGCCAGAGCTCTGGACCCCAGAAATCTGGCCGAGCAACGACGAATTCGATCCGGTAAAGATCGACGTACCGCAGGACTGGCTGATCCGGTTCCTTTTCAAGGACGAACCGGTCGACGACGCCTCCAGGTCGCCTGACAACTTCACCGACGACTACAAGACGCTGCTCGAAACACTGCCGGTCGACGACGCGATCCGACCCTCGCCCGCGAAGGAAGGGAACGGCGTGAAGCCTGAGGACCATGGGGACTGGTACTTCAGGCAGGTCCGCGACTACATCAGCAGCAAGTACTGGTCGCCGGCGTTGTTCGAATGGTGGTTCCGGCGGTTCGTCGCCGGGCTGCCGCGTGTGCGGCGGGCTCTCGCCAACGTGCCGGTCTACATGGTTGCGGACGACCACGACATCTCCGACGACTGGAACTTCAGCCGTCAGTGGCGCGAGCAGGTGTACACGCGCCCTCTCGGCGTCGATATCGTCCGCAACGGCCTCATGGCGTGCTCGCTGATGCAGTCGTGGGGCAACGATCCGCGACGCTGGTCAATCGGCCGTGAACGGGAGCTCCTCACCCAGATCACCACGTTTGCGCCGGCGATGGCTGCTTCGGCTGCCACCGGAGGACCGTTCCCGCGCGCAACAGTGAACCGGCTCCACGAGCTACTCGGTCTTCCGCAGACCGTCGCGACGGCTGCCCCACCGGCATTCCGGCCGCTCGTCGAGTACTCGTTCCAGGTTGAAGGGCCTTGCCATCGCGTTCTCGCGATCGACGGACGCACGAAGCGGCGCTTTCCATTTCGCACGTCAATCGCGGGCGGCATTGACTACGAGGGCGCAACCGGTCTCAACACCGACGACCTCCCGACCGGTCTCCCCGGCGAAGACGCCACGGGTCTTTTCGGCGACTCACCGATGGCAGCGGCGCTGCCGCCGCGCCCGGCAGGAGACACGAAGCTCACGATCGCGATCACAGGTGTGCCGGTCATCGGCCCCGAAGGCATGGAGCTGATGCTCGTGCCGTTCCAGAAGTTCGCTCGGACGCTGCGGGAGGTCGATGCGGAATCGTGGGCCTACGAACCGTCGACGTACGAAGCGCTGCTTGCCGCTCTCTCACGATATGAATCGGTCGTGATCCTATCGGGCGACGTGCACATCGGCTGGAGCGCTGCCCTCGACTACTGGAGCTCGCCGGAGGGCGGGCCGGTTCGCACGGCCCGCATCGTGCAACTCGTCTCCAGTGGCTTCACGAAGGATTGGAGCAGCCTGGCACCCGCTCTGCGCGGGCACGCGCTGACGCTCGACGTCTTCGAATCGGCGACCAACGCTGCGTTGATGCATGCCGAGCGAGTCGGCTGGGGGTCGCCGCTGCGAACCTCGCTGACACCACCACCGGTTCTGGGACCACTCGTCACGCATCCGGAACGCGCCCACCCCTTCTATCGCGTTCGGCTGGCGAAGATGCGTGCTCCGGTCGTGCCCACACACGGCTGGCCCGAAGGGACTCAGGAGGTTCGCCAGCCGAACTGGGCGTGGCGTGCCTCGATGGCGCGCGACAATCGACCGGACTCCACGTCTCCGCCCACGCTCGACCGCCGCTGGACGCCGGTCGACCTGCCGACCAATCCGATCGACCCGACCGTGATCGGGTGGCATGCACACGCTGCGAGGCGCATGGCAGTGGGCCGCTGCCGGCGCACGCCAACGTCGGCATCGTGACCTTCCATGGAAGCGGCCTGGATCTGTCGGTTCGCCACGTCATCGGCGGCGAGCTCTTCCCGCTCGCCGACACCGGCTTCTCACCCGCCGGCCTGCAGCCCTACACGGTTCACAAGCTCCGCCTCACTCCGCTTCCGGCTTCGAGCTGGATCGATCAGCGACCCAAGATCGTCGCTGACGGGGGGTGGGGCATCGATACCACCGATCCAGTCGTCGACTTGCTGGGGCGCGCTCTGCCCCGGATCTGGCAGGGTGCGGCGGAATTCACCGGAGCGGTCTTCCACGACATTCCTCCGGTTGTTGACGACGTCACTCGCGAAGCGCTGCTCACCGACGCCGCAACGCGCCTCAGCGGACCATTTCGACGACGAGTGCTGAGAGAGCTCGGTCCGTTTGCGCTGCTGACCGATTCGGCGCTCGACGCCGTCACTGACGCCGACATCGCGGCGCGCTTCGCGCAGCTAGGCCGACTGAAAGTCGGCAAGGAGGCACGCGCGCTGATCCGGCCGGACCTCGAGCGGCTCCTCGCATCCCATCAAACGAGCGACAGTCCGGCGGCGACCTTCGACGACATGCTCCTGCTCGCGTGCTCGGAGTGGGTCAACGATCGCAGCCGGCCTGTCAGCTTGATTGCCGGGATCCTCGTCACGTTTCGAAGCCCGATCACGAAGCACGTCCCGTTCATGTCGGGTCTGCTGTCGGGGCTGTGGGACCTGTGGCGCAACCGGACGGGCGCGGAAGCACTGGGTCCCAATCCGGTATTCGCGCTGTTGTCGGTGATCCCGCGCACCTGGTTCTTCATCGTGCAACTGGCTCTCGAGGTCCTCCTCTACGTTGCCGACGATAGCGACCCGCGCCCGAACGACGGCCCTCCAATCTTCACACCGGAGCTGATGCTGACCGGGTTGGGCGTGTACCTCGGGATGATCGTGCCGAAGCGGTTCACGTTCGCCTCGGGGTGGGAGCCGCTGGCGACACCGATTGCTCCAGGCACGCGCGCCAAAGAGCGCACCGCCGACGCGACCGCGAGGCAAACGCTGTCATGGCTCGTGCACCCGGGCGACCGGCAGCGCTTCACCCCGCCGATGCAGAACATCGCGTTGACGATGCTTCCGCCGGCCCCTCCCGAGGACGCGCATGGCAGCCTCGTCGTCGGATGGGACGGCGGACTGGAGGCCGAGGAGGAGTTCGGCGCCGGCTTCCGCATCCGGCTGGAACTGGACGCGCACGGATTTCACCACTTCTCCTGGGGCGGTTCGCGAGCCATCGTGGCTCGTGCGGGTGGCGCCTTCCGCAACACATTCTTGCGCCCGACGCGTGTCACCCTCATTCCCGGCGCCGACATCCGCATCACGCCCGCGGTCAGCGTCTCGATCGGGTTCAAGTCCGGTGTCGAAGAAGGGATGGACCCGGCGTTCACGTTCAGGGTCGCGTTGAACGATCGGGAAGATCGCGTCACATTCCTGCCGAACGATCAATTGCTCGTGCAATTGCTGCCGACCGGCGGACTTCCACTGCCCTTCGATGCTGCAGTGGAATGGTCGCTCGAGCGAGGCTGGCGATTCACCGGCTTCGGCGAGGCCGCCAGCACCGTGCTGCTCGATCCGGAGGCGCCGCAGATCGAGCCGCCGCGCGATCCTGCCGCCGACTTCGACGATCCGCCGCCGCGCTCGCCCACACCCGCCACCGAAGTGGTGACGCCGCTCAACACGCGGCTCGGTCCGCTCACGTTCCACGAGCGGCGACTGGAGGTGACTACCGCAAGCGATAGCGCCGGCGCGACGTTGAATCTGTCCGTCACCGCGACGGTGTCGCTGAATATCGGGCCGGTGCGGATCGCGGTATCGGGGCTCGGCGTCCGCGGGTCGCTTCACCTGTCGAGCGAGTTCGAGAACGTTGACGACCTGATCGACGTCACAGGGGACGTACCGATGCCGACCGGCCTCGCCGTGTCGATCGATGCGACGGCGATCTCGGGCGGTGGGTTCCTGCAGCGCATCGAATCGCCAACCGGTGTCGTGACCTGGCGCGGCGGTCTCGCGCTGAAGCTCGGCGAGCGATACGACATCAGCGCGTTCGGCGTGATCGAAACTGGCGGCCGAACCTGGACCCTGCTCGTCATGCTCGTCGTGCGGTTCTCGCCGGCGATCAACTTGACGGCAGGCTTGAAGCTCGTCGCACTCGGCGGGCTCGTCGCGCTGAATCGCACGATGGACGTGAACGCCTTGCGTGATGCCGCCACCGGCACGCAGGGGACGCTCGACCCGATCCTCTTTCCGGATCGACCCGAGCAGCGATTCCTCGAACTGCTGCCGGCGATCGAGCGCTTCTTTCCGCCCGCTGGCGGGCATCAAGTCCTCGGCCTGCTCGCCGAGATCGAATGGAAGGCCGACACCGGAACGAAGTTCGGTGTCTTCCGCTTCGCACTCCTTGGCGAGCTCGAGAATCTCCAGTTCGGTCTGTACGGCACGGCGCGTCTGGGGTTCCCGACCGTCGATGGCGCACACATTCTGAAAGTCCGCGCATCGGCAGAGGCGCTGTATGACCACCGCGCCCGGCTCTTTCGCGCCTCACTGACGATTACGGAAGCGCTGCTCTTCAATCGAGTTCATCTGACCGGCGGCGCCGCGCTGATGATTCGGTGGGGCGACCGCAGCGAGTTCGCGGTCACGCTCGGAGGCTTCCATCCCTCGTTCCGGCCGTTCATTCCGGAAGGCTTGCGCGAGCCGCCGCGCCTCGGTGCCTACTGGAAACCGCACGACCTCGTCGAACTGCGCATCAGCGCATATTTCGCGCTGACGACGACCAGCCTTCAGTTTGGATTTGCCGCGCACGTCGAAGCGGGCGCGAGCTGGGGCGGGTTCCGTGCCGACACCGAATTCAACTTCCTCGTGATGACGGAGCCGGATGTCAGGTTCGAGCTCGACCTCTCGTTCCGCGTGACAGTCTTTCTGTTTGGCGCCGATCTGATCAGCGCCTCGTTGAGCGGCGAGATCTCGGGACCAGGACCGTGGTCGTTCGAAGGCTCGATCTACTGGGAAGTCTGCGGGGTCAGCATCTCGAAAGACTTCGGTCCCTATCACTGGGGCGACAGCCCGCCAGCGCTCGCGACCCAGCAACAAGCAGCGGGGCAACTCCTCGTTGACGCATTTGCCGACGCGACCAACTGGACGGTGCGACGCAACCCCCGACTGGCCGTACGCCTGCGCTCGGGAAGCGACGATGCCCTCGATTCTCGTGACCAGATCGACATCCGTCAAACGCGCCTCCCGCTCGGCATCGATCTCGAAGTCAACGACGCCAATCGGCTGAGCGACCCTGGAGCGTGGACGTTGCGCACCGGGACCGGCGGGTTGGCCAAGGTGTCCGACCTCATCGACGTGTTCCCCACGCGCCGCTACTTGCAGCGGCCACCGAAGGAAATGCCATTTCGTGGCGACCTGGCGTGCGGAGCACGCGTCGGCGGCGAAGGCTGGAGCTTTCGTCGCGACCTCGCCGTCGAGAGCGATGAATCCTCGACAGAGGATCTCGTCCTCGACAGCCTTCCCGTGCCGCCGCAGCGCGTGTCACGTGACGTCCGCGTCGCCATCGCGGACGCCGTAAGGTTTACTGCTCCGACCGACTCGCCCGAACGCAAGTGGACCCGGCACACGGTGCTGATCGAGGCCGCGTCATGAAGCTCTGGTTCCTTCCTCACGTGCGTGAGGGCATCGCGCCGAGCTCGTCGGCGGCGGCGCGAGCGCAGGCGTCGATTGCGCTCCACCTCGAGTCGCCCGGACGGTCGACGCGAAACGTGTCGCGCACGATGCCGCTCCTCGGCCCCGGCGACGTCATGACGATCGAGCCGCGTCAGGTGCTGCGCGTAACTCCGGCAGGTGGAACACGCGACGCCGAGCCCGAATTCTTCCCGGCGATCGAATTCGACGCACCCGACTTGCTCTGGGCCTACAGCCCGATCGTTCCCGAGGGCGTTCGCATCCTCCCCTGGCTCGCGCTGGTCGTCCTCGAAACGGGACCCGACGTCACACTCCAACCCGGCCTGCAGGGACAGAGCCCGTATGTGTTGCGACTGCCGGCAGCGGTCGCTCAACGGGAGCTGCCCGATCTCTCCGATGCCTGGGCGTGGGCGCACGCACAAGTCGCCTGCGATGACCCGGATCACATTGCCGACACCTTGGCCAATCTCCCGGATCGCACGCTGTCGCGTCTGCTCGCGGCGCGGCGCCTGCTCCCCTTTCGTGCATACCAAGCGTGCGTCGTGCCCGTCTTCCTCGCCGGTCGCATTGCCGGCCTCGGGCACGATCCCGCTCACGATCCGGCGCTCGTCACCGGACAAGAGCTGGCGTGGACGGCAGCGAATCCGGGCACAGAATTGCCCGTCTATTACACGTGGACTTTTCGCACTGGCGAAGCAGGTGACTTCGAGTCGCTCGCCCAGCGGCTCCACGCCGCACCGCTCGATGCCACGATTCCTTCGACGCCACTTCACCTCTCTCTTCCGAGCGGCGACGGCTCGCTCATCGTCGACTGGGAGCCGCCACTTCGCGTGCGCGGCGCGCAACCGTCGAGAGCACGACGCCCGGCCGACGCAGTCACGCAGATCCGCAACGTGCTGCGGGTCAGCAGCCCGACGCGGCGCGTGCTCGGCCCCACGTACTTCGGCGCACCGTGGATGGACGGCAGGCCGCTGACGCCGGCAACGGACTGGGCTCCCGAGCTGAACCTGACCCCGATGCTTCGCGCGGCGGCGAGCCTTGGTGCCGATGCGGTGCGAATCGAGCAGGAGGCGCTCGTCGCTGCCGCACAGGAACAGCTCGACGCGTTTCGCGCGGTACAGCGTGACGGCCGCCGCAAGCAGCTCGCCGCCTCCTTTCAGAATCGCGTGAAGTTCCGGCTGTCGCAGGCGCCGATCAAGGAGTCGGCGCGCGTGTATGCACCGCTGCTCGCCATGGCGCAATCGTCTGCCTCGAACGTCGGCATGTACACGGTGGCCGGCCTTCGCATGGTGCGCAAGAGCGAGCTCGGCGATCGTCCGCCAACGCCAGGCAGTCCGACCGTCGGCCTGATCGATGCGGTCGTCTATCGGCCCGCCGTCTCGCGGCAACCGGTATCAGACACGCCGCCTCCGGCAACGCCCGCCGATACAACGGCGATTCCGACCGGCGCGTTCTCACCACGATTCGGGCGGCCGATGAGCGAATCGCTCGCCGAACGATCTCCCGAGTTGATGCTGCCCGGTGCCGGTTCAATCGCGGAGGACGGAGTGCTCGTGGTCGAGAGCGATCCGAGATTCGTGGAAGCGTTTCTCGTCGGCGCCAACCAGGAGCTCGGGTACGAGCTGTTGTGGCGCGGAATGCCGTCGGACGCGCGCGCAACGGCGTTCCGCAGATTCTGGGGACATGCGGACGGCGGAGACGACATCGACTCGATCAGTACGTGGGTCAGCGGCTCGGCGATCGGAACTCATGTCATCACAGGCGCGTCGATGATCCTGCTCGTTCGCAGTGAGCTGGTGCGTCGTTATCCCTCGGTGGTCGTGGCGGCAGTTCCCGCCGAATGGAACGCAACTCCCACGGGAACACGTTCTCCAGTGAGAAATCCGCCGACGCTGGTGCTGCCGGCATTCAGAGGACGCATCGGCGCCAACGTGCTGTATGCGGGCTTCTCGCAGCCATCGATTGCCGACGCCATCGGCGCGAGAACGCGGACCGGACCTGCCGGATGGTTCTTTCTCCTCAGCGAGAACCCTGGCGATCCACGGTTCGGCCTCGATCCCGATGGTGGAACCGCGGCGCCGACACGCGCCACCTTGAGCTGGCGGCATCTCTCGCCACCACCCGAAGGTCCATACGCGCCCGTCGCGTCGTTCCCGGCGGTACCCGATGCGGGCTTCACGCCGGCCAATGCAGACGCAGCGCGCATGGCCAGCCTCGTCCGTCAACGGCCGTTCCGCGCGTTCCTGCATGCGTCGCTGCTCGTTCGCCCCGAAGCGTAAGCCACATGGATCGCACACGTCTCGACGAATCGATCACTGAAGTGACGGCGGCAGAAGCCGCATACCGTACCGCGCTCGAGCGGTTGGCGGACGCGACCGATCGCGCCATGCGCAATTCCCTCGACCGCGCGGCCGCGCGAGAGCTGCAGGTCGCGAGCCAATCTCTCACCGCGGCGCGCACCCGCGTCACCGCCGCGCGTGCGGCGCTCGATGCGATACGTGCCACCGAGCTCACCTCGCTCAGTACCGCCGACCAGTTGCTCGGCTCGATTCAGGGGAACCAGGTCCTGAGCCTGTTTCCCGTCGGCGTCGAGGCCAGACTCGAGCCCGGCCGCCTGCGCGTTCGCGTCTGGCCCGATGCCATCTCGACGTCGACGCACGACCCGCGCCTGACCGACAAGGAGCTCGCCGCGACCAAAGAGTACTGGCGGGCCGAGGTCCATTCGAACACCGAAGAGACGTCGCTCACCGCGTGGCGCGTCCTCTGCGGCGCCATCGGCTCGACCCGCGCGGCGTGGACGGCGCGTCTGCTCACACCCACCGGTCGCACATCGGCCGGCGAGCCGGTCTTCCCAACCGTCGCGATGCAGGACGATGCGGCGCCGTTCGTGCCGCGCGCGAGCGTGCTGCCGGATCGCTGGATCGTTATTGGAATTCGCGACGAGGTGCGTGTCATCGAGCACGTCGGCGCGCCGATTCCGATGGACCTCGCCGTCGGCATCGACACCACTCCAACGGAAACAGCCGCGCTCGCCAATCGCGAAGGCGAACCGATTCAGCTTCCACCTCGCATGCGCTGGATGACCGACTTCGCCACGGCCGTGCAAGCCGGGATGGCGCTCGACATACCGGTCGCCGCCGACGTCGATCATCTCGACGAGCTCCTGGTGCTCGGGGTGCGGATCACACAGACACCCGCGCAAAATGCCGACACGCTCGCGGAGCTCTTCACGGGACACCGCTTCAGTCGCGGCTTGGCATTCGTCCCGCAGAACACGCCGACCAACAACAGCGTCACTGGCGGATCGGGATTGCCTTCAGGCAGCGCACGTGTCGATATGGCATTTCAACTCGAACGCCGCCCGCGCGCATTCCCGAGCGACGCGGCATCCAACGGTGTCACGGCTGCACTCGCCTTTGGCCTCGCCCCCGATGTCTTCGCGCCGATCTCCGCATCGGGCGCGACCACAGACATTGCGACAGAGCCGGACGGCTTCGAGCCCGAAGCTGCCGCCACGATGCAGACGATGCTCTGGCAGTTGACGCTCGGATCGGCGATCGAGGACTTCCTGTTGCTCTCGAATGCGCGTGGCGACTCCGTGCGCGAGTACTTCCGCAATCACGTGCGCGCGGCGGGCCCGGTGCCGGCCGTGCGCGTCGGGCGGCAACCGTACGGCGTTCTGCCAGTCACGACGCTCACCGACTTCACTGCGGGCGGGGATGAGGGAATCGATCCCCGCCTGCTGCCAGGGCGCGCTGTTCGACGGATCGCCGGAGAACGCCTTGCATCAGCTCGGCCGCTCAACGCACCTCTTTGCCGAGACGACACAACAGCAACCGGGCTCGACCGGCGACAACCGCTGGGCGTCGCTCGCGCACTCGCTCGCCATCGCCTCGCGTAACTCGATTCGCGACACCTGGCGCAACAGCCGCATTCGCGCCACGGTAGAAGGCGTCCCCCAACCCGTGACGCGGCCCATCGTCGACGGAGGCACCGCGGCAGAACTCGCGGCACTGGCGACGGCGCTGCCGGGGACGATTCTCGCTCGTGCCGTCCCGTCGTCGGTGCTCGGACGTCTGGCCCGGCAGGCAGCTCTGCTCGAATGGAGCCGGTTCGCACGCGGCGCCTGCGAGGCCTCGATCGATGAGGCATCCCGCGCCGATCTCGCTCAGCGCGCAGCGACGAGCGGTAGCGACATCTATATCAACGTGCTCATCCAGGCGATGACAGAGCGCCGCCCACCCATCGAGCCGCCGCCGCTCGAGCCGCCGATCCGTCGCGCCCGCAAGGACGATGACCCGCCGGAGCCCCCCGAGCCGCCAGAACCTCCCGAACCCCCGGAGCCACCAGAGCCTCCGATCGGAGACGTTCAGGTGAATGCGGATGAGCGGCAGAGCATTCGCAGGTTGGTTGGGAGCCTCGCGCAGCCGCTGCCGTCGTGCCCCGGTTCCGCGCGCCTCGCTTCCTTTCAACATGCCCTGGCGCAGCTGGCCAAGTTCCCGGTCGCGCGGCTCGAGTCGGAGATGTTCGGCGTCCTGGACATCACTAACCACCGGCTCGACTCATGGTTCACCTCGCTCGCGTCTCGCCGGCTCACGTCGCTGCGGGCCGCAACGCCGACGGGCATCGTGATCGGTGGCTGGGGCTATCTCCAGAACGTGCAGCGCGCCGATCCGTCGGACCCGAAGCAGCGCGCCGAGTTCATCCACACACCGTCGCTCGATCAAGCCGCTGCGGCTGCCGTGCTGCGCAGCGGTGCGCGACGCGCGCAAGGCGCGGGAAGCAACCACGCCGATATCGACCTGTCGTCGCGTCGGGTACGGCTGGCGCGGTGGGTTCTCGAAGGCGTTCGCAACGGTCGATCGTTGAGCGAGCTCCTGGGCGTGCGATTCGAGCGGGCCCTCAAGGACACCGCCGCTGCCACTGAACTCGGAAATCTCCGCGCGCTGTTTCCAGGAGCCGGGCGCTTGAGCGTCATCGACGGCCTCGCGTTGCAGCAGTCGGGGCTGCCGGCTGCGAGCGGGCCAGACGTCGTGAAGTCAGCGGGAGTCGTCGACGAGACCGTCGATGCCCTCGCCGACGCGCTGACGGCCGAAGCCGTATATCAGATCGTCAGGGGCAATCCGATGGGCGCGCTCATCAACATCGAGTCGATCGCCGCCGGTGCGGCCCCGCCGGAATTGCAGGTCACGCAGACGCCAGCCGCTGGCATCCGTATCACGCATCGCGTCGCAATCGTGCTGCCCTCTGCGGCGACGGCGCCTGGCTGGCCGACGAACGTGAGCCCACGATCGCGCGCCGAACCGCTGCTCGATGTCTGGTGCGGGCTCTTGCTTGGGCCCGCAGACGGCATCACGCTCCGTGTCGAGCGCCCGGGCGGCACGACCACGCAAGTTCCGTTGTCGTCCCTCGGCATCGCCGCCATCGACATCGTCTTTGCGGGGCGAAACAAGGGTGCCTTGCTCGCCGAGTATGTGATGCGTGTGGCGACGGCATCGGCGCCGGAGTTCAGCGACGGTCACGTGCGTGAGAATCGTGTATGGAGGGACCTCACGGCGCTGTGCGAGGCGGTCGCGCGTGTGCTCACACGCGGTGAGCCGCTTCCCCCGGAGTCGTTCGATCCACCGAGCGCCGTGATTACCGCGCGGAAGGAAGTCTTCGGCGATCTGCCGCAGCGGGTGGCCGACGCGACCACCGCGTTGACCGCCGTGCGTGACCTGTTGCTCTCGCGCACGAACCCGCGCGGCGGCGCACGACGGGCGGCCGCATTTGGCATCCGAGTGCCGGGCGTGCTCATCAGATCGGTTCCGACAATCCAGCAGCAGGATGCGATCATCACCGCAATCGATGCCAGGCTTTCCGCCGCCATGACGGGAACGCCGCGCGATCGTCTGCGGGCGCTATTCGGCGGCGACATCCCCGGCGTTGTGACGTTCACGCCGAGCGACCCCGAGGCTCTGAAGACCGCAGCGCCTGAAGCGCCCGGCAGCCTGCTCAACGGCGATTCGTTGGCGCCGCGCGCGTGGCTCGATGCGGTGGGACGCATCCGTCCCAGGGTCTCGGCGCTCGACGAGGTGTTGGTGCGTCGCGAGATCGCCGGCGACAACATCTCCACGCAGTTGTCGATCGCGCAGGCGCCGTGGACAGGCGGCGATCGATGGATCGCCACGTCCTTCACCAGCAAATCGAAGAAGCCGCCGTCGGGGCGACTCTCCGTGCTGATGCATGCACCCGCGGGAGTCGTCGCCACCCAACCCCTCGGCGGATTGCTCATCGACTCATGGACCGAGACGATACCGGGGGCCGCACGCGACACGGCGATTGCGTTGAGGTTCAACAACGCCAGCACACGCGCGGGGCAGGTCATTCTGCTGGCGGTCAGTCCCACCCCGGCGCAGCCCTGGAGCTCGGCAACGCTCGTGGACATCGTGCGCGAGACCATGGTGCTCACTCTTCTGCGGATGCAACCGTCAACGACCCTGAGCCGCGGCGGGCTCATGCCGTTCGTGTGGCTCGGGCAGCGGCCGGGAAATACGGGGATTTCGTTCTCGCTGTAGCAGAGGGATCGTGCGGTTCGAGGGGCGATGGCGCGACGGTTGCGAAGGTCCTCTCCGAGGGTCCGATGGTTCAGAGTCTTTGGCAAACCTCGACACCAGCGGACAGGACCGTCGCACTGTCGCACTCCCGTTCCATCGCACCGCCTGAGAGAGAGATGAATTAAGAAGATGGAAACCTACCCAACCTGGATTCGCCTGCATCCCGACTCGGTCGACGACACGATGGTGACGTCGGTCCAGGCGCGGATACACGACCCGCTGTGGCTACTCGGCCGCCAGTGGCAACTCGGAGAACTTCGTCACGATGGCGGTGCGACGCCGATCGACGTGCGCGTGGACGGCACCTCGTCTGCGATCACTCGCCTTCGCGGTGGACTCGACATCACGGCGACCACGCGCGGTGCGTCGATCAGGGTGACACAGACGCCGCTCGAGACACTTGTCGAACGCGAAACAGTACGTGAGAGCGGCGTGAGCAACGTGCGCCTCCGTACCGAGGCTGGCCTGCACCTGTTGCGAATGCTTCGCGCGGCTGGCCTGCAAGGACGCGGCGCGTTCTGGGTTACACAAAGCCCGTTCGTCGCGCCGGCCGGTGACATGGATGACGACACTCGAGGCTGGTTCGATGTGGTGAACGGACGCGTGCCCGATGGGGCCGGATTGCCTCAGGCGATTCGCGCGCGCCTCGCAGAGGGCGCCACGCCGCCGATTCCAGCGAACGAAGTAGACGTGCTGCGCGCGTGGCTCACATGGGCGGCGGCACGGTTCGATGAGCCGGCAAGTGGTCCATCGACCTGGGATGCCGAGCACGTGGAGTATGCATTCGCGACGGCGGGCAGAGGCGCGACCGGCGAGGCCGTGCTGAACGCTCCCGAGTACGTGGATGGACGCCTCGAGTGGTACGACTTCGAGCACGGCAGCGGCACCCTCGACGCGCCCGGCGTCGCAACGCCGCAGCGATCGTTTCGCATTCCCGCGCCTCTCGATTTCGCCGGCATGCCAAACCCGCGCTTCTGGACGTTCGAAGATCCAGGTGTTCGCTTCGACCAGTTGGACCTGCTGTCCAACCCCGACACGCCGCCGTCGCCGGCGACGCTGATGGTGCTCGACTTCGCCCTGAGCTACAGCGACGACTGGTTCCTCGTGCCGATCTCGCTCGCCGCCTGGACGATCTTCGAAACGACCAACGTCGCGATCACCGACGTCTTCGGAGACACGACGACCGCCAACCCGCCAGAGGGACGCTGGAACATGTTCAGGCTCGACGTCCATGGGTCCACAGACCTATCGCGTGTGTTCCTGCTCGCGTCGCCGGCCGACACCAACGAGGGCGCGCCGCTCGAAGAAGTGCATCTCCTCCCCGATGAAGTAGCCAACGTCGCATGGGCCGTCGAGCGGTTGACCGAGCATCCGCTCGGCGATGGACGCGAGGCGCCGCCTCAAATCGTCGCGGCCGGTGTCGCAACCCCGCCCGGGCTCACGTGGACGATGACACCGCCGTCGCCTCCTGGAAACTGGTTTCCGTTGTTGCCGACTACGATCGGACGTCTCGCGTTGGGCTCACTCTGGAACGCGACCGAGCTCACACCAGCGGGCCGTGTGCTCGCTGATCTGCGCTCGCCGCGACTGTTGCACCAGGAGGAGGTGCCGCCCGAGGGCGCGCAGATCGTACGCCGCTGGCAGTCCTCGCGTGCGATCGACGGGTCGCTGCATTTCTGGATCGGCCGCAGCAAGACGCCGCGCCGGACCGACATCGCGCCGGCCATTCGATTCGACGTCGTCGACTGGAAATAGCACCGACTCACCAATGTAGAGGCGGGTCTTCTTGTACCTGCCTGTATTCGGGCAGGTCTGGCCGATTAGGACGAGCTGTCCCGGTGCGCGCTTTGCACACGTCGGTCGGATGATGAGGCTCACACTGTTGGCGTGGCTGGCGCTGGCAACGGCTGTGGTCGCGCAGCCAGCGACTCAGCCCGCCCATCGACCGGGCACGAAAACGCCGGTCGTGCTTGCCGCACAGGTCATGCTCGACCGCGCGGGCTTCTCTCCTGGCGAAATCGATGGCCAGTTCGGGCCCAACGTCCACCGTGCGCTCGAAGCCTTTCAACACAGCCGTCGACTCGCGGTAACTGCCCGGCTCGATCCGGCGACATCACGAAAGCTCAACGACGAGTTCGGAGAGGAAGCACCGGTCGTCACTTATGTTGTAACCGAGGCCGACGTAGCAGGTCCGTTTCAGCCCGATATTCCGGAGGACCTGGAGGAACAGTCGAAGCTCGAAGCTCTCGGCTACCGCAATCCGCTCGAAAAGATCGCCGAACAATTTCACGCCAGCCCTGCCCTGCTTCGATCGTTGAACCCGGGGCAGACATTCATGCGAGCAGGGGAAGAGGTGGTCGTGCCGCACACGAAGCCCACGAAGGGGACTACCCCGAAGACCACGAAGGACGTGAAGGGCACGAAGGAGAGCGCGGACGAGTCACATGTACGAATCATCGTCACCAAACGCACGAGTGCACTGACGGTCGAAGACAACGACGGACGCGTGCTCTTTCATGCGCCGGTGACGACGGGCAGCAACCACGACCCGCTGCCGCTCGGGATGTGGAAGGTCACCGCCGTGCAGCGGATGCCGGACTTCTTTTACAACCCGGATCTGTTCTGGGACGCCGACCCGACGCATTCGAAAGCGCGCATCCCCCCTGGCCCGAACAACCCAGTCGGCGTTGCGTGGATCGGCATCAACAAGGAGCACTACGGGATCCACGGCACTCCTGAACCGTCGACGATCGCTCACGTCCAGTCGCACGGGTGCGTGCGGTTGACGAACTGGGACGTCGAGCGCGTGCTCGAATGGGCCAGACCAGGGACACCGGTGATATTCCAATGAGGACCGCACGCCGGCCGCTCGCGATCCTTTTCGCCATCGGTCTTGGTTTCGTGATGGGCGTCATCGTTACGACCGTGGTGGCCTGGCAGTTGCGCGACCGGCCCCCGGTTGCGCTCGACAAGCCCGCCGACTCCTCAGCCAATCCGGCACCAGCGCACGACCCTGCTGAGCCGCGCGCTGTCGAACGTCCCGGCGAAGACGGTAACGACGGCGAAGCCGCGCCCGCGTCGATCACGGGATCGGTGGCAAATGAGGGCGCGGTGCGGGCGTTGCGCGAGCGTCACCTTCAGATCCCGGTAGACGGCGTGAGCCGCGGGGACCTTCGCGACACGTTTTCGGATTCGCGCGGGGCACGTGCGCACGAAGCGCTCGACATCATGGCGCCACGCCGCACACCAGTCCGTGCCGTGGACGGCGGCACGATCGAGAAGCTGTTCACCAGCAAGCCCGGCGGACTGACGATCTATCAGTTCGACCCCACGCTGACTTTCACGTATTACTACGCACATCTCGACGGCTACGCCGAGGGCCTGCGGGAAGGACAGGTTGTTCGCCGAGGCGACGTCATCGGCTACGTCGGCAGCACGGGCAACGCCTCACCTCACGCCCCGCATCTGCATTTCGGCATCTTCCGTCTGACGACCGAACGTCAGTGGTGGAAGGGCGAGCCGATCAATCCTCATCCGGTTTTCGCCGGAGATTAGCGCATTCAGCGTCAGTTCCAGCATTCTGCCCGGGAGGATTGTCTTCACGCGGCAGGCCGCGTATTCTCAGGCTCTGTTATACAAGGAGAGCCTGAATGCGTCTTTTTGCTACTGCCGTCGCGACCTGCCTACTCGCAAGCGCCATCGTCACCGCCCAGGGCCAGGTCCCGAATCCCACGAACAAGACGGGTGTGATCGGATTCATGCACGCGATCCACTCGACCAACGATGTCGACAAGACGCTTGCGTTCTATCAGGCAGTGTTCGGGCTGACGGGCCAGGTGCGCCCGTTTCAAAGCTCCGGGCCACAGATCTTGACGGACTCGCCCGGAGCGACGTTGCGCGTGGCGATGACCCAGCTCAAAGGCGCTTTCAATTTCGAGCTGACGGAGTTCGGGAACATTCCGCGCCAGTTGAACAAGCAACCAGACATCGCCGACCCGGGCGCACCGATGATGAAGATCATCGTTCGCGATCTCGAGGCGATCGTGACCGCAGCTAAGAAGGCAAACGCGCCGATCATCAGCAAAGGCGCGGTGCCCGCGACCGTCTCCACGTCGGTCGGCATGACGAAAGCGATCATCATGCGCGATCCGGATGGCTACTTCGTGCAGGCGATCCAGGGAACACCCGCCGCCGACTCGCCCGAGGGAGCCGTACTCGGCGCGGTCATCGGCGTCACCGTCCGCGACATTGACGAAACGCTCAAGTACTGGAACGGCGTCCTCGGCCTCGAGCTCGTGGCCGACAAGGACTTCGCAAAGGATGCCGGGATGCTCGATCTCATGGGTCTGCCGAAAGGCGCCTCGTACCGTATGGCGGGTGGTCTGATCTCCGGCAGCAAGGTCCGGATCGAGATGATCGAGATCAAGGGCGTGCCCCGGAAGCCGTTCGACCTGCGTGTCACCGATGCCAATGCGTGCGGCATGGCGATTCGCGTCGGTCACATCGCCGATTTGCTGACGAAGATCAAGGCTGAGAAGGGCCGCGTCCTCTCGCGCAACGGTGAGCTGGTCGAGTGGAGCGAGACGATCCGCAACGTCTTCGTGAAGGATCCCAACGGGCTGAACCTCGAGCTCGTGGGCAGCGCCGATCCGAAGCTGTAGAACATGCGCCAGTCACCCGGTATCACGCGCCGTGAGGTGCTGGAGATCCTCGGGCTCAGTGCAGTGGCCACGACCGTGTGGCCCTCTGCCGTGTCCGCGCAAGCGCCAGCGTTCCCGAAGGGCGCGATCATCAGGACGCTCTTCGAAGACGCACCACCTGAGAAGTTCGCGAGCGGTGCCACGCTCTTTCACGAGCACCTGTCGCTCGGTCCAGACTTCAACGACAAGTTTCGCGCCGCTGCCGCTGCGGTGCGCGCCGCACAGGGTCTGCCGCCGGCACAGGGGCGCGGCGGCGGACCGCCCGCTCCTCCACCGGGCGCCGACCCGATGCGCGACGTCGATCTGATGGCCAAGGAGCTCACCGACGCGAAAGCCGATGGCGTCGCGTGCATCGTGGACGGTGGCCATCCGGACATGGGGCGCGATCTGAACTTCGTCCGTCAGGCGGCGATGAAGGCCGGCGTCCCCGTCGTGGCAGGCGCCGGGTTCTACTCGCAGCCCTACTACCCGAAAGAAATCTCGACGATGAGCGAGGCGCAGATCGTCGAGGCACTGATCAAGCAGGCCGACGAAGGTCCGGCGGGTGTGTTCGGCGAGATCGGGTCGTGGGATGAGATGACCGCGGACGAACGCAAGGTGTTCCGAGCCATCGGCAAAGCGCACGTCGCCACGAACCTGCCGATCTTCACGCACACGGGGATTCCGGGAAAGGCCGCGATCGAGCAGTTGGACATCCTCGAAGACGCCGGCGTCAACCCGAACCGGGTGGTCATCGGGCACCTGGGCAATCTCGTCGATCCAAACGTCTACGTGCACAAGACCATCTGCAGACGAGGCGCGTATGTCGCGTTCGATCGTCTCGGTGGAAACGGCGACGCGCAGCAGGTGCCGCTGGTCATGTCGCTGCTCGAGGCCGGCTTCGCCGATCGGCTGATGTTCTCGTCCGACGCCTCGCGCGGCTACTCGAAGACGTTGACCGTCTTCCTGCCGAAACTGAAGGCCGTGGGCGCGTCCGATGAAGTCCTGCGCCGGATCATGAACGACAACCCGCGCCGGTTCCTGGCGTTCGTCCCCAAGCGCTCACGAAAAACGTAGGTGTCACGATGCGTACGACCCGCCAGATCCTCCCTCACCTGCTTCTCACTGGAGCGCTGACCTCGATCGCCGTGGCGACGGCAGTCGCGCAATTCCAGCCTGTCGCCACAATGTTCAGCGACGATCAGAAGCGTGGCGACACGATCTCGCTGAGTTTTGCGACCGCAGAGATTCCCGCCAAGGCGCCTGGAGCCACACCACTGCAGGTGTATCTCAGCGCCGGCGATCTCGTGCGGGCGTTCGACACACCCGCATTCCGCCCCGATGCCGCCATCGTCCCCACGAACACGGACCTCGCGCTCATGGCAGCGTCGCCTGGAACGCAGCGGGTGCTCGTCGATCGCCTGCGCAAGCAGCCGGCCGTCATGCGCGACTTGCAGGACCAGATCGCCGAGCACAAGAAGCAATCACACAGCACGCCGGATGGCGTGCTGGCGATCGGCGCCGATTCATTCATGGCACGGTTGCCAGCGAAGGGCGAGAAGCCGCCGGCGGGAGCATTTCCTAAAGCGGTCTGTTTCGTGGCCACCGACTTCGCCAAGGGCGGCGCCATCGATCGACGCGAGCTCTTCGCGCAGGATCGTGTGCGCAAAGGGATCGCCGGATGTCTGACGGCGCTTGATGCGTCCGGCGCCCACTCGCTGGTTCTGCCGCTGATGGGGGCCGCATCGGCCGGCACGCAGTCGAACGACCCGGCCTTCGAAGGTCAACGCATTCTCAAGGAGTGCCGGCTCCTCAATTCAGTGGCCGGAATCGCGTTGGGAATTCACGACTACCTGCCGATGCACCGCAACCTCAAGGAAATCGGCGTCATTCAGTACGACCAGGAGATCATCGAGATGTTCAGCCTGCCCAAGGGCAGCCGCATCGCACAAACGGCGCAGAACATCTATCGCACCTACGCCGACCAGGTGAAGATGGCCTTCCGCAAGGGACTCGACGGCGTGAAGACGACAGCGGCCGACGTGGATGGCAATTGCAACGCGATCTTCAGTCACTAAAACCACGAGGCTGATCATGAAGAGAACTTCAATCGCGTGCATCCTGGCGGTGATCGTTGGCTGCGTCGCGGCGCTCCATGGTCAAGGCCGGGCCGCGGGACCTGCCTCCGCCGTGCGCCCCGGAACGATCGAGCACATCACCGTACACGGCAAGTCGCTCGAAGGAAACCTCGAGGGCGACTCTCCCGATCGCGACGCCACGGTCTACCTGCCGCCAACCTATGCCAGCGATCAGTCGCGGCGTTTTCCGGTGATCTACCTGCTGCACGGCTACGGCGGGCGGGAAGATACGTTCACCGAGCGCCTCGCCAGCCTGCAGGAGAGCAGCGACCGGCTCGCAGCCGCTCAGGGCTTCAGCTCGGCGATCGTCGTCACGCCAAGCGCGTATTCACTGCACAAAGGGAGCATGTATTCGAACTCCCCGACGACCGGCGATTGGGAACGCTTCATCGCCGAGGATCTCGTCGCCTACATGGACAGCCACTATCGAACGCTCGCCGACCGCATGAGCCGCGGGCTGGCCGGTCACTCCATGGGTGGATACGGCGCGCTCCGCATTGGCATGAAGCGACCCGATGTGTTCTTCAGCCTCTATCTCATGAGCTCCTGCTGTCTGACGGCCAACCGCAATCCCAACGCGAAGACGATGGCGGCGGCCGAAGCGATCAAGACGCGCGAGCAGGCAGAAGAAGCGGCACGCGCCCCGGGATTCGGCGCGTCGGTCAATCTCGCGTCAGCGGCGGCATGGTCGCCCAATCCGAAGAACCCGCCCCTCTTTCTCGATCTTCCCGTTAAGGACGGCCAGGTACGCCCGGAGATAGTCGCGAAGTGGGTCGCCAACGCACCGCTCGAGATGGTCGAGCAGTACGCCGACAACCTGAAGAAGTACTATGCCGTCGCGATCGAGATCGGCACAGCCGATACGCTGCTGGCGTCCAACAAGCAGCTGCACGACACGATGACGCGCCTGCGCATTCCGCATACCTACGAAGAGTACGAGGGCGATCACACCAACAAGGTCCGCGAGCGGATCGAACGGAACGTGCTGCCCTTCTTCTCGAAGAACCTGGTGGCACCGGCGAATCCGACGTCGCCCCAACCACAGACCAATCACCACTGAAGAGGGACATTGCGATGAAGAGACTGAGCCCGGTAGCCGTCATCACGTGCGCCGTCCTCTTGTTCGGAACGGCAGCGAGCGCAGATGTCACGTTGAACTCGGTTCGCATCGCCGCCGCGGATACCGTGGCGCTGGCCAAGTTCTATCAGGCGGCGTTCGCCATGCACGAGGTCAACCGGATCGAGACACCGGGCGGGCCGGAGATCTTCGTGAACTTCGGTGCGACTGTCGAAGCCGCGAAGGCGAATCGCAGCATGCCGATCGTGCTCATGCATCGTGAATCCGATGCCACGAAGGATCCGATCGCCCACGTCATTCTCAACGTCACGGATATCACAGCCACCGTTGCGGCGCTGAAGGCGGCGGGCGGCACGATGGACGGCGAACCGCGCCCCTTCCGTAACACGGGCATCGTCATCGGCATCGCCGTCGATCCAGCGGGCAATCGGATCGAATTGATTCAGCGGGCGGCGCCAGCATCGACCAAGTGAGCGAGGGTCCGGGCTTCGTAGTGTCCGGCTTTAGCCGGACCAGCAGTCCGGCGTCGTAGTGTCCGGCGTCGTAGTGTCCGGCGTCGTAGTGTCCGGCTTCGTAGTGTCCGGCTTTAGCCGGACCAGCAAAGGAGCATGCGATGAAGTTCGGACAGGCGACGCTCGTATCGGTCGCGATCCTCGCTTTCCAGATTTCATCGCACGCTGCCACGCCGCGAATCGCGCCGGTACCCGAGAGCCAAAGGACCGACCAGCAGCGGACGCTGGCCGCACAGTTCGCCTCGTCGGGAATTCCCAACGCCGTCGCGACCTACCTGAATCACCCGGCGCTCGCGGAGCACATCCTCCCGTTCGAGCATTACGTTTCCAGCGACTCCGGCCTTCCGCCTCGTCATCGCGCGCTGCTGGTCTTGCGCACAGCCTGGCTCACCCGCTCGAATTACTTGTGGGCCAACCGTACGGCTGGCGCGCGACAGGCCGGGCTCACCAACGAAGAGTTGACGCGCATCGCCCACGGCCCCGACGCAAAGGGGTGGAACGAATTCGAGGCCACGCTGCTTCGTGCTGCGGACGAACTTCACGTCGACTCGTTCGTTTCCGATGCGACGTGGCAGGCGCTGAGCGCGCGCTACAACACCAATCAGCTCGTCGACGTCGTCGACACCGCCGGGACGATCACCATGCAGGCGGGCGCGATCAACTCAATCGGCGTCGCGATCGAAGAGGGCTCGACCGACCGTCTGCCGTCCGGGGTGCCCTACGCGATCGCAGCCAAGCGAACCAACATCCGGCTGCTCGGCCGCGAGCCGCGCATTCCTCCGCTCGAGCCGAAAGACTGGACGCCGGAGCAGAAGAAGCGATTCGATCCCAACGGCACCGGCCAGCGGGCCGCGAATGTGTTCGTCACCTTCGTCCGCAACCCACCGGCCGATCGGCTGCGCGGCCCCATCAATCAGCACATTCTCAACGCCACGACGCTCTCGGTGCGCCAGCGCGAGACGCTGCTGATGCGAATCGGCGTGCTGTGCCGATCCGAGTACGAATGGGCGGCCCATTCGCGACTGGGACGACGGGCGGGTGGCATGACCGATGCGGATGTCGCACGCATCGTGACCGGGTCGGACAGTGGCGGTGGCGATCCGCTCGAGGTGGCGTTGATTCGCGCAACCGACGAACTGTATCGCGACGACAAGGTGTCGGAGGAGACCTGGGCCGCATTGGCCAAGGGGCTCGACACAAAACAGCTGCTCGACGTGCTCATCGCCGCCGGCGGCTATCGGGCAACGTCGATGGCGATCAACAGCGCCGGCGTCCAGCTCGATGCCAACATGGCGGATTTCCGCTTCCCATCGTCGCCGCGTTGAGCGCAGGCGAACTGTCATCCTATGGAGGTCCATGTGCGATCGAGTTCATATTTCGTAGCCGTCGCCGTGATTGGGCTAACGGTCTCGGCGTCGGCGCATCATTCGCACGGCCAGTACGAGGAGACATTCCGAGACATCGAGGGCGTCGTGAAGGAGATGCATCTGCTTACGCCGCACTCCTGGGTCTACATCGAGGTCGCAGACACCAGCGGGACGCCACAGGTGTGGGCGCTCGAGGCAACGACGCGAGGACAGCTCGAGAAGATGGGCGTCACGAGCGGCTTCCTCAAGGCCGGCGATCGCATCAAAGCGCGATGCCACCCGCTCCGGGACAAGAGCAATGGATGCCTGCTCGGTTTTCTGAAGACGAGCGACGGATCGATCAAAGACTGGGACGGTGGCAACGCTCCCGCTCCCTCGGACTTTTAGGAGCGTGACCATGCGCGTCAAAGCTGTGGTGTTGCTGGCGGCGCTGCTCGTTCCGGGTCTCGCGATGGCCCAGGAATGGGACGAGTACACGAGCCTGCAGGACGGGTTCAGGCTGAACTTCCCGGGCAAGCCGACGGTGACCGAGACCACATGGACTTCACAACTGAACTACGTCCTGCCGGCACGAGTCTATCTGGCCGTGAAGGGCAACGAGCGGTACTCGGTGACGGTGGTCGACTACAGCGGGATCGAGCAGATGGGCGTCGAGCGGGCGAAGTCATGCCCGCCAGGAAACGCCAACTGTCGCGCGAACGCACCTGAGGCCCTGGGAGCCGGATACGCGCGGCACGACGAGCGCGGCGCAATCGTGTACGCCACCTTCAAGCTGCTGCAGCGCGATGCCAAACTGAATTCGCTCGCCTACGAGTGGCAGGATCTGGTCGAAGGGAACATGATTCAGCTCACCAACAACAGCGACAAGTCGCAAACCTACGCGTGGGTCGGCATGCACCGGAACAAGCTGTACATCCTCGAGGGCACGGTGCCTGCTGGCTACCCGGAACCGGGGCTCTTTCAGCAGTCGATGGGATGGGTGGACAAGGACGGCAACGGAATCCGCTACCGGTCGATCTACTCCAACTCGTTCCACGGGATGGGCGTGTACCCGCCGCCGCCGATTATCGGCACGGCCACTCCGCCCCCGAATCAGGCTCCTGCGGCGGGCAAGTAGGATTCCTCACTCGCGATTGCGCTGAGGGCGCAGCCTCTTTCGTCCGCTACCGCACGAGTGCATCCAATCGCTTCGTAAGTAGGTCTCGGAGTTCTGTCACGTTTCTATACTCGCGCACGTTGTGAACTGCCAAATCGAAATGGAGTGGACTCCCTTTCTTCCGGACCAGGATAGGGCGCTTGCCGATCGCGTGTGCATGCCCTATTTCGTAGTAAACATTGGGCCTAGCACCCGTCAGATCCGCAATGACGAATTCAGCAGACCGTATCCGTTCTAAGATGACGTCCGTGATGCGTTCGTCGTGTTGCACGTCATCGGCTCGGAGCGCTGTGATTCCAAAACCCTTGCAGACATCCTTAATAGTTAGGTGAATATCCTCCAGCTCCGCGTTGTCCGCATCCATCCACATCAGAATGAACGCGGTATTTCGAACGTAAGAGTGTACGTGAACCTGAGCGCTTGGTGACGGCTGCGAGACACTCGCCTCAGGGCCACCCACACCTGATCGATCCAGCTGGGGCTGGTTCCTCGCAACGCTAAAAGAACGAGCAATCGTGTCTCCGAGAGTTCCATCTGAGCGCTGCTCGGCATAACGCCATTCGATTTCTGCGTATGAAAAGCTCACCTGTTCGTGAAGTTGGTCGACACCGGCTGCGAATCCGGGCGACAGGCTCGTCACAGTGCAATCATTGAACTGGTAGATCAGGAACGGACCGCTCTGAGGCTTCGATACTTCAACTGTCATCGATGCAAAGCGCCGCCCTGTAGCACATGCGAGGGCGAGATCTGGCGAGGTCCTGTCGATCACCTTTACAACCAAAAAGTCCTGAAATGCTGAACCTGCGCCTCCCATGATGCCCGGCTGAGACACTCCCCAACTAAAACTGAGCAGAGCGATCCAACCGGGGTGTGTCGCATCAAGCTCCTCACCCGGTAGCCCCTCAATATTCAGAAAGAAGTTGTACATTGGTCGACATGTCCAACGTTGGCATTGACAGCTAATGCCTTGCCGCCACATGCGGCATGCGCCCCAACGATAGCACCGCGCACGAGGAGCACGCGCGAGCGTGACGCGGTGTCGTCAAGTGCGGCCGTTTTTGGGCGGCGAAGCGCTCTCTCGAATTTGTGCGATCGAAGCCACCTCTCAAGCCCGACCGCGATGGTGCACTCGCTGCGCCACGCTGGCGTTGCGATGCTGCGGAGCGAAGCCTTGTGGAGGTCAGGCCGACTCGAATCGCCTGACCGCGCGAGAAGGCAGTGGGGATCCGCGAGGTTGAGCGCCCAGGAATCGCAGCTGGTTGTTCGAAGCGCGCCTGCGCGACCCGAGCGTCACGCGGTCGTGGGCGCCATCGCAGCGCGGTCCGGCCACCGGAACGGCTTCGCGGAGCAGACATCCAACGCTAGCGAACGGCCTCGACCCTCAGATCACTGGCACCTGCTCGCGCCGGCGGTAGCGCCTTCGCGCGTGCCGTCGCGATACACCTTGTGGCAGTTCGCGCATGACTCGTTGAGTTGATCGGCCACTTTGACGACCGCATCCACGTTGCGTGTCTGGGCCGCCTTATACGCCGTCTTGCCGACGTCAATCAGCGCCGCGGTGTACTGCTTCCAATCGGCGCGGTCGACCGGAACCGCGCGCCCGTTTTCGCACCGCCGCCCTGGCAGCAGAAAGAGCGGCGCGGTCTCGACCAGCGCCAGCGCCGCTTGATCGACCGCCTGCCAGCCGTAGTACACCGTCGTGCCCCACTGAACGTAATCGAACGGGATCGGCATCGCCGGCTTCTCCTTGCCGGGATCTTTCACCTGCACGTTGAACAGGATGTTGGCGTTGGGGAACGTCACCCCTCGCATCAGCTGCGCCAGGTTCGCAGCCGCGGCCAGCGACGAGGGACCAGCGGCAGCAGTTGACGATGCGGCCTGCGCTACTGGAAACGTGATTTGGCTGAGCGCCGCGGCTGTGAGCTCCGCTGGCCCCGCGGGAAACTTGCCGGCGCTCATGAAGTACGACGTCAGATCGATCGCCTGTGCGCGCGACACGCTGCCCGCCGCCGTCGGAGGCATCGTCTTTTCGATCTTCTCGACGAGCTCTGCCAGCGAACGCGCGCTCCAGACCGATAGAAAACCGCTGCCCGCCAGCGGCGGACCGACCACACCCTCGAGGGTGTCGCCGTGGCACATCGCGCACTGCGCCTTGTAGAGTTGCTGCCCGCGCGCTGCCTGAGCATCCGAATACACGCGATCCGCGACCGTGCGGCCCTGTGCGGCCAAGCCGGCGAACGAGATCGCTGCCGCGAGCGCGGTCGCGCACGTGACGGCCGCGATGCGCCACCGGGGCGCAGGTCGCGAAGAAGGCGCGGACATCATGGTCCCTCCAGTGCTGGCGTCGGTCAGGTCGCGATCACAGGCAGCTCGCTTGTGTTGGGCGCGGCCAGCCATATCGTGATGGCAGGACGGCGGTCCCATTCGGCCAAGCGCGACCGAGATCACCGACACAAGCGAGTAAGGGAGTATAAAGCTTGCGCGTCCGCCCGGATTTAGGCAGTATCTCCTCGCCACCGCAACCTGCGCGTCACCCGCGAGTGGCGCCGAGGAGGACGCATGCGCGTGTTGATTCCTGCGGCAGCGATTCTGTTCCTGTCATCACCGGCCTTCGCTCAGGAATGGACGCGCTTTGTCAGCCCCGAAGAGGGGTTCAGCGCCAACTACCCTGGCCAGCCGAAAGTCGAGAACGTCACGTATACCAGCCAGTTCGGCCAGCCGTTGCCGGCGAAGATCTACGCCGCGCAAGATCCGCTGGGGCGCTACTCGACGACCGTCGTGGACTACCGCAACATCGAGAAGATGCACGCCGAGAAGGCCGCCAAGTGTCAGGCGGCCAAGGGCGCGAACCAACTCGACGGCGATTCCTGCCAAAACGATTTTCGTCTGGACGTCGCTGGCGCGACCGACTATGCGGTCTGGAACTTCATCAAGCAGGACGGCGTGAAGGTGACGAGCTACATGTATTACTTCGTCGAACTCGTCTCCGGCCGCTCGATCCAGATGACGAACCCCGACAAGACGCGCACCTTCGCCGCCGTTCATCAGCATGCCGGGCGCCTTTACATTCACCAGGCGACGGTCCCGGCGGGGATGCCGGAACCGATACTCTTCATGCAGTCATTGGCGTGGGCCGATGACAAAGGTCTCGCCATCCGTTACCGCTCGCTCTACACCGAAGGCTACGGCGACTGGAAGTTCCCTTCCCCGCTGCCGCCGCATTCGGTTCGCGACCTCACGACGTCGATCGATGGAACGATTCCCCCGGCCAAGCCGGCGGCGAAATGAGCACTGCCTTGTAGAGGAATGACCACATTGGAGGCAAACATGCGCGTCAAAGCCTTCGGCGTTGCGTTGATGCTCTTCGCGTGTCTGGCCGTGCCGGCCGTGGCGCACCACTCTCACGGCAACTACGACATCACGACATGGACCGTGATGGAGGGCACCGTCAAGCAAGTGATCTTCATCGTGCCGCATTCGATCGTCTATCTCGACGTGAAGGGCACGTCGGGCGAGGCCGTAACCTGGGCGCTCGAGGCCACCAACCCTCAGGGCATCTTCCTCAAGGGCGTCAAGAAAGAGGACGTTCAGGTCGGCGACAAGATCAAGGTGCGATGCCATCTGCTTCGTGACGGCGGGCACGGCTGCCTGCTCGGATTCGTGACGCCGATGCACGGCGACAAGGCGCGCGGCGACGGCGTCGAGATCGAGTGGGATTGAGAGGCCTCGTGGACTACGACACACAGAGGCCCAGAGGCACAGAGGCACCGAGACCGTCAAGCCGACGCGACTGGCTTGACGTTCTGATTCATGCGGAACAGATTCTGCGGGTCGTACTTCATCTTGAGCAGGGCTAGCCGCTCGAACTTCGAGCCATACGCCGCGCGGAGACCCTCCTCGCCTTCATCGCGACCCAGAGCCCGTGATTCATTTCTTGACGGTCGCGAAGTTCGACGCTCCTGTCAGACTGCCATTGTTCAATTGCGCCACGACGAAGTAGGTGTAGGTCACGTTGTTCTTCACGTCCAGATCGTCGAACGTCGTCGTGGAGGTTGTCGGCAGCGTCGTTCCCAGTCTCACGAGGATGCTGCTTTGAGTGATCGCGGTGCCGGTGACTCTGTACACGTTGTAGCCCTGAACGTTGCCCAGGTGCGGCGCCGTCCAGTTCAGCCGAATCGCTTTCTGAAGCGCGGTCGCCGTCAAGGAATTGGGTCCATTCAGATCTGCGGCGGTTTCGAAGTCCAAATCG
>Ga0310810_10001134_pt1 | contig 27365 bp, 23 predicted proteins | sample NCmetagenome_FD_207641 | JGI IMG/M metagenome (GOLD analysis project Ga0310810, IMG submission 207641) | Soil microbial communities from experimental microcosm in Duke University, North Carolina, United States - NC | ecosystem: Engineered > Artificial ecosystem > Soil microcosm > Unclassified ...
CAAACCGATGGGAAGCAAGACGGGTAAGTTACTGAATTGTATGGTGGCCAGGGACGGAGTTGAACCGCCGACGCCAGCCTTTTCAGGGCTGCGCTCTACCACCTGAGCTACCTGGCCACATTCGGGCTCACAGCTTGTCTGGCGACAATCGCCCAAACATTGGAACCGCACTTCAGCGCAGGGATATTCACTGTGAAGCAGGCACGATTATAACAACGTGGCTCGGGTTCGCTCAACGGCCAGCGACCACATGCGATCACCCGCTCGCTTCAGTCTGTCGCAAACCGTTCATAACCGTTTCCAGGCAACGGTTTTCGCCGAACCAGTACGCGATCTCCCGGTAATCGCGCACATCGAACAGTGCCAGGTCGGCATCTTTTCCTGGTTCGACAGATCCCTTTCGATCTTGCAACCGCAGCCCCCATGCCGCATTGATGGTGGCAGCGGAAACGGCCTCCGCGGGGGACATTCTCATACGTGTACATGCCATGGACAGAACAAATGGCATGCTGACCGTGGGTGATGAACCCGGGTTGTAGTCGGTGGCCAGCGCTACAGCAACCCCGGCGTCAATCAGTTTTCGGGCGGGAGCAAAGTCTGCTAGTCCAAGAAAATAGTTTGCTCCCGGCACCAGCGTGGCCACACAGTCACTGTGCGCCAACCGACGGATGTCTTCTTCGGTCACGTGATCGAGATGGTCGAGGGACGCGACCTTGAATCGAAGCAAAATCGATAAAGGGGTTCGTGAAAGCTGCCCTACATGCGCGCGAACCCCCAGGCCGTGCTGCCTGGCAGCTACAAATATCTTTTCTGTCTGCTCCAGTGAGAAGGCGCCGCGTTCCGTAAAGACATCGGCGAACCGCGCCAATTTCTTTTTGGCAGCCGCCGGAATCATCTCCCGGCAGACCAGGTCAACGTATTCATCGCCTTGGTCTTCGAACTCCTGCGGTATCACGTGCGCCCCAAGCAATGTTGGCACCACCGTTCCCGGCCACCGCTTGGCAGCTTCTGCGATGGCCTGCAGCGATTTCAGCTCAGATTCGGCGTTGAGTCCGTAGCCTGATTTAGCTTCTACCGTGGTTGTGCCCTGCTCAGCCATGCGGCGCAAAGCGTCAAACATACCATCGGCAAGCTGCCTTCGCGTGGCCCTGCGCACAGCTTTGAGGCTCGACCGAATACCACCGCCCGCTTCGGCGATTTGTTCATAGCTTGCACCTGAGATCCTTTTCTCGAAATCAACCAACCGAGGCTGCATGAACACAGGATGTGTGTGGGAATCAACAAAGCCCGGCAATACGACACGTCCGCGGCAATCGACTTCGTCAATCTTCTTTCGATTGCTGGCGACCCAGGGATCGCGCAGCGCTTCGCGCATTTTATTTACGAAAACAATCTTCCCGGCGACGCACAGAATCGCGGCGTCCTCGATGACCCCCAGTTCATTCAGATCACCGCCACGCCGCGGACCTTGTTTTCCGGCTGGAGAACGCAGGGTGAGCAGTTGGCCGATGTTGGCCAGAAGAAGAGCCCGCGGCCGCTGGTGCTTGTCTGGTGATGAGCTCACAGGTCGAACAGTGTAGCAGTCCGCGTAACTCAGTATCAGGAGCGAACTAGGCCTTCATCGGCAGACGCACACCCGCTTTCCCTGCGAACTGCTTCGCTTCCTCATAGCCTGCATCCACATGACGAACGATTCCCATTCCCGGATCAGTCGTAAGCACTCGCTCAATTCTTTTCGCCATGGCTTCGCTACCATCGGCAACGGTGACTTGGCCGGCATGCAGTGAATAGCCAATTCCAACCCCACCGCCGTTGTGAATCGAAACCCATGATGCGCCTGCTGCCGTGTTCAGCAGGGCATTGAGCAGCGGCCAGTCAGCCACCGCGTCACTGCCATCTTTCATGCTTTCGGTTTCGCGGAACGGCGAGGCTACCGAACCGCAATCGAGATGGTCCCGACCCATAACGATGGGAGCCTTGAGCTTACCTTTCCTGACTAGTTCATTCATTGCGAGACCGAACTGCGCCCGCTCGCCGTAGCCCAGCCAGCAAATACGCGCCGGCAATCCTTGAAATTTAATTCGCTTTCGCGCCAGGTCGATCCAGCGCCGCAAGATCCGGTTCTCCGGAAAGAGCTCTAAAACTAAATCGTCGGTGGTGTGTATATCCGAAGACTCACCGGAAAGCGCCACCCACCGAAACGGCCCCCGCCCTTCGCAGAAAAGTGGGCGGATGTAAGCCGGAACAAATCCAGGAAAATCGTACGCGTTTTTTATTCCACGCTGAAATGCGAACGTGCGAATGTTATTGCCGTAATCAAAGGTTACAGCGCCCATCTTCTGCAGACGCAGCATGCCTTCCACATGACGCGCAATGGCATTGAGCGATTTTTCTTGGTAAGCGCGCGGATCTCGGTTGCGTAATTCGATTGCCTGTTCCAGGCTGATGCCGTTCGGAAGGTAGCCGTTCAGCGGATCGTGAGCGGAAGTCTGATCAGTCAAAATATCAGGCACGACGCCCCGGTCGGCGAGCTCCGGAATTATGTCAGCGCAATTGCCTACCAATCCGACTGACACATTCTCTTTTTTTCGCACTGCGTTTTTCAGGATACGCAAGGCTTCGTCCAGCGAATTCACCATGAAATCGCAGTAGCCGGTCTTGAGCCGCTTCTTAATCCGCTCCGGATCCACATCGATTCCGAGGAAGGCGGCGCCCGCCATGGTGGCTGCCAATGGCTGAGCGCCACCCATGCCGCCCATTCCGCCGCTGACGATCAACTTTCCCGCAAGGTCGCCGCCAAAATGCTTTTCACCTGCGGCCGAGAACGTCTCAAAAGTTCCCTGAACAATTCCCTGCGACCCTATATAAATCCACGAGCCCGCCGTCATCTGGCCATACATCATGAGGCCGGCGCGTTCCAGTTCGTTGAACTTTTCCCAGTTCGACCAGTGACCGACCAGATTTGAATTGGCGATCAGAACACGTGGCGCATAGTCGTGCGTCTTGAAAATACCAACCGGCTTACCGGACTGGACCAGCAGCGTCTCGTCGTTATCCAGGTTCTTGAGTGAGGAAACGATCGCGTGGTACGCCTCCCAACTGCGAGCTGCTCGCCCGGTGCCCCCGTAAACCACCAGGTCCTGAGGACGTTCGGCGACCTCTGCGTCCAGATTGTTCATCAGCATGCGCATGGCGGCTTCCTGCTGCCAGCCTTTGCAGCTCAACGAGGTGCCGCGTGGTGCGCTCACAGGCGTGTAGGTGGAGGGTGAAATCTCTGTCTCGACCGGCATAGAAATATGGTATTGCTTCCATCGTTGCAACGCCAGTCAGGGCGCGTATCCGCAGCATGTTGGCGAAGTGTTGCGCGTGGAACGTTTTGTTAGTGTGTTAATGCAGGTAGAGGAATGTAGCGAATACTGTGGATTGAATAAAACCAACGAAACTGCACAAGAAAATCTATTGAAGAGAAATCTACTTCTTGTCGGAGAAGAATGGCCGGCGCCCTACACTGCCTACCAGGTGTTGTAGGCTGTACCGTCGGTCGAAGTTGCGGTTGATCCGCTATGGACATCGCTGATGCCCGAGTCCCGCTGATCAGGCGAGCTGATGGTGTCTTCTTCCTGTTCCACCGTCCAGCTGCTGTTGTTGCCAGTCATAGGATCAACCGGCAGCTGCTTGATGTAACCGCTCGAAACCAGGTCATCGAGGCCCTGGGGCGCCTTCTGCTTATCCAGCGTGTATTGAGAAATCAGGGACCGCAATTGGAAAAGATTCTGCTTAAGTACCGATTCTTTAGCCCGCAGAATGGACTGGTTATAAGCGGGAATCGAAACAGAGACCAGGATCAGAATCATGCTGATCACGATCATCAGCTCGATTAGAGTAAAGCCCGCGGTGCGTTGGTTACGATTTGCACGCATTACCAATCCTTATAGGGCGTACCATCGAGGCCCGTGCCTGGCGATTTGGTGAACACGTCAAAAACGTTTTGCCCTCCCCAGGAATCCGACGTGGGATCGTCCTGCATGGAGCGCAGACCCCATTCCGGGTTGCCGGTCATGGGATCAGTAGGAATTTTTCGCAAAAAACGCAGCTTCTTTCCGCCCACGTCCACACCGTTGACCAAGGTGTCCAGATCTGGAGGATAGCCTTCCGATCCGACCTTTATCTGAAAGCCTCCACGGTCGGCCGCATCTTTGTACCGGTCAATGGCGTCGCGCAGCTCCCAAAGATCACGCCGCAGCTCCCGCTCCCGCTCCCGCTTGATGGATATGCGGGCCATGGGAACCGCCAGTCCGGTCAGGATCACCAGAATGGCAGTGGCTACGATCAGTTCAATCAGCGTGAATCCGCCGCTGGACAGCCGAATTGTGGATTTGGCCTTCATTTCGCTTATCGTCCTAACCGGGCAGAACCTTCAGAAAACGCTTAAGGACGTATGCAGGAAAACTGCTCGCCGGCACTTCTTACTATATTTTACTGCACTGTCACGGTTGCCACTGCTCCGGCCACCGGTTTCGGTTGCATACCCGGGTCAAGAGCGCCGCCTTTTGAAATCGTCAAGGCGGACTGTCCTCGTGCCTTGGCCATGAACGTCAAAGTTACAACCGAACCCTGTCCAGAAACACCGTTCGATCCGGGCGGCCGTGTGGCGGTGATCTGCAATGCTCCCGCGCTATCGTCATCTCGGTGGACCAGAGCTACTGCCTTTCCATCCTGTGAAAGCAGGCCGCCGTTAGAGATATTGACCACCTGCAGGATTTTCGGGTCGTAACTCACCTGTAATGGGACCGAATAAACATTCTGCGCTCCCGAAAGCATCACGTTGACTGCAAAGGTCGCTCCTGGCGCCTGCGAGATATTGGCGGGATCAAACGTAAAGCTCGCGCCACCCAGCGTGGCCTGAGGCTGCGAGGGCGGTGGGGCCTGCGGAGTGGTGTCCGGAGCGCTTTGCGGAGCCGGGGCAGACTGGGTTGAAGACGCCGGAGCGGCTGGTGGCTGGGGCCGGCTTACGCGCCGCAACTCGATTGCGCTGGCGGTGCCCACCTGCAGCGCTTTTTGGTTCAGCTCGCTGAGCTCCTGGCCGCGAATGATATGCGGAATGAGGGCAAAGACAATCTCATTCTCGCGATGCTCAGTGTTGGTCTGCCCGAACAGATAGCGCAAAATTGGAATCTGCGACAGCCCCGGAATTCCCGACAGGGACTTGGTTTGTGAATCCTCCAGCATGCCCCCCAGCAGATTCACTTCGCCTTCCTTGAGGCGAATTTCGTGCTCAATTTTTCTTTGTCCAATAATGGGCTGGCTGATGCCGCCAATATTTGATTGTCCGGTGACGTTGGAGATATCCATCATCACTTTAAGCGTGACTTCGCGACCGGCATGAATGCGGGGCGTGATATCAATGTTTACGCCGACATCCAGATATTGAAATTGCGTGTTCACCAGCGGGTTAATGCCGACTCCGCCGATTCCAGGCTGAAACGATCCGGTTGCAACCGGCACGCGGTCTCCGATCTTCAGCGACGCCTTCTGACCATCCACTGCCCGAATCTGCGGGTTCTGAATGATCTTGGTGCTGCTATCACTGAACAGTGCAGTAGCGGTGGCGGGTGGAATCGTGACCGTGAAGTCGGTGGCGTTCAGATTACCCAGACGGTTCAAATTGATGCTGTTTGTCCCGCTGCTGCTGGTGTTACTGGTGTTGCTCGTGGTGCCGTTATTGGTCGACGAAGGCACGGTATTGATATTTTCCTGCAGGGCGACGGTCGCGCTGGTCGGCGGATTGATCCCCAAATTGCGGGTCTTGGCGCGACTCACCTGCATTACCGCCACTTCGACGATTACCTCGGAGCGGGACTTATCCAGGTCGCCAACCAATTTTTCTGCCAGCGCTATCTGGTCCGGCGTGCCGCGCACTACCAGCGCACCCTGGGAAGGCAACGGTTGAATGCGCGAAATCTCCAAAATCTGCCGCAGCGCGTTCACCACATCCTGCAGTTCGGTGGGTTGCGAGAGGTTGGCGAGATAGAAGGTCTTGATTACGCTCTGTTCCAGGTCCTTCCGCTTTGCCGGATTATCCTGGGCCACAAAGATGGTATTCGGTGTGACCGGTCGCCAGAACGTTTTCGATTCCAGAGCGATAATTCCCAGAGCCTCTTCCAGGGTCACTCCATTGAGCTCGATCTTTACCCGGCGGGAGGTGTACTCGGGATCGAACAGCACATTGATTCCGGCAAGCTTGCCTACGGTTTCGTAAATTACCTTGGTATCTTCAGTCAATTTTAAGGTGATCGGAACATTAGAAATAGGCGCCAGATCCACCGGACCCTGCGCCTCCTGCACTCGCTTCTCCAACCCGGACGGAACGGCGGCGCGGGGGGCAGGGGCATTGGCCGAGTCCATCAGCCTTTGGGTGCGGCGAAGCTCCTGCTGGGCAATGAAGCTCGAGGGATCAATCTCGGAGGCCTTCTGGAATTCCGCCAGCGCTTCCTGCAACTTACCTGCTTCGCGCAACAACTGGCCGCGATGAACATGCGACGCTCCGGCCAGGAACCGGATCCGGTCATAGGCGGCGCGATAGGCAAGGTCTTTAGGTTTAAGGTCAAACGCCTGCTTGTAATTCTCATAGGCCTCTTCGTAGTTCTGACGGGCCTCGGCGTCTTTGCCCTTGTTATACAGTGACTTGGCCTTATCGGCAGCCGCCGGAAGGGCCAGAATTAACAAGATCAGGATCGCCGCCGGTCGAATCAAGCGTTTCATCTAAATCCTCTCACGCAGATTCCCCGCCCGGAGCAATGCCTTGACCCTGGGGTGGGGCCCTCTTGGATTTGTTTGCTTATTCGTAAACTGCCGCCGATTATAGCATCGCTCCTTTCATACCGAAGTGACTGTTCTGATGGCAGTTACACTCGTTGGTTCTAGTCCTGTTCAGAAACGGAAATGCAGGAATGGGTCCGAATCCGTCCGGCTGCCATCTCACGCCAATATGCCTTAAACTCGGAGTACAATGCCGCGTCAACCGACCCAGCAGACCAAGCCCAATCCAGTAAAGGCGGCGCGCCGCGACCCTACCTCGGCCGGCCAAAGAGATGCCGCTGTAAACAGGATCGCTTCCCACAACTATTTCTTGCTGGAAAAATTTGAAGCCGGTATCGCATTGACCGGCACTGAGGTGAAGTCTATCCGCGGCGGACGGGCGAACCTTAAAGACGCTTACGGCCTGGTCAAGGATGGGGAACTCTGGCTTTTAAATGCCCATATCTCACCTTACGAACACGGCAGTTACTCGAACCATGACGCGGTTCGAACTCGTAAGCTGCTGATCCACAGGGATGAGATCCGCAAGCTGATCGGCAAGACACAGCAGAAGGGGCTGACGCTCATCCCCACTCGTATGTATTTCAAAAACGGCCGAGTGAAAGTTGAACTTGCGCTGGCCAAAGGCAAACAACTATGGGACAAGCGCGAGACCGAACGCCGCAGAACGGCCGACCGGGAAGCTCGAGAGGCGATCGCAAGGAGCAGAAAGCGAGCGTAAAAGTCAATTTTTTAGAACCGAAAAAATAGCGCTATGCGCGTTCCAGCTCTGCGTTCGGAGCTTTTTCAGCCATCTCAACTTCCAGCCTGCGTCATCCAACCACTCCAAATCAAAAGGAGGCGTTATGGCGGGTAAAAATACAGCGGCATTCGGTATTTATCAAACGCAAGCGGACGTTGAATACGCAGTAGACGCGTTGCGAGCGGAAGGATTTCGCAATACCGACGTTTCGGTTCTGTTTCCGGAAAATAAAGGCACTAAAGATTTTGCAGTTGAGAAAAATACCAAGGCACCCGAGGGCACAGCGACAGGCGCTGCCACCGGCGGCGCAATTGGTGGAATCCTTGGCTGGCTGGCAGGGATTGGCACGCTTGCTATTCCGGGCGTGGGTCCGCTGGTCGCAGCCGGGCCGATTGTGGCTGCGCTTACCGGTGTGGGTGTTGGCGGCGCCGTGGGTGGAATCGCAGGAGCGCTGGTGGGGATGGGAATTCCTGAATACGAAGCTAAGCGGTATGAGGGCCGCATCAAGAGTGGAGGCATTCTGCTGAGCGCGCATTGCGACGATTCTGACTGGACCAGGAAAGCTAAAGAGATTCTCGCTCGCACCGGAGCCACTGACATAGGTTCAGCCGGAGAAGCCGCCGCTGACTGGCAGAAAACTGATAAGCCATTGCCACGGGCAAGCTAGATTCGCCGGACGGTTGAGTTTTGTCGGACAGTAACGGAAATGCGGAGACTGGTTTCAGCTCTCCGCATTTTTTGGGAACCGCAGACCTGCTATTTGAAATCCACAGTAATCAGGGAAATCTCTTGCGTGCCCGTGTTTTTCAAGCTGTGCGATAAAGCTTGCGAGTACCAGAAGGGCTCGCCCGCTTTAAGGTGCATTTCACGGTCTTGTGAGTCGTCCAACAGCGACGCATCATCAAGCGCAACTATCAAATGAGAGCGTTCATGGCGATGCGTGGGCAGCATACTGGATGCGCCTAACTGGACGCGGGCCAGCTTCACAGTCTCGGTTTCGAACAGCGTGCTCTGGCTATAGCTGCCGTTATCGCCCTTGCCGAACGCTCCATCGTTGCACTGGCGTGCGTTCAGTCCACAGATCGGTCGTTGCGGACGGATGCCCTTTGCCACATCGATTTCGATCAGGCGTAGAGCTCTATCCGAGAGATTGTTCACGCGGTGAGTTCCGCCTCCCTGGATCACCTGCATTTCGCCACTCTGCAGTTCCATATTGAAACGGTTTATGCTGTCTTCGATTTCAAACTTGCTGTCTCCGAGCGAAATGACGATGTAGTCATGACGGTGGCGATCTAATCCGGAAGATTGGTGAGGCGCAATCTCGACCTGAAAAACGCGCACACGGTCATTCTCAAGTTCGCTGCGAAAACACTGGTCTGATTTCATGTCGTGATCATCCGCGACAGAACTGCTGCGGGTTGCGGGACGGTGTACGTCCAGGTGACTGGCGGGAACCTGGGCTTTAGACAAAGGTATCCAAGCGATTAGAAGCAAGAGCAGCACTGCTGATCTGCACATGCGAACCCCTTTGGTCATGCATGGCTGGCCGCATGGGACGGGGTCCGAGGGAAGAGGCGGTCGCCGCAGCGCATTATGCCGCCGAATATCACGCTGGTCAATCTGAAAATGATGTTCAGGTTTTCTTGATTCTGAGGTCGTGGCCGGTCATTTCCTGGGGTTGATTCATGCCCATCATGCCGAGCATGGTTGGCGAGATGTCGCGCAGTGAGCCATTCGGCGTTAGAGAAAACTGCTTGCCATTTTCGGACACGGCGATAAACGGCACCGGATTGGTGGTGTGAGCCGTATGGGGTCCGCCGCTGACCGGATCAATCATCATTTCCGCGTTGCCATGATCAGCGGTAATCAGCATGGCTCCGCCCTTTGCACGGATGGCGGATTCAATTCGTCCCAAACAGGCGTCCACCACTTCCACCGCTTTCACAGTGGGCTCGATCTTGCCCGAATGCCCGACCATGTCCGCATTGGCAAAGTTAACGATCATCACGTCAAAAGTGCCATCTTCTGCCGCTTTCACCACAGCATCTGCGATTCCTGCTGCCGACATTTCGGGCTTCAGATCATAAGTCGCGACCTTCGGTGAAGGCACCAGTACGCGATCCTCGCCGGGAAAAGGCTGCTCGACGCCACCGTTAAAAAAATAAGTTACGTGCGCGTACTTTTCGGTTTCCGCTACTCGCAGGTTGCGCAAATTCTCCTGCGCCATGACGTTGGCAAGAATATTGGTGAGAGACTCGGGCGGAACTACTACCGGCAACGAAAACTTCTTGTCGTACTGCGTCATGCACACGTAATGCAGATTGTTCGGCATGCGGTTACGCGGAATGGCGGCATCCAGGTCATCAGCGCCCGGCAGGTCTCTTCCCTGCTCGGGATTAATACCGCTGTTGCGCGCCAATGCGCGTGTAATCTGCCGGGCGCGGTCGGCGCGAAAGTTGAAGCAGATGCATGCGTCTTCATCGCGGATCATGGCCAGCGGCTCGCCACGATTGTCCAAACAAACGAAAGGCACCACAAATTCGTCAGTCGTGCCTTTGTTGTAGGACTCCTTCACGCCCTGAACCGCATCGACGTAAGTACCACCCTCGGCGCTGCCATAGACCATTGCCGAAAATGCTTTGGCCATACGCTCCCATCGGCGGTCGCGATCCATCGCGTAGTACCGGCCGCTTACGCTTGCGATCTTGCCGGAGCCGTATTCGCGGATCTTTTGGTGCAGTTGCTGCAGGTATCCGGCGCCGCTGGTGGGCAGAGTGTCGCGGCCATCCATGAAAGCATGCACCAATACGCGATCCACGCCCTGCTGCTTTGCCATTTTCAGCAACCCGTACAGGTGTGTGATATGCGAGTGAACTCCGCCATCGGATACGAGCCCGAAGATATGCAGCCGCCGGCCTCCACTGCGGGCGTGCTTCATGGCGGCAATCAGCGCCGGATGGGAGAAAAAATCTCCGTTCTGGATCATGAGGTCGATGCGCGTACTGTCCATGTGCACAACGCGGCCTGCGCCGATATTCAGATGCCCGACCTCGCTATTGCCCATCTGGCCTTGCGGTAACCCCACATATTGACCGCTGGTGTGAATCAGGGTGTTCGGGTATTCCCGCAGCAGGCGGTCATAATTCGGCTTGCGGGCAAGAGCGATCGCATTGGCTTTAGTTTCGGCCCGATACCCCCAGCCATCCAGAATGACGAGCACGAGTGGTTTGGGACGGGGCATCAGTAGAAGAAGCTCCTGGCTGAGAATTGAAAGCCGGTAGAAAAGAAGTTACCAGATTATGCGGACAGGATAGTTCCTGAACAGCGGATCACCGGTAATGATCGGCCAGCCTTCCTCCAGACTCTGGGCAATCAATATGCGATCAAACGGATCGCGATGGTGCATTTCGAGTTCTTCTACTCGCAGGGCGTGCTCCAGTTTGATTGGCAGAATGCTAACCCCGTTCTCTGCCATCTTGGAGACCAGGTAGTTGCCGGCCGAAGAAGGCAGCTTGAGCTTGCCCACTTGAATTTTGATGAGCGTCTCCCAAACGCTGGCAACGCTCCAGAATGTTTCCGATGATTCGATTGTTCGGCGAGCCACAGAAGATAGGCTTTCACTTCTGGTCAAGCCCCAAAGGAACGCATGGGTGTCGAGCAGAACCTTCATTCGTAGAAGAGGTCCTCAATCTCTTTCGGCAATGGCTCATCGAAATCGTCCGGAACCACAAATTCACCTTTGGCAGAGCCGAACTTAAATTTGCGCTTATTAGACTTGATCGGCACCAGTTTTGCGACCGGAGTTCCGGCTTTCGCGATAATAATCTCTTCTCCCATCGACACACGCTGCAACAGACGTGAAAGTTGGGTCTTCGCTTGGTGGATGTTCACTTCCATACAAACCTTAATCTAGACTAAGTCATTAGCTAAGTCAAGCAGCGTCAGCTTTACAACCCGAAAACCGATATACTCGTCGCATGTCACTCAATGACTTTCTGCTTTCAGAATTTGACGCGGAGATGAAGCGTACCCGCAGCACGCTGGAACGAGTACCCTCAGATAAGAAAGACTTTGCTCCTCATCCGAAATCCATGCCGCTCGGCAAACTTGCGCCTCATGTCGCCCAGCTTGCCGGTTTTGGAGAGCAGATTCTAACCACGTCTGCTATCGACCTCTCCCAGCGGAAGCCTGGACAGGCTCCTCCCGAGACAGCACAGCAATTGGTAACCACCATGAACGAAGGTGCCGCGAAAGCACGCGCCGCGTTGCAGAAGATCACAGACCAGGGGTGGAACGACCCGTGGAAACTCACCATGGGAGATACAGTTCTATTCCAAGGTCCGCGTTTCCAGGCTTACCGCGCGATGTTTCTGAACCACTTGATACACCATCGTGCTCAATTGGGGGTATATCTGCGGCTGAATGAAATTGCAGTGCCGTCAATTTACGGGCCATCGGCGGATGAGCCGGTCACAACCGCATAGCTCTTAACGCCCAGCAGTTTGGTAATTCAGAGCTTTCAGCCCCAGAAAACGCGCGCCATCGCCCAGCTCTTCCTCAATCCTGAGCAGCTGGTTGTACTTCGCGATTCGATCGGTCCGCGAAGCCGAACCGGTCTTAATCTGGCCCGCACCTGTCGCGACCGCTAAGTCAGCGATGAATGTATCTTCGGTTTCACCCGAGCGATGGGAAATAATGGCGGTGTATCCGTTTCGACGCGCAAGATCGATGGCGTCAAATGTCTCGCTCACCGTGCCGATCTGATTGACTTTGATCAGAATGGAATTGGCGACCTGCTTTTCGATTCCCTCCTGTAAAAATTGCACGTTAGTTACGAACAGATCATCGCCGACGAGTTGAATCTTTCCGCCCAGTTCGCTGGTCAGCTTTTGCCAGCCCTCCCAATCGTTTTCTGCCAGCCCGTCTTCGATGGAGACGATCGGATAATCGTTTGCCCATTTGGACCAGAAGCGAACCATTTCATCTGAGCTCTTGGCCGATTTATCTGACTTTTTGAACACGTACTTGCCATCCTGAAAAAACTCGCTCGAGGCGGGATCGAGCGCGATCGCGATTTCTTCACCCGGCTTGTATCCCGCCTGCTGAATCGCTTCCAGGACTACCTCGATCGCTTCGACGTTCGACTTCACCGATGGCGCGAATCCGCCCTCGTCACCCACCGCGGTGTTGTAACCGCGCTTTTTCAAGACGCCCTTCAGAGTGTGAAAAACCTCCACGCCCCAGCGCAGTGCTTCCGAAAAAGATTCTGCACCGACCGGCATCACCATGAATTCCTGGAAATCAACATTGTTATCGGCATGCGCGCCACCGTTGAGAATGTTCATCATCGGTGTCGGAAGCACGTTGGCGCCTGCGCCCCCCAGGTAAAGGTAAAGCGGCAACTTGAAACAAGCCGCAGCCGCTCTCGCTGCCGCCATGGAGACCGCCAGAATCGCATTAGCTCCCAACCGGCCCTTATTCTCCGTGCCATCCAGATCGATCATCCTTTGGTCAAGAGCACGCTGATCGGCAGCATCGAAATTGGCCAGGGCTTCGGCAATTTCACCGTTTACGTTCTCCACCGCTTTCAGCACACCCTTGCCGAGGTACCGATTCTCGTCGCCATCGCGCAGTTCCACGGCTTCATGTTCTCCCGTGGATGCGCCGCTCGGCACAATCGCGCGGCCAATCGACCCGTCCATCAGCGTAATTTCTGCCTCTACGGTCGGATTCCCTCGAGAGTCGAGTACTTCGCGAGCATGGATATCGGCAATGTTGCTCATCTTTTGTCCTTGAGTTTAAAGATTGTTGAATGGAAGTTTTTGGAGCTTGCGATTATAAATGACGCTTATCTCGATTCGCGTACCAACCCGGCCTTCGGCCCCTCAGGTCGCAAGGCGGGAAATGCTGACCGAATAGTTTTCCGCAGGCATGTACCCGCGCGGTTATTGTTCCCCTCCCCGCCCTCCTTATAAAGTCGCCTCATTCTGAGAAGATCGGGAGGCAAGATGAAGAAAGCATTAGCAGTATCCCTTTTGCTGATGGCGGCCGCGGTGGCGCAGACGATCCCGGCAGGCACTCCGCTGAAAATGAAACTTGAAAGCACCCTGAGCACATTCGGCAGCAAATCGGGGGATCCATTCTCCGGCCGTGTCACGGAAGCGGTGGTTCTGGACGGCAAAACGCTGATTCCCATCGGTGCGACTATTCAAGGTCGCGTAACGAAAGTTGACGAACCACGCCGTATTGCCGGTAAACCGACGATCGGCCTTTTTCCCGAAGCTCTGATCATGCCGAACGGGGAGCGTTTTATGCTGAACGCGCCGGTGGTCGACACCAACCTTGGTCGCGGAACGGACGTTAATACGGAAGGTCAGTTCAAAGGTGACGGGCACGATGGCAAGGACCTGACGGAAATCGGTTTCGGCACCGGCGGCGGAATGCTGGTGGGAGGCCTGATTGGTGGTGGGAAGGGTCTGCTTATCGGCGGAACAATCGGCGTCACAGCCACCGTTGCTCATTGGCTCGGCAAGCGCCGCTCGGCTGCGCTTCCTTCGGGGACTGAGCTGCTGCTGGAACTGAATCGACCGCTAGAACTGGGCGCCGCAACTACCGGCCAGTAGAGACTCTTCGCGCGATTTCTTAAACGATCATGGCCGGAGGGAACCCCCTCCGGCTTTCATCTGTTAACAACCACCCGCGGCAGACGAAAATGCTACGATAAGCGGCTAATGTCGTCGTTTTTCAGGTATTCTCCAGCCGATCGACCGCCACTTCGAATCGGCCTTTTACTTGATAGCCAGGTCCTGCCAGCGTTTGCCGCTCGCATTGTCGCCGACATAAAGGAATGCAACTTCGCCAATGTAGAGTTCCTGGTCTATCGCAAGCCTTCGAATCACACCGGAAAGCAAAATCGCAAGCTCACCATTCTGGCTCGGCTGACCGATCCCAAACTGCGCGAGAAGGCACTGTACGCTGCCTACCTGAAGCTCGACCGCAAAATGAAGCCGGTCAATCATCCTCTGGATCCGGTGGATTGTTGCACGCTGTTATCTGGTATCGAGCAAATCGAGGTTGATCCCGAGGGAAAGAAGTTCGTACATCGCTTTCCGTCCGATGCAATTGCAACAATCCGCGCTAAAAATCTGGACGTCATTCTCCGTTTCGGCTTCAACATTCTGCACGGGGACATTCTGCAGTCGGCGCGCTACGGCGTGTGGTCCTATCATCACGGCGATAATGAGTTTTATCGGGGAGGTCCGCCGCACTTCTGGGAACTTGTGGAACACAATCCGCTCTCAGGCGTAATGCTGCAGGTTTTGACCGAAAAGCTGGACGCCGGCCTGGTCCTCTGCAAATCTCAGTTCAATACTCAAGCTACGCTTAGCGCATCGGCAAACCGCTTCGCCGCTTACTGGGGAGCCAGCGGACAGGTCATCCAGAAGTTAAACCAATTACATCAGTTTGGATGGGAACATCTTGAACGCAATGCGGTTCCGCCAGCCAGCTACAAAGGCAAGCACAAGATCTATCGCAGCCCGACGAACGCCCAGGTGGCACGCTGGCTGGGGCCGGTTCTGTTAAAGAAAGCTGCGCGCCATTACTTCAAGCGCAATCGGGTTGACTATTGGCGGATCGGCATTCGCCGCGGGCACGCGCCGCTCTACGACACCGGCTCAACCGGCCACTTCGAATGGATCGCCTCACCCAAAGGACACTTCTGGGCCGATCCGTTTTTGTTCGAGCACGAAGGACGACTCTGGGTATTCTACGAGGACTACTCCTATCCCCAGCAGAACGGGCTGATTTCCGTTGCCGAAGTTACTTCGCAAGGGTCGTTCTCTTCTCCCGTGGTCTGCCTGAGCGATCCGGAAAGGCATTACTCCTATCCGCACGTTTTTCGCAGCGGCTCGGAAATTTTCATGATCCCTGAAAGCTATGATTCCCAGTCAGTAGATCTCTACCGCTGCCTCGAATTTCCAAACAAGTGGACCAAAGAGAAGACTCTCTTTCAGGGGAAATACGTTGATACAACCGTATGGCAGTCGGATGGACTGTGGTGGCTGATGACAACCCTGGCTGAGCCTGATCCTCGTGCCGGACAGTTGTTGCTTTTCTACGCCGAGTCACTCACCGGCAGTTTGCATTTCCATCCTTCCAACCCTATTTCCACGGATGTGCGTACCAATCGTGGCGCGGGCCGAATCATTGCAACTACAGGAGGCCTGATTCGCCCCAGCCAAAGCTGTTCCCCCACCTACGGCTATAGCCTGTCATTTCATAAAATTACGGAACTTTCCACGAGTTGCTATTCGGAGAGCCGCCTGCGGACCATCGAACCGTGGGACAAACTGGCCGGCGTGCACACCTACGCACGCGCCGGCGATGTCGAACTGATCGACGCCAAAATTTTTGTGCCTCTCAAAAAATTGCTGCCTTAATGCGCCAAAGCTGTCAGTGCTTCGCTGCTGATCAGTAGTAAGTCGATCCAGCCCTCAACCGGCAAGGCATCTGCCGGCAGGCCATTCTGCCAGAGGCTGAACCTGAGTCGGAGCTTGCCACCCGATGAGCCGTCCGCCTCGTTTTCATTGCGAACTCTGCCCAACCACGCGAGTGGCAGCTTGAATTCAAAATTTCGTCGCAAAACGACTCTGACATTTTGTTCGTTGCCGTCGCTGGTTGCCATCACCTCATCGGCAGGACCGCTGATTTTCCAAGCCTTTATCCGTCGGTCGATAGCAGCAGCATTCAATCGCAATGCTCGTCGCGGCCGCGCTTCCCGCCCGAACCAGGACTCTATGTTGACGACCAGATCGAACTCAGATTCCGGCCAGTTGCCCTGGCAGAAATCGAGCCGCCCATAAACATTACTCTCGTCAATCCCGGCATAGGCGGCATCCAGAAAGAATTGTTTGCCATGCATCGCGCTGTCGTGGCGGTCGGCAGTGTAATGGGCGGCTCCCATCCACTCGAAATACCGGACCATGTCGCCGCTGACGCTGGGATGAATGTAGGCAGTCTGCGGAACGGATATCAGACGTACCTCCCCCCCGCTGATCGGCTGGGCAAGATAGTCGGGTGGGGTGGCACCCAGCGCCTGATACACGTTCGACAGATGCTTTCGATAAAGCTCGTCAAAATCGCGGTCGTTGGCGGAGTGATGTTCCGGACCGTACCACCAGTTCCAGTCACTACCTTCGGCGATCAGCAGCTCTTCGAAGGCCAGTTTCGCTTGTTCCGCCGAGGCGCGCACAGCATTCAGCGCATAGAATTCGCGAGCATGGTTAAGATAATCCCATGCGCGGTTGTCTTCCGGCGCCCCGATCCACACATTGAAGTTGGCGTGGATCCACGAGCCCGGCACCAGTGATGTCAATTGGCTCTTTTCACGATGCCGGGTAATTGCCTCCGACATCGTGACCGCCTCTACTCCAGGGGTGGAGCCAAGAGCATCGTAGAAGCGGCGCAGGAATTCCCGACCGGATGCAGGATAATATTCCCAGGCATTTTCTCCATCCAGGATCACCGGAACTACAGCGTCATGTCCCGCGCTAAGCACCGGCTCTGCGGCATTCCGAATGCTTTGCATCAGGTGATTGGCGGCATCTTGCGCTGGCATTCCGGAGTACACAAATCCGATCAGGTCGGAAATGGTGTGATCACGAAACAGCAGGTGCATCTGCACGCCGCCGTTCTCATAGCGATGGATGGTGTACAGCTTCGACGCTGAATCCCCGCCTAGCCGCCCTGAGCCGCCGCGAGAAAAATTGATGCCCAACGTCCGGCCCAGTACTCCTTCGTCTGTCGCCATCCAATCGATGCCCAGACTGTGGGCGATCCCCAAGACCTCCTCCGAAACACTGCCCTCCGATGGCCATACGCCCTTGGGACGAACCCCGAATACCTTTTGGTGCAGATCGAGGCCGCGAAGCAATTGTTCGCGCGCGTCCTCCGGATGATGAAACCGGGTTTGCGGTAAAGCCAGTCCCGGGGTTGAGGCCGCGCCCTGGTTGGTATCGCAGATCAGCGGGAGAATCGGATGGTAAAAAGGCGAGGTCGAGATCTCGATACTTCCTCGCTTCGCTGATTCCGCATGAGCCGGCAAAACTTTGCCTATCAATTCGCGCTCGCGCCCGATGATAAACTTCTGTTCTTCCAAAGAATAATTCCGGCCTTTCCTGATTAAGTTTTCAATTTCAGGCTCAGCCAGAAAGAATTCGTCAAACCAGGCGATCTGAGACAGAACCTGCAGGTCGGTGAAATCCTGCGCCTGGAAATATTTCTCAGCGCGTTCAGGCGAGTCGCCGCCCGCGCTGCGGAACTTCTCCCAAAGCTCGCGATATCGCGGATAGCGGCCGATCAGGTGTATCGGATTCGCTTGAAAGAGATATTGCAGCGCAAATTGCCTTTCGCTGAATGTGAGCTCTGCGGCTGGCTTTGCCGCCACCGCCAGGAATGGGTCCTGGGCAGATCCGGCTGCATAGTCCTGGATCTGAACAATCAGGCTGGGAACCAAATTGAAGGTCTGGTGCACGTTGGGAAACTCATCGAGCAGCTTCACCATGCCGTAGTAATCCTTAAGCGCGTGCAGGCGGACCCACGGTAAGCGATATTCGCCGGTTACCAGGTCCTTGTAGTACGGCTGATGTTGATGCCAAAGCAGAACGACGCGCAGAGTAGGCATGCTGGAAACCTCAGTCTAGCATGCAGTTAGAGTCCCACTTTACTGCGCCTGAATCCGGTACACTAGGCCTGCACTATGGCCCCCGAACTTCTGACCAGCGCAAATCCTACCCTGCTCAGTGCCCAGGACCTGCACCTCTTTAATGAAGGCACGCACTATCGCATTTACCAAAGGCTGGGCTCCCACATCAGCCGGGTGGACGGCGAGGATGGCACGACCTTTGCGGTGTGGGCCCCGAACGCGCGCGAAGTGTCGATCGTAGGCAGCTTCAACGGATGGGACCCGCGCTCCCACATCCTGCAGCCTCGCGGCAGTTCCGGCATCTGGGAAACGTTTGTCCCGGGAATTGGCAAGGGCGCGCTCTACAAATTTCATATCGTGTCGAATCACAACGGCTACGTCGTCGATAAAGCCGATCCCTTCGGAGTTCTGCATGAGGAGCCGCCGCGGACCGCGTCTGTGGTCTGGGATCTTGATTACCAATGGTCAGACGCGGACTGGATGAAAAATCGTGCTGGGCGCAATTCCCTGCGCTCACCCATTTCCATTTACGAAGTGCATCTGGGTTCCTGGCGGCGGGTCCCAGAGAACAACGATCGCTGGCTGAGTTATCGCGAAATCGCTCCCCAACTCGCGGACTATATGCAGCGCATGAACTTCACCCACGTGGAACTTCTCCCCATCATGGAGCACCCTTTTTTCGCGTCATGGGGCTATCAGACCACCGGCTACTTCGCGCCTACTGCCCGATTCGGCAAGCCGCAGGATTTCATGTTCTTGGTCGACTATCTTCACCAGCGCGGCCTGGGCGTAATCCTTGATTGGGTGCCTTCGCATTTCCCTTCCGACGAGCACGGGCTGGCATATTTCGACGGCACGCATCTTTTCGAGCACGCCGACTCCCGCCAGGGATTTCATCCGGATTGGAACACTTACATTTTTAATTACGGCCGCAATGAGGTGAAGAGTTTTCTGCTTTCAAGCGGCATGTTCTGGCTGGACAAATATCACATTGACGGACTACGGGTGGATGCCGTTGCTTCCATGCTTTATCTGGATTATTCGCGCAAAGAAGGTGAATGGATTCCAAACCGCTTCGGCGGGCGCGAGAACCTGGAAGCAATCGAGTTTCTACGCGAGTTCAACCAGCACGCCTACGGCGAGCACCCTGACATTCAGACGGTGGCGGAGGAATCAACTGCCTGGCCCATGGTCTCTCGGCCGGTTTACGTTGGCGGGCTTGGTTTTGGACTGAAGTGGGACATGGGCTGGATGCACGATACGCTTTCGTATTTTTCGCATGATCCAATCCACCGCAAATTTCACCACAACCAGCTGACCTTCCGCATGCTGTATGGCTTCACCGAGAATTTTGTGCTGCCGCTTTCACACGACGAAGTGGTGCATGGCAAAGGATCTTTGCTGAACAAAATGCCGGGCGAGCAATGGCAGAAGTTCGCCAACCTGCGCCTGCTGTTCGGATACATGTATGCCCAGGCCGGAAAAAAGCTTTTATTCATGGGCGGAGAAATCGGCCAGTGGCACGAGTGGTCACACGACCACAGCTTGGACTGGCACCTGCTTGAAAATCCCTTGCACCGCGGACTGCAGGACTGGATGGCTCAACTCAATCGTACCTATAAGGAACAACCTGCGCTGCACGAGCTCGACACCGATCCTGCGGGATTTGAATGGGTGGACTGCAATGATTCTGCCGGGAGCGTAATTTCATTGCTGCGGAAGGGAAAATACGGAAAAGACACCATGCTGGTAGTTTGCAATTTCACTCCCGTTCCACGCGAGAATTACCAGGTGGGGGTACCTTTCGGAGGCTATTGGCGCGAGTTGCTGAACAGCGACGCCAGCGAATACGGCGGTAGCGGCATGGGAAATATGGGCGGCTGCGAAGCGAGTGACATTTCAGTGCACGGCAGAGCACATTCTTTGAAACTGACGCTTCCGCCGCTCGGAGCGTTGTTCTTGAAAGCCGACTAACACTGCTCATCACTCCGAGCCGTTCGCAGCCGAAGGCGAGAAGGTTAGCGGAATCTGCAGTCGCGCCCAGAGTCCCAGCCATTCATTCCAAAAAGCGCTCTTGGACTGAAGCGTCCGGTAAAGGGCAGCTCTGATACTGACCAAACAATCGGTATCGATTCCTTGCGATCCGGTTATAAGTCCAATCCCGCAATCTCTCGGGTAAGAATCTGAACACCGCTGCCAGCGCACTCCACCCTCCGCCCAGCTCACGGCCAATAAATAATGCTGCATCTGACCGTGAAAGTAGCCGTTCGCCTGAGTTCGGAACGACGTACATGGTGTCCAGCGATCCCGGACTCTCTCCATGAAGCCGCAGGATGGCTTGCGCGGTCCGCCCTTGTAACGCCGCGAATTTGAATACCTTCCTCTTGTCATGTCGCAGAACGAACTTGACCATCGAATTGCACAACCCACACACGCCGTCATAAAGCACCACAGGCCCGCTGAGGTTCTCAGTCGCCCCGCTCATTTTGATCCCGACCGGTCTTATATTCAGCAGGCAACACCCCGTGCCGGGGCGCGGGCATTGGCACATCGCCCTTGCGATCCCGCCACAGGACCCGATTCAGTGTTGCTGCATTGGCGGCATCGGGCCGTGAAAAATCCATCTTCTCGGATTCTTCTGCTCCCCTACCCTTCGCCGGATTCATCTGATAAATGAGCCCGTTCTCGAGATTGCTGGCGTCCGCGCTGTAGGGCGGCTGATTGCCCGGCCCGGAAAATAGCGGCGCCATTACCGGCGCGTACGCGTCATTCTGGTTCATGGGCGGCAAGCCGAGGAGTGCTTCCATGGTGTGAATCATGTTCACGGTCGTATAAAAACGGCTGTCCACAAACGGCTTGTCTTTTGAGCCCGGTGAGTACTTGCTGATCACAAAAGCAATCGAGCGATGCGCATCCACATGATCGGCGCCGTCTTGCGCGTCATCCTCAATCACAAATATCGCCGTATCATCCCAATACGGACTGCGCGACACCGCTTCCACCACGCGTCCCAGAGCCAGATCGTTGTCCGCCACCGAAGCCGCCGGTCGTGGATGCCCGGGCGCAGTTCCGTGAGTGTGGTCGTCGGGTAAATACAACAGCACGAAGCGGGGCAGCTCCGTCCCCCTTCCCTCATTGCGCGCGCGCACAAAGCCGTCAAACTCGTTCAGAAACTCATCGGCCCTTAATTGATCAGGATAATCGGTGTTGAAGTCGGGAAACTTCGGATCGAAGTGCTCCTTCAATGCTGCCTTGGTTGCCCGCGTATGGCTCACCAGAGGCACTGCCCACGGCCATGGACTAGCCGACCCGTGCGGCTGCCCGACATTCACCGGCAGTGCTTCTCCCTTATGGATGGCCGCGCGCGGACATTCTGAAGTGAACGGTGAGGGCGTGCCTTCCTTCGGTATGCTGCCTTTTCTACGCTGTTCCTTGCACCAAAACGCAGTGATGAACTCGCCATAGTAGCGATAGGAAATGTTATGCTGTGCGAGGTTGTCCCACATATATCCGGTTGCCGGGTCATCCACATCTGCTGTGCCGTGATCCTCTGGAAACTCGTCGGCTACGCTGCCGCCGAAGTCATAGGTACGCTCATTGCTGCGATAAGCTATCTGCCAGGTTTTCTCGTTGTAGTCGGTGGTTATTGCCGCGTTTGACCAGATGTGCCCGTCGCCTGAGACCTCGCCACTGTCGTAGAAATTGTCCAGCACGCCAAACTGCAGCGCCAGCCTGTGCTGATTAGGAGTGATATCCGCGCCGTACATGGTTATCGACGAGTCGCCGTTGCCGACTTTCAAATCGCCCAGAACCTGATCGTAAGTTCGATTTTCCTTGAGTACATAAATCACATGCTTGATCGGATTCCCACCGCCCTTAAACTCTATTTTGCCGGGATCCGAAAGAAACAGATTGTCACGCTGCACTTGCTCCGTGTAATTATTCAGTTTCGCCTCAAGACCACTGATCTTGAGGCGCGCCACTGATCCGTACAGCAGGGTGGGGATGTAGGCGTTCTCCCGATGGCGCCTCTCACTTGCGGTATGCCCCGGAAAATTATTTGGCCCGCTGCCCTGCCCTTTCGCACAAGCCGCGATCAGGTCATCGCCCTTTACCGCCAGCGCGCTCGGATACCATTCCGCTGGAATAAATCCCATCGCCTTCAGGTCATTCGTATTCTCCGGAGAAATGTTTGAGGTATCGAATACCGCGATTGCATTCAGCGACGAAACGGCAACAAACAACCGCTTGCCATCGTCAGACAAGGCCAGGGCGGTCGGATACGTCCCGCTTTCCTTCTGGTCCGGAAGTTTGGTGTCGAACGTGCCGATCACGCTCAGGTGATCGGTCGATAGCACTGCCACCCGGTCAACATTCGACAACGCGACGTAAAGGAGACGCTCGTCGGGACTCAGCGTGAGTGCGGTCGGGTGTGAACCAGGGCTCTTCGGATCGCGCGGCGCAAGCAGTTGAATCCAGTTTCCGACACTTCCCTTCTCCAGATTCAGTTCCACCAGCTTAGATGCATTCCACAAGCTGACCCAGGCACGCTTCCCATCCCGGCTTGCGATCACCCCGTAAGGGAATGACGACGGCACCAGTTTGTTAGTACCGAGGTCAAATTGCGAACTCACCTCGCCTGATCTCGCGTCCAGCAGAATCACGCTGTCGGAGAGATTATTTGCTACCAGCAATTTATCGCCGGTTTCTCCGCTTACGACCGCCAAGCCGGCGGGATAAGGAATGGCGGTGCCGGCCGGGGCTTTCCGTAATCCTCTGGCTACCCTATTCCCTGCGGCCAATCTCTGGGGTGCGATCCTGATGAATCTTTCTGGAGTGACCTTGCCTGCTTCGAATGTATAAACCGCTATGCCGTTGCCCAGGTTTCCGCGCTTGGCACCCATCGGATCACTGATTGATCCCACAGATGCATACAGGTGCGCACCATCGGAACTGAAACTCAGCCCGATGAAATAACTCTGCTTGGCATCCTCAGGAAACCGATCGTCAGGGAAATCAGTGATTTCATTGTTTCGTAAATTAAGAATAGAGATCGATTGCCGCGCGAGCGCCTTCTGCGTTCCGTATCCGTCATTCAGAAAGGCCGCAAACTTTCCGTCAGGACTTAGCGCAACGGTCGCGGGGAAGCTGTTCAGCGACCCTAGCCAGCCGGGAGTTGGGACGTGAAGGACCTTGCTGGTGGGCAATGAAATCTGTTTCTGGTTCTGATTCTCATCTTGCGAATGGGCCAGGGGAAACATCGTCAGGGCGAGAAAAAACGTCGTTGCAAGTTTCACGTTTCCTCCGGAACAGAGCTAAGAACTTGTAGCATTTCGCGGGCGCAAAAGAAAAGGCGTGACGGCTAGTCACGCCTTAGAGAATAAGTCGTTCAGAGCGGCTTACCGGCTGGTGTCTATCTAATCCTATCCGCCGCGAGGACCTACGTTTCGCGAACCACTGAGTACGTTAATGCGATTCCGTGACCGCCGGCGCAGGCTGCGGCTCCTGCTGCACGTTGTGCCGCACATCGGCACCCCGCACCCAGAAGATCACGTCTTCGGCGATATTCGTAGCGTGGTCGGCCACTCGCTCCAGGTTTCTCGCCACCAGCAGCGTATCCAGCGCCTGTCGTGTCAGCTCGGGGTGCTCGTTCATTGCCTTGACCAGCGAGATGAACGCTTCATCGCGCATGCGGTCGATTACATTGTCCATTTCGAGCACCGCCTGAGCAAGTTCAGCTTTGCCTTCTATGAATGACTCCAGCGCACGCCTTACCATTGCCGCCACCGCCGCCGCCATGCGTGGAATATCTACTGGCAAGTCCACCTTCGGCAGTTCCACCAAATCCATCACTCGTTCACTGATGTTTACCGCCTGATCGCCAACCCGTTCCAGGTCGGCATTAATCTTGGTGACCGCCAGAATAAAGCGCAAGTCCACCGCCATGGGTTGCTGCATGGCGAGCAGATCGAAAGCCAACTCGTCGATTTCCCGCTCCATCGAGTTGATGCGCAGCTCTCCTTCCAGCACCAGATGGCAGAGCTTAAGGTCACGATCATGATATGCCTGGCAGGCGCGATCCACCGCTTGTTCTGCTAAGCCGCCCATCCGCAGCAATCGCGCCCGAAGATTGTCGAGTTCCTGTATGAAACGGGTGCGCATTATCCGAACCTGCCTGTGATGTAGTCTTCCGTTCGCTTGTCTGACGGATTGGTAAAAATTTTCTCAGTCTTATCAAACTCAATCAGTTTGCCCAGCAGAAAGAACCCGGTAAACTCCGCCACCCGGGAGGCCTGCTGCATGTTGTGGGTCACGATGACGATTGTAAACTCTTCTTTCAGCTGAAAGATCAGTTCTTCGATTTTGCCGGTCGAGATCGGGTCTAAAGCGGAACAAGGCTCGTCCATCAGCAATACTTCCGGTTCGACGGCCAGTGCCCGCGCAATGCACAAGCGCTGTTGCTGTCCGCCTGAGAGGCTGGCTCCCGATTTTTTGTGCATGGTGTCCTTCACTTCTTCCCACAATGCGGAATATTCCAGCGACCGCTGTACCACCTCATCCAACTTGTGGCGATCGCGAAAGCCATTCAGCTTCAGCCCGGCCGCAACGTTGTCATAGATCGACATAGTCGGGAACGGGTTCGGCTTCTGGAAAACCATGCCGATCCGACGTCTGATCTGCACCGCCGAACTGCCGTTATAGACATCGAGTTCTCCAATTTGGACCCGCCCCGTAGCTCTCGCCTCAGGAATGGTCTCGTGCATGCGGTTTAAACAACGCACAAAGGTCGATTTCCCGCAGCCCGATGGTCCAATAACGGCCGTGGCATGGTTGGCAGAAACGTCCATGTCAATGTCATGCAGTGCCTGGGTCTTGCCGAACCAGGCATTCAATTTCTCTACCTTCACTCCTACGCCCATCAGTTCGCTCCCCGCAGCATTCCACGGCCCGCTGCCACGCGCACCGCTGTAACCGAAACTACGATCAGAATGATCAAAATCAATGCTCCCCCCCAAGCCTGCCGATGCCACTCGTCAAAGGGTGAAATCGCATAGCTGAAGATTTGGAGCGAAAGTGCTGCCGTTGGCTGGTTCGCCTTCCAATTCCAGTATTGGTTTCCGAAGGCGGTAAATAACAGCGGCGCTGTTTCTCCCGCCACGCGCGCAAACGCCAGCATCACTCCCGTGATCACACCTGAGGTCGCGGTGCGCAGAGTAATGGAAAGCGTGGTGCGCCAGCGCGAAACTCCTAAACCATAAGCCGCTTCTCGCACCTGAATCGGAACCAGCAAGAGCATCGCTTCGGTAGTGCGAGCGATGGTCGGGATCATCATGATGGCCAACGCCACACCGCCTGCCAGGGCCGAAAAGTGCCCCTGGGTCAACACGACTAATCCGTACGCGACAATACCAACAATGATGGAAGGAACCCCGTTCAGAACGTCAGCCGTGAAACGTACGAAGTTTCCAAAGTGGTTGCGCCCGTATTCGGAAAGAAAGATCCCGGCTCCAATTCCCAGTGGCACACCCATCGCGCTGGCAATCAACAGAATGTAAACCGACCCCCCAATGGCATTGGCCATTCCACCACCGGGTTCACCTACCGGCTTGGGAGTTTGGGTCAGGAACGCCCAATTGACAGAGCCAATTCCTTTGTAAACCAGATATGCAAAGATCGCGCCCAGTGGCAGCAAAACCAGAAACACCGCGAGCCCGGCAGCGCCTACCACCAGCGAGTTTACAGCCCGCCGGTAGAAGCTGATCTCGTGCGGTAAATTCAGCGATTTAGGTTTGCTATCCATTTCTTGTCGGCATTCCGCGAGTGACGCTCCAAACCAGTACCTGCGCCAAGCTATTCACGATGATGGTCACCAGGAACAACGCCAATCCCACTTCCACCAGCGCGCTCAGATATGTATCTCCGGTGGCTTCGCTGAATTCGTTGGCAATCACGCTGGCCATGGTGTAGCCGGGCGCAAACAGCGACTTAGCAATTTCCGGGCGATTGCCAATCACCATAGTGACCGCCATCGTCTCTCCCAGCGCGCGGCCCAAACCCAGAATGATTCCTCCTAGAATTCCGGCGCGTGCATTGCGCAATACTCCTATTCGGATCATTTCCCAGCGGGTTGCGCCCAGTGCCAGAACCGCTTCCCGCTGCTGCTGCGACACTGCCGTCATTACTTCGCGGGTGATCGACGAGATAATCGGCAGAATCATGATCGCCAGGATGATTCCGGCGGCCAACATGCCGATCCCATAAGGCGGACCTTCAAACAGGGTCGTCCATCCAAAATACTTCGTGAGCCAAGGCTGCAAGTACTGTCTGAGGATTGGAACCAGAACGAAAATCGCCCACAAGCCGTAAATCACGCTGGGGATCGCTGCCAGCAACTCAGTAGTGAACGCAAGCGGGGTTCGTAACCAGCGCGGCGACAACTCCGTCACAAAAACAGCCGTTCCGATGGCCAGCGGTACCGCTATCAGCAACGATAAAAAAGACGAAACTATGGTTCCATAAACGAACGGTAGCGCACCGTACTTGTCGTTGACCGGGTCCCAGTCGCTGGCAAAAAAGAATTTGAAACCGAAGGCATGCCATGACAGGCTTGATTTGGTGATCAGTTCGTACACAATCAGGACGACGAGAGCAAGAATGCTCGCCCCACAGGCCAGCATCAAATAATAAAAAATCTGGTCCGCAATGCGGCTGTCGCCGGCTCGCAGCAAGCTTTGCCGGCGGGCGGAAACCAGCGCTATTCCGGGCTTCGCAAGCGGTTGAGATCTAGGCAGATGAGGCGCTCCCAGGGCTCCGTTGGACATCGCCCACCGACCGTATCAGACGCGTGTTACAACAGTGTTAAAATGCTTTGCGCACAACTTTCACTTCATGCCGGCCACCCCGCTTCAGATCCGCGAACTCTTCAGCAAGCTTGAGAGACGGCTAGCCAGCTTCGCGCGTAATCCAACGCGACAGAACGTTCACGGATTCCGCACTTCGAGCCGCAGGGTGGAAGCCCTGATCCGCGAGCTGGCCCCTAAGCGAACCAGCAATGACAAGAAACTGATGAAGCGTTTGTCACGGCTTCGGAAAAAGGCC
>Ga0310810_10001135_pt1 | contig 27360 bp, 21 predicted proteins | sample NCmetagenome_FD_207641 | JGI IMG/M metagenome (GOLD analysis project Ga0310810, IMG submission 207641) | Soil microbial communities from experimental microcosm in Duke University, North Carolina, United States - NC | ecosystem: Engineered > Artificial ecosystem > Soil microcosm > Unclassified ...
TTGCGCTCACAAATATTATGAGAGTTGAGTCAAACACTGTCAAGTTTTAGATGCGGATAAGCTAGGGTGGGATGCGGGGTTTTGAACGCGTCTTGAGGATCGACGTTGACGGGTCAAGGTCGCGCCTGATTCTTTCGACAAATCTTCAAGCTGAATGACCGAAGAGAATAGAACTGGGCCGGATTGTCCGGCCCAGGATGGAATTCAGGGCTAGTTGATGTCGAACTGTTCCTGATGCAGCGCGGGATCGCTCTTTATGATCACCGTTTTCTTGGTCAATTCTTCCATTTCGTTGAGCGCGCGTCCATTGTTGGATTTCAGCGCCTTGGCGACCTCCGGATTTACCCGCAGCATCACGTCAGGATGCTCGAGGTGCTTGGACAATTTGCGCATCTCCACATAAATCTCGTTGCAGATGGTGTTGACGGATTTTACGAAACCGGTAGCTGAGCAATACGGGCAGGGCGTGCCGATAGTGCGCTCAAGCGACTGCTTCACTCGTTTGCGAGTGATGGCAACCAGGCCGAAGTCGTTAAACTGCAATACTTTCGAGGGAGCTCTGTCGCTGCGCAGGGCTTCTTCGAGCGCCTGCATCACTTTCTGGCGATTGCGGCGTTCGTCCATGTCAATAAAATCAATCACAATAATGCCGCCCAGGTCGCGCAACCGAATCTGGCGGACGATCTCTTTGATCGCGTCCACGTTGGTCTTGACGATGGTGTCTTCCAGGCGCGCGGTCTTGCCTACGTATTTACCGGTGTTTACATCGATGGCGACCAAAGCTTCGGTCTGATTGATCACGATGTAGCCGCCGCTCTTTAGCCAGACTTTTGACTTCAGCGCTTTGTTGATTTCTTCCGTCAGGCCGAACTGCTCGAACAGCGGGGTTTCTTTGCTATAGAGCTTTACGCGTCTTACCAGTGCCGGCTGGAAACGGTTGGCGAAGCGCAAGATACGCTCGTATTCCTGCTCGGTGTCCACCCAGATGGCGGCAAAGTCTGAGGTTACCTGGTCACGCAGCACGCGCTCGACCACGTTCAGATCGTGATAGATCAGCGCCGGCGGTTTCGAGTTATCGGCCCTGGAACGAATCTCGGTCCACAGACCTTTCAGGAAACGGATGTCGGCACGCAACTCGTCTTCGGAAGCATTCTGGGCCGCGGTGCGCACGATAAATCCGCCGTGCCCATTTTCGCGCTCGCTCAAGATGATGCGCTTCAAGCGCTGGCGCTCTTCGTCTGAAGCAATTTTGCGCGATACACCGGTGTGGTTCACGGTCGGCATATAAACCAGGAATCGGCCCGGCAAAGCGATGTGGCTGGTGATGCGCGCGCCTTTCTTGCCGATAGGTTCCTTCGCGATCTGTACCAGGATCTCCTGACCTTCCTTAAGAAGATCAGTGATCAGGGGCAGATTTTGAGGTTCATTTCGACGGAAGCGGCGTCCCCCCCCACGGCGTCCACGAGGGCCACCACGCCGGTCGTAGGAAGGGCGCGGAGAGCGCTGCGTGTAGCCGGCGGTCGAGGATGGGCCACGAACTTCCACTCGGGCGTCTACCGTTCCATTGCCACGGGCTTCAGCCTCAATTGCAGCTTCTGCTTCTGCCTGCGCCTCCTCAAGCTCTGCTTCCTGCTCTGATACGTCCTCCACCTCTTCGGTTTGCGCCAGCTCGGCTTCTTCCGCAGTCACCGGGTCGGAAGAAAACGGAACGGTCTCGATGCTCACGGTCTCTGCCGACGCGGCCAGCTCGTGCGCGGGATGATAATCTCCGGCCGCGTGGGTCTCCTCTTCCAATTCTTCAAACGCCGCATCTTCTTCAAGCTCTTCGACGTAGTGGGCGAGGTCTGCTTCCTCCTCCTCGATTTCCTCTTCCTCGGTGATGCCGGCCGCGGCCTTCATCGGCGTGACTGCGAACAGATCAGAATCGTCCAGATGAATTTCGCCTGAGTCGTCGCTGGATGACTCTTCTTCTAACTCCTGGATCCTGTTCGATGACGGCTGGCTCTGGCGCATAAGATCAGTGTGATCTGCTGTCTGGAACTCGCCATTGCTCTTAGAACCGGGCGTATCATCCTGGCCGTGGCCTAGCTGTGTTTCAGCAAAGGCGGGTTCGTCTTGAGGGAACGCTCGGGCGATGGATGCGGAGAGTGATTCGGCGGCAGGTGATGACGGGGCTGCAGCCTGTACAGGCTTCTTATATTTCGAGATCGACTCTCCCGGCAGTACGATCGGCTCATATCCCGCAGGCGGCCCGTAACTCGGGCGTTCAGCGCGTTGCGACTCCTCAACCGGACGGGCAAACTTCGATTCCTGGAAGCGCTCACCACGCCGTCCGCGGCGCCGGCGACGGCTGCGCCAGTTGCCCCGGTCTCTGCTTTCAGCAGCTTCGCCATTCTGAGGATTCTCTGTGGCCTCGCTCTCATCGCTCTGTTCCGCAGGCGCAGCTGGTGAGGTGGTAACCGGCTCTGCCTCCTGATATCTGGGTTCAGGGGAAGGCCGGCCGGTCGGGACTTCCTCCAGCTCATCCTGATCCTCCAGTTCCATGAAATCGGAAACGTAAAGGAAGGCATCGCGCTCCAGGCCAATATCCACGAAAGCAGATTGCATTCCGGGCAGTACGCGGGTCACCCGGCCTTTGTAGATGGATCCCGCAAGGGTGTATTCGTTTTCCCGCTCCAGGTAGATTTCAGCCAGCTGATCGTCTTCGAGCAGGCCTACTTTGGTCTCGTGAGGGGTAGATGAAACCAGCAATTCTTTTGTCATTTACTAACTCCGGCTCGGGCCTTTTGGCCCGGCGATCACCGGATGTAAACGAAAAAACGCGGGAAGGATGAAGCTGTGCGATTGCAAGCCCATACCATGGGCTTACCGGCTCTCGGCAATGCTCTCAGAAAGACCGTACTTGTGCTGGTCGAAAACTCTGTGCACAAAATCGCATTTATCCTGGCCGGGTTTGTGACCGCTCTCTCCTGCGCTCTGCGCATAAGGGGGCCGTTACCTGTCCGGCGTAATTAAGCTTTAATCCCGCCCGGTCCCGTTTACATGACCGGTAAGTGCCCTCTTCTAACGCGAGGGCCGACGTTTTCTCGAATCCTTCTGCCGCGTATGGCTCCGCAGCACCCACCCTGCCTTTTCTCCACCCTTAGTTCACAAAGCGGCGCATGCGGACGTTCATCACGATACCGAGCGCCAAAAACATAAACAGGACAGAAGAGCCGCCATAACTCATCAATGGCAAGGGTATTCCGGTGACTGGCATAAAGCCAACCACCATGCCGATGTTGACCAGGATATGGAAGCTGAGCACAGCTACCACACCCATAACCACGAACGTGCCAGCGCGGTCGGGCGCCGTTTGCGCGTTCTGTGTTAAACGCATCAGCACTATAAAGTATAGCAGCATCACTCCTAAAGCACCTACGAAACCATGTTCTTCGGCGAATGCCGCAAAGATAAAGTCCGTCTGGGGGACGGGCAGGAAGGCGAGGTGGGTTTGTGAGCCCTCCGAGTTGCCCCAGATGCCGCCTGACCCGATCGCGATCAATGACTGGTTGACCTGATAGCCCGAACCCTGGCTATCGGCTTCGGGATGCATGAAGCTGGTGAGCCGGTCGCGCTGATAAGGCTTCAAAACGTGCCAACCCAAGGGCAGCAGCAGGGCCCCGCTGAGCACAATAACTGCGGCCTGCTTGAAACGCAATCCGCCCAGGAAAAGTCCCATTACTGCAATCGGAAGATAGGTGAGGGCCGTTCCCAGATCAGGCTGGCGCAGCACCATGAGCATGGGAACGCCGGCGATCGCTCCGGCTTTAATGATGTCACTCCACGAGAGTTCCTTGTCGTGGAGATCAGCAAAGTACTTCGCAACCGCCAGAATCAGAATGAGCTTCACCCACTCGGAAGGTTGAAAGTGCGCGCCGCCCGGCAACTTCACCCAGCGCCGCGCCCCCAGGTATTTCTGGCCGAACAGCAGGACCGTGATCAGGGAAGCCAGGGCGACAATGTAAAACCAGTGAATCCGTTCCAGCAGTATCTGGTAGCTCACCAGGCTCATGGCGAACATGCAGGCGAGGCCGCCCAGGATCCAATAGACCTGCCGCAGGTGCGCCCCGGCGAATTTGGTATGAACGGTGGCGCTGTGGATCTCCATCACCCCCAGGCAGCAGATGACGAGAATGAACCCCAGCAGCACCCAGTCGAAGTCGCGGAATGAAATGTAGCGTGACATGAAATCAGCTTCTTGCCGTCAGCCCTGAGCTTTCTGTTCCTCGTAATTCGAATTACCCATTCAGTGGACCCCTGGCGCCGCGACCGCGAGCGGCGCTCGTGATTTGTTCAGCTGAACCACGAAGTGTCCGCCATGAAGCGAATCGCCTTCTCCGTCAGGATCGGGTGAGTTCCATACCGCACCGATGTCTACTTTTTCATCAGCCTTGGCCATTTTGTTCGGAAGCCGGCGCTGTTTCTCAACGTAGGCCTTGATGACCTGGGCCGCAGTTCGCGCCGCGAGGTATCCGTGTTCTCCTTCTTCGAGCAGAGAGCAAACTACGATTTCAGGATTGCGCCGCGGTTCAACCCCGGCGAACCATCCGTTATCTTTGAATCTGGACTTGCCGAAAGCACCCAGTTTCGCCTTCATGGCATTGCTGATGGTCTGCGCGCTACCGGTCTTTCCTGCGAAATCTATGCCCTGAAGATGAGCGCTGTTGGCGGTTCCCAGGGGCGAGACCACGTCCGCCATGGCATTAGTAACGATCTCCCAGTTTTTCTGATCGATAGCGATTTTTATCTCGTCAGCAACGCTCGAAGCCGGAATGATTCCCGGCGGCAAATCGGTAGGATTGGTGACGTGCGGGCGGCGCATTAACCCGCCGTTGGCAATCGCGCCGACAGCACGTGCCAATTGAATCGGAGTGGCTGCCACTGCCCCCTGCCCAATTCCCACCGAAATGGTCTCTCCGGCGTACCATTTTTGCTTGTAATTCCGGGCCTTCCATTCTTCCGATGGCATAACCCCCGTGACTTCCTGCGGCAGATCGATGCCGGTCCTCTGACCCAGTCCGAACATAGTGGCGTATTTAGCGATGCGACCGATGCCGAGCCGTTCGGCCAGGGTGTAGAAGAAGACGTCACAGGATTGATAAATTGCTTTTGTGATATCGACCGACCCGTGCACCCGATGCTCGGCGGTCACCCAGCATTTGAAGTAGCGGCCGTAGAATGACGCTCCACCGCCGCAGTTCACCCTCATATCCTGCGCGATGCCTTCCTGCAACCCGGCCGTCGCCATGATGATTTTGAACACCGAACCGGGAGCCAGCTGCGCCTGAATGGCTTTATTAAGCAATGGGTGATCGTCATCGTTTACCAGCTTCGCCCATTCCGCTTTGCGGATACGGACCGCGAAATCATTGGGATCGTAGGTGGGCCGGCTGACCATAGCCAGGATTTCGCCGGTGCGTGGATCAATGGCAACGATGGCGCCGTTGTGGCCTTCGAGCGCCTGCTCGGCAGCAATCTGCAGATCGATATCTACCGTGAGCCGCAGCGGCTTGCCTGGCTCAGCCGGTTTTTCTTCCAGTTGCTTGATTTCTTTTCCGTGGCTGTTGACCAGAACCTGGCGGGAACCGTTTTTGCCCATCAGTAACTGGTTGTACTGAAGTTCCACGCCGGATTTTCCGACAACATCGCCAGGGTTGTAGAGCTCCCACTGCGGCTGGTTCAGCATGTCTTCGCTGACTTCGCCGACGTAGCCGATCAGGTGCGCCATGAAGCCGTTTCGCGGATAGAGGCGGCGATGGGCGACGATGGTGTCCAGTTCCGGCAGTTCGTTGCGATGGGCTTCCACGAATGCCAGTTCATCGGGCGTGATGTCTTCCTTCAGGAAAATGGGACGAAACTGGGGCGTAAAAGCAAAGCGGCGAATACGCTCGCGCACTTCTTTCGGATCAATATGAAGCCCGGCGGCAATGGCGTCGGCGTCGGCCAATATGTCGCGGGTGGAATCGCGCAACAGAAGCGCACTGAAGGAAGGGTAATTATCAACAATGATGCGCCCTTCACGATCCAGAATCTTGCCTCGCGGGGCCAGAATCGGAACTTCACGGGTACGATTTTTTTCCGCGGCGGCGGAGTAGAACTCGCTCTGCACTACCTGTAAGCGCCACAAGCCGTAGGCGAGCACCAGAAAAATGACGAGAATGATGTACTGCACCGCGGTGAGGCGCTCGGAAGACACTTTTTCATCGCGGCCAAACATGACTCGCCCTCAAGAGTATTCCGCAGAGTTGAGGAGCGGAACTCCAGGCCATCCTTTCGGGGGAAGTACTTTGATTCTAATCCCTTGATGTCTGCTTTTCTATTGTGCTGTCAGTGACGGAAGGGCATAGAACAGGTGAAGCTTGGGTGTTACGCACGCTGCTTCAATCGATCAAGGATGGTAAACAGGACAGCGGCAAATACGGCATTGACAAAGGCGCCGATCAGCTCCTGCGACCAGCTCCAGCTCATGGTCTGTCCGACCAGCCCTCGTGCCACCAGGAAATAGACAAACTGGTGGACGACATAGAAGAACAGAGTGAGCAATACGCGCGCTCCGACATTCTCCACATCGAGCTTCACGCCCAGGGAAGAAGCGCCATAGCCCACAACCGTCTTGGCTATTCCGTACACGCCGATATGCTGATGAGTCATAGCGTCCTGCAGAAGGCCGATGGCTGCGCCGGTCAGCATGCCTGAAACCGGATTACGGCGGGCCACTGCAAAGAAGATCACTACCAGCAACGGCAGATCAAAAATCGAAAAGAAGTGAAACTGCAGAGGCAGGAAACTCTGGAGGAAAATCGCCCCCAGCGGTACCAGGACTGCTACCGGAACGCTAAACCGGTAAACCTCAACCTGTTCCTGCGATGTGTAAGTGAGTACCGGCACGTTATTGTGGTTTCTCCTCAGGAGTTGGTGACGGCTTTGGATTCGCGCTCTGCCCGCCGCCGGCAGTTTTCGTGATCTGCTCAGAAACTTTCACCGGAGCCGGCACTTTCTGCGCGCTCGCAGGTTTCACAACTGGCTTGGTGATTGCGATTGCGGAGGAGGTCGAACCTGCATTCGAGGCCGCCGATCCGGCGTGAATGGCGCTCGGCGCCGTCTTGGCGGAATCTGCCGCAGGTTTCGGGGGCACCGACGGCAACCGCTGCGCCAGGACATCCACTGCCCGCACTGCTTCGGAGGCGACCGAGGCGGCCGCGCGGTCTTCTTTTTGAGTGATCACCAAGACTTCTTCCAGCCTGCTCAGATTTGCCGCCGGGCGTATACGAATGTTCAAAAACAGTTCTGCACCGGGTGAAACTTTGGTGACGAATCCTACCGGCATGCCTTTGGGGAAAATCTGATCCCCGCCGCTGGTAAGAACTTTTTCGCCCGGCTGCACCTGGTTGTCAGTCATTACTTTTTCGAGAATCACTTCGCCGCCAGTTGTGCCGCGCAGAACGCCCTGCAGCCGTGTACTCTCCAGAATCGCTCCCACGCCGCTCGACTGGTCGTTGATCAGCAGAACCTGCGAAGTCGAACGATAGGCGCGCAGAACTTTGCCTACCACGCCATCCGCAGTAATGACCGCCATATCTTTCGTGATGCCGGCATTTTCGCCTTTATCGATGAAGATCGATCGCGACTGCTCGCTGCCGCTGGAGCCAATCACCTGCGCAGCTACCGTCTTGGCAATGTACTTTTCTTTGAAGTCAAGCAGGGCCTGCAGGCGGTGCGCCTGGGCGGCGTCCTGCTCCAGGCGGACCTGCTCCAGTCGCAGGCGCTCGATTTCATATTTAAGGTCGCGGTTCTCCTGGCGCACGCCGCGCAGGTAAACATAACTGCGCCACATATTTCCCGTGCCGCCTTGCATCCAGGCAATAGCCTTTTCGACAGGAGTGATGGCACTGACGGTCCAAAGCCGGATCAGGCGGGTGGACTGGTTTTCATTGGATCGCTTGACTTGAACCGCCAGGCCGAGAAGCTGAGCAAACACCAGCGCCACCAGCAGGCTGACGTTGCGGTAGCGGCTGATCAGGGTCTCCATGGCACCAACATCAGTTTCCAGTTTTCAGATGCAAGTTGCAAACCAAATTTGTGGCGCCACGAAACACCTCAGCCAAGCAGAGGAGACTACTCGATAGAAATTTTGCGCAGCAGCTTGAAGTCGCTGAGCATCTTGCCCGTGCCCAGCACTACGCTGCACAACGGATCGTCGGCAATCGAAACCGGCAGCCCGGTTTCCTCGCGGATGCGCTTATCGAGATTCTTTAAAAGTGCGCCGCCGCCGGTCAGCACGATGCCGCGGTCGCTGATGTCGGCCGACAACTCGGGCGGTGTGCGCTCCAGCGCGACTCGCACTGCGTTCATGATGGTCGAAACACACTCACTCAAGGCTTCACGGATTTCGCTATCATCCACCGTGATGGTTTTCGGAACCCCTTCGATCAGGTTGCGTCCCTTGATCTCCATGGTGAGCGGCTTGTCGAGCGGGTATGCGGAACCGATTTCAATCTTGATCTGCTCGGCCGTGCGTTCCCCGATCAGCAGGTTGTATTTGCGTTTCAGATAGTTCATGACGGCTTCATCCATTTGATTGCCCGCCATGCGTACCGAACGCGAGTAGACGATACCGCTGAGAGAAATGACAGCAATGTCGGTGGTTCCACCGCCGATATCCACCACCATATTCCCGGAAGGTTCGGTGATCGGCAGTCCCGCGCCTATGGCCGCGACCATGGCTTGTTCCACCAGATAAACTTCGCTGGCTTTGGCGCGATACGCTGAGTCCATGACCGCGCGTTTTTCTACCTGGGTGATCTCTGAAGGCACGCCGATCACGATGCGTGGATGCACCAGCATCTTGCGGTTGTGCGCCTTCTGGATAAAGTAGTTCAGCATTTTCTCGGTGACTTTGAAATCGGCGATCACGCCGTCTTTCATCGGCTTGATGGCGACGATGTTGCCCGGCGTGCGCCCCAGCATCTCTTTAGCTTCCTTGCCCACCGCTTCCACTTCATTGGTGTTCTTGTTAAGCGCGACAATCGACGGTTCATTGACCACGATGCCCTTGCCGCGCGCATACACCAGGGTGTTAGCAGTGCCGAGATCGATAGCCAGGTCGCTTGAAAACACGCTGAACAGCGACCGCAGATTAGTCATGCGCGAACCATTGGAGTGGAAGCCATTTGTTGACATACACGTTTCTCTCTGTCTTTTTTCAAAGCTGCCCGATGAACCGGGCTTCAGTGTTCGTTACTTTTGTGGGGTAACGCTTACGTGTACTGATTCTAAGAGATTTCCGCGCAGCGCGATGCAATCGAAGGTTGTTGCACCTCGGCTCACGCCTCACTGGATCACCACTCGCTTCTGCAGCGTATTCACTCCGCCGTGCTTGTTCTGGGCAGTGATTGTGATCAGGCTTTCGCCCACCGGAAGCGGCGGGGTGAAATAATGGAATACGCCATCCGCACCGATCACCGGAACCTCCTGGCCATTCACCATTACGCGCGCGCCGGATTCCGTTTTGCCAACTAATTCCAGCACGTGCCCGTGCTGCACCAGCGGATCAAGCTCCAGGTTGAGCCCCCGGGTTTCCTTGCTGCGGGCAATGATGGTGAAGCGGTTCTTTTCGCTCTCGATCGACTCTTTTTCCGCCGCGTCGAAAGACTGCACCAGCCAGTAGTAAGCCCCTTCGCCCAGACCTGAAACCACCACGTCCGCGGTATTTACCTTGCGATCCACCACGGTAGACGAAAAGAACGGATTGCGCGAGATACGCAAACGATACCCCGCAGCATTCGCCATGGTAGTCCACGAGAACTCCACCGGCCGCGAATCCTTGGACATAAAAATCGGCATCATGTTGGCGGGCGCAATCGGCGTGGGAGGACCAATCTCTTTCAATTTAGCCATGCGAGGCGAGGCGGACTGGAATGCCACTTTGTCCCAGGTGGCCAGTTGCACGGTTTCGCCATTGCGTACCACCTGACCGGTTCCTTTTTCGAGCAGAATCTCATGCTGGTCCCCTTTGGGATCGCTGTGCACACGCGCTGCGCTGTCCGGTCCCAGCGAGGCGGTCGCGCCTGCCACCATCACCTGCGACTTCGATCCCGGAGGTGGTCCGCCGGTATGCAGATCAACTGTTCCGGTGCTCACCGCCACCGCCACATTGGTCTGCTGCTGCTCGTTGGCGGAGTTCTCCTCGATCGCGATCAACGAATCCTGCTTCACGGTGTAGTTGGTACCGTCGGTGAAAACGATCTTCGCCATTCCCTCCGAGCCTGTCTGCACGATGTCGCCTTTTTCAAGCGGAATGTTGTAGTCGGCGGTGAGCCAGGTATTGCCGCCTGCCTTTTTTACTCTTACCGTCCCATCCAGGGCGGTGATGTGCGCCTGCTGCGCGCTTTGCGCGCCACCTTTGGAAGGCATTCCATGGCTCGAGGCGAATATATCGAGCAACCGCTTTCCCAAACCTCCAACCGCTTCGACGCTTTTATGGCTGAACTGCGGAAACGCAAAATGCAAGCCAATCCCCATCAGCAGCAAGATTGCAAATGCGACCATTGCCACGCTGCGATAAGTTACCGTTTTCCAGGCAACGTAGATTTCGGGTTTGCTGTCGGAAGACACAATTCCACCCAACGGTACGTATAAAATGCAGTAAATATCAGGTTTTTTTGAGAGTACCACAAGCTTACTCAGGCAGACACAGGTAATCCTTCTGGGTACTGTACCTTCGCCCATGTACCGCGGTTACGTGGCGCAGGTTTCTTCTTGCAGCAAGAGACGCCGCAGAAAGACTGAGCGCAGCGTGCACCAGCTTTGTCGACATAGGAACAGCCGCCCTGGCTCTACCACCTTCTGCCGGGAAATGCCTTTGGGCGGCGCGGCGCTTTCAGGGCTGCGCTAAAGGCTGCTCTTGGAACGGCTTTAGCGGCCGAGGTTTCACGCGATATAGTGATGACACTTTATGCAGCTTCACGAAAATTTGCCGCTCGCCCCATTCACAACCTTCAAGATCGGCGGCCCAGCACGGTTTTTCGTCGAAGCGCGAACCACATCGGAAGTCTCCGAAGCCCTCCGTTTCGCTCAATCTAAGAATCTGCCGCTCTTCATTCTGGGTGGAGGCAGCAATCTCCTGGTCTCCGATAGCGGATGGCCGGGCCTGGTATTGAAAGTCGGCATTACTGGTATCGAAGAACGCCGGGAAGATGACAAGCTGATGTTCGAGGCCGGAGCCGGCGAAGACTGGGACACATTCGTCGCCCGTGCCATCGCCTGCAATTGCTCCGGCGTCGAATGTCTGAGCGGCATACCCGGCAATGTAGGAGGCACGCCCGTCCAGAATGTCGGCGCTTACGGACAGGAAGTATCTGAAACCATCGCATCGGTACTGGTGCTTGATCTCAAAGACGGACAGATGCGCGAGCTTTGCAACCAGGCCTGCGGATTCGCCTACCGCTCGAGCATCTTCAACAGCAGCGAGCGCGGCCGGTTCATCATCCTGCGGGTTACGTACGCACTCACTCCAGAGGGCGAGCCGTTGCTGCGCTACAGCGATCTGCAGAGATACTTCTCCGTCGCCCCGAAGCGGCCATCGCTGTCTGAGGTGCGGGCGGCAGTGCGCGCCATTCGCTCGGAAAAGGGAATGCTCATCACGCTCGATGACCCCGACTGCCGCAGCGCAGGTTCGTTCTTCAAAAATCCCATACTGAGCGAGGCGCAATATTGTGACCTGTGCCAGAGGGCAGAGGCAATGAGCCTTCACGTCCCAAGGTATCCCGCGCTTGAGCAGCAACATAAAATCTCTGCGGCCTGGCTGGTGGAACACTCCGGATTTGCCAAAGGCTACACGCTTGGCGAGGCCGCAATCTCGAAGAAGCATGCCCTGGCCATCGTGAACCGGGGCAATGCCAGCGCCGCTGATGTGGTGGCGCTCAAAGAGCAGATTCAGGAAAAAGTGTTAAAGGATTGGAATGTCGAGCTTCAGCCGGAGCCGGTTTTTGTAGGTTTCACTCCTGAAGCCTAAGGCGCCGCAGCCCCAGGTCGTATCCCCTCTTGATGTATCCCCTTTTACTGATAGCCTACGCATGGAAGGAAACGTCCCGGCCCTGGCGGCGGCTCCCCTTCAGCTATCGGCAAGCGCTTTGGCTTGCTTGAAGACCTTCAGGAACATGTCGCGGGTCAGCTTGCCGGTTTGGGTATTCTGGTTTGAGGGATGGTAGGACGCGATCAGCGTCTTGCCGTCTGGCATTCGATATGTCGCGCCGTGCTGAAACAGGTAAGGCGTCCGGCTGCTGATTACCCCGGCGCGGATCGCGTGTCCCAGGCAGGCATCGAAGCCAATCTTTCCGAGCGCCACCACTACCCGCACCTTTTTGAGTCCAATGATTTCGCGATCCAAGTAAGTCGCGCAGGTAATCAGTTCCTGGGGTAAAGGCTTATTATCAGGCGGCGCGCAGCGCACCGCAGCTGTTATGTACAAATCTCTGAGCTGCAGTCCATCCTCGCGGCTGATGGCGCTAGGCTGGCTCGCGAATCCGGTCTCAAACAATACCGGATACATGAAGTTTCCCGAAGCATCTCCTGTAAAAGGACGCCCGGTACGGTTGGAACCATGCGCGCCAGGCGCCAGGCCCATCACCAGCACGCGGGCGTCCGCGTCCCCAAATCCGGGGACGGGCTTTCCCCAGTAATCACAGGTCAGATAGGCGCGCCGCTTTTCCCGGGCAATCTTCTCCCGGTACTCCACCAGCCGCGGGCATTTGGTGCAGCTGATGACTTCACGGTTCAGTTGGTTAAGCCAGGCCGGCATCTGTGACCATTGTAAGGTCACGCCCGCATGCGATCCTGCCGCCCGATGCTAGACTCATCAGGTGGGAAGATCAGAGCTTACGCGCCGCAAGTTCGTGACCCGCTTGGCAACTGGGGCATCGATCCTTGCTGGCATGGCCTCGATTGACGGCTTTTTACTCGAGCCTCATGCCTACGCCATCGAGCGGGTTCAGATCGAGTTGCCCCGTTTGCCGGAAGCATTCCACCGGTTCAGGATCGTTCAAATCAGTGACATTCACTTCGGTCCCTACATGCACAGCGCCGGAGTTGAGTCGGCGGTTCGCATGGCCAAAGCCTTTGAGCCTGATCTGGTGGTCTTGACCGGCGACTTCGTTTCCCACCCGCTGGGCGAGAACAACGGCCCGCGCGGCGCGCGTCATGCCGAGCCCTGCGCCGAAGCGCTCACGCAATTTGGCAAGACACCCATGCTGGCGGTTCTGGGTAATCATGATTGCTGGAATGATGCCGGCATCGTCGCCGGCACTTTGAAGGACCGGGGCATCCAGGTTCTTCGTAACCAGGCTACTGTGATTGAACGTGGCCGCGATCGTCTCTGGATTGCCGGCGCCAGCGATGCAATCGCCGAAGATGTCGACCTTCCGGGTGCGCTGAAACCAATTCCTGCCGGTGAATGTACTGTGCTGCTGGCGCACGAGCCCGATTTTGCAGATCACGCCTCGCGCTACGACATTGATTTGCAGCTCTCCGGCCATTCACACGGAGGCCAGGTGCGACTGCCGGGAATCGGCGCGCTCATCCTGCCCGAACTGGCGAAGAAATATCCTGAAGGCCTTAACCGGATTCGCAAGCTTCAGCTTTATACCAATCGCGGGCTGGGAGTGATCAGTCCGCCGGTGCGCTTCAACTGCCCGCCCGAGATTACTTTTCACACGCTTACACTGCCGCACGCAAGCTGATCTGACCCCGCGGGGATGCGGCGGCCAGTACCGCCAATCCGGCTCCTCGGCCTGACGCTGGGTACTCGTGATACTGCACTGCGATGCGCCTCACCTTTTACGGAACATGCGGTGGAGTGCTCATCAGAACTGCGTATTCACTTCCATGAATGTTCATCTTTTACCAAGACGACATTCTCGCCGGCCTGACTGATCATGTCGGAGAAAGTCTTTTTCTCAATCTTCATCTTTGGTGGTGCGCCGTTTTCAAAACAGCCCACCACCCTGCTTCTGCCTTTAGGAGTTTGACGTCGATCAGCCGCAGTCTTTAAACTCAAACAAAGACAGGTTTTCCACACCTTGAAAGGTCAAATTTGAGCCCCGTCGAGACTGCCAGCCCGCGCCGTGAAATTCAGGTGGAAGTTCCTGCCGAAGAAGTCTCGCGCGAAACGGAAACCATCATTCAGAAGTATCAGAAACTTGCCCGCTTGCCGGGGTTCCGCCGCGGGCATGTTCCGGCTTCTATCATCCGGCAGCGCTTTTCTGAAGACCTGAAAACGGACGTAGTCGAGGCGCTGGTGCCACGCTACTTTCGCAAAGAGACGGAGAAGCAGGGGCTGGTCCCGGTGTCGCAACCACGAGTCACCGATTTGCACCTGCAGGAAGGCGAGCCGCTTCGATTCAAAGCCAGCTTCGAGGTCATGCCGGAAGTCAAGGTGGAAGGCTACAAAGAGCTCCGTGCCGAGAAGCCAAAAATAGAAGTAACCGACGAGGAAGTCGAGAAGTCGCTCGAAGGGATACGCGAGCAGCATGCCACCTTCACTACCGTCGAAGGTCGCCCCTTGACGGATGGCGACTACGCGCAGGCCTCGCTCGATGGGCAGCCCAAGGGCGAAACGCCTGCGGGGCCGGGCGCGCCGAAGCCGGTCCATATGGATGAAGTGCTGGTGGAAATCGGCGGCAAGAACACCATGCCCGAGTTCAGCGAGAATCTGCGGGGCGCTTCCGCCGGAGATGAGCGCAGCTTCGATGTGGTCTATCCCGAGGACACTTCCGATCAAAGGCTGGCCGGAAAAACCTTTACTTACAAGGTCAAGGTCCAATCGATCAAGACCAAGTCGCTGCCTGAATTGAATGACGAGTTCGCAAAACAGCTGGGCGAGTTCAGTTCGCTCGAGGAAGTCCGCAAGCGCATTCGGGAAGGCATGGAAGCGGAACGAAAGCACGACGCAGAGCGCGACGCCAAAGACAAGCTGATTGTCGAACTTATCAAGCTTAACGAGTTTGAGGTGCCGGAATCGATGGTCGAGCACCAGATCGATATCCGCCTGGACCGGGGATTGAGGGCGCTCGCAGCCCAGGGGATGAAAGCTGAAGATATGAAAAAGATGGACCTGAACCGGTTGCGGGCGGGCCAGCGCGAGCAGGCAGTGAGTGAAGTAAAGGCCTCGTTACTGCTGGATCGGATCGCGGAAATGGAAAAAATTGAGGTTGGTAACCAGGAGATTGATGACGAGATTACCGCTTTGGCAAAGCAGTCAAATCAGGAACCGGAAGCTATCCGCGCGCGTTTGACACGCGATGGGGCGCTCGATAGAATCCGAAACAGAATCCGCAACGAGAAGACCCTCGACTTTCTGTATCACCAGTCCGCATAGCGCGGACCACTTTCGATCCTCCTCCGAAATGCCAGAGCGGTTCGGGGCAGGAGTGTGGCAGGTGGAATGTGAACGATCCGAAAATGATGCTGGTGCCGATGGTAATCGAGCAGACCGGGCGCGGGGAGCGCGCTTATGACATCTACTCCCGCCTGCTCCGCGATAACATCATCTTTATCGGTACGCCGATTGATGACAACATCGCCAACCTGGTGATCGCCCAGATGCTGTTTCTGGCACAGGAAGATCCCGAGAAAGATATCCAGCTTTACATTAATTCTCCGGGGGGTTCGATTACCGCCGGCATGGCCATTTACGACACCATGCAGTATGTGAAGAATGACGTAACCACTATCTGCATCGGCCAGGCGGCCAGCATGGCCGCGTTGCTGCTTTCTGCGGGCGAGCCAAAGAAGCGGCTCGCGCTGCCCAATTCCCGCATTCTGATTCACCAACCCTCCATGGGCGGACTTTCCGGGCAGGCCACGGATATCGACATTCATGCCCGCGAGATCCTGCGCATGCGGGAGATTACTAATCAGTTACTGGCGAAGCACACCGGGCAGAAACTCGATAAAGTGGAGAAAGATGTTGAGCGTGACTTCATTATGAACGCCCAACAATCAAAGGAATACGGAATCATAGACGATATCATCTATAAGACCAGATGACGGTATGATCGGGGATTCTGCTGGGTGTCTCACTTTTCGCTGTTTTTGCGAACAGTGGGACGGTAACCAAAGCGGAAGTCGACGAAGGAGTAAAGCCGAGTGAAAAACAGGTCCGGCACCGAAGAAATGTTACGGTGTTCGTTCTGCCACAAGTCACAGGACGCAGTAGCCAAACTGATTTCCTCCCCCAGCGACTATCCCCGGGCCTACATCTGTGATGAGTGTGTTGCAGTCTGCAACTCCATTCTGGAAGACGACCGCGCCGCAACGCCACCCTCCGCTGCTCCCAACCAACTACCCAAGCCGCAGGAAGTGAAAACATTCCTCGACGAATACGTTATCGGGCAGGAGCAGACTAAGAAGAAGCTGGCGGTCGCGGTATACAACCACTACAAGCGCATCTACATGAACCGCCAGCGCGGCGACGGGGTCGAGCTGACCAAATCGAACATCATGCTGATCGGGCCGACCGGCACCGGAAAAACATTGATGGCGCAGACTTTGGCCCGCATGCTGGACGTTCCGTTCGCCATTGTTGACGCCACCACTCTGACCGAGGCCGGCTACGTCGGTGAAGATGTCGAGAACATCATCCTGAAGCTGCTGCAGGCTGCGGACGGCGATGTGGGACGCACCCAGACTGGAATCATCTACATCGATGAGGTAGATAAGATCGGGCGAAAGGATGAGAATCCTTCCATCACGCGTGATGTTTCCGGCGAAGGCGTGCAGCAGGCTCTGCTGAAGATCCTGGAAGGTACCATCGCTAATGTTCCGCCCCAGGGCGGTCGCAAGCATCCGCATCAGGAATTCACCCCGGTCGATACCACCAACATCCTGTTCATCTGTGGCGGCGCATTCGTAGGACTTGAAAAGATCATTGGCCGCCGGGCCGGCAAGAAGTCGCTTGGCTTCCGAGCCGGTGAAGAAGAAGTCGACGAAACACCGGCAGTCGCCAAGAAGCGGAACTTCGAAATGCTCAGTGACGTTCAGCCGGAAGACTTGATTAAGTTCGGGCTCATTCCCGAATTTGTCGGCCGCCTCCCGGTAGTCGGAGTACTCGAAGACCTGGACGAAGCTGCCCTGATGGAGATTCTGACCCGGCCGAAGAACGCTATCATCAAGCAATACCAGCGCTTATTTGAGTTTGAGAACGTGCGCCTGAAGTTCAGTGATGACGCGCTGCGTGCGGTTTCCCGCCAGGCCATGGCCCGCAAAGTCGGGGCCCGCGGATTACGCATGATTCTTGAAGAACTCATGCTTGATCTGATGTACCATCTGCCTAGCCAGAAGAAAGTGAAGGAGTTCGAGGTAACTCGCGAAATGGTTGAAAAACGCAGCGTAACCTTGGCTATGATGGAGAAGGCAGGATAGCTTCAGGCGTTAGCGGTTCGCTAAAAGCTGCAGGCTGAGCGCGGTTTGGAGATTATGTTTTGACCACATCCAAGGAAAAATTCGAGACCAAGAAGCTGCCCATGATGCCCATTCGGGACGTGGTGATCTTCCCCCACATGATGACGCCATTCGTCGTGGGGCGCGAGTCGAGCGTGCGGGCGCTGGAAGAGGCGCTCACCGCCGACAAGAAGATCTTCTTGGCCACCCAGCACGATGCCAGCGTTGACGAGCCTAAGCCAAACGAGATCTACCAGGTCGGCACCATCGTCAATATCGTTCAGAGCCTTAAACTTCCTGACGGCAACATCAAGGTCCTGGTCGAAGGCATCGAGCGCGGCAAAATTCTGCAGATCACTGAGAGTGAAGGTTACATGCAGGTTTCAGTGCGGGTGGCGCGGTTCGCGACCGAGACCACTCCGCAGATTGAAACCGGCATGCAGCGCGTTACTTCGCTGTTTGAGCAGTACGTAAAGCTGTGCCAATCGCTGAATTACGAAACCATGATCGCGGCCGTGCGCATGGAAGATCCGGCAAAGTTAACCGACACCATCGCCGCCAATCTGCAGCTTTCGATCGAAGAAAAGCAGGAACTGCTCGAAATCTTTGATCCCGCGGAACGCCTGAGCCGTATCGGCGACGTGCTCGACATCGAAATTGAAAAGCTCAACATGGACCGCACCATCCAGTCGCGCGTCAAGCGCCAGATGGAGCGCGCCCAGAAAGAGTATTACCTCAACGAGAAAATCAAAGCCATCCAGAAAGAGCTGGGGCGCGGCGAAAAGAGCGAGTTCGACGAACTGAAAAAGAAGATTGAAGCCGCCGGCATGTCGAAAGAAGTCCGCGACAAGGCGATGCAGGAGCTCAAGAAGCTGGAAGCCATGCCGCCCATGTCGGCGGAATCAACCGTTTCCCGCAACTACCTTGACTGGCTGCTGGCGGTGCCGTGGAAGAAGCGTTCCAAGGAAATTCGAAACATTTCGCGTGCTGAAAAAGTGTTGAACGAAGATCATTACGGTCTCGAGAAAATCAAAGAGCGCATCCTTGAATTTCTAGCCGTCCGCCAGCTGGTAAAAAATCCCAAGGGTTCCATCCTCTGTTTCGTCGGGCCTCCCGGAGTCGGCAAAACTTCGCTTGGCATGTCGATCGCCAAAGCCACCGGCCGAAAATTCGTCCGCATGTCTCTGGGCGGGGTGCGTGACGAAGCCGAAATTCGCGGACACCGCCGCACTTACATCGGGGCGCTTCCCGGGCAGATCATCCAGATGATGAAGAAAGCCGGTACCAAGAACCCGGTGTTCATGCTGGATGAAGTCGACAAGATGTCAATGGACTTCCGCGGCGACCCATCGGCCGCGCTGCTCGAGGTGCTCGATCCCGAACAGAATTTTATGTTCGTCGATCACTACCTCGACGTTGAATATGACCTTTCCCAGGTCTTCTTCGTGGCCACTGCCAACGTGATGCACACCATTCCGCCCGCCCTGCAGGACCGCATGGAAGTCCTTCGCCTGCACGGCTACACGGAGCACGAAAAGGTCGAGATCGCCAAGCAATTCCTGGTCAAGAAACAGATGCTGCAGGCCGGCCTGACGGAAAAGAATGTCAAGTTCAGCGATGAAGCTATTACCGCGCTGATCCGCTCTTACACTCGCGAAGCGGGTGTCCGAAATCTGGAGCGTGAGATCGGCAACGTCTGCCGCAAGGTCGCGCGCAAGGTGGTGAAAGAAGGCGAGAGCTATAACATCAACATCACCGCCGATAACGTGAACGACTTCCTGGGTGTGATCAAATTCCGCGACACACTCGCGCACGAGAAAAGCGAAATTGGATTAGTAACAGGTCTTGCCTGGACCGAAGTCGGGGGCTCCATCCTGAGCACTGAAGCGACTGTGGTTGACGGCAAGGGAAAGCTCACGCTCACCGGCAAGCTCGGCGATGTGATGCAGGAGTCCGCGCAGGCCGCGATGTCATATGTGCGCTCGCGCGCGCACCGGCTTGGCTTGACCAAAGATTTCTACCGCAACCTCGATATCCACGTGCACGTGCCGGAGGGCGCCATCCCGAAAGATGGGCCGTCTGCGGGAATCACCATTGCGACTGCTATCGCCAGCGGCCTGAGCCGGATTCCCGTGCGCCGCGATCTGGCCATGACCGGTGAAATCACACTGCGCGGAAAAGTCCTTCCCATCGGTGGCCTGAAAGAAAAATTGCTGGCCGCACATCGCGCTGGATTGTTCGAAGCTATTCTGCCGAAAGATAATGAAAAAGACCTGGCGGAGGTTCCAGAAAATCTGCGCAGCGCGATGAAGCTCCACTTTGTCGAGACCATGGACCAGGTACTGGCACTAGCCCTTGAGCAGCCCCTTCCGCAGCATGATCCCACGGCTGAAGCCATCGCGCCGATCGCACCACCGCCCGGCGACAGCCCGGCAACTCACCAGTAATCCCCAAGAGCGGCATCATGATTACAGCAGATGCGCAATCTTGCCCTGGGCATCGGTGCGCCAGGGCGCCCATCCTGTCTTAAAATCTTCTTATGCTGCGTGACCCTGAACCGGAGCAGCCCCAAAGCTTTCTTCGCGGCGCCGGGGCCTTGCTGGTGGCAATCGCTTCTATCATTGCGCTGCTGGTCGCCCTGTTGGCTTATCGCTTATTCTTCCTGATCGGCATCGTCATTGGTGTTAGTGTCGGCGTCGCCCTGGTTCTGCACTTCTGGAACAAATATCGCCCGGTGAAAGAGGAAGAAGTGAACAACAAGCGCCCACTTGGACTCAGCTGAACTGCAGTTCCCGAACCCTGGCCTTCCGCTCCCTTGCAACTTCCTTTCGAAAGCCGCACACTGAATTGTGCGCGTCCTTTCCCGATTCATGCTGGCGGCAACCGACCCTGGACACTTTCCCTCTCCATCGCTTCCGGAAGTCGCATTTCTCGGCCGCTCGAACGTCGGTAAATCCAGCCTGCTTAATTCACTTCTTGGCTCCAAAATTGCGCGCACCAGTTCCAGTCCCGGACGCACTCGCGCCATCAATTTTTTTGAAGTCCGCTGGCCTGGCAAGCCTCGACCCGAGATGATCTTTGCCGACCTGCCGGGGTACGGGTACGCGCGCATTTCGCGCGAAATCGCGCAGAGCTGGGCAAGTTTTGTCGAGCCCTACCTTCACGAACGCCGGTGTCTCGCCCTGTCATTGGCCCTGATTGATATCAACGTGCCGCCGCAGGAGAGCGATCGCGATCTGCTGCAGTTTCTGGAAAGTGCCGGCCGCCCCTTCCTTATCATTGCCACCAAGAGCGACCGCCTTTCCGGCAATCAGTTGCGCAACGCCCTGGAGCGAGTTCGCAAAGAGCATGAGTGTGCGATGGTGCTGCCATATTCTGCTCGCACCGGCGCTGGACGCGATGAGTTATGGCGCGAGATTCGCGCCACCGTAGCCGGGTACAGCGATCGCGATCTGCGCCAAGCCTGATGGACCCGAGCTGACCGGAAACCCGCTCCGGGTGTACACTTTGGCTGATCCTCACTGGAGGTTGGCATGAAACGCCTGCTTCCGATTCTCCTGGTGGTTTCCCTTTGCGCCGGCATCTCGGCCTGCGGCAACGTTTTTGTTCGTGGCGCGTTGCTTAGCAACTCATCCATCAGCGGCTCCATCAGCATCGTTCAGCTGAGCTCAGTGATAGATGGCTCCGGCAGCGCGGTTCAGGTCACGTTCGTAACGTTTGTGCAAAACGGAACATCTTCCTCAATGACGTTCTGCGGCAACCAGACCAGCTTGTTTCCTCTTAACCAGACGGTGCGCGCGCAATTCAATCCCGGAAGTTCCTGCGCCAGCATCATCACTGTGGTCATCGTAATCTGAGCCGCCGTTCCAAAACTACGCCAGTTGGGCGGTTTCAGCCTGCCTCCTTTATGATGGCTGAGTATGGCCAAATATTTGATTACCGGGGTTGCAGGATTCATCGGATCTTCTCTGGCTCGCGCCGTGCTGGCTCAGGGAGACACGGTTCGCGGTATTGATAACTTTTCTACCGGTAATCGCACGAACGTCGCTGAAATAGAAGACCGCATCGACCTCCGCGACTCCGATCTCAAGGACCAGAACGCGACTCGCAGCGCTTGCGAAGGCGTGGACTTTGTACTTCACCAGGCCGCCATCCCCTCGGTGCCTAAGTCGGTGATCGATCCGGTTGGAAGCAATCAGAACAATGTGGACGCCACCGTGAATCTGCTTGTCGCTGCGAAGGATGCCAAGGTAAAGCGGGTCGTATTCGCAGCTTCTTCCTCTGCCTATGGGGACACTCCGACACTTCCCAAGCGGGAAGATATGACGCCCAATCCTATCTCTCCCTACGCAGTGGCCAAGCTCACTGGCGAGCTGTATATGGTTTCGTTTTTTCGCTGCTACGGACTCGAAACGGTTTCGTTGCGCTATTTCAACATCTTCGGTCCTCGCCAGGACCCGACATCCCCCTATTCCGGTGTTCTCGCCAAGTTCATTACCCAGATGCTGGCAGGAGAGCAGCCCATGGTCTTTGGCGACGGCATGCAGAGCCGCGACTTTACTTATGTCGACAACGCGGTCCATGCCAACCTGCTCGCCTGCAAGGCGCCGGCTGCAAAAGTGGCAGGCAAAGTTTTCAATGTCGCCACCGGAGAACGATTTGACCTGAACCAGACATTTGAAATCCTGAAAAAGCTGACCGGATACAGCGGCGCGCTGAAGTACGCTCCCGAGCGCGCCGGGGATGTGAAGCACTCGCTGGCCGATTTATCTTCTGCCCGACAGAATCTGGGCTACGAACCACAGGTGATGTTTGAAGAAGGATTGAACCGCACCATTGCCTGGTATCGCGAGCAGCCTCAGGCAGTGGGAGCGTAGCGGATCAGGGAACCAGCGCGATCACCGATACTGCGGTTGCGGCCTGCAGTGCGGCTTGCGCCACGTGTCCGACGGCGATCTTCCCGCCGTTAGTGGGAACGAACAGAATGTCTTCTGCCTGCATGGGAAAATCAGACACCTTCGCGCGCAGCATCTTGTTCAGTTCCACGCGCGTCTCCTGCATTCCCTGCGGTGTTTTGCGGATGATCTTGGCTTCGCTGAGTTTGGCGGTGCGGTTGGCGCCTCCCGCCAGGGCAATCGCTTTCAGCACCGTCAGGCTGTCGGAATCCATTAGAAAGCCGCTGGGGCGCCCAACATCGCCTACCACGTAAACCACATCGGCGCGCTGCACCACGATGGTGTCGCCGGCGCGGATTTCGACATTCTTGGCGGGATCGTCATTTACGTTTCGTGCCAGTTGAAGGTTCACCGGTTTGTCATCCGGAACGCGATGCGTGATGGTCACTCGCCGCGCCGCGCGCTCGCTGAATCCACCGGCGGTAGAGATGATGTCGAACAGCCTTGGCTGTCCCAGCACGGTATATTGCCCAGGCTTCAGTACCTCGCCCAGGATGGTCGCGTTCTGCGACGCATATTCATTCACAAAGATGGTCACATGCGGGCTGTTCACGAAGCCCCCATCGGTCAGGCGCTTCTCAATTGCTTCTTGTGCCTCATCAAGCGTTAAGCCCGCGACGTGCACATAATCGACCAGCGGCAGGTAAACGTCACCATTGCTGCCCACACGCGTTTTGGTGGCGAGTTCCGGCACGTTATACACAGAGACATCGAGTAGATCCCCGGCGCCCAGCCGGATATTTTCGCTGGTTTCATTGTTTTCCGCGACGCTGTCTTGCGAGACATAGCCTTGGCCGGAGACAGTTCCAGCTTGGGGGGAAGCGCCGGGCTGGATCTGTTGCGCGGCGACGGTGAAAGCAAGGCATACCAGGTAAAATATGAAAGTGCTGCAGACGAACCGCACAGGCAAGAGAGTTCGCATGAATGTAGCGAGAACGAAAGTCTAGCACGTGCAGGTCATCGCGTTTTTCTGTGCTGTTGCATTCTGTGGTGCAAGCTTTTCCACAGCCCGTGAACCAAGAAAGCTGATTGTGATCGACTTAGCGGATTGCTATAGTCCGTTCTGAAATCCTGCACAATATTCAGTGCAACGCAGAGCGAGTTGGCATTGCGATGAATTCATCATCCACGCTCATGGTCACGGGCTCAGCCAATGGGAACGCCTGATTGACGCTCTTCTACCTCGGAGTGTTCATAACTTCGGTCGTGTCCTCTTTTATTCTCACCCGCTACGTGCGCAACGCAGCGGTCGCGCGCGGTTGGGTCTCTGCTCCTGGAAATGAACGTCATCTGCATTGCACTCCGCTTCCGCGCCTGGGTGGAGTAGCGATCTTCCTTGCTTTCTTTATTGCCCTGACACTGGCGCTGATGGTTTGCTATGTCAGCGCTCTGATCAACATTGGGGCGCACATGAAGCCACTGCTGACCATCCTGTGCTCGGCTTCTTTGATCTTCCTGCTGGGCATGTACGATGATTTGCGGTCCGCTTCGCCGCAGCTCAAATTCGCCGTCCAGGGCATTGCCGCCGGCATGCTGTTTGCAGGCGGACTGCGCATCTCCGACCTTCCCGTGCTGTTCGGTGGTCACCAGTTCTCATGGTTCATTGGGCTGCCGCTGACCATTTTCTGGGTCATCGGCATTACCAACGCTTTCAACTTGATCGACGGCCTGGATGGCCTCGCCGCCGGATCGGCGCTGTTCTCGACGCTGGTCGTTTTTGTGGTCGCCATCAGCTCGCAATACGCAGTCGTTTCGCTCATGGCGCTGTCGCTGGCGGGGGCGGTGCTTGGGTTTCTACGTTTCAACTTCAATCCTGCGACCATATTCCTCGGCGACAGCGGGAGTCTCTTTATCGGGTTCATGCTTAGCGCGTTGGCATTGATGGGCGCACAAAAAGCGCCCACTGTCATTGCGGTCGCGATTCCGGTTGTTTCGTTTGGCCTTCCCATCCTTGAGACTGCAATTTCTGTGCTGCGGCGTTTCATCAGCGGACGGCCGGTTTTCACCGCCGATCGAGAGCACATACATCACAAGCTTCTGCAGTTGGGTTTCAGCCACCGTCAGGTAGTGATCGTTCTTTACGCGGTTTCGGCAGTCTTCGCTCTGCTCTCTTTGTTTCTTTTGTGGCCCACCGGCAGCACGCTCGGATTGGTGCTGGCGGTGTTGGGCGCCGGCGTATGGATCGGAGTGCAGCACCTTAACTATCTTGAATTTGGAGAACTGCGCCGCGTGGCCCAGCGCACCATCAGCCAGCGTCAGATCTTCATCAACAACATGGCCGTGCGCCGCGCTGCTGAAGAACTGAAGGTCGCTGTGAGCGGACACCAGATCATTCAGATACTGGAAGCCGCGTTCACGGGAAATGACTTCGATGCTTTCCAGCTCAACAGCAAACTGAATGGAGTTTCGCTCGCACCTTCTGCCATGCACGCGATCTCCGGGGACAGCACTTACATCTGGACCAGGCCGGGAGTCCGGATCGCCCACGATCTGGTTTCGGCGTGGAGCCTGCGGCTGGATCTGGTTGCCGCAAACAATCGGCGCTGCGGCTCGCTGCTCATATACCGCACTTACAGCACGCGCGATCTTCAACTCGACATCAATCTGCTCACTTCCGTTTTTCCAGTCGCGCTGGCCGATGCGCTGCAGCGAATTTCATGCGAAAACGCTCACGTGTTTGTTCCGATCGAGACCTCCGCGTTCGCTGCCGCGCAAGCCGGCTGATGATCGACCCAGAAAGGTCTTGCGATCCACAGGTTGAACCAGCTCTGCTACTTTTTGTTGTGCGTTCGCAGCCGTAGTTTCTAACCTTCCCACCAAGCTCGTAGAAAAATGAAAATGCGCTGGGGCCGAATTCGCGAAAGCGACTTACATTTCGTTCCACTTCCTACTGCTGTCTTCTGTGTTGCTTGTGAGCTGATCAGTCAGAACAACACGCCCTGTTGCCTGGCGTGCGGAAGTAAAGCGGTGCTGAGTCTATCGCGCGTGCTGGGCGGGTCGATGCGCGGACAGCAAAGCGCTCACCTGATCACCGACAGCGAACTTGATCGCCTGGTGCGTGAGCTGCTGCGCACCGTGCCGGAAAACGTATGCGAAGAAGGAGAATCTGTACCCGCGACCTTTTCCGCTTTCGCACCCACTCGCAGTCATGTGCGGCACAGTGGAAGGACCGGGGTGTCAGCGGAGATCGAAATGTTTTCCACACAGCTTGAGCTTGAGCCCGCTATCCATGTGATTGCCGAGCGGGCCCAGGCGCTGACTCGTGCCACCGGAGCCGCGGTGGCGTTGCGCAGCGGAAGTGAAATCGTCTGCCGCGCCCGAACCGGTCGCACGGCGCCTGACATCGGGGTTCGCCTGCAGACTGATTCCGGGATTTCCGCGGATTGTGTACGCACTGGTGATGTGGTGCTCTGTCAGGATGCCGAAGCTAACCCCATGGTGGATCTGGTTGCGTGCCGCCGCCTGGGGGTGCGGTCGATCCTGGCTGCCCCCCTGCGGCATATCCACCGTACGTTCGGGGTGTTTGAGGTGCTTTCCGCCGCTCCTTACGCCTTTAATGATCGTGACGTGGCCACCATGCAAGTGCTTTCCAATATGGTAGTTGCGGCCATGTTGCGGCTTTCATCCCTCAACGCCGGCCAGCCAGCCGGGTAATCCCAGCCGCCCCGGTTATCCCTCCAGTCGAAGCGCTTGCAATCTATGCTGCGATAATCCAGAGCTGGGGTAAGATGTAGGAACTTTGTATGTACCCCACCGGGTCCAGAGGCGTTGGATCTTTCGGACCGCCGCCGCGACCGATTAATCGCGAACGGCGCCGTTGTGTTCGCCAAAAGGTCCACACTCCTGCGTATGCGAGTCTTAACGGAACCGCGGGCGGCATGCTGCTCGATCTAAGCGAGATAATTGATATCAGCGAAGACGGCATAGCAATTCAGGCGTCGGTGCCGCTTGAGGCCAGCCGCGTGCTGAATCTGTGTCTGGACTTGCCAGAGACGCGGGCGCGCCTTTATACCACTGGTGAAGTCGTGTGGTCTGATCACTCCGGCCGCGCCGGAATTCGTTTCCCACGATTGCCTATGGCATCAAGGAATCAACTGAAAGAGTGGTTGTTTCAGAACGCGCTGATCGGCTACGAACAGGTGCCGTACCTTCCGCCTGCCCCTAAGAATCTGGATCGTTCTGAGGGGTTGGCCCGCATGAGTGGCGTGCTGGCCAACTCGGATGAAGCCCTGGATCTTCCGGACATTCCTCTGCTCAGCCTGTCCGCACTGGCGGCGGTGAAGCGGGAAATCGAGTACGCCGATCCCGACCTGAAAACTCTGCTGGGAATTGTTGCGCAGCGAGCCATGTCGTTCACCGGCGCGACCGGTGCAGCGCTGGCCTTGTTTCAGAACGAAGAGATGATCTGCATGGCAAGCGCCGGAAATCATGCGCCGCCGGTGGGCACGCGGCTGCAGATTGGCGCCGGATTTTCGGGCGAGTGCATTCACACCGGGCGCCTGCTGCGCTGTGAAGACTCTGAGCTTGATCAGCGGGTGGATGCTGATGCCTGCCGCATGCTGAAGATCAGGTCAATCATCGCCGCGCCCATCCGCTCCGGCGAATCGGTTTGCGGATTGCTCGAAGTGTTCTCCTCGCGTCCGGCAGCGTTTACGGCCGGCGATGACGCGATCATGAAGCGCCTGGCACAGATCTCGTTGACCGCCGTCCATCGCGCGGCTAAAGCTTCCGCCACCAAGCGCAGCGAACCTGTGCCGCTGAAATCGGTTCCCGAGATGCCGGCTCGAATTCCGCAGTTGACACTGGTGCCGACAACGCCTCCGCGAAGCTGGAGGCTTCCTCGTCCGCTTTTTGTGTCCGTCGGTCTGACATTGTTGTTGGTGTTGGGATGGTTGTATGCTCCGCATTTTCAGAACGGATTGCGCAG
>Ga0310810_10001136_pt1 | contig 27359 bp, 22 predicted proteins | sample NCmetagenome_FD_207641 | JGI IMG/M metagenome (GOLD analysis project Ga0310810, IMG submission 207641) | Soil microbial communities from experimental microcosm in Duke University, North Carolina, United States - NC | ecosystem: Engineered > Artificial ecosystem > Soil microcosm > Unclassified ...
CCAGGTGACGCCGTCGAGCTCGCGCACGAATTCCAGCCGATGCTCGACGCCGGGGAAACTCATCACGGCGGCGCGAATCTGCTCGTGCGTCGCGCCAGCCAAGTGGGCCATGATGGCCGCGGCCATCGTGTTCTCCAGGTTGTGGGCGCCCCGCAGCGGAACCTCAGCCGTTAACATGAGCGGTTGCCCGTCCAGCACAATCCCGTCGCGGTCGAGCCAGGCGCCGGAGTCAACCTGTTGCGTCGAACTGAAGAACATGGGTTCTGCGCCCGTCCGCTGTGCGTAGCCGGCGGTCACGGGATCGTCGGCGTTCAGCACCGCGAAATCATCCGAGCGTTGATTTTCGAACAGCCGGGCCTTGGCGGCAGCGTACTTCTCAAACGTATAGTGGCGATCCAGGTGGTCCGGCGTGACATTCAACGCTGCCCCTATGTGCGCCCGAAAGGTCGAAATCGTCTCAAGCTGGAAGCTCGACAGCTCCAGCACGTTCCACTGCCCTTCGCGCGACGTCTTCACCAGGGATGCCGGCGGAGTGCCGATATTGCCGCCCACCTGCGCGGGAATGCCGCTGGCTTTCAGAATATGTCCCGTCATGGCCGTGGTCGTCGTCTTGCCGTTCGATCCTGTGATGCCGATGATTTCGCCTTTCATGAACCAGCTCGCGAGCTCCAGATCACCGATCACGGGAATCCCCCGCCGGCGAACCGGCTCGAGCAAATCCAGATCCGCGGGCACACCGGGTGAGAGCACCACCAGATCCGCTCCCTCGAAAGACGCAGCCTCCTGCGGCTGGACGACCACGCCCAAGTTCGTCGAGGGTATTTGGTCTACTGCCGTCACGCGGGCGCCTTTTTCCATTAACAACTCCACCGCGGCCACGCCACTACGCGCCATGCCAACCACCACCACTCGTGCACCTTCCACATTCATCGCAGTTTTAGCGTTGTCAGCGCGAACAACGCCATCACCAAACCCGCGATCCAGAAACGGATGATCACCTTGGACTCCGCCCATCCCAACTGCTCGAAATGATGATGCAGCGGCGCCATTTTAAAAACTCGCTTGCCGCGCAGCTTGAAGCTGCCGACCTGCAGGATGACCGAGAGAGCCTCGACCACATACACCCCCGCGATGAAGAGCAGCAGCAGTTCCTGCTTCAGAAGGACAGCGACGGTCGCCAGTCCTCCGCCCAGCGCCAGCGAGCCGACGTCGCCCATAAATATGTCCGCCGGGTGAGCGTTGTACCAAAGAAAACCCAGCGACGCTCCGGTCATTGCGCCGCAGAAGATAGTCAACTCGGAGGCGCCGGGTGTGCGCGCCAGATCGAGATACTTGGCCAAATCCGCATTCCCGGATAAAAAGGAAAGCGCCGTCATCGCCCCGGCCGCGATCAGCATCAATCCGATGGCGAGCCCATCCAGGCCATCGGTCAGGTTCACCGCATTCGAGGCTCCCACCAGCACCGACGCCACGAACGCGAAGAAGAAGCTGAACGCCAGCGGATAGGTCCAGGGATTGTTGAGCCAGGCGTGAATCAGCAGATCCGGCTTGAAGTCCTTGAAGAACGGGACGTTGATTTCCGTCGAGTACAGCTTGCTGGCGTTCATGCCCAGCAGCAGGACACCGATCAGCATGGCTGCCAGCAGCTCCAGCATGAACTTCTGCCACGCGGTCAGCCCCAGGTTCCGTTTGCGCTTTACTTTGGTGTAATCGTCCCAGAATCCGATGGCGGCGAAACTTACCAGCCCGGCCATCGCGACCCACACGGCGGGCACACGCAGGCTGGTCCACAGAAGAGTCGAGATAAGAATGGAGGCGACGATCAGCAGGCCGCCCATGGTCGGAGTACCGGCTTTTTTCAGGTGCGATTGCGGACCATCTACGCGGATATGCTGGCCGATCTGAAACTGCCGCATGCGCGCGATAAACCAGGGACCCAGCACTAATATGATCAGGAAGGCCGTGATGCTCGCCATGGCCGTGCGAAAAGTGGAGTACTGAAAAATACGGAAAGGCGAGAACAGATGAAAAAGATGTTCGTATCCGAGCCAGTAGAACATGGGTCAGTTTCTCCCTGCTTCCTGGGAGGCGAGAAACTGCTCCAGGGCGAGCTCCACATGCACGCCGCGGGAACCCTTGAATAAGACGGCATCTCCGGGTTCGGCCAGCGACCGCACCAGCAGGCCGGCTGGGACAGGGTCGTCGAAAAAAAACGCGGCGTCGGCCCGTAGGCCGGATCGCTTGGCTGCGTCCAACATGAAACAAGCCGCGCCGCGTAATCCAACGAGCACATCGATTCCGCACTCCGCTGCGTAGTTACCTACGTCGCGATGAAGCGGCTCAGCCCAGCGGCCGAGTTCGAGCATCTCCCCCAGAACCGCGATCCGGCGCCGCGCCGGAGTATCGCGCAGCACCGCGAGCATGGCCCGCGCCGCGTCTGGATTGGAGTTGTAGCAATCGTTAAACACAAGAATTCCCCGGTGCCGGAGGCGCTCGCCGCGCATTTTGCCGGGCTGAAGGTTGCGGACGCCATCGCGGAGCCGATCGGGAGTGATTCCGTAAAGCCCTGCGACCGCAATCCCGGCCAGGAGATTCGAGACACTGTGGTGGCCGGCCAGGGAGCTTTCAAAACGAGTCGCGCCCACACGGAAAACCAGGCCGTCCTCGGAAAACCGGACATCCTCGGCGCGCACGCTGGCACGTTCGGATTCGCCGAAGGTCACCGTTGGTCCCGAATGCACACTTGCGAACGCGGCCACGCGCGGGTCATCCGCATTCAGAACCGCCGTTCCGGCGCGGGGCAGCGCTTCGATCAACTCGCGTTTTGCTGCGGCGATGCCGTCGATCGAATCAAAACTCTCCATATGCGCCGCGCCGACATTGGTCACCACGCCGACATTCGGCCGCGCGATCTGAGCGAGCCCGCGGATCTCGCCCGCATGGTTCATCCCCATTTCGAGGACGGCGACCCGGGCCCGATCGTCGACGCGCAGCAAGGACAGCGGAAGCCCCACGTGGTTGTTCAGGTTCCCTTCCGTTTTGGCTGTCAGGATTTCTTCCGACAACATCTCCGCGATCACATCCTTCGTCGTGGTCTTGCCGGCGCTTCCCGTGACGCCGACCACGTCCCCGGGCCACTCCCGACGCGCTGCCGCTGCCAACGTCTGGAGCGCGGCCAGGGAGTCACCTACTTTCAACACGGCTACACCGCCTTCAACTTGGCGATCCACGACCGCCCCCACGGCGCCTTTCTTGCGCACTTCCGCCACAAAAGCGTGGCCATCATGATTGGGGCCGCGCAAGGCGAAATACAAATCGCCGGGCCGGAGGGTGCGCGAATCCACGCTCCAACCGGTTACTCGTGCCTCACTCTCCAAAGCCAGCCCGAGCTGAGCCGCCACCCACTTCAGCGGCTTGTTCATTCTGGCTTCTGGCTCCTGTCGTCCCTGTAACCAAATGATCGAAGAACCTCCTGTGCCGTTTCTCGATCGTCAAAATGAATGGTATGATCCTTCAGGATCTGGTACGTCTCGTGACCCTTGCCTGCCAGCAGCACCACATCGCCAGGCTGGGCTTCCTGGATCGCCAGTTGAATCGCTTTGCCGCGGTCGGGCTCGGCGACGTGGGGAGTATCGAAGCGCCTCAAGCCGACCATGACGTCGTTCATGATCGACAACGGGTCTTCGGAACGGGGATTGTCCGACGTCAGCACGACGAAATCGCTCAGCTCGGCAGCGGCCATCCCCATCAGGGGCCGCTTGGTGCGGTCGCGGTCGCCACCGCAGCCGAACAGAGTGATCACCTTGTTCTTGGCCAGCCTGCGCGCCGTTTGAATCGCGTTCCGCAGGGCATCATCGGTATGGGCGTAATCTACGACGACCAGGAAGGACTGACCTTGATCCACTGGTTCAAACCGGCCGGGCACCGCGCGGCAGGCGGCGGCCGATCCCGCCATCCCTTCCAGATCCAGGCCGTAACTCAATCCGGCGCCGAGGGCCGCCAGGATATTCGACACGTTCACACGACCCAATAGAGGCGATTCCACTTTCGCGCGGCGGCCACTCCAAGTGACGTCGAAGGCTAAACCGGCGAACCCGGAGGTGATGTTCTCCGCACGCAGCTCGGCCTCATCGGACAGTCCGTACCAGATGGTGCGGGCGCCGGCGGCGTCGGGCTGCATGGTTTTAGACACCGGATCGTCGGCATTCAGCACGGCCCATTGGGGACCAGGGTTTCCGAGGAACAACTGGCGCTTGGCGGCTCCATACTCTTCCATCGTCCCGTGAAAGTCCAGGTGGTCACGCGTCAAGTTGGTGAAGACGGCGGTATGGAAGTGGAACCCATGTACCCGGCCCAGCGCCAGAGCATGGGAAGACACTTCCGCAACGAGATGGGTGCCGCCGTGCGCTTCAAGCTCGGCCGCGAAATGCATCATATCCAGCGATTCCGGAGTCGTGTTGGGAGAGGGACGAGCCTCGCCGGCCAGCCGGTACTCAATCGTCCCGATGAGTCCGGTCACGTTGCCGGCGGCCCGCAGGAGTGTATCGATCAGGTACGCGGTAGTGGTCTTGCCGTTGGTTCCGGTGATCCCCGTAAAGAGAATGCGCTCATCAGGATGCCGGTAGAAATTCCGCGCCGCGATGGCCAGAGCCTGGCGCCCGTGTTCGGCCTGAATCCATGCGCCCCCCGTGCCTGCAAATTCCACCGGCCGGGGCAATTCGCTGACTACGGCGAGCGCACCGCGAGCCAGGGCGTCTTGCGCAAACTGGCGGCCGTCGACGCGGGACCCGGCGAACGCAAAAAACAAGAAACCCTTCTCCACCCGCCGTGAATCGTATTCGAGACCCGCAACGTCCAGACCGGCCAGCTCCGGCGTGAGCGCTTCGCGGAGCGGCACGCCCTCCAGCAGCTCACTGAGCTTCATCGCCCGAATTGAACCCGCACCAAAGCGTGGGGACGCAGAGGAGTTCCGGGGGGCGGATCCTGGCGGCGAGCCAGCCCGCTACCTTGCACGTCCACGGGGAAGCCGGCGGCAGCCGATTCCTCCAGCACGGACCGCAACGACTTTCCCAGGAAATCCGGAGCGCGCGGGCCGCCCGAGGTCTCCGTACTCGCGGTTAAAAAAGGCCGCCGGTCCGAAGAAGAAGTCTCGGCCGAAGCCGAGGCGTCGTCCTGAACCGGCGGCGGAGTGACGGAGGATACAGGTCGTTGTCCTGGCGGGGCGAATAACCCCGCCCCGGATGAAGCTTTCGATAAATCGTGGGAGGGAGCCTTGGCCGCAAGCAGCTCACCCTCGGTGGCGCCTTCCGGGAGATCCTTAGGCACGTCGAGCATCCGCAGGGCATCCATGGCGACTTCGCGAAACACCGGCGCGGCCACAGGTCCGCCATAGCCGGCCGAACCGCCGCTAGTGTGGTTCAGCGTCACCGCGATCACGATTTGCGGATTCGCGACCGGCGCGAAACCCAGGAAGCTCGCGTTGTAGTTGTGGGTGTAAACGTGCAATTTGGCATCGTAAATCTGCGCCGAACCCGTTTTTCCACCCGACGTGTAGCCCTTCAAATTCGCCAGCCCGCGGCCGGTACCGCGCAGCACTACGCCTTCCATCAACTGGCGCATGGTGATGGCGGTCTGCGGGCGCAGGATCCGAACGGAAGGCTCCGGGGCGATGCGCTGCAGCGGCTGGCCGGGCTTTTGCCGGGCAATCACCAGGCGGGGCTTCACCTTCAGGCCGCCGTTAGCAACCACCGCTCCCGCTACGGCCAGCTGCAAAGACGTCACGCTGACTTCGTGGCCCATGGCCAGGGACCCGATCGAGCTTGCCATCCATTGATTCACATCGCGCAGGTTGCCGCTCGATTCGCCGGCCAGCTCGATTCCGGTCTTCTGGCCGAATCCGAACAGCCGCTGGTATTTGTAGAGCGGCCGGTCGCCGGTCTTCAGGGCGATTTGAATGGCGCCGATGTTGCTCGATTTCGCCAGCACATCCGCCACGCTCAAGATCGAGTAACTATGGGTATCGTGAATCACGCGGCCGTACAGGTTAAGCTTTCCATTGCCGCAATTGATCAGAGTCTCGGGTGTGATGCTGGTCGTTTCAAACGCGGCCGAAAGCGTGATCACCTTGAAGACGCTGCCGGGCTCAAACGGCGTCGAAATGGCGAGGTTGCTGCGCGCCGCGGAATCCTCACGGGACCCGGGCGGAACGTTGGGATCGTAACGCGGATAATTCGCCATCGCCAGGATGTCGCCGGTGTACGGATTGATCGCGACGATGGATCCGGTACGCGCGTGGCTGGAGGCGATGGCTTTGTCCAACTGGCGCTCCGCCTCATATTGAAGATTGGGGTCAATACTCAGCATGAGATTAGCGCCCGCTTCGGGCGCCCGCGTCACGAAGGATTCATAAGCCGTCTGGTGCACGTCGGTGAAGACGCGTGCCAGACCCGGACGCCCGGCCAGATCCTCCTCGAAGGAAGATTCGATGCCCGCGCTGCCGCGCTGCGTATCCCCGTCATCCAGATACCCGATGGCGCCCACCACATGCGAGGCCAGCGTACCGTGCGGATAGAAGCGCCGGAGCTCAGTGCGGAACTCGACGTAGGGGAGTTTTACCTTGCGCAGGCGTTCCGCAGGCTTGGCGTCCAGCTTGCGCGCCACCCACATGAAATGACTGCCGCGCGCCTGGTATGCCCTGAGCCGTTGGTACAAGGGCAAGCGGTCCAGGTCCAGGAGGCGCGACAGGAGATCGGCGGCGGCCTTAAGGTCGGGAATCTTCTGTGGATCGACGGCTATCGAGTCGGCCGGCAACGTCTTCGCCAACGGCTGGCCGGTTCGATCCAAAATAGACCCGCGCAGAGCTTGCACTTCCACGGTTTTCTGCTGCTGCTGCTCGGCCAGACGGAGCAGTTCATCGTGGCGGATTACTTGCAGCCAAACCAACCGCCCGAAGATGATACCCGCCCACGCGAGCAGCGCCCAGAGGAGCCACTGAAGTCGCTGGGTGGTGGGAGGAAGGGGCATCGCACGTTGTCCGCCGGACCTACTTGCCGTTCTCCTCTACCGCGGGCTCCGCGGAGCTCATCGGCAGAGCGTCGTGCTGGCCGCTATTCTGCGCCACTTGCGCGTCTGACTGGCCATCCAGGTACACCACTCTCTGGGGAGCAGGATCGACGAACTGCTGGATGCGCGCCAACTCCTCCATGCGAGCCGGCGAAAGCAGCTGCGCTTCCTGCAGTTCGAGGGAAGCACGTTCGTTCGCCAGGCGGTGCGCATCCTGCCTGAGCGCCTGAATCTGAAAACCCGCCAGGAGGCTGTAGGCGCCCGGAAGCAGCACGGCCACCAGAAGCACGGCTGCGGCCACCACCGAGCCGATCATCTTCCAGCACACCTGGCGCGCCTGGGGATCGGCCGCGCGCACCACGCGGCTGTTATCGATCCGCTTGATGTGGAAAAAGATGTCTTCGTTGGCGAACGGGCGCACCGCAGCACTAACCTCCGCGGTGTGCGCATCCGCACCGCCCTGACTCATTCCATTTTCGAAAATTCTGTCCAATACAGTCGCTAGCGTAGCCATCTTGCCCGACCTGACTCCCTCTCTACACCTACCCAGCCTTCACAGAAGCTCAAGCGCGCGGAGCTTGGCGCCTCGTGACGGCGGATTATTCCAGATTTCCTCTTCCGCAGGCCGTACGACGTGCCGGGTGAGCTGCCGCGCCCGCCCCGCTTTCGCCATGGCCTGAAAACTGTGCTTGACCTTGCGGTCCTCGAGCGACATGAAGGTGATGATGACGGCGCGTCCGCCCGGCTTCACCAGCGTGGGGATTGATGCGAGCAGCGCGTCCAACTCTTCCTGCTCTTGATTGACGGCGATGCGCAGAGCCATAAACGTGCGCGTCGCGGGATGAATTTTCTCCGTGCGGGGCACGACCTCTTCGATCAGCTTGGCCAACTGACCGGTCGTCGTCAAAGGACGCGCCCGCACGATTGCTCTGGCTATTCTTCGGCTCCTCCTTTCCTCGCCCAACCGGAAGATCAGGTCGGCGAGCTCCTTCTCGGATTCGAAATTCACAAGATCGGCGGCGGTCCCCCCAGTGCCGGCATGCGCGTCGCGAGACATGCGCATATCCAACGGACCATCCGCCATCAGCGAGAAACCCCTCCCACCGTCGGTAAGCTGGTAGCGCGAAACACCCAGGTCTGCGAGCAGTCCATCCAGTTGTGAAACCCCTTCTGCCGTCAGCCTCTCTCCCAGCTGCGAGAACAAACTCTGATGAAAGCGAATTCGGGATGAAACGTCGTGGGTTGATCCGGTAGTGACGTTGGTCTTTGCCAGTTCCAGGCTTTCCGCATCCCGGTCGCAGGCCAGCACCCAGCCGCTGCCACCCAGCTCTGCCAACTGGCGCGCGATCGCTCCCGTGTGCCCGCCCAATCCCGTAGTCGCATCCAGATACACGCCGTCCGGTTTCAGCGCCAGGTACTCGACGCTTTCCTTCAGCATGACTGGCGTATGCATACATAACCGCTACTTCAATCCCATTTTTTCCAGCGTCTTCAAATCCTCGGACATGCTGGCTTGCGCCAGCTGCATGCGCTCGTCGTGAATCTTCTTGGTGACCACGTTGATCCGGCCGTGATACACGTCCAGCCACACCGGCTGTTTTTCCAGCTCCAGCGCTTCGCGCAGCTTGGCCGGCAGCAGCACTCGTCCCGATTTGTCGATCTCCGCGTCGCCGCCGTAGGCTTTGGCCAGCAACGCCAAACGCTCGGCCGCACCCGCGTTGTCCGCGGAATTCTCGAACAGCGCCTCGTTGACTTTCCACACCGCGATCGGATAGATTCGAGCCTGACGCTGATCGAACGTGGTGATAAAAACCTTGGTAACTTTGGCGGCTTCCAGATACTCCAGAAACTCGGCGGGCAGTTTCAGACGGCCCTTTTCGTCGACGCTGGCCTGGGCGATCGAATGGGGAGGCTCCGCCCGCACGATATCGTCGATCTGCACTTCGGCCATTTCTTAACACCCTAGCCCACATTAGGCCACTTGAGCGAGTTTATACCGGCTTCTTGCTGATTGCAAGAGATTTGTTGTCCCGATTTGACTACGCTTTTTATTCGCCTTGCGGGCTCAGGTGTTCGCCTTAGTGGCGGAGCGGGATTGCCGGCCTCAACTAATTCACGCCACTTTTTTGGCGGGCGGGCAGGAACTCATCGCCAGCATTCCAGGTGGGCAATTTCGGCGAGTTGGCAACGTTCACTCCGATCAGCAACCCGAATTGCGCGTACTGTTCCATGCCGGCGAAATCCCAATCTTCGTGATATTCGTCCGAGGGTTGATGATAGTTCTTGTCGTTGAACTCTTCGATGAGCTTGTGGCCGGTCCCCGCCGGCTTGCCCACCAGGTCTTCGCCTGGCTCCACCGAAAAAGAAGGGATGCCAACGCGCGCGAACGAAAAATGATCCGAGCGGTAGTAGAGCCCGGCTTCGGGGCGCGAATCCGGTGAAATCGTGAGCCCCATGCGCTTCGCGGCTTCTTGCACGATGGGATAGAGCGTGGTCCGCTCCGCGCCATTCACGGTAACGTCGCGCGCGCGGCCGTAGGGCAGGAACATGTCGAAATTGAGACCGGCGGCGGTCTTGCCCGCGGGAACCACGGGATGCTGCCCGTAATAATAGGACCCTCGCAAGCCGGCTTCCTCCGCCGCCGCGGCCAGGAAAATCACTGATCGGCGCGGTTTCTGGGGCAGCGCCGCCCACGCCCTCGCGATTTCGAGCAGCATGCCGCAGCCGGACGCATTGTCGAGCGCGCCATTGTAGATGCGGTCACCGTTGACCGGTTCGCCGACACCCAGGTGATCCCAGTGCGCGCTGAACACCACAACTTCCTCTTTCAGCTTGGCGTCGCTGCCCTCCAGCCTGCCGATCACGTTGCGCGTTTCAACCGTACGCACCTTGGCGGGCGCTCGTCCGCGAATCCGCATCGGAAGCTCCACGGCGCGGAAGCCGCGCGCATCGGCGCGTTTCAATAAATCATCCACGTTAGCGCCGAGGGTCGCCGCGATCTTCTCTCCCACATCTTTCGTGACCCAGCCGGCAAAGGCCAAGGCGGGTTCGCCCGAGCCCAGCTTGACTTCCTGGTCTTCGCGTCCCCAGGACGATCGCACCACTTCCCATCCATAGCTCGCCGTGGGCGTGGTGTGGATAATGACCACCGCGGCGGCTCCGTGGCGCGTGGCTTCCTCATATTTATACGTCCAGCGCCCGTAGTAGGTCAGCGCGCGCCCGGTGAAGAATTTTGAATCGGTCGAAGGCGGCTCGCCCGTGAACAGCACGACCACTTTCCCGCGCACGTCGACGCCTTGATAGTCGTCCCATTGGTACTCGGGTGCGACGATCCCGTGTCCGACAAACACGGCGGGCGCATCGAACTGCGCATCGGTACGCTGCTGATAAGTGACGCCGACGAACTCGTCGAGCCATTTTGGCGAGATCGCCGCGCCGGTAGTGGGAGCAAACGTTAACTGCGCATCCGGTTGCGGCTCGACGCCAACCAGCGCGAACTTCTGGAAGTAGGAGCCCTGATCACCCGCCGGCTTCAGGCCCAGCAGAGAGAACTGCGTGGCGATGTATTCGGTGGCCAGATCACCGCCGCGTGAGCCGGGAGCGCGGCCTTCCAGCAAATCGCTCGACAGAAACTTGACGTGCGCACGGATGCGTTCGCCGGAGACCTCGGTCATCTGGGCGCAGGCAACCATCGCCGCAAACGGGAGCAGAAGAAAAAGCTTCATAAGGAATTAGTGGCGGAGGCCCTTTTCGATCTGGGCGAGCCGGATCTGGCAGGCAAGGCAGACATCCTGGCCGTCTTCCCGGGACGCCAGCTTGGACATGGGCGGGATTCTCTGGCCGCAGGAGTCACAGGTTCGAATGCCATCCCGTTCCATAATGCGATGGTAGCGTACGGGAAAGCTCGGGCGAGGCGCCAGTCGAGGTACGCTTACCAGTTCGTGAACGAGCCGTCGGGCCGCAGGTTCATCAACATTCCCGCGCGATAGGTGTCGTAGTCAGCGATCTTGGTCAGCTTGGTTACATCGAGCTGGACACCCAGGCCGGGCCGGTCATTGGGCCACAACTTCCCGTCCTTGAAGTCGTACCCGCGCGGCAGATAGGGCCAGGTGCGGGTGCCGTTGCCCAACATCTCCATCAACGCGATGACCGAAGTGGCGGTGAGGCACTGCACTAGCGCGGCCTCGGCGATCGGGCCCGTAAAGTGCGGAATCATGCCGATATAGTGTGTTTCCGCCAATGCGATGATCTTCATGAACTCGCTGATGCCGCCGACGTTGGGCAGTGTCACCCGGGCATAGTCGATCAGCTGCTTCTCGATCAGGCTGTTGATGTCCCACTTGTAGCCGAACTGCTCGCCCACGGCGATCGGCACGCGCGTGCGTTGGCGGACGGTCTCGTAGGACAGGACATTCTCGCTGCGGATGAGGTCTTCGCAGAAATAGGGATGCAGCGGCTCCAGCATGGTGGCCAGGTTGATCGCGTCAGGGAGATCCAGTTCGGTGTGGAAGTCGATCGCCCATCCGCCATCGCCTGCGCCCTTGTGCAATAGCACGCAATCGTCATACATCTTCCGGACCAGCTTGAAGCGATCCACCTGGCGCTCGCGGGGATTGTCGGTGGCATAGCGGTAGGTACGGAAGCCCGCATCCAGACAAGCACGGGCCGCATCCTCCAGCGTGCCGCCTCGCGCCGGAAAGGCCGTGGAGTAAAGCTCGACATAGTTTCGCGACTTGCCGCCCAGCAGCTGCCACACGGGCACGTCCAGCGCCTTGCCCTTAAGGTCCCACAGCGCCAGGTCCAGAGCGCCCAACGAATGCGTCTTCTCGCGGCCGGCGGGATAGAAATAGCCGCGCATCATGCGCTGCCACATGTTGTCGATCCGGAAGGGATCCAGACCGATCAGCATGCTGGCGCATTCGTCCATCGTCCTGGGCTCGCCGCCCTCTCCGATGCCGACCAAACCCCGTTCCGTCTCAATCATGACGACGTTGTTGGACTGATTGACCATCGGCTGGCCCCGTCCACCATTGGCATCGCCGGAATTACTGAAGTAGTGGACAACCTTGATCTTGTCTTCGGGCAGGCCGAAGGCTTCGGCGGACGGCGCGGTCCACAAACTGGCGCCCAGCGCACCAAGCCCCGTCAAAAAGCCACGCCGATCCAACTCGCGCCTGTTCCGCCGTTGTTTTGTTTTATTGCTCTCGATGGAGGGGGGTGTCATGAAATCATCCTGGCACAGTCTACAGAAGAATAGGAGGGCAGTGCAAGCTCCGCGCGAGCGCGCGCTCGACACCCGTTTCCTGTCAACCAATGACGCAGTTGCCGCTAAGAGCTCAGAATGCGAGTCTCGCCACCACCAACATATTCCGGGCTGTGCCGGCAGCGATGTTATTGACGTTCATAAACCCGAACCCACCCGTTAGCTGACCGTTCGAGTTGAAGTTGGCCTTGGTGATGGGATTCCCGACACCGATATTAGGAAATGCAATCCGGTTAAACGGATTGTACATTTCCATCCGGAGCTCAAAGAATCTGCCGTGCGCCTCTGACAAAACGAATCTTCGGCCCAACCCGATATCCTCCTGGGGGGTCCGCCGCTGGCGGAAGTCGGTATAACGCGGGGCGCCGCAACCAAATGTCGCGGTGGGACCGCATTCCCCCCAGGCTGCCGGATTGAGCAAAAGCTGTTGCGTCGGATCTATCTTGCCGTTCGGATCGGTCAGGTAAATCTCCTTCCCGGGAACCCGTGTCATATATTGCAGCGGAGCACCTGCAAGATACGTTCCAAGATTGTCGTTCGAGGTTGGCGCCGTTATCAAAGCGCCGCTCTGGTAACGCAGCACTCCGCTGACCTGCCAATCGCTGAAAACTTGCCGGGTGATCCTGTTGCCGCCCAGCAAACCTGATTGCAGATGGGGTGTCTGGTAGATCATATTCAAGGAGAGCGCCTGCGGGATGCTGTTGACGTCCAGTACCTTCTGTGTCTCGAACGCGGTCCAGTTGTCGAAGGTGGCAATTCGGGTGAGGGACTTTGCCCACGTATAGGTACCGAGCACCGTAATGTTATGTTTCAGTCTGGCGTTCAGCTTCATCTGCAGTGAGTCGTACCAAGAGTTGCCGTTCGAATTAGTCGGGTTCAGGTTCCCGTACTGGGGGAACGGACGCAGTGCGTTGGTGAGAGTCGTACTCGGCGGGAAGTTCGCGAAGGGCAGCACAAAACCTGCCGCTTTGGCCGCCGGCGAACCGATCTGCGAATTCAGAAGGGTCAGGTCCGAGGCCTTTGACAGGCTGAGCCCATGCGCGGCCAGGATGGCCGGCGTGACTGAATTGAGCTGATTCACGTTGCCCTGAATCCAAGCCCCACGGTTGCCCACGTACGCAGCTTCGAGCGTCATGCCATGGATGAGTTCCCGCTGCACAGCAACATTGTATTGGCTGATACGCGGCGGCCGGCCCAGACCCGGGTCATAGAACGCGGGCGTGTTGAGGTTACTGAGTCCCGTGATGGGATTTGTCGTGGGGAGAGCTCCGGGTAGGTGTAATGATGCGGCGAATAAGCTGGTGTTGACGGGTAATCCCCCCTGAAGGCCGTTCGGAAGCGCGGAGGCGCCGGACCGTGGCGATGAAAAGGTGATCGAATCGTAACCCGTTCCCGCGCCCGGAGATTGAGGGGCGCTGCCCGAAAATGTCTCGGGAGCGCCAAAGAAAAAGCCCCATCCTGCCCGGATGACCGTTTTGGAATTTAGCTGATACGCCACGCCAAAACGAGGTCCGAAGGCGAAATTATATCGATTCAAGAGAGTGTCGCAATTACAGGTACCCGGCCCGAAGCCTTGGTAAAGCACCGCTCCCGGGAGGTTCCCGGCGCTGGGATTCGGAGCCGTCGGGGAGAAGGAGCTGATTCGATCTCGGTCCTCCCGAGGCGGATTCTGCAGATCGTAGCGCAGGCCTACATCGAGCGTAAGCTTTCGAGTCACCTTCCAGTTATCCTGCGCATAAAACGCAAGGGCCCTGTCATGCCAGTTCACACTGGTGCAGGGCGACAGACTCGCGGAGTTCGGCAAACCGAGGAGGAAGCTGGCATAGCCCAGCCCGGGATTTCCGTTCGTGGTTGCCAGCGTGACACCGCCGGCGCCAAAGGGCTGACCGGTCTGAGCGGCAGAAAATCCATAGACCCCCCACCCGCCCTGGCATTGATTGAACCCTTCCATGCGTGTCTGGCCGCTGACGCCGAACTTATAAGAGTGCGACCCTGTCACCCAGGTGAGCGCGGCCGAGGAACTAAATTCGCCGGTATTCACATACTGGTTGAAATTCGCTCCGAAGTTCGACGTCATGCCGCCGATGGGGGCTCCGCTCGCCGAGAAATTGCCGGTACCGCTGATCTGCGGAAACCCGGTGGTAATCGCGCCCGTCAGTCCGAGCTGAGTCTGCTGGTTGAAGCTCTCTACTTCCGGGAACTCGAGTTTTGAAACCTGCGTGTTCACATATCCCACTCCCAGATGCAGCAGCATCGAGGGCCGCAGCGTGTCGTCTATGTTCAGACGCGCCGTGCTCGAATTGCTGTGATTAAAACCGGCCGTGGTTATGTTCACGGGCAAGCCGTCGGTGCTGGTTTGACCCGACCCCGCCACATACGAATAGAACGCCGACAGTTTGAGATTGGAGGAAAAACTGTGATCGACCTTAATGGAGGGGAGATTCTGGGGCCTGGGTGAAGTTCCGGACCGCTGGTAGTTCAGGGCCTGGAGACTATTGGCGGTCTTTGGCAGGAAGCCCTGAATCTTGAGGGCGACCGGATCGATGCGGCTCGTCGGGATCGTGTTATTCGTAAACGGGGCCCGGGTAAAGCCGTCTGCTGCCAACGCCCGCGGATCGAAGATTTGCCCCGCGTACACCGGATTTCCCAATGCGTCCTTGCACGCACCGCCGCCGCAATTCACCTGTGCGCCCAGGTCGGCGGCGAAATTGCCGATGCGATCATTCGCATTCGGAACCGTGATGAATGTCCCCGAATTCGGAACCGGAAGAACGGAGCGAAAACCTTCATAAGAGAAGAAGAAGAAGGTTCTGTCGCGCCCGTTATAAAGATGAGGAATCCACACGGGGCCGCCGAATGTGCCGCCGAAATTGTTTTGACGGCTGGCGGCGCGCGATCCCGTATACGGCTGGTGCGCGTTCAGATCCTCATTCGTGAAGCGATAGAAGAGCCCGCCATGATATTGGTTGGTGCCCGACTTTGCCGTGAAATTGTAGATCCCTCCCTGCGCCTGGCCGAACTCGGCCGCAAAGTTCGAGGTCTGGAGACTGACTTCCTCCAGCGCTTCCACCGAGGGCTGCTGGTAGAAGAAAAAGCCCGGCGCGTACAGATTCGTGGCGTCTTGTCCGTCCACCATGGTCTTAAAGGTTCCGGGCGGCGATCCATTGATGGCGGCGCCCCCGCCGGTTAGCCCGAGCGAGTTGAAGTAACTCGCGCCGCCGCTCATGCCGGGCAAAATCTGCGCGACGGAAAGCGGGTTGCGCACTGCCTGGTTTCCGTAAAAACCGTTCGACCATTGAATGGGAAGTTCCACAAAGAGCTGGTTAGAAACGGTGGTGGTGATACCGGCGTCTTCTGTCCGGATCACCACTGCTTCCGCCTGCACGGTGATGCTTTCGGTGCTCGAGCCGACTTCCAGTTGTGCGTTAACGCGAATCGTCTGCGCCACCTGGACGACGTTCTTCACCGATGTGAACTTCTTGAATCCGGGGGCCTCTACGTCAACGTCCCACTCTCCGACGGGCACCTGGGCCAACGTGAAATTGCCCGTATCGGTGGTAACGGTCTCCTTGACGTTGTGAGTGTTCGCATTCCCCGCCCTTACTTTGGCGCCTGCGACGACTGCCCCGGTTGGATCTGTTACCGTTCCTGTGATCGTTCCCCGATCATTCTGCGCAAAAGCGCCGCCTACCGTCAGAGCACACAAGCAAGAAACGTTTAGGAGATATCTCACGATCTTTGCCCCCCTCTAGTGTTCGATGGATTATCCGTTAGGAAAATCAGGCACCGAGACCTTGGCAAGAATATATGCCTGGAATTTACCGGTGTCAAGGCGGTGTCCAGGCGTGTGTCGTTAGCACGCCATTGGTCCGATTGAATACCCGCCGGGCTGGGAGAAGCTGGGCGAGGTGCTAGACTGATACATTCGGGCTGTGGCGCAGCCTGGCTAGCGCGCTTGCTTGGGGTGCAAGAGGTCCCGGGTTCAAATCCCGGCAGCCCGACCACATAACCTCAGAGACGTACCAACAGCAGCAATACCCGAAATACCTTTAATCAACAGGAACCGGGCACCCGCGCTATTATCAGGGCGACATACGGTCTCTTTCGAAATCCTGGTCGCCTCGGCTCCTCGTTCCTGATCGACACGACGCTGCACACCGTGTTCAAGAATCTGCTGGAGGGCGCGATTCTGGTGATGATCGTGCTGTACCTGTTCCTGGGGAATTTGCGCGCCGCCGCCATCGTCGCCGCGGTGATCCCGCTGGCGCTGCTCTCCACCTTCATGGGCCTGCGCTTCCGGGGTCTTCCCGCGAATCTGCTGTCGCTCGGCGCCATGGACTTCGGCATTATCGTCGATGGGGCGGTGATTGTTCTCGCGAATATCTTCCGCGAGCTATCGGAACATCAGCACACGGTGTCCAGCAAGATCCGCAGCAACGTAAAAGAAGTGATTATCGAAGCCGCGGCGCACGTGGGACGTCCGACCATGTTCTCGATGCTAATCATCATCATCGCGCACATCCCCATATTCACCTTGCAGCGGCAGGAGGGGCGCATCTTCGCGCCCATGGCGTACACCATCGTGTCGGCGCTACTCGGCTCGCTGCTGTTCTCATTGACGCTGGTCCCGGTGCTGGCCTACTTTCTGCTGCAGCGAGGCGTCCCGCACGGCGAGAACGCTCTGGTCCGGTTTTGCAAGAAGCTGTATCGTCCTGTGCTGACCCGCGCCGGGCGCTGGCCGGTCGTGGTTTTACTGGGGGCAGTCGCGGCGCTGGCGGGAAGTCTACTGCTAGCGACGCAACTAGGCAGCGAATTTCTTCCTGAGCTGAATGAAGGCTCGGTTTGGGTCAACCTCACTTTGCCGCCGGGCATCTCTGTGACCGAAGCGGTCAAGCGCTTCGACGAGGCGCTTTCCAAGGTGCCTGGCTTCGAGCCAAGTTTTTCTCAGCCCATTCGCGACAACATTCTCGAAAGCATCTCGCAGATCGACGGCCAGATCGTGATCAAAGTATTCGGTGACGACCTGGGCCTGATCAAGGAGACCGCACAGCAAGTGCTGGACCAGGTTACCTCCGTACGAGGCGTGGCGCGCGCGTTTATCGATCGGGAGGGAAGCGTGCCGCAGCTCCAGATCGAAACGACCGGGCGCGTGCCGCGCGCTATGGACTGAACGTGGTCGACGTGCAGAACGTGATCGAAACGGCGCTTGGCGGCAAGGAGGCTACCGAAATCCGGGAGGGCGAGCGCAAATATCCCGTAGTGGTCCGCCTGCGCGAGGACCAGCGCCGCGATATTTCCACGATCGGCAAGATCCTGGTGGAAACGCCGCGCGGGCTGCGCGTACCTCTAGAGGACGTAGCCACTCTCAGCGTCGGGTCGGGAAGCATGAATATCGCGCATGAATCCGGCAAGCGCCTCAACGCCATCGGCGTGTTCCTGCGCGGGCGCGACATGGGCAGTGCCGTCGAAGAGATGCAGCAGCGGGTCAAACAGAACGTGTCGCTGCCGCCCGGTTACTACCTGCAGTGGGGCGGCGAGTTCGAAAACCAGCAGCGCGCCATGAGCCGCCTGCGCGTTATCGTGCCGATTAGCATCTTTCTCATCTTTCTGCTGCTGTTCAATGCCTTCGGCTCGGTGAAGAGCGCGCTGTTGATTCTTTCCAACATACCCTTAGCTCTGGTGGGCGGAATCCTGGCGTTACTGATAACGAAAATCCCGTTGAGTGTCTCGGCCGCCATCGGGTTCATCGCGCTGTTCGGCCAGGCGGTGCTGAACGGCGTGGTCATTGTGAGCTACTTCAGTGCTCTGCGCGCGGAGGGCTTGGACGCGCGCCAGGCCGCGATCGAAGGATCGCTGGTACGCTTCCGCACGGTGCTCATGACGGCGCTACTGGCGATGCTCGGCCTGTTGCCGATGGCGCTCTCGAAACGCATCGGTTCGGAAGTGCAGAAACCCCTGGCAGTAGTCATCATCGGCGGCCTGGTGTCGGCCACCGCGCTCACGCTGATCGTGCTTCCGACGCTCTACACGTTGGTCGAGCGCCGCTCCGTAACTCGGGCAGACACGCCCGTGCTGGCGGAGCATTAGAGCGGGATTACCTCAATCGGTTAAGGCCGGCGCGAGCCGGCCTCGTCGCAGATACACCACGGACGCGCTCAAGAAGCTGGATGAAGTCATTCAAAAGCGGTCAAGGACGCCCTGAGCAAATCCCGCAAGCTTTATGAAGGGCGCAACTTCAAGGACGCCGCCGCAGTCCTGGAAGAGACCATGAAGCTGCAGGCTTTCCAGCCGGTTCTGGCCTATGATCTCGCGCTGTGCTATCACCAGCTCCGCGACCGCGGGAAGGCGCTCGAGTATCTGGGGAGAGCCAAGAGCGGCACGGGCGATCCCCAACCCAGCTCGTGAGCTTCGAATTTTCGCAGGAAACCAAGTAGCCGGGACGCACGGGTCAGCCCGTCAGGAAATAATTCCCGGTGCCTCGTGCCCGATCGCCTGGACGTACTCGACATACGAGCCCGGATAGACCAGGGGTTTTCGATCTATTCCGCTCTCGCCTCCGAGTTCGAGTACGCGTGAGCCCAGACCGCGCAGGAACATGCGGTCGTGCGACACAAAGATCATCGTGCCCTCGAAATCCTTGAGCGCCTCCACCAGCATCTCCTTGGTGGCCAGATCCAAGTGATTGGTCGGCTCGTCGAGAACCAGAAAATTGGGCGGGTTGTAAAGCATCCGCGCCATCGCGAGCCGCGATTTCTCACCGCCGGAGAGCGCCCTGATCCGTTTGTCCACATCGTCTCCTGAGAACTGGAAGGCTCCCGCCAGCGTACGCAGCGACCCGAGACCGTCCTGCGGAAAATCCTGGATGAGCTGCTCGATCACCGTCAGGTCCGGATTGAGTACATCCAGCGATTGCTGCGCGAAGTACCCCATGCTGAGACTGGCGCCCAGCCTCACACCTCCCTTGTCAGGAGCACTAACCCCGGCGATCATTTTGAGCAGCGTGGTCTTGCCCGCGCCGTTCCTTCCCATCACGGCCCAGCGCTCGCCCCTGCGAACCGTGAGACTGAACCCGTCGTAGATCACACGCTTGCCGTAACTCTTATGCAGATCCTCAATCACCGCCACCTGGTCGCCGGAGCGCGGGGGAACACGAAACTCGAACTTCACCACCTGGCGCTTTTTCGGCAGCTCGATTTTGTCGATCTTGTCCAGCGCCTTGATGCGGCTCTGCACCTGCGCCGCCTTGGCCGCGTGCGTGCGGAAGCGGTCGATAAAGCGCTGTTCCTTGGCCAGCATGGACTGCTGCCGCGCGAACGCGGCTTGCTGGTTGGTCTCGCGAATCGCGCGCTCGCGCTCATAGAAATCGTAGTTTCCCGAGTACGCGATGATCTCACCCGCATCGATCTCCGCGATCTTGGTGACGATACGGTTCATAAATTCGCGGTCGTGCGAGGTCATCAGCAGCGCGCCCGGGTAGGACTTGAGGAACTGCTCCAGCCAGATGATGGACTCGAGGTCCAGGTGATTGGTGGGTTCATCCATCAACAGGACGTCCGGTCTTCCCAGCAGTACGCGCGCCAGCGCCACGCGCATTTTCCACCCGCCCGAGAGCGCGCCGACGTCGCCATCAATCTGGTCATCCTCGAAGCCCAGACCGTGGAGCACCTCGCGGGCTTGGGCCTCCAGCGCGTAGCCGCCAAGATGGTCGTATTCCTCTTGCACGTGGCCGAAGCGATCGAGGATGCGGTCCATCTCGTCCGCGCGCCCGGGATCTTCCATGGCACGTTGCAAATCCTCCAGTTCGTGATGCAGATCGCCGGCCCGCCCGCTGCCGGCGATGGCCTCATCGAGAACCGACCGGCCCTGCATCTCCTCCACGTCCTGCCGAAAGTAGCCAATGGTGAGCTTCTTCGGAACCGAGACCTCACCCTCGTCGGGAGATTCCTCGCCGACGACCATGCGGAAGAGGGTGGTCTTGCCGGAGCCGTTAGGGCCCACCAAACCGACCTTCTCGCCGGGGTTCAATTGAAAGGAAGCATCGACAAAGACCAGCTGCTTGCCGTACTGCTTGTTGATATTGGAAAAAGAGATCATCAGGAACTCCCATCTTACAAGCAAGGCTTGAAACCGGCCCGCGCGCGTACGCGTCCAACCGTTACAGCGATCCTTGAATGACAACCGTCGGCATTATCGGCGGCGGCATCGGTGGCGTGGCCGCGGCAGCAGCTCTTCATCGGTCTGGCGTCCACGCGATCGTCTATGAGCGGACCCCCCGGCTGGAAGAAGTCGGCGCCGGGATGATGCTGTGGCCAAATGCCACGCGCGTCCTGAAAAGCCTGGGGCTGCTCGGCACCGTCGCGGCCTGCAGCGGCCATAACACGCATTTTCTGGTGCGCGCGAGCAGTGGCCGGGCGCTCATGAACATCGCCCTGGGAAACTTTGACGTCCCCGCTCTGTGCACTCGGCGATCGGACCTGCTGGCGTCCCTGCTTTCCGCAGTGCCGCGCGAGCGCATCCAGCTGGGTCGTGAGGTTACGCACCTGGAGCAGTCCAGGTCCAAGGTTCAGCTTCATTTTGCCGACGGCGGCGTGGAGGAGCACGATGCCGTGATCGGTGCCGATGGAATCCGCTCCCGCGTGCGCGCGCACTTATTCGGGATCTCCGATCCGGTTTACCGCGGCTATAGAGTTTGGCGGGGAGTCGGTACCTACCGCGGACGGGCGGTGCGCCCCGGATACAACAGCGAAACGTGGGGACATGGAAGTCGCTTCGGTATTCTCGACATCGGCCAGGGCAGATTCACTTGGTACGCCACGGCGAACGCGCCCGAGCATGCCGCTCTTCCCGGCGAACGGAAGATCCGGCTCCTTCGGCGCTTCGCCGCGTGGCATGACCCGATTCCCGCCTTGATCGAGTCCACCGAAGTGATTCTCGAGAACGGTGCGTACGATCTTCTTCCCTTGCCGCGCTGGACGGCGGGACGCATGACTCTGCTCGGCGATGCGGCGCATCCCTGCACGCCGAACCTCGGGCAGGGCGGCTGCATGGCGCTGGAGGATGCGGCGGTACTGGCGAATTGCGTTTCGAGCGAACGCTCCATTGAGGCCGCACTGCACCGCTACGAATCACTGCGCCGGCGGCGGACCCGGCATTTGCAGCAAAGATCGCTGCTGATGGGACGTATCGGGCAGTGGCAGAATCGCGCGGCCGTCTCAGGACGCCGCCTGGTGACCAGCCTCCTTCCAGCGGCTCTGTTCGAGCATAATTTGAGAAGGGTCTACTCTTATGAGACGTAGCACGGTGATACCGGGCGCGGGATTTCTGACGGTTGTGGCGCTGGTCTTCGCTCAGGACGCCTCTGCCCAGGACAAAATGATCGACGCGCACCGCAGTACCATCACCATTCACGTGGGCAAAGCCGGGATCTTTTCCGCCGCCGGCCACGAACATTGGGTCAACGCGCCGATCTCCTCCGGGGTCATCCGGGAATCCCCAGCCCCGCAGGTGGAGTTTACGATTGAAACCGCGAAGATGACCGTCAAGCCGGATCCCAAGGTCGACGCAAAAACCCAGGCCGAGATTCAGAAAGACATGCAGGAGGTGACGCTTGAGACCCGGAAATTTCCCCAGATTACCTTCCGCTCCTCTCGCGTCGACAAGCTGGCCGAGGGACAATGGAAAGTGGAAGGTAATCTATCCTTGCACGGCATCGCCAAGCCGGTCAGCCTTACGGTGAAGCGCACGGACGAATCCTACACCGCGCGCACCGTCCTCAAGCAGACCGATTTCGGAATCAAGCCCATTACCGTAGGCGGTGGAGTGATCAAAGTGAAGAATGAAGTCGAGATCGATTTTCAGATCTTTCCCCGTGCAAAGTGAAGTGATGCGCCTGGCTGTTTTCGCACTTTTAGCCTCCTCCGCATACGCGGCCGACCTGACCACCCCGCCCACGGATCTCTATAGTGGCTGGCTCAAAATGTACGATCTCAAGTTCGACGAAGCACACCAGGTCTTCGGAGAATGGAAGCAGAGCCATCCGGCGGATGCGCTCGGCCCGGCGTCGGATGCCGCCGCGTATCTTTTTGCCGAGCTGGCGCGCTTGGGCGTCCTCGAATCCGAGTTGTTCACCGACGACGCGCGCTACCAGAACCGTGCCAAGCCTCGCCCGGACCCGCAAATGAAACCCCGCTTTGAGCGTGAGGTCGCGAGTACCGATCGTCTCGCCGACCAAGCGCTCCAGGCTGCCGCGACCGACACCAATGCCCTGTTCGCCAAATCGCTGACCTTCGGGCTGCGTGCCGATCTGGCCGCTCTCATCGAAAAACAGGATTTCGCCGCGCTGAAGTACACCAGGCAGGGGCGCCCCTTCACCGACCGGCTGACGGCCGCCGACCCCAAGATGTACGACGCCCATCTCGGCTTGGGCGTCGAGAATTATCTCTTGAGTCTCAAGCCCGCGCCGCTGCGCGCCCTGCTGTGGCTTACGGGATCGCAAGTCGATCGCGAAAAAGGACTCGACAATCTCCGCATGACCGCACAGTACGGTCACTATCTGGAACCATTCGCCAAGCTGCTACTGGCCGTCGCCGCCCTGCGCGACAACAATCGCGCCTTGGCCCGCGAATTGCTATCGGGACTGCACAATCGATTCCCCAACAATCCGCTGTATCTTCGCGAGCTAAACCGCCTCACTTCACCATCCAAATAAACGCCGCCACCAAATCCATGAGAACCAGCCCCCTTGCAGGAAAGCCCCCCTCACTCGCAATGCTGGTGAACATACCCAGATTGGTGACCGCCTACTATAGCGAAATCCCCGACCCTTCGGTCCCGGAACAGCGGGTTTCCTTCGGCACCTCGGGACATCGCGGATCCGCATTCGATCACGCGTTCAACGAATGGCATATTCTCGCGATCAGCCAGGCCATTTGTCTGTACCGGAAGCAGCAGAACATCAGTGGTCCGCTGTTTCTTGGGATCGATACGCATGCGCTCTCCACGCCGGCTTTTGCCAGCGCGCTGGAGGTGCTCGCGGCCAATGGCGTGGAAGTCATGATCGCGGAGGCCGACGAATACACCCCGACGCCCGTTATCTCTCACGCGATTCTCACCTACAACCGCGGCCGCACCTGGGGACTGGCGGACGGCATTGTGATCACGCCCTCCCATAATCCGCCCCGGGACGGGGGTTTCAAATATAATCCTCCCAACGGCGGGCCGGCGGACTCCGCGATCACTGCTTGGATCGAGGCGAAGGCCAACGAGTTTCTCGAAAACGGCTTGCGGGAATTGAAGAGGATTCCTTTCGAGACGGCTCTGCGCGCCTCTACGACGCACCGGCATAACTACCTCGACGCCTACACTCGCGATCTCGGAAACGTGATCGACATGGATGCCATTCGCGGCGCAAAGATCAGCCTCGGTGTTGACCCTCTGGGAGGTGCGGGGGTCCATTACTGGGGGCCGATCGCCGAATGCTACGGGTTGAACCTTACGGTGGTCAACCAAGCCGTCGACCCGACCTTCCGCTTCATGACCGTCGATTGGGACGGCCAGATCCGCATGGACCCGTCGTCTCCCTATGCGATGCAGCCCTTAATCGGCCTCAAGGATCGCTTCGAGATCGCTTTCGCCTGCGACCCGGATCACGACCGGCACGGGATTGTGACCAAGAGCGCGGGACTGATGCCGCCTAACCACTATCTGGCAACCGCGATTTTCTACCTTTTCCAGAATCGTCCCCAGTGGCATAAAGAGGCGGCGGTCGGCAAGACCGTGGTGAGCAGCCAGATGATCGATCGGGTGGCCGCGAAGTTGGGCCGCAAGCTCTACGAAGTACCGGTTGGCTTCAAGTGGTTCGTGGACGGCCTGCTCGATGGCTCGCTCGGTTTCGTCGGAGAAGAGAGCGCGGGTGCATCTTTTGCACGCAGGGATGGCAGCGTCTGGACCACCGACAAAGATGGCATGGCCCCGGCTTTGCTGGCCGCGGAGATCACGGCGCGAATGGGCCGCGATCCCGGCGAAGTCTACCGCGATCTCACGCGCGAGTTCGGTGAACCGGTTTACGACCGCGTGGAGGCTAAGGCCAACACCGCGCAAAAGGAGATGCTGAAGAAGCTTTCTCCGCAGCAGGTTCAGTCCACGGATCTGGCCGGCGAGAAGATTGAGTCTATTCTTACTCGCGCGCCAGGTAATGGCGCTGCCATTGGCGGCCTGAAGGTGATTGCGCGCAGCGGATGGTTCGCGGCGCGTCCTTCAGGCACGGAAAATATCTACAAGATCTACGCGGAAAGCTTCCGCGGCGAAGATCATCTCAGGCGGATCATCGAGGAAGCCCAAGCGATGGTCGACAGTGCTCTGGCTTAACCGCGCACACTCAGCGGAACATGCCGAGCAGGTAGGCGATCAGGAGAATCAGGACGATGGTCCCCAGCCCTATGCCCGCGCCACCGCCGGGACCCCAGCGGGTATGGCCGTAGTATCCTCCACCGAGGCCAAAAACTAACACCAGAATGATGATGAGTAGTAGCATTTTTCCTTTTCCTTTATGTCTTCTTGCCGGCAACCAACAGCACGATGCCGCCGATCAGCGCCGCCGCTCCTGCGATGGGGGGCAGCGGTATATTGTGTTTTTCGTCCCGCGTGGCGTGAATCGGTCCGATGTCGACTACCTTCTCCTTGGTCGTGTATGTAAAGCCTCCCCATACCAGACCGACTAACCCGAGAACAATCAGGATGACTCCTAGCGTCTTGTTCATGGCGGGCTCCTTTCGCCCAGGCGACTGCGTTTTTGGGCTCTACTTCTCAAACACCTTTTCGATCTGCCCGACCTTTCTCTGAATCTTGCCGGCGATCTTTTCGTCCTGGCCTTGCGCGGCCAGGTTGGGATTCTTGGTGGCCTGTCCGGCTTTCTCCTTTACCTTGCCCTTCAATTCACGAAGCTTGCCTTCGAACTGATCCTTCGTACTTGGTTTCATTTGATTCTTCTCCAGGTCTCAGCACCAACTAAGCATCTTAAAGGCCACTATTGACAGCGGTTTCCAGCCCCGTCCATGACCGCTGGACAACGATTGACCAAATTCGGTCACCGATCACGAAATTACCGATCCGATTTGCCCTTGCTGTCCTCTCGATCGGACTTGTTCTGTTTCCCTTTGTTCTGGCGAGGTTGTTCTGCCGCTGGAGGTGCAGGCGCTGCCGGCGGTGGCGGCGCAGCCTGCGGAGGAGGAGGCGGCTGGGGCGCAGACTGCTGTCGCCCTTTCTGCTGTTGGGGTGCCGGAGTCGGTGGAGGCGCTGCCGGCGGTGGTGCCGGTGCGGACGCGGCCTGCGGGGGAGCCGGTTGTTGACGCTGCTCTCGTCCCTTGCCCCGTTCCCCCGGGGGCGGCGTTTGCGTCTGCGCCGGAGGCGGGGCCGCTTGTTGCGGTGCCGGTGCAGCCTGCGGAGGACGCGGCTGCTGCTTCCCTCTCTGTTGCTCGGGTGCCGGAGGCGGGGCCGCTGCCGCCGGCGGTGCGGGTGCGGCTTGCGGGGGAGCCGGTTGCTGACGCTGCTCTCGTCCCTTGCCCCGTTCCCCCGGGGGCGGTGTTTGCGTCTGCGCCGTAGGCGGGGCCGCTTGTTGCGGTTGGGGCTGTTGCTTCTGTTGTGACTGTCCTTTCTGACGTTCGATCGCCGGAGGTCGAGGCGTTTCCCCACGCGGCAAGTCCACTTGGGGAGTCTGCTGCGGTCCCTTCTGTCGTTCAACAACGGCGGGCTGATTAGTGGGTTGAATGGTGGGTTGTACGCGCTTGACTCTTCCCATGTCGACAACGCGAACCGGAGCGTTGGCCGCCGGACCACCCTGGCGAATTTGCTGGACCGTACTGGCCGGAAGAGGACGGCCCGGAGTTTGATTGAGTGCCTGCTGCTGCCGGTCGAACGGAACCGGAGCCGGAGCAGGCGCGGTACGCGCCACAACCGGCCGGCTCAAGACGTTGGCCGGTGGACGTGCCGCGCGGGATGCCGTATCCGCACGCCCGCCCAGAACGCTTTCTCTTTGCGGCGCAATGGTGGGAGCACCGAAGACTTGGACCGAGTTGAGTTGAGCAACCGGCACTGCCCGCGCCTCCGGGGTCGCCTGGCGTCCTCGGGCGAAGGATTCCTGCGGGACAGCCGTGACGCCGTTCGGAGCGCGCTGGTTCACATACTGGATATTGGTAATCGCGGCATTGTTCCGGCTGGAGTCGTAGTAGTTATTGATGGTGACGTTGTTGATCACCGTGTTGCTGGTGTTTACCCGCGTAAAATAGCCCCTGCTCGCCTGGTAAGACGGGAAATACGGCTCACGAGGGCCCAGGGGAAACCATCCCACCGCGGCGGCCGTGCCGATCGAAAAACTCAAGCGGAAGCCTCCTCCGCCTCCGCCGATCCACGCAACCAACGCGGGTGCGTAAACAGGAGTCACGTTGTACGGTCCCGGTATCCAGCCCCAGCGGCCGCCAAAAGATGCCCAGCGGCCGTAGTGATAAGGCGCGAATCCCCAGGGCTCGTCATCCACCCAGGTCCATCCCCAGGGTGAGATCCAGGCCCAGTGGCCGTCACGATAAGGCGCCCACCCCGCGCCGACGGACGTGGGCATCCAAACGTTACCGTAGCCCGGCTGGTTGTCCCAGCGGCCGTACTGATCCAGGTCATCGTAGCCAGCGATCTCTCTCGAAACATAACGCGCCGACTGCGATTGGTCCTCGCGGCGATCGCGCGCGGAGCACCATTGGTCCCATCCATCGGGTCCCGGAGAGGAAGCTAGGTTGTAGCTGATTCGATCGTCACCCCGCACGGAGACCTGTTGGCGCGCGTAGACCGGAAACGCCTCGCCGCCACCGGTTACGTCGCCTTCGCCATCGCGAACCGTAATGATGGTGGTCTGGGAATCTGGATTCGCATCGATACGGTATTCGCCCGGGCGAGACAAATTGAAAGCCACATTGGGTGTATCGATCTCGAAGATCTGGTTTGGACCGAGCCTGCGCATGCGGACCGTGAGCGTTCCTTCCGACAGACG
>Ga0310810_10001137_pt1 | contig 27357 bp, 27 predicted proteins | sample NCmetagenome_FD_207641 | JGI IMG/M metagenome (GOLD analysis project Ga0310810, IMG submission 207641) | Soil microbial communities from experimental microcosm in Duke University, North Carolina, United States - NC | ecosystem: Engineered > Artificial ecosystem > Soil microcosm > Unclassified ...
ACGCCGACTGGGAGGTCGTCGAACCCGAACTGCGCCGCCGCGTCATCGACGCGTTCAGCTTCGACCGCCGCCGGCTCGGCCAGTCCGCCTCTCTGGCCGAGGCCGTCACGGTTATGCAGAACACGCCGGGCGTCGACTGGGTGGATGTGGATCGCTTCGGAGGCCTGACCGAGGCGCAAATTGGAGACGCGGCCGCGCTGGCTGAAGCGACCGAGGCTCTAACCGCCGAACCGATCGTGTGCGCGGAGCGGGCAGGACTCAATCCCAAGTGGACACCGGGGTCGAAGCTGCCGCGGTTCGTTCCGTCGCAACTGGCGTTCATGCTGCCGAATGTGCCGGGGCTCCTGGTGCTGAACCGGGTCTAGGCGGGAGGCGAGATGTCCACCGACGCCAACACGCTGTATCAGCTGCTGCCGGCCTATATCCGACTCCGCGATCAAAAGATCGACAGACCGCTCGAACAGCTGTTGTCGATCGTCAGCGATCAGGTCTCGGCGATCGAGCGCGATCTGGAGCGCATGTACGACGGGTGGTTCATCGAGACGTGCGATGACTGGCTGATTCCGTACATCGGCGATCTCCTGGGCCTCGAACCGGCACACCTCGCTGTGGCGGGGACGAACGGCGCATGCGAACCGCAGCTCGCGCGCGTGCTTTCGGCCAGGTCGGCCACGGCGAATGCCATCGCGCAGCGACGGCGCAAAGGGACGCTCTGGGTCCTCGAGGAGATTGCCCGCGACGTCGCTCACTGGCCGGCGCGGGCGGTCGAGTTCTACCGCCAGCTCGTCGTTGCCTCTCATCTCGAGCATCTGCAGCGCTCGCGCGTGCCCATTGCGGATATTCGATCGGCCCGCTTGCTCACGGACCTCGATGGGCCATTCGATTCGTTCTGCCATGTGAACGATGTCCGGCGCATCAGTCATAGCGCCTCGCGCGGCAGGTTTGCGATTCCGAATGTCGGCCTGTTCGTGTGGCGCCTCCGTCCGTACACGGTCACGAGGACGACCGCCTACTGCCGCGAAGAGGCCGGCATGCACTGCTACACGTTCTCGGCGCTGGGCCAGGACACTCCCCTCTTCCGCGCACCCGTCGCCGAAACGCTCGCCACGGACATCGCGCGGGCCCCGAATCTTCCAGTGCCCATCACGACGTGGATGCTCGAGCGCGACGCGCCTGTAGGCGCCGGCCGCGCGCAAGCCGATCCGACGCTCTACGGCCCCGACGCGAGCTTCGCCGTCGAAACGGCCGACTGGGTCGGACATCGGACGCACCTTCCCGCAGACAAGACCGTTCCTCCGGACAACGTCATCCCGGCGGACAAGGTCATTGCGGCCGACCTCTCCGACTGGGGCTACAAGGTCCCGAAGGGGCACGTCGCCGTCGATCCCGTCCGAGGCCGAATCGCGTTCCCCGTGTCGCAGGCGCCACGACGCGAGGTGACGGTGACCTATCGCTATGGATTCGCCATGGACCTCGGCGGCGGAGAGTACGCGCGGGAGCCTGTGCCGCTTCCCGAACAATTCGACCGCGTCGAAGTGTGGCCGGACGGCCAGACGCCGCCGGGCGCGCCCGCCACGATTGCCGAGGCGTTCGTCGAGTGGCGGAAACGGAACCCGCCGAGCGTTGATGGCAAGACGGGCGCCGGCACGGACGAGCCGCCGCAGCGGAAGGCCCTGGTCATCGTGCTCATGACCAGCGGGATATACCGGGGGCGTTTCAATTTCACACTGCACATCAACGAGACGGTCGCACTCGTTGCGGCGCCGCAAACGCGGCCGGTGCTGTGGCTGACCGATGAATCCGCCGGCGCCTCTGACGCCATTACGATTCGCGGCGGCGCTGGAAGCCGCGTCATCCTCGACGGGCTGCTGATTGCGGGCCGCGCCGTGGAGGTCAGCAACGAACGCGTCGGCACCGACGACGATACTCAGCAGAACTCGGTTGCGGCTCCAGCGCAATTCTGCGAATTGTGGATCCGGCACAGCACGCTCGTTCCCGGGAATTCCCTGCATCCGAACTGCGACCCCCGTCGACCTTCGGAGCCCAGCCTGATCGTCGACGACACCTCTGCGTGCGTCCGTATCGAGGCCAGCATTCTCGGCGCCATCCGCGTTCTGCACGAGGACGATCCTCGCGAGCCCACGCCCATCTGCATCAGCGACAGCATCGTCGATGCGACGCGAGACGATCGGGCGGCAATTGGCGGAATGGCCGGGCAGCTCGCGTATGCGCTGCTGCGGGTTGCTCGCAGCACGATCCTGGGCCGCGTCGCGGTGCACGCGATCCGGCGAGCGGAGGACACCCTGTTCGTGTCGGCCGTCGAGGTCGCACGCCGGCAACTCGGCTGCATGCGGTTCTGCTACGTGCCGCCGGGCTCGCGGACGCCCAGCCGATACGAGTGCGAGCCGGATGGCGCGCTCCAGCAGGTGGAGGCGGACGTCGCGGCGATGGATCCGCCGCCCTCGCCCGCCGAAGGCGATGCGCTCGTGGCGCGCCTGAAGTCCGCCGCTTCGGCGCGGATGGTTCCGCGGTTCCAGAGCGTTCGCTATGGAACACCGACCTATGCCCGTCTGACCGATTGCGTGGACGTGCGTATCCGCAAGGGTGCGCACGACGAATCAGAGATGGGCGTCTATCACGATTTGTACGAGCCTCAGCGGTTGTCGATGCTCACGGATCGGCTCCAAGAGTTCGTGCCGGCCAGCTGCGATGCAGCGGTCGTCTTCGTGTCGTAGGAGAACAGCCATGCATGGCGACTTCGATCGCGTGACATTCGACCCTTTGGCAGGCTTTGCCAACGTCCTGCTGCAGCAGGGACGCCTCCTGCTGCCGTCGGATTTCAACGAGCAGGGCGCGATTCTCAATTACCTTCTCCGGCAGCTCATCGTCGATCTTCACGGCAGTCAATGGCGCGTCGATAAGGGATTCGAGATCGACGTCGATTCAGCAGAGACGCTGAAGTTCGCCATCGCCAAGGGTCACTTCTACATCGATGGCCTCTTGTGCCAGAACGACAAGGACTGCTCGTACGACGAACAGCCGTTCTGGGTGACGCCGGCAAGCCTCGCGGATCTCGAGGACGACGCCGTCGTGTTTCTGACGTGCTGGGAGCGCCATGTCAGCTGGCTGCACTATGCGCGGTTGCGTGAAGTAGCGCTGGGGGGTGCCGACACTGCCACTCGTGTGCAGCTCGCATGGCAGGTGCACGTGGCGTCGGAGGGCCTCTTCGAGCAGCTCGATACGATCTCCAAGGCCCTGACCGCGCGTCAGAAAGTGGCCGATGCCGATGGAAAGAAGGATCTGACCAAACGGCTCAAGGTCATCACCGACTTGAAGAACCTGTTCGGAGATCCGGCAACGAACCTCACCAACGACTCGGCGCCGACGATTCTGGCCGCGCTCGACGAGGCCAGGCCGTTGATGGCCGCCGAGGCGAAGGATGACTCCACGCAGCCAGAACCCTGCGTCATTTCCGCGGAGGCTGAGTACCGCGGACGCGAAAACCAGTTGTATCGCGTGGAGATCCACGAGCCCGGGCTGGCGGCAAAAGCCTCGTTCAAATGGTCCCGCGAGAACGGATCGGTGGCCTTCCGGGTATTCGACATCGTAGAGGCCACCGTCGAGTCCGCGGACAAATCGAAGACCGAGACCCACGTCACCCTCGAAAACCTCGGACGCGATCGCCGGACCGGCCTGTGCGAAGGAGACTGGGTCGAGGTCATCGACGACGTCATCGAGTTCAACGGAGATGTGACGCCGCTGCTGCAGGTCAGCAAGATCGACGCTCAGCGCCGAATTGTCACCCTCAAGGGCAAGGCGCCGGCGCTCGACCTGACGCGCCATGCGATTCTGCGCCGGTGGGATCATCACGCGGACGACGAGGCGCGCGGCATCATGCGAGTGACCGAAAGCAACGACACCGGCTGGATCGATCTGGAGCGCGGGGTGAAGATCCGCTTCTCGGTGGGCGGCAACTACCGAAAGGGCGATTACTGGCTCGTGCCGGCTCGCGTCGTGACGGGCGACGTCGAATGGCCGCGGGACGGAGACGTGCCCCGACCCATCCCGCCGCAGGGGCCCCTCTACCATCGCGCTTCGCTGGCGGTCGTCACCAAGTCGAGCGGAACCTGGAAGGTCAAGTAGCGACGTGGCCGTTCGCGGGACACAGCGTCGCGCGGTCTACGGGATTGCTCCGCGTCGCCGCTGTGCCGGCCGTCGCCGGATTTCGACAAATGTCGGCGAGGAAGTCGGCGTGCGGATCCCGATACCGCCAAACAAAGTCGCTCGAGTGAATCCGCCGTCAGAGTGGATCGCCTTGCGAGTTCCGTCTGCTACGCCTTGAACGGGCTGCAGAATCGATGACTCGCGTGTCGGGAACCGCCGCCGTGATCTACGGGTCGGCATTGACGTTTGCGGCCTCGACATAGCGGCCCGAATCTGCTCAGAGGGCTGCGGCGACTTCGCCTTGATTTCCTTCAGGCCGTTCTCCGCTGGGCGCTTACGGCCGTCGGCGTTCGCGATTGTCTTGCCCGAGGTCAGCCGCCTGGTTCGTCACCGCGAAGACCAGCAGCAATCCCAGAACACCAGCCACGGCGCGCGTCTTCCCAACCCATCATCGTCCCCTCCTCCGGTCCCATCCGCGTTTGCGGATACCACTGATCAAAATACGATCACCCAGGTTTCGCAGCAGAGCGGTATGACGATGGTGTAACGATCGAGCCGGCGAGAGGCGTCGTTGACGGCGCCAGGGTTTGGTTGGCGTTACGCTTGGAGCTCTTTCTCTATCAATGCTTCGACACGGGCGCGGATGTCGTCGCGGATCATCCGAACGCGTTCGATCGGCTGTCCCTTGGGGTCCTCGAGTGGCCAGTCGTCTCGTCTGAGGCCCGGAACATACGGGCATTCATCGCCACATCCCATCGTAATCAGCAGCTGCACACCGGCCGCGAGGTCGTGAGTGATCTTCTGCGGTCGTGCCTCGAGGAGATCGATCCCCTCTTCCCGCATGATCGGCACGACTTCCGGGTGAACCCGGTCGCCAGGCCGTGTGCCAGCGGAGCGCCTGTCCCTTGTCGAGGTTTACGAGCTTGTTGAAGTAGGCGGCGGCCATCTGGGACCGGCCGGCGTTGTGAACGCAGGCAAAGATGACGGTCTTCACGAGCCCTCGAATTCCACGAACGCCTCGAGCTGCGGGTGCACTTTCAGCGAGTTGGTCACCAAACAGGTTTCCTCGGCCTTCGCCAGGAGGCGCCGCGCCTGATCCTCGTTCGTACCAGTCGGTACTCTCAGACGTGCACGGACATGAAGCTCGGTGTACTGCGTGACCCGGTCGACGCGTTCGACGGTTCCGGTCACACTGCACTCCAGTGCGCTCCACGACAATCGAGACAGTGTGGCGATTCCTCGAAACGTGAGCACGAAGCAGTCGGCGACCGCAGCTACCAGCAGTGTCTCTGGAGACCACCGGTCACCTGGCCCTCCGAACTCTGTCGGCGGCGCTGACGGAATCGTCGGCAGACGTTCGCCTTCCAGCGAGACGTCACCTTCGGCGCCGGCCTGCGCGGTGATTGAGTAGTGATGCGGAAACGGTTGCATGTCGCGCCTCTCCCGTGTACTGCATTGGCACTTCGCCTAGGCCGCCCACCGCTCCCACCCTTGTCCCAGCCCAACGTCCCGCGCCAGCTGCGCGCGTGACAGGTACCGACCTCGCGAAACCACTGCCTCGTTGACCAGAATTACAGATAGAGCGTGTTTTCCTTCGTCCGACAAAATCTGTCGCACGGCCGGTCGCTTCGCGACTTCCCCTTTGGCTGTGTCCGGATCAAACTGCTCGACGAGACGCCAGTCGTCTCCAGCCAATCGAGATTCGCCTGGAACCTCTCGAAATCGGCGTCGTACTGGATGCCGATCATGCCGGTGATCGGCTTGGGAACCCGACGGAACACGGTGACGAAGGTCATGGTTTCCTCCAATCAGTGCGCGTCGGCCGGCGCAGGGAACCAGTGGCGCGTGCGATTGCAGACCGAGCACACGGACAACATGACGGGCACTTCAATCAGCACACCCACCACGGTTGCCAGTGCGGCGCCGGACTCAGGCCCGAAAAGCGCGATGGCGGTCGCGACGGCGAGCTCGAAAAAGTTGCTGGCTCCGATGAGGGCGCCTGGCGCCGCAATCGCGTATTCCACGCGGAACAGCCGCATCAAGCCGTACGCCAGCGACGAGTTGAAGTAAACCTGGATCAGAATCGGCACTGCGATGAGTGCCACGTGCAAGGTCTTCGTCGTGATGTTCTGTGCCTGGAACGCAAAGATCAGCACGAGCGTCGCTAGCAGCGCCGACATGCTGACCGGCGCGAATCGGGGAAGCAACGTGTTTTCAAACCAGTCGCGGCCGTGTGCACGGATGAACCACTGCCGGAGCAACACACCGGCCGTCAAGGGCACCACGATGAAGACGATCACCGAGTACAGCAGCACCTGGAAGGGCACGTGGAGCGACGCGGCTCCGCTAACGAGCAGGGTCACGATAGGCGCGAACAGGACGAGCATCAGCAGGTCGTTCACGGACACCTGCACGAGGGTGTACGCCGGATCGCCATCGGTGAGGTAGCTCCAGACGAACACCATCGCCGTGCATGGCGCCGCGGCGAGGATGATGCTGCCGGCGATGTACTGATCCGCGTCCGCCGGCGAGATCCACGGGCTGAAGGCGGAGCGGAAAAACAGCCACGCGATCGCGGCCATCGAGAACGGCTTCACCAGCCAGTTCACGAACAACGTGACGAACAATCCGCGGGGGCGGCGCCCGACATTGCGCACGGAGCCGAAGTCGACCTTCATCATCATCGGCGTGATCATCAGCCAGATGAGAATGGCGATCGGGATGTTGATTTGACTGCCCGCGCTGAACTCGAGGCGTCGCAACCCATCTCTGAAGCCGGGCACAGCCAGGCCGACGATCACGCCGACGACCATGCACAGCGCCACCCAGATGCTCAAGTAGCGCTCGAACACATTGAGGGGCTTACGCGTTGCTGCAATGGCGGAAGCCGTCGCAGGCATGTGAGCGACGCGAGTCACGGCACGGCCCCCTCGGGTACGACAGCGGCAAGCGCTGCTTCATGCAGCCCTCGCACAAACTCGAGTAGGCGAACCCGCCCGACCGGCGGCTCTGCATACCAAGGCGTCCAGGCGACGCGCGTCGCGAGCTGCTCACTGACTTCGTTCACGTACGGCTGTTCGCGGACGCCACGCTCACGGAGGATGGGATCGCTCACGTGAGCGCCGGCAAAGTCCTGATTGATCACCCCTGCGAAGGGCTCAATGCCGGCGCGACGGAGGTCGTCCTGCAACTGCGCGGCTTCGTGCACCGGCGTCGCCTCCGGCACCGTGACAAGTAGCACCTTCGTGAAGTCCGGATCGCGCAGCCTGGGGAGCAACTGCCGTACGGCGTCAGGAACCGCTCCTTGGGTTCGTGACACCTCGCGGTGGTACGCCTCCGCCGCATCGAGGAGGAGGAGCGTCTGTCCCGTGGGCGCGGTATCGAGGACCACCAAACCGTACTCGCCTTGCGACACGGTTCGCGCGAGCGCTCGAAATACCGCGATCTCCTCGGTGCACGGGGAGCGGAGGTCCTCTTCCAGCAGATCGCGACCACGCGCATCGAGACTCGATGCGGCGGTCAGGACTTCGTCGCTGTAGGGCCGCGTTTCCGCAACCGGATCGATGCAGGTGACGCGCAGGTGTGGGACGGCACCAGGGATGGCCTCGGCGACGTGCGCCGCTGGGTCGGTAGTGCTCAGGAGCACCTCGTGCCCGCGCGACGCAAGGTCCACTGCGATCGCAGCGGCGGTGGTCGTCTTGCCCACGCCGCCTTTGCCCATCGTCAGGATCGCGCCGTGGCCCGCTCGCTCCAGTCCGTCCACGAGCGTGCTGAGCCGTCCAGGCAACGCACATGCCTGATCGTTGACAGGCACCGCCGACGCGGCGCCGGACGAGAAGACTCGCCGAAGGCCGCAGACGCCCATCGGCGCGAAAGAGCACAACGGCACAACCGACCGGGGGAGAGCCGCGAGAGCGTTCGGCATCGCCGACAGCGCATCACGCCCGCGCGCCTCGAGCGCCCTCGCCAACGTGTCGTGCGGGTCGCTGGTAGCACAAACGCCATTCACGATGAGCCGCTGATTGGTAATTCCGAGTTCAGCGAGCTCGCGACTTGTGCGGACCGCCTCGGCTAAAGCCGATTGCTCCGGACTTGCGACGAGCACCACCCTCGTGATCTCGGGATTCGCCAGAGCGCCGAGGCCGTTGCGATAGATGTCGACCTTGCCCTGCAGGCCTGCGAGCGGGTCGAGGCACGACGTTCCCGTAGTGTTCGTATCGATGAATCCGGTCCACGCTCCGGGAAGCCTCAACAGACGGAGCGTACGCCCGGTGGGCGCCGTGTCGAAGATGACGTGATCGAAATCGATGCTGGTCCGGGCGTCGGCAAAGAGCGAGGTGAATTCATCGAAGGTGGCGATCTCGACGGTGCATGCGCCGGAGAGCTGTTCTTCCATCCGCGCGACGGCCGACGCGGGAAGCAGCGAGCGGTACGGGCCAACCACCCGCTCGCGATACTGGTGAGCGGCGACGTCAGGGTTGATGTTCAGTGCCGAGAGTCCCGGCACATCAGGAACTGGCGTCGGGCGCGATGCCCGTGACACGCCGAGGACCTCGTCCAGATTCGACGCGGGGTCAGTCGACGCCAGAAGGACACGGTGGCCGTTATCGGCGAGCGCGACAGCCGTGGCGCAGGCGAGCGACGTCTTACCCACGCCGCCCTTCCCGGTGAAGAACATCACGCGGGTGGCGCAAATGGGAGTTCGCCCATGTCAGCAGCACCCTGAACCGGGCTTGCAGCCACCCGCCGATGACAGCCGGATCTCGGCTTGGTCGACCAGGCAGTCGCCATCGGGCCTGCCAGGCGCGCGAGCTCTTGCCGCCGCGGATATGCTCCCTGGGCTGCAACCTCGCCGTTCACGAGGACGAGGGGTAAACACGCGTCGCCGTCGCGCTGGAGCGTCTGCTGGACTAGCGCATTCGAGCCGAACGCTTGCGGCTCCTGCGCCAGGTTATGGCGGGTCACACTCACGCCTTGCGTGGTCAGCCAGTCCACGTCCGCCGCGAATGCCGCGACCAGCGGATCGACCTCCGGACCGCACACGCCGCTGGAGCAGCTCATCGGAGGATCGAAGACTTCGATCTGAGTTATGGCAGCACCTCTCACACAGCTTAGAGGAGCGCTTTCAACCGCTGCAATGCCGACGGCACGATGCGGTAGCTCACGCGAGGGCCGTTTTCATTCGCACGCCCCGAGGCCGGCCGTGCGAAAAATCCGCAGATGCTCCGAGACGGTCGACTGGGCGAGCGGCAATTCATCGACGATGTGGCTGCACATCCGCGCTTCCTTCTTCGCGAGCATCCGAAGGATGCGGACGCGGACAGGATGGGCAATCGCTTTGGCGAAAACCGCCAGCTCGTCGTCCGCGGCGGAGCCTTCGACCGGAGCCGTCAGCTGAGCGACAGCCTGGGAGTCTTCGGCGGGCAACAGAGCGCGTCGTCATTGCACGGACCCAATTCGGCAGCAAGAATGGCCTTCCTCGTCATCGTTCGACGATTAACGATAACGTAGGCGGCCTCGACGTCAACAGGGGACTCCGATGGAACTTGACGGCCTGGACGCTCGTCAGATATGGTTGTTACTACCAACTATATGGCAACGAGCACCTCGCGCGAACCGACCGTCTCGCCAGTTGACCTTCAGCGCGACGCTGAGGCGCTTCAAGCCGCCGTCGCCGACCTGGTACGCGTCTACCAGTTTCGCGACCGCGATCGGATCTGCTGCCACGATGTCTCAGTCACGCAGTGCTACGCGTTGGAGACATTGGTCGAGCGCGGCCCGATGCGACTAAGCGCTTTGGCGGAGCGCCTGTTCCTCGACAAGAGCACCACCAGCCGCGTGGTGAACACGTTGGTGCGAAAAGGATACGTGGAGGAGCGACCGGATGCCACCGACGGGCGCGCGATGCTGATCAATGCCACCCGTCAGGGACAGCGATTGTGTGCGCGGATTTCTTCCGATCTCGTCGATCAGCAGAAGCAATTGTTGGGGGATCTGGCCCCTGAAATTCGCGCCGGGGTCGTCCAGGTGATTCAGCGGCTCGCGCACGCGGCAGATGCACGCTTCCGCTCCGGCGTGACCGGCGGGTGCTGCGCGCCCGACAGCAAGGGCGCGACGTGCGGGTGATCTGTTTTGTGGCCCAATTAGTTGTCAGTGACAATCACTAACGAAGGAGATGATCATGTCGACCACACAGGTTCAGGATGCCGTTCGAGAGAAATACGGTGAGATCGCGCGCTCGGTTGGGGCAAAAGGGTGTTGTGGTCCCACGGCCTGTGGGTGCGGCGACCCCATCACGTCGAACTTGTACTCGAATGCCGAAACCGCGGGCCTTCCCTCAGAGGCCGTGGCTGTCTCGCTCGGTTGCGGCAACCCCACAGCCCTCATCGATCTGAAACCCGGCGAAACCGTCCTAGACCTCGGGTCCGGCGGTGGCATCGATGTGCTGCTCTCTGCGAAGCGTGTGGGACCGAACGGCAAGGTGTATGGCCTGGACATGACCGACGACATGCTCGCCCTCGCGCGTGAGAATCAGCGAAAGGCCGGCGCGACGAATGTCGAGTTCCTGAAGGGGACCATCGAGGCAATCCCGCTCCCCGACAACTCGGTGGACGTGATCATCTCCAACTGCGTGATCAATCTATCGGTCGACAAGGATGCGGTGCTCCGCGAAGCCTTCCGCGTCCTGAAGCCTGGTGGTCGCTTCGCCGTGTCGGACGTCGTCATTCGTGGCGAGGTCCCGCCAGAGATTCGTCGGAGTCTGGAGCTCTGGGTCGGATGCGTCGCGGGCGCGCTTCGCGATGACGACTACGTCTCGAAGCTGCGGGCTGCGGGGTTTGCCGAAGCAACGGTCGAGCCGTGGCGCGTGTATCAGGTCGACGACGCGCGTGCGTTTCTCGCCGAGGCCGGTGTCGACGTGGATCGCATCGCTTTTGACGTGGATGGCAAGGTCGCCAGTGCGTTCATCCGTGCCCGCAAGCCCGAAGCGAAGACGTGCTGTGAGCCCACCTGCTGCTCGTAAGACAGCTGCTCTGGCTCAGAGATGATCCGATGAACGTTCAGATCTCACGAGCATCAGACGCCGACGGGCCGTCGATTCTGCAGCTGCTACGGGACAGCGGACTGCCAGTCGATGGCCTGGTCGACCATCTGAACACCGCACTCGTCGCGCGCGATGACATTGCCATCGTCGGTTGCGCCGCAGTCGAAATCTATGCTGACGGTGCGCGCCTCGCGGTGCTGAATCCGCGAAACATCATCGTCGAACGCACGCTTTTTCCCGGTGAGACGTATAACTCGGGGGGAACCGTGTCTCTCAGCCGCGGAATCCAATTCGCGCTTTCGTCCAAGTAGCGACGAACGCCGAAGAGGTCAAAATCTAAAAGGAAAGGTTGGTTGCGGGGGGGGGATTTGAACCCCCGACCTTTGGGTTATGAGCCCAACGAGCTACCGGACTGCTCCACCCCGCGTCAGAGACACCACACAGAGAAAATCAACGTGCAGCGGAACCCTCAATCTAGCACGCGCGGCACACGAGATCCAGCGGCGAGCAACGCGGCGCCGGCAACGACCAGGGCCAGCGACACCAGATGCGCCAGCGTCAAGGGGCCGAGGATCCGTTGGTTCACGCGGATGAACTCGATCGCGAACCGGATCGCGCCGACCAGCACGAGGTACCGTCCGAGCACGATCACATCGGGAACACCCTGGCGTCGCCACCGAATCAGCAGCCATCCAACCACAAACAGCGCCGCCATCTCATAGAGCTGCGTCGGATGGACACGTACCGTCGTCGGCGGCAAGCCGCGCGGAAAGGCGACCGCCCACGGCAGATCGCTCGGACGTCCGTAGTCGTCGCCGACGAGAAAACAACCGATGCGGCCAATCGCGTGTCCGATCGCAAGCGCCGGGGTCGCTGCCGCGAGTGTCGGAAGAAGAGGCAGGCGCTGCCACTTCATGACGAGTACCGCGGTGCCGACGCCGCCGACCAGACCCCCGAACCAACTCATGCCGCCGCGGCTGAAAAGCAAATCTCGAAACGGCTCCTCGCCGACGTGTTCGGCGATCCACAGCAGCTTCGCACCGAGCAGTCCGCCGAACACGCCGGCCATCGCGGCGTCGCTCGCCGTCGCCGGTAACCCACGGCGCGCCAGCTCGCGGCCGAAGATCCACAAGCCAACCAGCGCGCCGGTCGCGACCATGACACCGAAGGTTGTGACGTCAAAATTTCCAATGCGAAAGAGCGTTGGGTACATAAGAAGTGTGCAAATTATCCGTGAATGCAGCGCCTGTGGGACCTACAGCAGAGGTTATAATGCCGCCTCGTCCCCTCACAACTGAAAGAGGTTCCCATGGTCCGTCCACGCAAGAGACTTCCCTCGGATCTTGCCGATCTGTCGAAGAAGACCGAGATTCTCGAGCGTGAGATGAGCGCCCAGCGCGCCGCCATCGAACGCCTCAAGCAATTGGGCCAGGTGCGCCCCCAGCCACTGCGCGCACCCGATCCGTCCACCTCGACGAACGCACGCCGCCGAGCCGTTCGCTGAGGCATCCCCTGTGCATTAGCCAGGCACGCCATGTCGTCCCCCGATGTCCTCCTTGCCTGGCATCGACTCAGAAACGCGCTCGGGGCGGCAGGGATGGGAACCTGGCACGTCGATCTGCAGACGGGCATTGCGACCCACGATGAAAGCCTAAACCGCATTTTCGGGCTCGACGCCGTCGAAACGGAAGGACCACTCCGCGACCCGTCGTTCACCCGCATCCATCCTGACGATTACGACCGCGTGATGAAGGCGATCGACGATGCCATTTCCTCGCACGGCGAATACAGCGTCGAGTACCGAATCGTGCGTCGCGATGGCGAGGTCCGGTGGCTGCAGGACCGCGGGCGCATCGTTCTCGACGAGGCGCGCACAGCGCGGTTCGCGACAGGCGCCGTCATGGACGTCACCGCGCGGCGGCTGCTGGAGGACCACGAACGCGCGCTGTCGCAGGAGCGGGCCCAACTCATTCGCGGCCTGGAGCAGGCGAGTCGCGTCAAGGACGAATTCCTCGCCATGCTCTCCCACGAGCTTCGCACGCCGCTCAACGCCGTGCTTGGCTGGACCCGAATGCTGCGCAGTGGGACCGTGCCGCCGGAACGCACCGCGTCGATTCTCGACACCATCGAACGCAACGCCGCGGCGCAGATGCAGATCATCGAGGAGCTGCTCGACCTGTCGTCGATGGCCTCCGGAAACCTGCGGCTGAACATCTCCACCGTGGATCTCCGCGAATTGATCGGCGGCGCCGTGGAAACGGTGCGTCCCGCGGCGCAGGCGAAATCGATCGCGCTTCAGGTCTCTCTCGACTACGACGTCACCGAGCTGGCCGGCGACGCGGCACGCCTCCGGCAGGTGCTCTGGAATCTGCTCGCCAACGCGGTGAAGTTCACCCCCGCCGGCGGTCGCGTCGACATCACCGCGAAACAGGGCGCCGCCGATCTCGAGATCCGCGTCAGCGACTCCGGGCCGGGCATCGACCCGGAATTCCTGCCGCACGTGTTCGAGCCGTTCCGCCGCGGCGAATCGCTGACCACGCGCACGGTTGGCGGCCTCGGTCTGGGCCTTGCCATTGTCCGCCATCTCGTCGAAGCGCACGGCGGCACCGTCAGCGCGGACAACGCCGAGGGCGCCGGCTCGATCTTCCTCGTGCGGCTGCCGACCACACGGCCGACACGGTACGAGCAACCTCGCGACACGATGCTGCGCGGCCGTCGCGTCCTCGCCGTCGACGACGACGTATCGACCCAGGAACTGGTCGCGACGATGCTGTTGATGTACGGCGTGTCGGTGCGAACCGCCGATCGCGCCTCCGAGGCGATTCACATCCTGTCGGAGTGGCGCCCGGACGTGCTCCTCACCGATATCGCGATGCCCGGAGAAGACGGCTATGCGCTGATTCGGCGCGTGCGCGCGCTCCCATCGGCGATGGGCGACATCCCCGCCGTCGCGTTGACGGCGTACACCGATCCCCAGAGCGTGCAGGACGCGTTCGCCGCCGGCTTCGATGCGCATCTGGGCAAGCCGCTCGAGCCGCACGTGCTCGCCGATGCGCTGACAAAAGTACTTCGGGTCAGGAGATCTGCGTAGGTCGCGGCGGACTGCTGCTCAGCAGCCGTCGCAGCTCGAACGCGATCACGTCCGGCGCGCACGGTTTGATGAGCACGTGCGCGATGCCGGCCTGCGTGAAGCGATCGGGCTGCTCCAGATATTCAGAGTGGCCGGTGACGGCGAGGATGGGAATGGAGCGCGTCGCCGGCAACTCCTGCAGCGCGCGGCAGAACTCGAAGCCGTCCATGCCGGGAACCGCGAGATCGGTCAACACGGCGTTGGGCCGCAGCGCGCGCGCCTTCTCCAGCGCCTGATATCCGTTGTGCGCGTCGATAGTACGGAAGCCGTCGTGCTGCAGATATTCCCGGTACAGCATCCGCGTGCTGAAGTCGTCTTCGACGATCAGCACCAGCGGATCGTGCTGTGGTGAGACATCGGTCGCCTCGCTTTCCATCCGCAATACTCGAGTGAAATGTAGTTCGCGTGCGACGAACGCAACAACATTTTTCGCAAGCTCAAGCGGGGCGCGCGAACGGTTCGGCTCACATTTTGACGGCTTTTACCGCCGGGGATGCGGGGCTGCGGGCGTGTTTTCGCAGCGACCACCAGACGCGGAAACCCAGCAGCGCGGTGAGCGCAAATGCCCAGTACGTCACCTCCGTCAGCAGCACCTTGCCGACCAGCCAGAAGTGCACCAGTCCCGTGATCGACGCCGCGTAGATCAGCCGATGCAGCTGCGTCCACCGGCGTCCCAGGCGACGAATCGAATTTGTCGTCGACGTGAAGGCCAGCGCCAGCAGCATGAGGAACGTCGCCATGCCGAGCGTGATGAACGGGCGCTTCACCACGTCGGCCGCCATCGACGCGATGTCAAAAAACCAGTCGAGCACGAACCACGTCAGGAAGTGGAGACACGCGTAGAAGAAGGAGAACAACCCCAGCATGCGCCGCAGCTGGATGATCGGATTCCAGCCGGTGATGCGGCGCAGCGGCGTCACGCAGAGCGTGATCATCAGGAATCGCAACGCCCAGTCGCCGGTCCTGTCGGTGATGTAGTCGATCGGATTGGCGGTGAGATGCCCGGTGAATGCGTCTGCGATGAGCGCCGCGGCGGGGATGAGCGCCGCGGCGAAGATGATTCTCTTGAGGAGTACGATGGGCTTCAATAGTTCTTCTTCAGATCCATCCCTGAGTAGAGTGATGCCACCTGATCGGCGTAGCCATTGAACGGCAGCGTCTTCCGGCGGAAGAACTCGCCGATACGCCGTTCGCTGGCCTGACTCCAGCGCGGATGATCGACATTGGGATTGACGTTCGCAAAGAAGCCGTATTCGTTCGGCGTCATCACCTGCCAGGTGTTCTTCGGCTGGTAATCGACGAAGCGGATCTTCACGATCGATTTGATGCCCTTGAATCCGTACTTCCACGGCGTGACGAGCCGAATGGGCGCGCCGTCCTGGTTCGGCAGCGTTTCCTCGTAGAGGCCGACGGCGAGAATCGCCAGCGGATTCATCGCTTCGTCGAGGCGCAAGCCTTCCACGTACGGCCACGGCAGCATTCGCGTCGTCTGCCCGGGCATCTGCGCCGGGTTGAGCGCGGTGATGAACTCGACGTACTTGGCCTGGGATGTCGGCTTGTAGGTCGCGATGATGTCCTTGAGCGGGATGCCGACCCACGGAATCACCATCGACCACGCTTCCACGCAGCGCATGCGGTAGATGCGTTCCTCGAGCGTGTACGGCTTGATGAATTCATCGAAGCCGAACACGCCTTTCTTTTCCGCGTAGCCCTCGATGGTGACCGTCCAGGGACGCGGCTTCAGGCGCCACGCGTTCTCTTTGGGATCTTCTTTATAAGGACCGTACTCGTAAAAATTGTTGTAGCTCGTGATGTCATCCCAGGACGTCACTTTCTCGCCGGTCGTACTGAGAGGACTTTTCATGACGTTGGACAGCTTCGCACCATGTCCCGTCCCCTCACGCTGAGGCGCGGCGTTGACATGGGCCGTCAACTGCGGTGCCACTGCGGCAGCCGCGGCGCCGAGCGCTGCACCGGCGGCCGTCTGCAGAAACTCGCGGCGGCGCAGGTACAACGATTTCGGTGTGATGTCCGAGAAGCGGAGATCGGGCGCGCGTCGGATCAACATAGCGGTCATTATAGAGCCGCTTCGACGCCACGGCCGAGGTTATCCACGGCGGCCGCCGTGGTAGTGTGAGGCACCGGAGGCGGCAATCGAAACCGACCGTTTTCCTCGCACCCTTTCCCTCGCCGTACATGAGCTTCGGACGCCGGTCACCGTCGTCTCCGGATACCTCCGGATGGTGCTCAAGGAACAGGGCGGTCCGCTGACTGAGAAGCAGAAAAAAATGCTCCAGGAAGCGGAACGGTCCTGCGAGCGCATCAGCACTCTCGTCGCGCAGTTGAGTGAGCTTGGTAAGCTGGAAGCAAAGGAACTTGCGGTCTCGCGGCAAGACGTCGATCTGGCGGCCCTGCTTCGGGACGTGGCGAACGATATGCATGAGGGCGAAGACCGCGGAGTCCGTCTTGATGTACGCGCGCCGAACCAGCCTGTCATGGTCACGGGCGATCGCGCGCGTCTCTCCGCGGCCGTCACGACTTTGCTGCATGCGGCGTTGCGCGAACGCGGCGAACCGGGCGTCATCGTGGCCGAGTGTTCGGTCGTGGGCAGCGCCCCGGCGTGGGCGGTGCTTGCGGTCGGTACGGAGGACACGCTGGCGCCGCTGACGCACGCCGGCTTCAGCGCTCCTCCGCCGTTCGACGAGTGGCGCGGAGGCGTGGGCCTCGCGCTCCCTGTGGCGCGGCGCGTCGTCGAAGCACTCGGTGGAGCATTGTGGTCCGCGCCGGGTGACCGGCCTCGTGCTGGGTCCGCGTTGAAATTACCGATTCGAACCTGAGGACATACTGATGTCAGCTGTCGCGGGCGCCGGCTCCGAACCGACTAACACCACCGACGATCGCCGTCCGGCCAACATCGCCGTCGTCGACGACGACTCCGGGTTCGCCGGATATCTGCGCACCTTCCTGGCGCTGCGCGGCTATGAGGCGCGCTCCTACACACGCGGGGACGAAATCGTCGCGGCAATCCGCCAGGGCGAACCGCCCGACATCGTTCTGCTCGACGTCGCGATGCCCGGCATGGACGGTCTGCAGACGCTCAAGGCGTTGAAAGCGGCACGGCCCGAGCTGCAAGTCATCATGCTATCGGGACGCGAGCACGCCGCTACGATCGTCGAAGCCGTCCGCCTGGGGGCCGCGGACTACGTCGTCAAACCAGACGATCCCGAAGGACTGGGCGAAATCGCGCTCGATGCCGCAATCAAGCAGGCGTTCGAGCGCAATCGTCTCGTCAACGAGCTCAGCGACCTGCGCAGGCAGTTGAGCGACGACCAGAGCGACGCGTTCATCGGCTGGAGCGAGAGTCCGGCGATGCGCCAGGTGGCGCTCATCATCGAGCAGGTCTCCGACAGCGACGTCACCGTGTTGATTCGCGGCGAAAGCGGCGTCGGCAAAGAGCTCGTCGCGCGGGCGATCCATCAGCGATCGACGCGTCGCAACAAAGCGTTCGTGAAGGTGAACTGCGCCGCACTGCCTGCGGAACTGCTGGAGAGCGAGCTGTTCGGCCACGAGAAGGGCGCGTTCACCGGGGCGGCCACGACACGCATCGGCAAGTTCGAGCAGGCGCATGGCGGGACGATCTTCCTCGACGAAATCGGCGAAATGAAACCGGCGCTGCAGGCCAAGCTGCTGCACGTCCTGCAGGACGCGGAATTCACGAAACTCGGGAGCAACAAGAAGATCAACGTCGACGTGCGGGTGGTGACGGCCACCAACCGCGACCTCGAGCAGATGATGGTGCGCGGTGATTTCCGGGAAGATCTCTATTACCGCTTGAAGGTCATCGAAGCGTACGTGCCGCCGCTGCGCGAGCGGCGCGACGAGATCGCCAAGCTCACCGATTTCTTCCTCGCGAAATACTCGCAGCGCTACAACCGGCCGGTGCGTGCGATCTCCGACGAGCTGCGCCAGCGGTTCTCCAGTTACGAGTGGCCGGGCAACGTCCGCGAACTGGAGAACATGATCAAGCGGTTCGTCATCCTGCAGGATGAATCGCTCGTCATTCGCGAGTTGAGCAGACCACGTCTCGTGCCGAATCCGCCGCCGATCGAGCCGGCACCGCCGGCCTTTCACGCGCCGCCCACGGCAGCCACGCCGCCGCCGCAGTTCGTGCCGCCGCCGCCCGCGGCTGCAGCGGCCCCAGCGGAGGCTGAAGATGAGGAGGAGGCGGAGGCGGCGCCCCCGCCGGCGGGAACCGACGGCCGGCGCCTCTCGGACGTCGCGCGCGAGGCCGCGCTATCGGCCGAGCGAACGGTCATCGCCGATACGCTGCGCCAGGTCCATTGGAATCGTCGTAAGGCGGCCCAGCTCCTTGGCGTGAGTTACAAGACGTTATTGAACAAGATCAAGGAAACAGGGATCGAGCGTCCCTGAGCGTCATCACCGGTGGTCCGTCGCTCCTCCCCTCATCGTTGTTGGGTTGCGCGGCGGGCCACGACCACCGACCACAACCCACCACTAGTAGCCACGAACGAGCAACCACGGACAGCCACGAACCTGCGTGGCTGAGTCACAACAGCTGACCCACAAAAGTTCGTTTTGTGGGAAGTGCATTTCCCTGCGGAAGCCTCTTTCCACGATTTCGACCCGCCTGACCTGACGGCAAATCGAGATCTGCCTATCTGTTCCAACCTTTTTCTGCCGTGGCACCCTGCTTGCTCGACCGGGGATCCAACCCGTCGTACTCGCCGGGTGAAAGGGCTAACGGGAGATGAGTCAGAAGTCTCAGGTGATGGTTGTAGACGACGATCTCGCGATGTGCGGTTTTCTCCGCACGTTTCTCGGGTCGCGCCACTACAACGCACTGACCGTCACGAACGCCGACGAAGCGCTGCGGCGCTTCCACGCCGAGCGGCCGGCCGCCGTCCTGCTCGATGTGGTGATGCCGGGCATGGACGGTCTGGCGGCGCTCGCCGCATTCAAGAAGATCGACAAAGACGTTCCCATCATCGTCATTTCCGGCCAGGGGCGCACGAGCGTCGTCGTGCAGGCCATGCGGCTCGGCGCGACCGATTTCCTCTGCAAGCCGTTCGACGATAACGAACTCGAAATGGTAATCGAGAAGGCGCTGAAGCAGCACCAGCTCGCCCAGGAGGTCGCATCGCTGCGCGCGCAGCTCAAGGAGCAGTCGAAGTACACCATGCTCTTCGGCCACAGCCAGCAGATGCAGGAGGTACGCGATCTCATCGAACGCGTCTCTGACACCGACGTCACGATACTGATTCGCGGCGAAAGTGGCGTCGGCAAAGAGCTGGTCGCGCGCGCTCTGCACGAGCAGTCGCTGCGCAAGGACAAGCCGTTTGTGAAGGTGAACTGCGCGGCACTGCCGACCGAGCTGCTGGAGAGCGAGCTGTTCGGGTTCGAAAAGGGGGCGTTCACGGGCGCCATTCAGCACAAGCCAGGCAAGTTCGAGTTCGCCAACCACGGGACGATGTTCCTGGACGAGATCGGGGACATGAGTTTTCCGCTGCAGGCCAAGCTGCTGCAGGCACTGCAGGACGGCGAGTTCTCACGCCTGGGTGGCAAGTCCGACGTTCGCGTCGACGTCCGCGTGATTACCGCGACCAACTGTGATCTGGAGGGTGCGGTCGCCGCCGGCAAGTTCCGCGAGGACCTGTACTTCCGCTTGAACGTGGTCACCATCATGATTCCGCCGCTCCGCGATCGGCGCGAGGAGATCCCGATGCTGACCGACCACTTCGTGAAGAAGTATTCGGTCCAGTACAACAAGCCGTTCCAGGGCATCTCCTGCGAGCTGTCACGGATGTTCCTGGAGTACGAGTGGCCCGGGAACGTGCGCCAGCTCGAAAACCTGATCAAGCGCATGGTGGTGCTGGGCAGCGAGGCGCCCATCATCAACGAACTGCGTCAGCCCGCGGCGGCGTTTCATCACTCAGCGTTCAGCACGGCATCAGCTCCGCGTCCGGTAGCTCCACCGCGGGAGCCGCTCATGCCTCCACCGGCTGCGGCCACGATGGTCGCGCCGTTCGCCGCGGTCGCCGCTCCGGTGTCGCCCGTTGGCCTCGAGTCCGTCGCTGCGGTGGCGGACTCTGCCATCGCCAGCAACGGCAATGTCTCGCTCAAGGACATTGCCCGGTCTGCGGCGCGAGAGGCCGAGCGCGAACTCATTCTGCGAATGCTCACCAAGACCCGATGGAACCGCAAGGAAGCGGCGGAGATTCTCGGCATCAGCTACAAGGCGCTCCTTTACAAGATTAAGGAGAACGGCCTGGACAAGGCCTCGTAGTGGCCTTCGAACGGACGGACCAATAAGTGGCCGAAATGGCGGACGCATTTTTCGAAGAAGAAGGCTCACGCCTGCTGACGGCGAACGCATTCGAGTTCGTCCTGCAAGGCGAGATGAAACGGGCGGTCCGGTCGCAGAACTTCCTGACGCTCGTGGTGCTCGAAACCCAGCGTGAATGGGACGGCATCACGGTCACGGCCGACGACGGGACGCTCGACGAGGTGGCGCGGATCATCGGCCATGAAATCCGCGACACCGATCTCATCGGCAGCAGCACGACCGGCCTGATTTCGCTGGCGCTGCTCGATGCCGATTATGAGAACGGCACGAAGGTGATCGATCGGCTCGTGGAGCGCATCGACCACTACGAGTTCACGACCCCGCTTCGCATTTCACTCGGCGCGGCCTGCTACCCCACCCATGCGGTGGATCCCGATTCCCTCAAACAACAAGCGTTGTCGCACCCCGTCGTCAACTGGCGGGGCGGCTCGCCCGAATACAGAAGCCGTCATTGAGCGGACCTGCTGGTCCGCTTCGGTATGCGCGCATCAGGTTTGCGGCTCGCGTCCACGGACGCGTGTCATTTCGGCACGGTCGTTCCGGCCGCTCGGGTGAGTGTGCTGGATGTGGAAGCCCGGTTCTCCCCGTTTGCCGTTCGCAGCCGTCGTCGCGAGCGTCTTGCTCGAAAAGGTATGTGAGTGGGGAATTTGTGGAACGGCCGTGGACATATTGGCCAAGCCGATGGAACGGCAAATGTGTGAACAGGTTTTGCACTTCAGCCGCGCGATACATGAGCCGTTTGCGAAGGCCTCGAGAGATATGAACGCCGCAGTCGTGACCAGCGTGATCGTCGCCGCCAGCGCGTGCTGCGTGGCGCCCGCAAGGGCGCAATCGCACATCGAAGCGGTGCCGTCGGTCACGATCGGCAGCATCTACGACAACAACCTGTTCGCGCTGCAGCAGGCCGACGCCGGCCACATGCTGCTGATTCGCCCTGGCCTGGGCACCGCGATCGACACGCCACGGTTGAGTCTCGGCAGCCTGTTCACCTTCGACTCCCAGCATTCCAATCACCAAGACCTCACGATGATCGACGCGCGCCGCCATGCCGACGCGGCGTTGAAGTATCGAACGACCCCGATGACGACGCTCGGCCTCATCGCGCAGTACGACCGCACCGAGACGCCGGGAGAAATCAACATTGGCACCGGCATCCTCTCGGAGCGGCGCCAGGCCACGCGGTGGGAGGTCTCGCCGAACTTCGCGCGTCGTGTTCGCGAGCACACCAGCATCGCGGGCTCGTACGCGTATACCGCGGAGACGCTCGTCGACAACGGGAGCGGCCGGATGCAGATGGCGCGTGCGGGAGTCTCGCAGATCGTGAGCACGCGATCGTCGCTCACCGGGTGGATCCTGGGCCGTCACTTCGCGGATCCGACCGACGCCACCAACGGCAGCGATTCGGTCGCTGTCCTCGGCGGCTGGGAACATCAGTTCTCGCCGGCGTCGCACCTCTCCATTCAGGCAGGACCTCGCGTGTCGTCGTATCGGGGTCTGCAGCCGGAAGTGAACGCGGGCCTGACGCGCCAGACACCGCGGTCGAAGGTAGGGATCGACTACTCACACAGCGAAACGATCGTGCTCGGCATTCGCGGACCAGTCGTCTACAACGGCGGCGGCGCGCTCATCACCTGGCCGTTCCGACACACGATGGAACTCACCAGCCATACGGCCGCGACCGCGATCGACACGCTCGACCAGCATCGCCTCACGTCCTATCGGCAGACCTTCGTGGCGTCGTGGACGCCGGGCGGTCTCTACACGCTCAACGCGTCATACGGCCTCGACTACCAGCAGGGCAACGTGCGGCACGGTGTCTTCTTCGATTCCAACGTCTGGCGGCACGTGTTTGGCGTCAGCGTCACCGTGGCGCCGCGGTACAGCCGTTCGATCAAAGAGCCGGACGATCCGGCCGCACGCGCGAAAGGGGTTTCCAAATGAGCCGTCTTCCACTTGTTCTTCTCGCGGGTGTGTGCGTGGCCTCGCTCGCGCATGCGCAGCAGCTCGAGTCATCGGCGCCCGCGGCGGCGGATATCGCCGCGACGACAGGGACGGGGCCAACGACAGTTGCCGCGGCGCCTGCCGCGGAAGCAGTACCGGCAGCCGCGCCCACTTCCCCCGTCTCCGCGTCGCCGGCACCGGCAGCGGCCGCGCCGGCGACCACGCCGTCGGCGCGCGTCGCGCCCGTCGTCCGCAACGCGAGCACGGTCGACATGACGAAGGAGTACCTGATTGGACCGGAAGACGTCCTCGACATCACCGTGTGGAAGAACTGCCCCGATCTGTGCCGCACCGTTCCGGTACGCCCGGACGGCAAGCTCTCGCTGCCGCTCGTCAACGACGTGCAGGCCGCCGGCATGACACCGATGGATCTGCGTCAACACCTCAGCGATCAGCTCGCCGAATATCTCCCCTCTCCCGAGGTGTCGGTGATCGTCCGTGAAGTCCACAACTTCAAGGTGTCCGTCGTCGGTGCGGTCAAGATGCCGGGCGAGTACGAGATCAAGAGCCAGGCAACGGTGCTGGAGCTGATCGCGCGCGCGCAGGGACTGACGGAGTTCTCCAACCGCGACAAGATCGTCGTGCTCCGTCAGAACGGTGCGAAGACCGAGCGCGTCAAGTTCAACTACCGCAAGGTCGCCGAGGGCGATGACCAGGACAACTTCTACGTCCGCCCCGGCGACATCATCGTGGTTCCCTAGGAGAGGATTTCCATGGCGCGTGATCTGCTCGCTTCGACGGCCGACGACTCGCTCGCGGTCCGGATCCTCGACATCCTCCGGCGCCGCCGGCTGCTCGCGCTCGGCACGTTCTGCGCGGTGCTCGCGGCGACTGTGTCGTTCGCGATCTACCTGCCCGACATCTATCAGGGTCAGGCGCTGGTGCTAATCGAACGGCCGGTGGACGAAAACATCGTCCGCGCCACCGATTCGGCGCCTGGCGAGCTCGAAAGCCGGCTGCACATCATCAAGCAGGAGATCCTCAGCCGCGATCGCGCGCTCGAGTTGATCAACCGCTTCCATCTGTATCCGGCCCTGATGAAGAGTGGCGCCGTTGACGATGCGCTGAATCAGATGCGCAGCGACGTCGAAGTCAATCCGTCCGGTCCCGAACAGGTCAGCGGCAAGGTCAAGACGGTGTCCTTCACGTTGAAGTACACAGGCGATTCGGCGAAGACCGCTTCGGCAGTGACCAACGCGATTGCGACGTTCTACATCCAGCAGAACGAGTCGATGCGGTCGCAGTCGGCCATCGGAACGCTGCAGTTCCTCAAACAGCAGCTCGCGGAAGCGAAAGGGCAGCTCGACCGCCAGGACTCGGCTATCACGCAGTTCACCGCCAGGTACACAGGACAGCTGCCGCAGCAGGTCGGGATCAACCTGGCGACCATCGAGCGGCTGAACACGCAGCTCCGTCTCAACGGCGAGCAGCAGCTTCGCCTGATCGAACAGCGCGAGAAGCTCTTTGAAGGTCTCCAGGATCCGACGTCGCAGGCGCGCGCCGAGAACCCCGACGCGTCGCCCGACATGATCGAGCGGCTGAAGCAGATCGAGAAGCTGAAGGGCGATCTCGCCACTCTGCAAACGCGCGTCACCAGTAAACATCCCGACGTGTTGCGGCTGCAGGACCAGATAGCAGCGCTCGAAAAGGAACAGGCTGCCGCCGAAGCGGCGGTGCAGCAGAAACAACAGGCGGCCCAGGCCGCGGCCGCCGCGTCGCAGGCCGCTGCTGAAGATGCCAGGGCGCCGCGCCGGCGCACCATCGAAAGCATCGACGCCGAGCTCGGCAAGCTTCGCGACGAGGAAACGACGCTTCGCGCCACCATCGCGTCGTTCGAACAGCGTCTGCAGGGCGCGCCCGAACGCGAGCAGGAGTTCTCGCTGGTGACGCGCGATCGGCAGGTCGCCAAGGACCTCTACGACTCGATGCTGAAGCGGTATGACGAGGCGCAGCTGGCGGCCAGCCTTGAAACCGACCGTCAGGGCGAACGCTTCCGCGTGCTCGAGCCGGCGCTGCCGCCCGAGGGACCGACCGGGCCGAACCGCCTCCGGTTGATTCTGCTCGGCTTCCTCCTCGCGCTCGCGGGGGCTGTGGCGATGGTGCTCACCACCGAACAGTTCGACGCCTCGTTCCATGGCGTTGACGAGGTTCGTGAATTCACCAGCGTCCCGGTGCTCGTCTCGATCCCCCCAATCGGACCGGTGCCGTTCAAGCGGCGGCTGCTCACGGGACTGGCGACCATTTCGGCGATCGCCGGCATCGCGCTCCTCGCGACGGCGTCCGCCTATCTCGCCCACGGCAACGACCACCTCGCCCGGCTGATCGGGCGCGCCGGCTAACCGTCAGGAACAGAAGTCATGGCTAAGACAAGAGTCGACCCGCACCTCGTCACGCTCACCTCGCCCGGATCGTTTGCGGCGGAACAGTACCAAGGGCTGCGTCTGACCATTGAGCGGCTGCGCCGCGGACGGACGCTGCAGATCATCGCCGTGACCAGTCCGGCCGCCGGCGAAGGCAAGACGCTGACGGCGATCAACCTCGCCGGGGCGCTCGCGCGCGGCGCCGACGACGCGCGCGTGCTGCTCATCGACGCGGACCTGCGCCGGCCGGCCGTCGCACGTCAGCTGGCGATCGACCCGGTGTCACAGGGTCTCACCGAGATCATCGAGAATCCTGCGACCACGCTCGACAGCGTGACACACACTTTGCGGCCGTACAACCTGTCGATTCTTCCGGCGGGCCTTCGCCAGGGCGCGGTGCATCAGATTCTTCGATCGCCGCGTCTCGAGGGTCTGATCGCGCACGTCCGGCAGCGCTACGACTTCGTCGTGCTCGATACACCTCCGCTCCTCCCCGTCTTCGATTCGGCGTTGCTGGCCAACGCCGTCGACGGTGTCCTCGTCGTCGTCGCGGCGAACCAGACACCACGGAAGCTCCTCGGCGAAGCACTCAACATGCTCGACCCCGCCAAGGTGCTCGGCATTGTCTTCAACCGCGACGCGAAGCCGCTGTTCGGCTACTACGACGCGTACTACAAGGACTACTTTCCGGAACACGCTGTGACGGAAGCCTAGAGGATCGGCTAAAGGCAGGTAGCAGGCAGCAGGTATCAGGTATCAGGTTTCAGGTAGCCAATGGTAGGCAAACTTCGGGACATGCGCGACCAGTCACGTCGCGTGCTCATTCTGGGTTCGGGGCCGCTGGCCACGACCCTGATTGAGGAGATCGAATCGGCGGAGAACCGCCGATACACCGTCGCCGGCACCGTCGACGATCAGATGCCCGAGCCGGCGTCCGCCGGCTATCGGCGTTGGATCGGCCCCCTCGATTCCCTCGCCGAGATCATCAACCGCGTGCACCCGGCCTTCATCGTCGTCGCGATGGCCGATCGACGCGATCGGCTGCCGCTGCAGATGCTGCTCGACGCACGCGTGAGCGGGATTGTGGTGGAAGACGCGCTCGATTTCTCGGAGCGCCTCATGGGCAAGCTGGCGATCGAAGCGATCAGGCCGAGCACGTTGATTCTCGCGAAGGGATTCCGGAATCATGGCGCCGCCGACCTCGTCGCGCGCGTTGTCAGCATCATCGGCGCGATCGTCGGGCTGCTGCTCTGCGCGCCGCTGCTCGTCGCCATCGGCATCGCCGTGAAGCTCGATTCGCATGGCCCGATGTTCTTCATCCAGCAGCGCACCGGCCGCAGCGGCCGGCCGTTTGGCCTCATCAAATATCGCACGATGCATCCGTGCGACGAACCGCGCTCGGAGTGGGTCTCCGACAACGTCGATCGAATCACACGCGTCGGCCACTATCTGCGGCGGTTCCGTCTCGACGAGTTGCCGCAGCTGGTGAACGTGCTGCGGGGCGACATGAATCTGGTGGGACCACGACCTCACCCCGTCACGAACCAGGCGGTGTTCATGGAGAAGATCGCCTACTACGGTCTGCGATCGACCGTGCGTCCTGGTGTCACGGGGTGGGCACAGATCCGCTACGGCTACGCGAACAACCTGGCGGAAGAGACGGAGAAGATGCGGTACGACCTGTACTACATCAAGAACCGATCGCTGTGGCTCGACCTGCGGATCATGCTCGAAACCGTCACCACGGTCCTCTTCGGCACGGGCGCGACCGAGGTGCGGCGACGGCGTGCGCCGCTCCGTCCGTCGGTGGTCTGGAAACCGCGGCGTGCCGCGCTCGCCCCAACCGGGACTGACGGTCTGCCGTGAATCAAGCCGCAGTGGGGTGGTGGCGACCAGACACCAGTAGCGCGAACCTTAAAGGTTCGCGCTACGGATCTACGCGTACAGGCTCGCGCCACGCCGGTACCCTGGCCGCGCTCGAAGGCAGCCGCGCCGCGTTTTACGCGCTGGTTGCGTTCACCTTCGTCCTGCTGCTGTCCCCGCAGGCCTGGTTTCCCGTTCTGAAGCTGGTTCGGATTGCGCTGCTGGCCGGCGGCGTTGCGATGGCGGCGCACGTGTTCGAACGCACCGCGCACAGGCAGCCGATCACGCCGATGGCGCCGGAAATCGGCATCGCGCTCGCGCTGGTGTTCTGGTCCACGGTGACGCTGCCGCTGTCGTACTGGCCCGGCGGCGGCATCCGGCTCCTCACCGACCAGTACCTCAAGGCGATCGCGTTCTTCTGGCTGCTTGCCAC
>Ga0310810_10001138_pt1 | contig 27346 bp, 23 predicted proteins | sample NCmetagenome_FD_207641 | JGI IMG/M metagenome (GOLD analysis project Ga0310810, IMG submission 207641) | Soil microbial communities from experimental microcosm in Duke University, North Carolina, United States - NC | ecosystem: Engineered > Artificial ecosystem > Soil microcosm > Unclassified ...
TCTTGACGCTGACAGTGACCCCCGGCAGGACGGCACCTGTCTGGTCCGTCGCTGTGCCCGTAATAGTGCCTGTTGTCTCCTGCGCGGCCGCCGCGGCCGCCAGGCCGAACACGAGCGTGACCAGGAACATACAGGTCACCGCCCGCCAGATCCTCAATCGCCTCATCGAATCGCCTCCCAGCGAGAATGCCATGTCGGCGGGAGAGCATATCATTATAATGACCTACACACTATGCCCCTTTCGAAGCGGGACGCGCCGGTCCCCCTCTACCACCAGGTAAAGGTCGCCATCCTCCGTGAAATCGAGGGCGGCCGGTGGTCGCCCGGGGACCAGCTGCCGACGGAAAACGAGTTGATCGAGCAGTTTCGCGTCAGCAAGATCACCGTCCGGCAGGCGCTCGCCGACCTCGCCCAATTGGGCTACATCCGCCGGGAACAGGGACGCGGGACGTTCGTGCAGCGGCCGCCCCTCGAAGAGGGCCCGCGCGAGCTGACCAGCTTTACGGGCGAGATGCGCGGTCACGGCATGTCGGCCTCGTCGCACGTGCTGCAGCAGGACACGCTGAGCGCGCCGTTCGATGTCGCCGACTGTCTCCAGGTTCCCGAAGGCACCCCCGTGCTGCGACTGCGGCGCCTCCGGCTCGCTGAGAATCAGCCGATGGGATTGCAGACCTCGTTTATCCCGCTCCATCTCGCGCCGGGGATCGAGCGACTCAAATTCGAGAACGCATCGCTCTACGAAATCCTCGCCTCACACTACGCGCTGCATCCGTCCACCGCGCGTGAAACGCACCGCGCCATTCTGGTCAGTCGGGAAGACGCGGCGCTGCTCCGCGTGGCCGCCGGGTCGCCGGCGCTCGCGGCGGAGCGTCTGACGCGGCTCGCGGATGGACGTCCGCTCGAGTACGTCCAGTCGATTATGCGAGGGGATCGCTACAAGATCGTGCTCGATCTCTCACGAGCGCGGTAGACGACGGGGGCGATGGACGATGGACGATGGACGATGGACGAGCATCGATTATCGGCCGCCACCGGACACTTTCTTCTGCAGCGCCGCCCGTTCCATGCGATTCAGCGTCTGTGCCTTTGCGAACGCGGCGCGGGCGTCGGACGGGCTGCCGGCTCTCTGCAGCGCGCGCCCGAGCTGAAACCACGCGCTCGCATCCGCCGGCGCAAGGACGACGGCGCGCTGCAAGGCGGTGATCGCCGCAGCCGCATCACCCAGGTCGAGACGGGCGCGCCCGAGATCGCGCCACACGTCAGCCCGCGCCGGCGCCGTCGCGGCCGCCTTCTCGAGTCCGACCGCGGCCGTCGCGGCATCTCCATTTTCGAGCGCGATGAGCGCCAGATAGTAGCTGGCCCAGACATCGTTCGGGTCGAGACCGAGTGCGGCGCGAAGGTCCCCGGCCGCGGCGGTGTACTCGCGCTGCTTGTATTCGATCATGCCAAGGGATCGCCGCGCGCGCCCCGACGCAGGATCGGCGGCAGCGGCGGCGCGATATGCGGTAAACGCGTCGGGCCAGTCCTGCGCGGCATCGGCGATATCACCGGTCAGGAGATGGGTGATCGCTGCACCCGGCGCAGCATCCTCGAGCAGCCGCAGCGCCGCTCGGGCACCGTCGATGTCGTGTGTCTGGATGCAAGCGTCGCCGAGCGCCGCCAGCGCGAGCGGTCCCCGGCTGCCATCACGTATCGCCCGTCGCAGCACGGGCAGCGCATCGGCCGCGCGATTCAGGTGCGTCCACGCGATTCCCAGGGCGGCACGCACGTCGGGCGGGACATCCGTGGCCGTCGCGTACGGCGCCAGGGTCTCGGCCGCACCCGACACGTCTCCCGATTTCAACTGCGCGAGCCCGAGATTGTAGCGTGCGCCGACGAGCGTCGGATCGAGCGCAAGCGCCGCGCGCGCCGCGATGATCGCGCCGGCGAAGTCGCCCGCCTGGCTGCGCACCGCCGCGAGGTTCACCTGCAGGGGTGCCCAATCGGGAGCCGCGCGCGCAGCTTCCTCCATCAGGCGCCGCGACTCGTCTGCGCGACCGGCCGCGGCGGCGGCATCGGCTTGCGCCGCAAGCGCAGCGGCTTTCGCGCGATCCGATCGGGGTTGCTGAGAGGCTGCCGACGGATTTGCCGGTACACCGACCGACGCCAACGCGAGCGCGACGAGCAGCGCGCGCGTGAATGGGCCCATGGGACGGATCATATAATGCCGCCCCATGCGCGCCCTCGTGGTCTTCGCGCTGACATGCCTGCTCGCCGCTTACCCGCCTGAGGTCGCTCCACAGCTGCACCTGGTCAACGTCGCGGGAGCGATGGGTCTTTCGGGCTTTCGCGAGATCGGCGGCGGCACCGCAGACAAACGATACATTCCGGAGGTCATGAGCGGCGGCGTCTGCGCCGCCGATTTCGATCAGGACGGCTGGACCGACCTCGTCCTCGTCAACGGTGGCTCTTTCGATTCCGCTGCCCACCGGAGTTCGCCGCCCGCGCACGGTATCTATCGAAACGACCACGGGCAATTCGTCGACGTGACGTCGCGCACCGGAATCCGCAACGCCGGGTGGGGCATGGGATGCGCCACGGCCGATTTCGACGGGGACAACGATATCGACTTGCTGATCACGAATTTCCTGGGACCGATTCAACTCTACCGGAACGACGGCGACTGGCACTTTACGGAGGTCGCGGCCGCAGCCGGTGTCGTCGGCGACGCCGGCGGTTGGTACACCGGCGCGACCTTCGGCGATTACGACAACGACGGACGCCTGGACCTTGCCGTCAGCGGCTACGTGCGCCTGGATCCCGCACGGCTGCCGGATCCCGATCGGACCCCGGAGTGCCGCCATCGCGGCCTCGTCGTCAACTGCGGACCGCGGGGGCTCCGCGGCGAGCGGGATCTGCTTTTTCACAATGAAGGAAACGGCCGGTTCCGGCGCGTCCCCGAGATCGATCCTGATTCGTATTACGGACTCGGCGCCGTGTTCCTGCCGCTCGACGATCAGGGGCCCGTCGCGCTGTACATCGCCAACGACTCCACACCCAATCTGCTCTATCGGTATCAAGCCGGACGCATGGTCGAGGGCGCGATGGACGCGGGGCTTGCCCTGAGCGAGGAAGGGCACGAACAGGCAGGGATGGGCATCGCCTGGGGGGACGCCAACGGTGACGGGCTGCTCGATCTGTACGTGACGAACTTCGTGGACGACTACAACACGCTTTACGAGAACCTGGGAAAGGGGTTGTTCGAGGACGCGACACGCCGCGCGCGCCTGGTGCAGCCGACATGGCTTTACATGGGATGGGGCACGGCCTTCGCTGACTTCGACAACGACGGGCGCGATGAGGTCATCGTCGCCAACGGTCACGTGTATCCGCAGGTGGATTCGTTGCATACCTCGTCGACGTGGCGCATGCCGGTGCAGGTGTTCGTCCCGGCTGCGGCCGGTACGTATCAGGAGCTCCCCCGAAAGGAGGTCGATGGTCCCGATGCCGTGGGGCGTGGGCTCGCGCTCGCCGACTTCTGGAACGATGGCCGCATCGGCGCGGTGATCAACAATCTCGACGGGACGCCCTCGGTATACCGGGCAGATCCACCGGCGGGCCACTGGATCGAACTGGCACTTCAGGGCGTGCGGATTCCTGACGCGACCGGCGCCCTCGTGTCCTGCACGTGGAACGGCGGCCGCGCCCTTCGGGTGGTCGCAAGCGGCGGCAGCTACATGTCGTCCCATGACCGTCGCGTGCACCTGGGCATCGGCGCGGCGGCTGACGCGCAGTGTACGATTCGCTGGCCCGGCGGCCGTCAGCAGGACCTGCCGCGAATGCCAGCCGGACACCTCTACGCGGTAACGGAAGCACACGCCCCGACCCGTGTGCGTTGAAAACCATTCTGCGCGCGCGGCGTTCGCTCATTGACACCACGATCGCGCACCTGCTACAGTCGGCCGGATCCACCGATGCTTTTGCGTCTGCGACGAGCAATCGGCGTGCGCGCCGCCGCCGCGTCGACTCTCATCCTCTTTTCCTCGCTGCACACCTCGGCCTTCGGCACGCAGCCGCCGGATGTCTCGCCAACGCGTCAGTCCCGCAGCAGCACCGAGGTGCGCGCGCTCTGGGTGTTGCGGTCGTCGCTCGCGACACCCGCGGGTATCAGCGCCCTCGTCCGCACGGCGAGCACGCAGGGATTCAACACGCTGCTCGTCCAGGTGCGCGGGCGAGGCGACGCCTATTACACAAGTGCGCTCGAGCCGCGCGCCATCGAACTCGTCAAACAGCCGCCGACCTTCGATCCGCTCGCAACCGTGATCCGCGAGGCGCATGCCTCGGGGTTGCGCGTCCACGCGTGGATCAACACGAACCTGGTTTCGAGCGCGGTCGATCTGCCGCTCGCGCGCACCCACATCATCTATGAGCATCCCGAGTGGCTCATGGTGCCGCGGGAGATCGCACAGGATGTGGCGAAGCTCGACCCGACCAATCCCGCCTACATCGGCAAGATCGCGCGGTGGACCCGCGGGCAGTCGGATCTCGTCGAAGGCCTCTACGCCTCCCCGATCGATCCGGCGGCGACCGCGCACACCCTCGCGGTCGTAACCGACATCGCGAATCGGTACGACCTCGACGGCATCCACCTCGATTACATCCGTTATCCCAACGATCAGTTCGACTACAGCCGGTTCGCGATCGCGGCGTTCCGCGCCTCGATCCGTCCCCGCCTGACGGCCGCGGTCCGCGCAACGGTTGACGCGCAGGATGCGATCGATTTGTTCGCCTATCCTGACCGCTTCCCGGACGACTGGAAGGCATTCCGGCGTCAGCGCCTGACGGCGTTGGTGAACCGCATCAGCCAGTCACTCCGCGCGGCGCATCCTTCCATGATGCTGACGATGGCGGTCAAGCCGGATGCGACGGAAGCCGCCGACGTGCGGCTGCAGGATTGGCGACGCTGGCTGCAGACGGGCCTGATCGATGCCGTCTGCCCGATGGCGTACACGCAGGAAGCCGATAAATTCGTCGACGAAATTACGTCTGCCCGCGAAGCGGCCGGCGGCCGCGCGATCTGGGCGGGCATCGGCGCGTATCGATTGACGCCGGCCCAGACGATCGAAAACATCCGGGCCTCGCGTCGTCTCGGCGTCGCCGGTTTCGTGCTCTTCTCGTACGACAGCCTCACCGGCCCGAAGCCACCCGCGCCGGACTATCTCGCCACCGTCAGCCGCGGCGCGTTCTCGTCGTTGATCGACGATCAACGTGAACCCGTCAAGCGCGACCGGTGAGCGGACGGTGAACCCGAACCAGCACGAGCACCAGAACCCGGCAACTTCGAACCGAACCCCGAACCCCGAACCGCCGAACGCCGAACCGTTCGAGCTCGCCTTCCAACTCGCGATTGAGCGCCACGTGTTTCCTGCCGCCACGGTCGAAGTCGGCCGGGCGGAGGAAGTGCTGTGGCGCGACGCGTTTGGCGCGCTCACGTACGAGCCTGACGCCTCGCCCGCCACGGCAGATACGATCTTCGATCTCGCATCGCTCACGAAGGTCATCGCGACCGCGCCACTCGTGATGCGCGCGATAGAGGGTGGGCGCCTCAAACTGGACGACCGCGTCGCAGACGTCATCGGCTGCTGGCGCGGCGCCGATCGCGAGCACGTCACCATCGCGGATCTGCTCGAGCACGCCTCAGGACTGACGGCGTATCTCCCCTTCTTCCGCGACCACCACGGCCGTGATGAATTCGAGCAGGCCATCTGTGCGCTCCCGCTCGAGTACGCTCCGCGTTCGCAGTCGATTTACAGCGACCTCGGCTTCATGCTCCTGGGGTTCATCATCGAAGATGTCAATCGGCTTCCGCTCGCGCGCCAGTTCGATGAATTCATCCACTCGGTGGCGAGAGAGCCGCTGCGGTTCCATTGCGCCGCCGAAGATGCGCGAGACACAGCGCCGACGGAGCTCGATCTCTGGCGGGGGCGCCTGCTGCAGGGAGAGGCGCACGACGAAAACACGGGGGCCCTCGGCGGTGCCGCCGGACACGCAGGCCTGTTCGGTACGGTTGCAGCCGTTGGCGAGTTCGCGCGCGCCGTGTTGCGCGGTCTGCTGGGCGGTGCCTCGTTCGCATCGTCTGAAACGCTGCAGCGATTCGCGAGGAAAAGCACGGTACCTGGCAGCTCGCGCGCGCTCGCGTGGGATACGATGCTGACGACCTCATCCTGCGGCACGCGGATGTCGCCGCGTGCCATCGGCCACACCGGATTCACCGGCACCTCGCTATGGATCGATCCTGCGCGGAACCTCTACGTCGTACTCCTGACGAACCGCGTGCACCCGACGCGCGACAACAATCAGATTCAGGCGTTCAGGCGTCGTCTGCACGACGCGATCGTGGGTCGATGGGCGATGATCGATGGACGATGATCGATGGTCGATGTTCGATGTTCGATGGACGATACACGCAGCGCCGGGTTCGCGTGATCGCCTTGGGTAATTGGCAGTTGGGAGGTTGAGAACGTGACGGCTTACTGCCGACTGACGACTGACGGCTGGTCCCGGATCGCTGACGTCTAAAACTTGTGCGATTACCGTCCGCCGCCACCTCGGCGAATCTGAATCGGGGCTCCCGGCCCGCCGGGACCGTTCGGCCCGAAGCCGCGGCCGCCAAAGCCGCGCCCGTCCGGCGAACCGCGTCCGCCGCGCCCGCGGCCGCCGATGTCCGGACCACCGCGTCGGCCAGGACCGATCGGCTGCCCGCCGGGGCCCACCGGCGACGTCGGCTGCTGGTTCACGTACACAAACGTCCACTCGTTGTAGTGGTTCCGCCCCTGATACAAGCGGATCGATTCGTCCTTGCTCTTGCTGACGACGCCGATGATCGCGCCCATGACCGGCGACTGGTTCCCGCCGAACGCGCTGCCGCCGGTCGGTTGCGAGAGTCCGCCAATGGTGCCGGCGCGTCCGCTGCTGTCTCCCGTCTGGCCGGGCATGGGACTTCCCGCCCCCAGTACCTGGAAGTCGTCATTCGTAATCGGATCCTTGTACTTCTTGCGAAGATAGCGACCGCTGACGAGCGCGTCGACACTCGGCGGGAGCGCCCGCATCCGCATGTAATACAAGCGGATTGCGCGGACGTACTGCTGGCCGCGCCACACCAGCTCCTCCTCTTTCGCGCGTCTGGCATCGTGCTTCCATACGGGGAGGGCCGCCGTCATCAGTACCGCCATGACCGCCATCGCCACGAGCAGCGCCGCCATGGCATACCCGGACTCACGCGTTCGCTCTTGACCCCGTAAACCCATGAAGCTATTATCCTTAGCGCAATTTATGCTAGCACATCTGCGCCGCGCCCTGCCGGTCCTGGCCATCGCGTCCGGTCTGCTGCTTCCCATAGTGGTCTCGAGCTGCGACAAAGTGCCGCTGCTCGCGCCGACTGGAAGCGTCATCAACCTGTTCGCGACGAGCAACACCGTCTCGCTGAATTCGTCCGTCGACATTGTCGCCACTGCGGTCGAGAACGGGACCGACGTCGGCAGCGGCTCGGGAACGACGTCGACTCCCGGCGCAGGAACGCCGGTGCAGAACGGCACGTTGATATCCTTTACGACGACGATCGGCACCCTCCAGCCGTCAGAGGCCCGAACCCATAATGGACAGGTGACGGTGAAGCTCGTCACCACCTCTCAAAGCGGCACGGCAACAATCACGGCGTACTCCGGAGGCGCATCGAAAACCCTGCAGTTGAAGGTGGGCAGCGCCGCGGCCAGCCACATCAGCCTCACCGCGAGCCCGCAGTCGCTCGGGTCCGGCGGCGGAATCGCGACGATTTCCGCGACGGTGACAGACGACGGCGGCGCCCCAATCTCGGGGATCCCCGTCAGCTTCAACACGGATCAGGGCACGCTCTCGAGCGGCACCGTGACCACTGACGGAAACGGTACCGCGTCGACGCAGTTGACGACCACGGCGACGGCGACCGTCACCGCGACCGCGGGTTCCGCCACGGCTGTGACGACCAAAGTCAACGTCGGCGCCCGCATCGTCCCGACACTCGTGGCCAACCCTGCAGCGACGACCGCGGGCTCGCCGGTGACGTTCAACATCACGACCGCGTCCACGGCAAACGTCCGCGACGCGGTGATCGACTTCGGCGACGGCGCGGCTCAGGATCTCGGGAGCATCGGCCCGCAGGCGCAGACGAGCCACACCTACACGCGTTCCGGCCAGTTCACCGCACGCGTCACCGTGCAGGACGCAACCGGCGCGAGCGAGTTCGCCGTCACCACGGTGACTATTGGTTCCTTGTCGGTCACGCTGGCCGCGGCCCCCAACCCGGTGACGGCGGGCAACCCGACCGTTCTGACCGCAACCGTGCCGAGCGGAACGCAGATCGTCAGCTACACGTTCACGTTCGACGACAACACGCCGCCGGTGACAACCGCCGGCAACTCGACGTCGCACACGTTCACGCAGCGCGGCACGCACATCGTCCGCGTCGACGTCACCGCCGTCGGCGGCGCCACAGGCACCAACACGACGCAGGTCGCCGTCCAATAGCGACCTGCGGTGAATTGCAGATTGGGGATTGCAGATTGCAGATTGATTGATCAATGGCTCAATTAATCAGCAATCTGCAATCTGCAATCAGCAATGCTGCGACGCAGCGTCAGGCGCGGAGCAGCTGCTGCACTTCGTCGGGGTGGGCGGCGCGGGTGAGCGCCTCGTGCGCCTCGATCAGGCCGGCTTTCACGAGCTGCGCGAGGGAATCCTCCAGCGTGAACGAGCCCAGCCGCCTGGTCATCGTCATCTCCTGGTGGAAATGCTGGAGCGCATTGCGCCTGACGTGCTGGCGCGCACCGTAGCTCACCATCAACAACTCTGCCGCAGGCACGACGCCGCCGCCAATTCTCGGGACGAGTTGCTGGGTCATGACCGCCGTCAACGCCATCGACAGCTCCTGACGGATCGTCGGCTGCCGCTCCGCAGGGAACGAATCGGCGATTCGCGACACCGTGGACGCGATGTCCGTCGTGTGGACGGTAGACAGCACCAGGTGCCCCGTTTCCGCTGCCGCCAGCGCGATGCGCATCGTCTCGGGATCTCGCATCTCTCCGATCACGATTACGTCCGGCGCCTGGCGCAGTGACGCCCGCAGCGCGGACGTAAAATCGGGCGCGTCGATGCCGACCTCGACCTGCTCGACTATCGAGGTTCGATGCGTGTGCAGGTACTCGATCGGATCTTCGATGGTGACGATGTGCCTCGCATCGCGTCCGTTGATCTCGGCAACGAGTGCCGCAAGCGTGGTCGACTTGCCGGAGCCGGTCGGCCCACCGATCAGCACGAGCCCGTGCGGCAGCCGCGACAGGATTTCGATGGCCGCCGGGAGTCCAAGCTCCGCGAGCCGCGGAACGCGCGTCGGCAGCGCGCGAATCGCAGCCGCCGGACGGCCGCGCTCTCGGTGCAGATTGATGCGAAACCTTCCGAGAGGCGCGATGCTGTAAGACGCGTCGGCGACGCCGCCGCCGTCGTAGGCGTGACGCGCGTGGGGCGGCAGCGCGGGCACGACGATAGCCTCGATGGTCTCGCCGTCCAGGAACTCTTCGGGAAGCGCCCGCACCCGATTCTCGACGCGCAGAGAAGGCGGCGCGTCCGCGACGAGCAGGAGGTCGCTCCCGCCGGCTTCAACAACCAGCTGCAGCCATCTATCGAGGCGCAACGTGTCGGGGGGTGTCACGCGGAGGATCGAAGATTGAAGATTTTGGATTGCTGAGTGATTGCTGATTCCAGATTTGAGATTGATGGTTTGATTCAGCGATTGGCAAATCTACCGATTGAATCTGAGATCTAAAATCTTCAATGAGCGATCACTCGTCAATCAGAAATCATCCATCTGCAATTCCCCCGCGCCGCGCGCGCTACCAGTCCGCGTAGTTCGAACCGTCGAGCGCGGCGCCCGGTGCGCCGCTCTTCACGTCGTAGATGCCGGGCTCCGCGCTGGGGTTGTTGGGGTCGGGTTCGGCGGGGACGGTCTGCCAGGTGTCCTTCGACTTGGTGATGGGATCCTCCGGGACCGCGCGCATGTAGCCGTCGGTGACGAGCGCGTCGAGCGACGCCGGATACTTGCCTTTGTCCGCGTAGTACTGATCGATCGCGTCGCGCATCCGGAACAGGTCGGTCTTGAGGACGCTTTCCTGCGAGCGGACGACGCCATTGCGGTAATTGACGAGCGCCATCGCCGCGAGAATCGAAATCAGCGAGATGACGACGAGCAGCTCCACCAGCGTGAAGCCGCTCGCATTACCAATCCTTGTATTTCGTGCCATCGAGCGCTTTCCCGTCGGACTTCGTGTAGACGTCGAAGACGTTGCCGCCCGACCATGAGGTGGAATCCGGTTTGTCCTGATACGAGCGCAGGCCCCACTCCGTCGAGTGCGTGATCGGATCGACCGGAATGCGCCGCAGGAATTTGAGCTTGCGGCCGCTCTGATCGTTGTTGAGTGTGACGCCGTCGACGAGCGTCTGCAGATCCGGCGGATAGTTCTCCGCGCCGGCCTTCAGCTCGGTCGGCGCGATGACGCCCGCGTCCGCCGCATCCTTGAACTTGTCGATCGCGTTGCGCATGTCGCGCAAATCGCGCCGCAGTTCTTCTTCTCTGATCCGCTGCACGCTCACCTTCGCCAGCGGCATGACGGCCGACGCGAGGATCAGCAGGATCGTCGAGACCACCAGGAGTTCGACGAATGTGAAGCCGCGTTCAGACGGCGCCCCGCGAAGGAACGCCCTGCGGATCGATGTCATCGGACGGTGACTGTCACTGGCGAGAAGTTCAACGGCACCGGCGTGCCTTCCGGCGTATTCGCGACGCCGCTGACGCTGATCTGCGATGTGCCTGGTGCGATGGCGTCGAAGATGATGGCGCCAATCAATCCTCCGCCGGAGGCGCCCGTCTGATCGCCGGTGCGGCTGACCGCGATATCGACACGTCCCGCAGCAGCGTCGACCCGCGGCGCAAAGGCGGCGGCGACGCCGCCCTGCCGCATGAACGTACCTTCCTGGACGGTGCGCACCTTCAGCACGGCCGGGTTGTACGTGATCGACAGCGACAGCACGGACACGCGCGACGCGTTGTTGATCGACACCGGCATCGTGTACGGACCGCCCGCCACGCGGAACTCTGTTCCAGGCGGCGTGACGATGATCTGCACTGGGGTGGCCGGCGTGCCGCCGCCGGTCGGCGCGGCCGGCGCGGCGGTCGGCGGCGCCTCACGCGGCGGGGTCGCAGGCGCGGCTCCCGGCGGCGTGGGCTGGGCCGGTTGTGCCGTCGCCGGGTTCGCCGGCGCGGGCTGCCCTGGCGGCACGGTCGGGATCGCCGGCACCGGCGTGACGGCGCCCGGAACCGGTGACGTCCCCGGCGGCAGCGGCGGATTCATCTGCTGCACGCCCGGGGGCGCGGCCACCTGTCCTCCGGGAACGCCAGGCTGGGGCTGGTTGTATGGAGTGGCTCCGCCGGCTGGATTCGTGGGCTGCGGCACCGCCCCGGCTCCCTCCGGTTGCGGCGAAATCAGGGGCGGCGCGCCCGTGAGCCCGACGTTCTGTGTCGTGCCGATGAAGATCGATCCGAGATCGTCCGGCGTGATCTCCTGCGACCGCACGATGTGGGGCGTGATGAGCATCACGATGTCGGTGTCGTCGTCGCGGTTGTTGTTGTTCGAGAACAGCTGCTTCAGGACCGGCACCTTCGTGAACCCGGGAAGGCCGGTGATGTCGCGCGTCGAATTCTGCTGCATGAGGCCGGCCAGCAGGTTCGATTCCCCTTCCCTCAGGCGCAGATGCGTCGTGACCTTGCGCGACGTGAACGACGGAATGCTCTGTCCGGCCACGCTGACGTTTCCGCCGAGCGCGCTGTTCTCGAGCGACAGGTCGAGCTGGATGTCGCCGTCGTACGTGACGCGCGGCGTGATTTCGAGGTTCACACCAATCGAACGATAGTTGTACGAGCTCGTCGGGATTGTCGCGATGCCGCCGGCGCCGGACGCGCCGAATGCCGTGGTGATGACCGGAATTTCAGAGCCGAGATTCAGGGTGAGCTTATTGCCTTCCGCGCCCCGGAGCTGCGGCTTGGCCAGCGTCTTCGTCCGGCTGTCGTTCTCGAGGAAATTCACGACGGCCGCGGGCACGCCGAGATAGAAGTCGGCGGTGCTGACGCCCCGGCTGATCGTATTCAGATTGAATGGCGGCGGGGTTCCAACGTTGCCGCTCGACGTGTTCGGCGGCGCCACCTCCGGAGAGAACAGCAGGTTCGCGGAATAGCTGCCAAGATCGATCCCGTAATGCCGCATACGAGTGCGATCGACTTCGAGAATCTCGATGTCCAGCAGCACTTCGGCGCGCGGCTTGTCGTTCGCTTTGATCACGCGCTCGACGATGTCCACGACCGGCTGGGTGCCGCGGACGGTGATCGTGTTCGCCGCCTTGTTCGGCATCATCGTCGGCGCATTCGCCGAACCGGGGACGCGCATGATGGTGTTGATGATCGTCGCGAGCTCGGTCGCGTCCGCGTTCGCAATCGGGATGACCTTGATCACCAGCTCGTCGTACTTCTGGTGCATCGGCGTCGTGTCGGGAATCACGAGGATCGTCCGCGGGTTGACGACCTTGTAGAAGTTCCCGGTGCTCGAGAGGATCTGGTTCAGCGCCTGCTCGATCGTGACGCCATCGAGATCGACGGAGTACGGCACGTCGCGGAACGACGCCTCATAGGTGACGTTGATGCCGGTCAGCGACCCGATGGTGTTCAGGATGTCCCTCAGGCTCGCGTTGTTGAAGTGCAGCCGGATCGGTTCGCGCGACGCGGGGTTCAGCAGCGGCGGCGCGTTCATCGCGCGCGCCTGCTGGCGCATCTGCTCGAGCCGCGGGCGCTGCTGCGCCGCTTCGAGGCGCTCCCGGATCGTCCGTTCGATCTCCGCGGTCTTCGCGACGATCAGACGGTTCGTGCTATCCAGTTCTATGGCGCGCCGGTACTCCGCGAGCGCCCCGTCGAGCTGATCCTTGCTTTCGAGGTCGCGGCCTTTCTCGATGTGCACGCGGGCCGCTTCCTCCTGCGCGCGCTGCAGATTGATCTTGTATTCGGCGCTGTCGGGGTTGTCCTGCACGGCCTGGCGGAAGTACGCCACCGCGGCGTCCCAGTCGCCGACGCGGACGGCCTCCTGCCCGCGGCGGAACGCACGTCCCGCCGCACAGCCGCTTACGGCGAGGGCCAGCACCAGGAGCAGAGTCAATCTGCGCACGAGATTGTTCATATAAGTCCCTGACCGGTCAGCGGAATCGTCTGACGGCCGCGTCCGTCGATGTACTCGAGCACCACGGACTCCACACCGATGTGGACGATGCGGTATTGCCCAAGGATGATATCCCCCTCGTGGCCTCGCGGACGCAGTCCGCGGCCATCCGAGAAGAGCGCGACCACTCCGGTGCTCGGGCTATCGAGGCGGCCGATGAACTTCAGCGGGATCGGCGGCGGCCCCTGGGGCACTGCCGATTCGGGCGGCCCTCCCTGGCGCCCGCGTCCGGGCATCGACCCGAACGACGGCGGCGGCGCAACCGGCGCGGGCGGCGGCTTCGGCTGGAAGCGGAATGGATTGCGCGCCATGTCGTCAGGGGCCGGAGGCGGCGTTTTCAACTTCGCGATCTTCACGTCGAGTGCGGCAGGATCGGCGCCGGCGGCGCCCCTCACCGGCGTGTCCGCTACCGGATTAGACGTCGAGCCCGACGCGGTGGCCGACGGCCACTGCCACCACACGATCAACGCGAGCACCGCCGCGCCGAGTGCAATCACGAGCGACGGACGAACGCCCGAACGTCGCTCAGCTGCCATCACTCGATCGGAAGTAGGTCGCCACCTCGATCTGCACCGAGAGGCCGCGCTGCGACTGCTGGTCGCTCGAGAGCGCCACGTTTTCCAGGACGACGAACTCGGGCGCCGTTTCGAGCGAATAAATGAACCCGCGGACGTCGCGATACTCGCCCGACAACGTATAGCTCGTGCTCACCTTCGACAGCGTGCTGTTCTTTTCGTGGGTAATCGCGTTCGCGCCCCGTTCGAGGTGCACGTTCGCGTCGCGCGCGAGCTGCGCGAGACGAAGATACGTGACTCGCTGCGCGGCGCTCGAGCTCGGCGGCAGCACATCGGTGTAGAACCGCCGCAGTGAAATGTCGGCCTGCTGCTTGCCGGTCACGGTCGCGCGCGCGAGTTCGAAATCCTGCCGCGCGCGGCGCAGCACGTCGCGCTGATTCTGCATCTCCTGCTCCGCCGCGGCGACCTGCCGTCCGAGCGGGAACACGACGACCGCGTACGCGACGACGTTCGCGATCACCGCGATCACGAGCGGCAGGATGAGACGCCGTTTCTCCTGGAAGATGCGCTGCGTAATCGTCACGAACGCCCTCCGGCCGGCTCCGGCACGTAGACCGCATTCATGGCCTGGCGGAGCAGCCCGTCGTCCGTCACGGTCTCCTGTGACCACGTCACATCGCGGAAATGGCCCGTCTTCTCGAGACGATCGAAGAAATCGACGATGTCTTCGGTCCGGCGCCCCTGAATCTCCATCGCAACGTTCGTCTTGCCTTCCTTGATGTCCGGGTGGATGGAAATCAGCATCACGTCGGGCGGCAGCGTCGATTCGAGTTCGTTGAAGAGCGCGGTCCAGGAGAAGGTTCGCTGCGCAATGAGCTGGTTGGCTTCCCTGGCTTCGGCGGCAATCAACTTGAGATCCTGCTGATTGAGTCCGCGGCGGACGTTGCCGGCCTGCTGCGCAAGCGACGCCACCTCGTTGCGATCGCGTGTGATGGCGGCGTTGAGCTCCGTCTTGTGGCGCGACAACGTGACGATCCGCTGGATCTGCCAGGCGCTGACCGCGAACACGACGAGCGCGGCGAGGCCGAGCAGCGCATGCACGGCGCGCTCGTTGTAGAACGGACGGGTGGAGAGATTGGTTCGAAGCACTATGCCACGCGCTCCCTGAGCACGATGCCAAGCGCCGGCGCGAGGGCGTCGATCAGCTCCGGCGTGCCTTTCACGCGCTCGCGCAGCGAGGCGAGTTCGCCCAGATCGATCGGGTCCACTCGAACGGCGAGGCGCTCTTCGATGCTCTCGCGGATACCGTCGACTGTCTGCGGCGCCTGGTGCGCCCCCGACAGCATCACTTTCGAGAACTGGGCGCCTTCGAGCCGGTCCTCGTGATACATGGCCGTCTGGTGCACGAGATCCGCGAGGTCACCCGGCGCCTCGAGGGTTCTCGTCCGGATGAAAATCAGGTCCGTCCCTCGTATCACGGCGATGGTCGCGTAATCCTGCGCGACGTGGACGACCAGCCAGTCGCCCTTCAACGCTCCGCCAGCCATCGCGGCGTTGATCAGATTCAGCGTCGCCAGGTCCACCACGCCTGCCTCTGCGCCCGCTTCGTCGCAGACGGCCTCATAGCTCTCGATGATGTCGCGGCGCGCCTGGGTCACGATGTATTCGCGCCCGCCGCCGGGCAGGTCTACGCCCGGAACCCACGAGATGACCGAATCTTCCGGCTTGAAGGGCGCCGCCTTGCGCACCTGCCAGCGAATCAGCTTGTCGAGATCGTTGGACGAGGGCACCTTTTCGAATCGCAGCAGCGACAGCTTGGCCGCCGTGTCCGGAATCACGAGCGCCACGCGGCGAGGGTGCGCCCCGAGCTTGTCGAACGCCGTCTTCAGCGCCCCGACGACCGCGGTGCGGTCGTGAATGTTGGTCGCGTTGACCGCCGGGGTGACGGCGCCGGTCGGGAGCGCCTCGGTCGCGTATCCGGCGACGGCGCTGCCGTCGGGCATCAGCGATACCGCGCTGACGTGGCCCGCAGCAATCTCGACCCCCACGGATGCCGGCGTGCTCGCGAGAAAAGATGGCAGACGGCTCATTCGACGAATGTCACCTTGTTGACCTCGCGCAGCGTGGTCTTCCCCGCCAGGACCTGCTCGACGGCCGACTCGCGCAGCGTGCGCATGCCTTCTTCGCGCGCCGCCTTCTTCACTTCCGAGGTCGGACGGCGCGCCAGGATGATGTCACGGATGTTATCGGTCAGATCCAGCAGCTCGCATATGGCGGTCCGCCCTTTGAATCCGGTGCCGCCGCACTCGATGCAGCCGGCCCCCTCGAAAAACCGGCCGCTCTCGGCCAGCGCGGGGTCGATCGCCGATTCGATGAGCTGCGTGCGGGTCACGCGCGCCGGCCGCTTGCAGTGCAGGCAGATGTTGCGAACCAGCCGCTGCGCGAGCACGCAGTTGAGCGCCGACACGAACTGGTACGGCTCGACGCCCATGTTCAGGAAGCGCCCCAGCACGTCGACGACGTTGTTCGCGTGGACGGTGGTGAACACGAGGTGGCCGGTCAATGCCGAGTTGATCGCGATCTGCGCCGTCTCGTTGTCGCGGATTTCGCCGACCATGATCTTGTCGGGGTCGTGCCGCAGGATCGAACGCAGGCCTCTCGCGAACGTCAGCCCTTTCTTCTCGTTGATCGGAATCTGCGTAATGCCTTTGAGCTGGTATTCGACGGGGTCTTCAATCGTGATGATCTTGTCTTCCGACGACTTGATCTCCGACAGCGCCGCGTACAGCGTCGTCGTCTTGCCGGACCCCGTTGGTCCGGTCACCAGCACCATCCCGTACGGCTCGCGGATGTACTTGCGGAAACGCTTCAGCTCGTCCTCCGGGAACCCGAGGATGTCGAGTCGCAGCTCGGTGAACTGCTCGCTGATGGATTCCTTGTCGAGGATTCGGATGACCGCATCCTCGCCGTGAACGCTCGGCATCACGGAGACGCGGAAGTCGATCGTCTTCCCCGGGAACCGCAGCTTGAACCGGCCATCCTGCGGGACGCGCTTCTCGGCGATGTCCAGCTCCGCCATGACTTTCACGCGCGAGATGATCGTGCTGTGGAAGCGCTTGTCGATCGGCCGCATCGCGGGCTGGAGCACGCCGTCGATGCGGTACTTCACGTGAACCGCGTCGTCTCCCGTTTCGATGTGGATGTCGCTCGCGCGCCGCTGGATCGCCGTATAGATGGTGGTGTCGACGAGTCGGATGACGGGACTCTGGTCCGTCGTCATCTTCTCGACGGTGAGCTGTTCGTCCCCGTGCTCGTCTTCCCGGAGGATCTGGAGCTGGAAGCTTTCGGTCGCTTCCTCGAGGACGCGGGTCGAGCTTTCGCTTTTCTTCAGGATCGATTGAATCGTCGACGGCGCCGCGACCATCACGCGGATCGGCGTCCCGAGCAGCGTGCCGAGCTCGTCGATCATCGGCAGATCCCTCGGATCCGACACGACAATGACGAGCGTCTGGCCGTCGCGGCGGTACGGCACGAAGCCGTAGCGCAGCATCAGCTCCGCGGGGATCGAACGAAACAGTTCGTGATCGATGCTGAAGCGCGCGACATCGACGAACGGGAGCCGGTACCGCTCCGCGAGGCGCCGGGCCTGCGCTTCTTCAGCCGCCTGCTCCGCTGCGGTCGGGATCCGTACGGCATCCGCGTAGAGATCCGAAGATTCCGCCGCGGCTGGTGTTTTGACGTCCATGGTTGCTTACTGCATCAACTCAATGCCGACGACAGATTGAAGAGCGGCAGATACAGCGCCAGCAGCAGTCCAGCGATGATGAGGCCCATCAGCACCAGCAGGATCGGTTCCACGAGCGTGACGAACCGGCTCAGGTTCGTTTCGATCTCCTCGTCGTAGAAATCTGCCAGGCTGTTCAGCATTTCGCCGAGCGCGCCGGTCGACTCTCCCACTTCGACCATCTTGATCGACACATCCGGGAAAGCGCCGCTGTCCTGCATGGCCGCGGCAAGCGCCCGTCCTTCGCGAACCTGCTGGCCCGCGTTGGTCAGCTCACCGGCCATGTATTGATTCGACAGCGAACGCGAGGTCACCTCGAGCGAGTTCACGAGCGGGATGCCGCCGCCGAGGAGCGTTGCAAGGGTGCGGGCAGCCTGCGACGTCGAGAACTTCTGTGCAACGGGGCCGAGGCCGGGGATTCGAAGGATCAGACGATCGAGGCGGCGCTTTTGGCCGGGCTGGTGCACCCACCACCAGACGCCCGCGACGGCCCCCACGATCGTCAGCAGGATTACGAAAAAGTATCGCGTCACCACGTCGGATACCGCCACGATCATGCGGGTCGACCACGGCAGTTCCTTCCCGAACTGGTTGTAGAAGTCGCCGAACTCAGGCACGACACGTACGACGATGATCGTGACGACGATCAGCGAGAGCACCAGCAAAACCGCGGGATAAACGAGCGCGGAGAGCGTCTTCCGGCGCACGCCGCTGACGACTTTCACATACGACACGTAGCGACGCAGCACCTGCTCGAGATTCCCCGACTTCTCCCCTGCGAGCAGCGATGCCGTGTAGACGCCAGGAAACATCGAGCCATGTGCGTCGAATGCTTCCGACAGCGCACTCCCCGCCCGCACGCGCTCGTGCACGTCGTCGAGAATTCCTTTGAAGGTCGGATTGGAGACGCGCCGCCGAAGAATGTCCAGTGACTGCACCAGCGGCATGCCGGCCTTGAGGAGCGTCGCCAGTTCCTGGTTGAACACGAGGAATTCGCGGTTCGAAACGCGCTTGGACTTCGGGAGCGCGAGCCCCGCAAGCGCACTGCCGCCTGACCGCCTCAGAGCGAGGACGTAAAGGCCCTTTTCCTCGAACTCCCGTCGGAGCCGGGCTTCGTTATCGGCGACGTACACGCCCTCGACGACTTCCCCGCCGGGCGTCCCGAGCCTGCATCTGAATTCCATCAGCGGTTTCCGGTTGGAGGCTCAATTTTACACAACTATTTGGATTAGACCGAGTTAGGAGGGCACTGGTCGGGGAAAACCCCGGTTCGGCGGTTCGGAGGTGCGGCGGTGCGGAGGTTCGCCTGGGTTCGAGGTTCGGGTTCGGGTTCGGGGGTTCGGGTTCTGGCCGACTTCGGGCGGGCTGGGCGAGCGCGTCCGGATTCGCCGCCGGCCGCTGACCGCACGCCGCGGCCGCGATCCACTACTTAATCCCGGCGAGCGAAAGAATTCGCGAGACGTAGCTCTGGGTTTCGCGGTATGGGGGAATGCCCTGGAATTTCTGGACGGCTCCTTCGCCTGCGTTGTAGGCGGCGAGCGCCAGGTCGACGGCACCCCAGCGGTCGAGCAGATCCTTGAGGCGCTTGACGCCCGCTTCGATGTTGGTTTTCGGATCGTAAGGATTGCGGACGCGGTATTCCCGGGCGGTGGCGGGCATGATCTGCATCAGCCCCATCGCCCCCTTCGAGGAGCGCGCGCGAGGCTGGTAGTTCGACTCCACCTGAATGAGCGCTCTGACCAGCAGTGGATCCACGCCGTGGGCTTCCGACAGGGCCGAGATGATCTCACCATACGGCGTCGACTGGAGAACCGACGTGTCCCTCGATTCCGTTCCCTCGTCCGCAGCAGGTACGACGGGATCGGGGTGGGGCACCTCGTCGTTCACGATCTTGTCGATGAGCGCCTTGTCGCAGGTGACGTCACCCCCCGCACGGAGAGTCAAGATGACCGCGCTCCCCTGCTCGCGATGCGACTTCACCGAGAGCGTGCGGCCGGACGTCAGGTAGACGATTTCCGCGGACGCTGTCGAGGCAACGCCAACGAACGCGACGGCTACGGCCAGCCGGGCCAGGGGCTTCACCTGCATTGGGACAAGGGATCCTAGCATCCGGCCTGAGCCGGTGTCCAACCTACGGATGAGCTGGCCGCCTACCTGCAGTCGCCAGTCGGCCAGTCAAAATCCACTGGCCCGTGGATTTCGGGAATTGGGAGTTGGGAGTTGGGAATTGGGAATTGGGAATTGGGAGTTATTTCACGTCGACGAACGTGTGGTACACCCTGATCCCCAGCTCCCTCGGATCCCCTCCCCCTGGCTTGAACGTCCGGTCGACAGAGATGGTGAGGGTCACCGTCTCACTGTTCCCCATCGCCGCGGCGCTTATCGGAATCGTTTTTAACGTGGCATTGCGGGCTTCGGCGGCAAATCGGGCGACGGGCTTTCCTTCGACGCTCACCGTGACCTGCTGCGGCGGCGTGAACTGGTCGGAACGCGCATCGTACTCGAGGTAGAAAACGACGTCCTGCTTCGGGTTGCGGAATTCGATGGCCGCTTCCTTCCCGGTCCACTGCCATTCGTTCCCCGGATTCCTGGTGTCGACTTCTGCCGGGTACCAGCCGCCCTCGTTCAGGATCGCGAGGTTCTCGGAGGACGGAAGGACCTGGATTTTAGCGACGACGTATTCATGGCGGCCGGCATCCTGCCCGTTGAGCGTCAGGCGCTGACCAGTGTCGCGGTCGTACAAGCCCAGCCGTGCAGTCGCCTCGCCGATGTACGGATAGTTCGGGATGAAGACGGTCCGCGTGTACTCGATCGTCTGTCCGGGCTGCCACGCGGTCGTCGGCGTTGGCGGCACGTGGTCGTCGGTCCACATCTGCTCGCCTTCCGAGTCGAGCACGTGCATGAACACCCAGTAGCTCTTGTCGAAATGCGCGTTCGGTTCGACTTTGAATTTATACGTGAGGTTGACGACGCTGCCGATCGGCACGCGGTCCTTGCTGAACGTCAGCGATGGCGTGGCGACGGCAGGACCATTGTCCCTGTTGTTCTTTCCGCAGCCCATGGTTCCGACGAGCGCCGCACTCAGAGCCGCGCAGAGGATTCGCCTGACGTCGATACGCATCGACGGAAGTTGTACTGCAGTTGTGGGAGGTACAGCAATATGTTAGCGTTCACCGCGTGGACGCACTCGGGATGGTGGAAACGCGCGGGTTGATCGGCTCCGTCGAAGCGGCGGACGCGATGGTCAAGGCCGCCAACGTCGTGCTGATCGGCAAGGAATACATCGGCGCTGGATACGTGACCGTTCTAGTCCGCGGAGATGTCGGCGCGGTGAAGGCGGCCACCGACGCTGGGGCCGCGGCAGCACGTCGTGTCGGCGAGTTGATTTCCGTGCACGTCATCCCGCGTCCGCACGCGGAGGTGGAAAAAGTCCTCCCGAAGCCTCCGAAAGACACTCCGGGCCGCTGACCACGCGCCGGCCCTGCTGAATGGTGAATGGCCACTGACCGCGATCTCGCGTCGATAGCCGAGGCGCGTGCGCTCGCCCGGCGCGCGAAGGCGGCGGCTCCTGCCCTCGCGGAACTCTCCCAGTCTCAGATTGACGGTATCGTTGACGCCATGGCGGCGGCGGCGACCGAACACGCCGAGCCGCTCGCCCGGCTTGCGCACGAAGAAACAGGGTTCGGGGTCGTCCGCGACAAAGTCCTCAAGAATCTTTTCGCGTCGGAGAAAATCTACAGATTCATCCGCCCCATGAAGACGGTGGGCGTCATCGGCCGGCTCGAGGACCGGAAGGTCATCGAGATTGCCGAGCCATTCGGGGTCGTCGCCGCGATCGTCCCGTCGACGAACCCGACCTCGACGGCGATCTACAAGATTCTGATCTCGATGAAGGCGCGCTGCCCCATCGTGCTCAGCCCGCATCCTGCCGCCGTACGCTGCATCACCCGCGTCGCCGAAGTCATGAACGACGCCGCACGGCGCGCCGGAGCACCGGAGGGCGCAATCAACTGGATGACGACGGTGTCGCTCGAGGGAACACAGGAGCTGATGAAGGCGCGCGAAGTCGCCGTCATCCTGGCCACCGGCGGGATGGGCCTGGTCCGATCGGCGTACAGCGCAGGCAAGCCCGCGTACGGCGTCGGGCCGGGAAACGCGCCGGCCTACATCGAACGATCCGCGGACGTCGCAAAAGCTGCGCGGGACATCGTCACAGGTAAAACATTCGACAACGGGCTGCTCTGCTCGTCGGAGAACTCCGTCGTCGTGGATGCTGCCGTGGCGGAGGACGCCAAACGCGAGTTGGTCGCCAACGGCGCTTACTTCGTCAGACCCGCCGAAGCGGACGCGGTTGCAAAACTGCTCGTCACACCACAGCGACTGCCGAACCCGGCCCTGGTCGGACGACCGGCAACCTACATCGCGCAGCAGGCCGGGATCACCGTCCCAGCGGAGACCCGTGTGCTCATCGCGGAACTGAAGGGTGTCGGCCGCGACTACCCGCTCTCGATCGAGAAGCTCTGCCCCGTTCTATCCTTTTATATAGTGGCGGACTGGCAGCAAGGTTGTGAACGCTGCAAGGAGATCCTCCGTTACGGCGGGATGGGGCACACGATGTCGATCCACTCGCGGAACGACGAAGTGATCCTGCAGTTCGGTCTCGAGAAGCCAGCGTTTCGCATCGTGGTGAACTCGCCCTCGACGCTCGGATCGATCGGCCTCACCACCGGTCTCGATCCGTCGATGACGCTCGGCTGCGGCGGATGGGGGGGGAACATCACGTCGGACAACATCTCGCCGAAGCACCTGCTCAACATCAAGCGGATCGCGTACGAGGTGATGCCGGCGGCCGCCGCAGCGGCTTCGCTCCGGCCCCCGCCGACATCCACCGGGTCTGCCGCCGGATACGCTGCCGCCTCACAGAGCAAAATCGGCGGGGGGCCAGAAATTGCCGGGACCGATCTACCCAAAGCGCCTTCGCGGCCGGTGCCCCCGGCCGGCATTTCTGCCGAAACCCTGGCGCGCCGCATCGACGAGTTCCTGACGTCCAGGGGCTATAAGGCTTCTCCGCCGGCTGCGCCGCAAGCAACGGTTGAGGCCCCGGTGAGCGATCCTGGCACACGGACCGGGTCTGCGTCGTCGGCGGCTACAGAGACTGTCGAAAAACCCGCCGACTTCGTGTGCGAAGACGACGTGCGACAGGCGCTGCGACAAGGCCGCAAAATCGTGATCGGCGAGCGCACGATCGTGACGCCTGCCGCGCGGGATCTCGGGGAGCAGCATCGACTGCTCGTTCAGGCCGGCTGGCGCGCGTGAGCCGATGGCCGTTGGGTGATGCTGTTCGCTGCTGACGGCGCGTACAGCCGCGTTCGTGTCGGGCGCTCGAGGACGAACGACTGTGTTATGCTGGCCACCCCAGCTTTTGTTCCACCCATCGGCACCTCAGGGTGCTGCCGGAGCCGTCGACCTCAACAGGGCAAGAGGTTTGCACGGTGCGGAAGGTCATGCATATGCCGGTTGTCCGCGAGGAAGCGTCCAGCATGATGCGTCGGGTCAAGGCGAGTCGGCTGGCGAGTGCTGTCGTGACGAGCGCTGCCTTTCTGGCAATGGCCGCGTGCGGCTCCAACCCGCGGCCGCAGGTATCCGCGAAGCCGCCGGTTCAGCCCGCAAAACCCCGAACACCCACGCCGCCCGCTGCTGACGCGGCCCTTCCCGTCCTCAAGGATCCCATCGAAGTACTTGTCGATCGATCGCAGCAGCGTTTCGAAGAAGGCGAACGCGAACTGCAGGCCGGGCATCTGGATCGCGCCCGCGCGGCGTTCGACGCGTCGATCGGTGTCCTGCTCGAGTCGCCTTACGGCGCGCGAACCGAACCGCGGCTGCGTGCGCAGTTCGACCGCCTCGTGGACCGCATCAACGCCTACGAAATCACGTCGCTCGCTCAGGGCGATGGGTTCATGGAAAAGCGGTACGAAGCGGCGCCGATCGACAACATCCTCGCGAACTTCACGACGTTTACCGCTCCCCCGCCCGACGAGGCAATGAAGGCCGCCGTGAAGGCGGACCTGGAGAGCAACGGACACGACATTCCAATCCCCGAGCAGCCGAAAGTGCTCGCCTACATCCAGGTGTTTCAGACGCGGCTGCGCGACTACATCCAGGACAGCCTCGAGCGCGGGGCAAAGTATCTCCCGATGATCCAGAACGTCTTCCGCGCGGAAGGGCTCCCGCTGGATCTCGCGTACATTCCCATCATCGAGAGCTCCTTCAAGACCAACGCGCTGTCGAAGGCGAGCGCGAAAGGGCCGTGGCAGTTCATGAAGGCGACGGCGCAGGAGCACGGCCTCAAGACGGACTGGTTCATCGACGAGCGGTCCGATCCCGAGAAAGCGACGGTCGCCGCGGCTTCGTATCTGAAGACGCTGAGCAACATGTTCGATGGCGACTGGAACCTTGTGCTCGCCGCGTACAACGGTGGCCCCGGCCGGGTACAGCGCGCGATGAAAGCGTCCGGACTCGACGACTTCTGGGAACTCTCGAAGAGCTCGAAGTACCTGCCCCGTGAAACGCGCGAGTACGTCCCGCTCATCCTCGCGGCCATGATCGTCGCACGGAACCCTGTCCAGTACGGCTTCGAGGCGGTGAGCGCCGACCCGATTCAGTACGAGAAGGTTGAACTTCCCCGCGCGATTGACCTGCGCCGCGTCGCGGAGTGGACCGGGACGACCGTCGACGAAATCCAGTCCCTCAACCCCGAACTGCGGCGCTGGACGACGCCGGTGAAGTATCCGAACTACGAGGTCAAAGTGCCCGTCGGCACGGGCGACAGGCTCGAAGCGCGGCTGGCCGAAGCCTCCCCGACGGACTTTACGGCGCTGAAGTGGTACACGGTGCGTAAGGGGGAAACGCTGTTGAGCGTGGCGCGCCGGTTCGGGGTGACGCGCAGCGACGTCGCTGAGGCCAACAACCTGTCGACGAAGGCGCGCCTGCACGCCGGCGAGGAGATCATCATCCCGCGCGCACCGGCGACGCTGCTGGCCGCCCGCACCGAGCGGACCGCGCCGACCGCCGTCGCATCGCGCTCGCTCGCGAGCGACGCCGAGCGGCCGACGGCCACGCACGCGTCCAACACGCAACTCACGCCGATCACCTATCGCGTCAAGCGCGGCGACACGCTCTCGTCAATCGCCGACCTTTTCGACACGACGGTGGCGAAGATCAAATCGTGGAACCGGCTGCACTCGAACGCGGTCATGGCCGGGACGCGATTGAAGATCATGCGCGCGCGCTAAGCGTCGCCGAGGCCGATCCGTCTCGCCCCCATCGTCAGTGATGGAGAGCGCCGCCCGCCGCACTCCGCACGCCACGCGCCGCGCGATGGGGCCCCTGCTCGGCTCCCAGTTCGTGCTCGGCGGCCGGAAAGACGTGTCGACGGGAGGCGGCTCCGCGCGAGGCGCGGCCCAGCACCCGTCCGAGGCACCCAGCCTCCAGCACCCCGCGCGCCGCGCGGCGCGCGATGGGGCCCAGCTCGGCCAGCTCCGCCTTCGCGCAGGTACAGAATCCGCTGCGCTCCGGCGCGATCTCGCCGAAGCCGCGTCGCGGAGGAGGCGGACCTCAGTTCGTGCACGTTCAGCGAATAGCAGAAAACACATCGGCCAGACGGCGCGTGGATCGCAACTTCCGCGCACAATCCGCAGCGGTCGTGAGCCGTCTCCGTGATTTGCAAACAAAACCGCACGGCGCTGCCTGCGCTGCGGTCTTGCAATACCGCGGGCATGCTCGCCTGCATCCGCTCCGCGGCCGTATACGGCATTGAAGCGTCGACCGTCGCGATCGAAGTCGACGTCTCGTTCGGCCTCCCGGGATTTACCGTGGTCGGACTTCCCGACGCCAGCGTTCGCGAAAGCCGCGATCGGATCAAGAGTGCGATCCGAAACAGCGGCTTCACGTTTCCCCGGCATCGCATCATCGTCAATCTCGCTCCCGCTGATGTTCGCAAAGCGGGATCGTCGTTCGATCTTCCAATTGCGCTGGGCGTGCTCGCGGCATCGGGCGCGATCACCCGACGCGATGTGGACGACGTGCTCGTGCTCGGTGAGCTGTCGCTGGATGGCGCGATTCAGCCGGCGCGTGGAGTGCTCCCAGTTGCGGCCGCGGCGCGATCGCGCAAGTTCAAGGGACTGCTGCTCCCCGAGGGCAACAGCCGTGAGGCAGCGGTCGTGGAGGGATTGGACTTCTATCCAGTGCGGTCGTTGACCGAGGCGGTGGACGCCATTAATCGTCCGAATCCGGTCGTCTTGACCTCCGAGCAGCAGGGGGAATCGACGGAAGCGTTGCACGGCGATTTCGCGGACGTCCGCGGTCAGTTGCTCGCTCGCAGAGCGCTGGAGATCGCCGCCGCGGGCGCCCACAACGTGCTGCTGTCGGGTGCGCCCGGGTCGGGCAAAACGATGATGGCCCGACGGACGGCTGGGATCCTGCCGCCGCTCACATTCGACGAGGCGCTCGAGGTCACGGCCATTCATTCGGTCGCCGGGCTCCTGCCGGACGGGCGGGGCCTTGTGCGTGCGCGGCCGTTCCGGGCGCCGCATCACACCGTGTCCGACATTGCGCTCGTCGGAGGCGGGTCGAATCCGCGTCCGGGAGAAATCAGCCTGGCGCATCAAGGTGTGTTGTTCCTCGACGAAATGCCGGAGTTCAGCCGGCACGTGCTGGAAGTGCTTCGTCAGCCGTTGGAAGACGGCATGGTGCGGATCGCACGCGCGCAGCGCACCTGCGAGTTTCCTGCACGCTTCGTGTTGATTGGCGCGATGAACCCGTGCCCGTGCGGGTACCGTGGCCATGAGCGACGCGTCTGCCGATGTACGCCGCATCAGATTGCAGGATACGAATCGCGCCTTTCGGGACCGCTGCGCGACCGGATCGATCTCACGGTCGGTGTCAGCGCGCTTCCCCCCGCGGAGCTGACCGGCGATGCGGCCGGCGAGTCGACGGCGGCTATCCGCGTGCGCGTGCAAGAAGCGAGGGCACGCCAGCAGGCGCGCCTCTCCGCAACAGGCGTTTCCGTGAACGCGCGCCTGGCGCCACGAATCCTCCGAACCGTCTGTGCGTTGGATGCCGGCGCGTCACGCCTGCTCGCGACGGCTGCCGAGCGATTAGACCTGAGCGCCCGCGGCTACGACCGTATCCTCCGCGTCAGCCGCACAATCGCCGATCTCGCGGGCCAGGAGCGTGTGTCTGCCGATCACGTCGCGGAAGCTCTCCAGTTTCGTTAATGCCCTACGTCCGCGAGCACTGCGGGCGTACCTATCGCTTCGCGCCATCGCATCAGCGCGATGGGGGCCAGGACGGGGTGCCCCTGTTCGCGCGGAGGCGGCTCCCCGTCGACACGTCTTTCCCGCCGGCGAGCACGAAGGGGTCCGCCTCCGCCGCGACGCGGCTTCGGCGAGATCGCGCCGGAGCGCAGTGGATTCTGTGCCTGCGCGAAGGCGGAGCTGTCCGAGCTGGGCCCCATCGCATCAGCGCGATGGGGGCGAGGACGGGGCCCGCCCCGCTTCGCGCGGAGGCGGCTCCTCGTCGACATGTCTTTCCGGCCGCCGAGCACGAAGGGGGGGCCGCCTCCGCCGCGACGCGGCTTCGGCGAGATCGCGCCGGAGCGCAGCGGATTCTGTACCTGCGCGAAGGCGGAGCTGTCCGAGCGGGGTCCCCATCGCATCGCCAGC
>Ga0310810_10001140_pt1 | contig 27320 bp, 41 predicted proteins | sample NCmetagenome_FD_207641 | JGI IMG/M metagenome (GOLD analysis project Ga0310810, IMG submission 207641) | Soil microbial communities from experimental microcosm in Duke University, North Carolina, United States - NC | ecosystem: Engineered > Artificial ecosystem > Soil microcosm > Unclassified ...
ACAGTTCCCAATGAAACCAGACGATTTATTAAACCTAGTCTGGCTTCTTTTTGGGTTTGGCGGATATAGCTTAGTTAAAAATAGAATATAGTAATGATACTAATAAAAAAAATATAGCCATTCCCATATATAATATAGATAAAATATTTTTTTTATCACACATTATACATCCAGCTATTAACCAAAGTGTTCCTATTATTTGATAAAATTGAAGTGAACTCATTTTGTTTTCTTCCCTAATTCTTCTTGCTTGTACATATAAAAATAAAGCAAAGCCCTTCGGATAATAGCCGTTCTTGATTCTCTCAAGTTTTCGGATAAGTGGTTTAATATCCGCATGTCTTCGTGGGTTAATGTTACGCTTGTCTTAACTGTCTTTTTCATGTGATCCCTTATTTAGAATTTTATTTTCATAATCTTCATAGGAAATAATATTTAGTTTATGTTTTATGCAATATCTATTAAATATGCCTTTTCTCAATGAAGGATGTAAACCCCAATCGGCTTGATATTGATCGGATAAAACATACCTGTCAAATTTTTCTATTAAATATTCTGGTCTCATTTCCATTATTTCCTCAGCAAGTTCTAAATCTTCGCCAAATACTATCGCTAGAAATGCGAATATGTTTTTAACTTTTTGTTCGGGTGTGAGCATTAATTAAGTCCTGTTAAAGTTAAGGCATTTTTGGTAATGGTTTATCTAAGTAAACAACATTTTCTATTGCTTTATTTAACCACTGGCATTTTGACCAATATTCATCGTCTTTTTGTGTGCACTCAGGTATTTTTAATAAGCCAGTTGCATAGCCTAATAGTAGTAGCAATGATTGGTTCATACGCATTAATTTTTCAATTTCATCTGTCATTTTGGTGGTTCCTTTTTATTCGGGTAAAATTATTACTATACAAACGATTTGTTCGTCTTTGTCTTCATCTCTTGCCATATAAAATTTTAAACTAGTCTCTCTTAATTCTTCTACTTTTGATTTTAGCTGAAAAGTTTCAGCCTCATTCTCCGCCGTAAATACTATAAAACCTTTTGAAATATCTATTTTCATTTTGTTGTCTCCGTTATTAATTTTATTAAAAAACTTTTTGGCCATTTTTATCAACATCTTTCATGCATCTCAAGCATGTTTCACCTGGCCATGTTTTATGAGTATAATTAGACCAAGGACAATCGATTCTTTTTTCTAATGCTTTCTGTTTTCTTTGTCTTTGCTCTCTACAAAAATCTGCGTAATCACTCATTTTTTTGTCTCCGTTAATTATAGGGGCATTTCTGCCCCTGTTGTAATTCCACTCGTGAATTTTATATTTCTATTTGTGCTTCTGTTCCGTCTGATGATCTATAAAACATTAATATCCAGTCTTGCGCATCTTTTTCATCTTTTAAATATTGTTTTGCTTGTCTACGAGCGCCTAGGTCAGTTTTAGCTGACAATGGCCATGTATTTTCAGTTTTTAAATTATATAAATGATAAATCGTCATTTTTAAATCTCCGTTTGTTTAAGTAGTGTTGATAAAATGATAATACCCTGATTAGGGTATCATAGCAATACTTATTTAATTATTTTTAATGACTTTCTTCGTCTTCTATAAAACAAGATGCCTATTTTTAGATCAAAAATAAACTGTTGAAGTTATTACATTTTTGTGTAATCATTGTGATCATTATTTAAGCTAAGGATGGCTTAACATGACATTGAAAGTCATAAAACGTGATACCACGCCTAAATGCACACCTGTTCGCTGTCAAGCAATACTAGATAGCATTTCCCGACGAATTCCTTACAAGATAGCTGCCCACTCCGCAGGAATTGGCGCAACTACGTTGTATGACTGGCTTAGAAAGGGTAAAACTGATTTAGCAGAAAATGTCGAGAGTGAATATGCTTCATTTGCGCAATCTGTTTCTAGTGTTGAGCAAGAGCGCATTGCAGAACATCTCGATAATATCCGAATGCGTTTAAAGAATTGGCAAGCTGATGCGTGGATTTTAGAAAGACGCTGGCCCGATTTCTTTAGCCAGTCAGCACATTTAACAGATTTGGCTAAAAAGATTGATTTTCTTGAAAAACTTCTTATGTCAAAAGGCAAGGATGCTGTATGACCATTAATAAATCGATAGATTGGAATAAATTTGATTTCAAAGAATACAAACGTTTATGTAGACAATACGAACGTGCTATTAAAAAACGAGAAATAGACTTTGATGCTCGTGAAGAGCTTTGTGATTTTTTAAATAAATCAAAATGCAGGATGCCGAAACCAAAATATCCTTATTCAATTGATGATGAAAAAACTCATAAATATCTAGATGGAATAGTTTACAAAATAGATGACCATCTTATTTATGAGTCTGTATTAAATCCAAAGTTTAAGTATGGGAATAAATAGAGATGGATTGCGTTAATTGCAAATATCCTGAGACACAAGTTGTTGAATCGCGTGTTCGAGACAGCGGGGTTGTTTACCGGAGACGTGAATGCAGTAAATGTGGCATTCGGTTTTCCACAGTAGAAAATCTAAAAGTTCGGAAGAGTCATGAAACGATTAAACCTCAAGTCCCGAAGGTTTATATTGAATGATTACCGCATCATCTCTTGATAAGCGTATTGCGGATTTATTAGATCGTGCAAAAGCCGAAGAAGAGTCGCATATTAAATATACAGAGTATGGAGTGGAAATATATGATCAGGAAGATACTAGGGTTTATGTTCCAAGCAATACTGGTAGCATTTTTCATAGTGATGATACTTTTGTTCGCTGCGTTATGGGTCCCTACGGATCAGGGAAATCAACCCTTTGCATCAATGAAATCGTCAAACGAACTTGTACTATGCCGAGATGGAGTAATAATAGACGAAGATCAAGATGGGCAATCGTAAGAAATACGTCTGGTGAACTTCAAACGACAACTCTTCAAACATGGCTTGCTTGGTTCGGATCGCTTGGAGACATTTATAAGCGCCAAAAGCCGATATTAACTTATGAGCATACATTTAATGATGGTGAAGGAGTTATTGAGCTAGAGCTATTATTTTTAGCTTTAGACAGGCCAGACGACATACGTAAAATTAAATCTCTTGAGTTAACGGGATGCTATATCAATGAACTATCAGAAGTACCCAAAGCTGCATTAGATCACATGAAAGGGCGCGTTGGTCGTTATCCAGGTCCTAATTTTTGTAATGATTCCTATTGGTATGGAGTCATTTCAGATACAAACCCACCGGACGATGACCATTGGATTTATCATACATTCGAAGAAAAAATATTACCTGAATATAAAATGTTTAAGCAGCCAACAGGACTTATTAAAGATGAGGAAGGTAAATGGATTACAAATCCTAATGCTGATAACATTAAAAATCTGCCCGTTGGATATTATGAGAAGATGGCAAGTGGCCAGACTGAGGAGTTCATTAAAGTATTTTGCCGTGGAATATATGGCTCGGTAGGCACAGGCAAGCGCGTTTATCCTGAATACAATGATGACATGCATTCGATTGATGAAATCCAGCCTATCGCTGGTGAACTCATTCATCTTGGATGGGATGGAGGACTAACTCCCGCTTGTGTGGTTATTCAGATTACACCAAGAGGTCAGTTATTGATACTCAAAGAATATTGTGCAGAAGATATGGGGATTAGAACATTTGCCGAATCAGTGGTATTGCCTGGACTTGCTAGAGATTTTCCAACAAATAAAATAGGTAAATCAGTGGCTGATCCAGCCTGTATCAAAAGAGATGAAATTATGGAAGAATTAAGCTTTATTGGGGAACTTAATTCATTGGGTATAGAAACTATACCCGCTCGCACTAATAACCCAGACACTCGTATATCGGCTGTAAGATACTTTTTAAATGGTATGGTAGATGGTAAGCCTCGAATGCAAGTTTCTCGTAAAGGTGCGCCTATTATTAGAAAAGGATTTAACAAAGATTATGTTTACAAGAGATTAGCTGTTCCAGGTGAGGAGCGTTATAGAAATGTGCCAGACAAGAATAGAGCTTCTCATCCACATGATGGAACCCAATATATTTGTCTAGAGTTTGCTGCTGAGAGCATAGTGGGGAGTAAGATACAGCCAAAAGCAATAGATATTTTTAATCCTATTATGAGGACATTTTAATTATGAGCGCCTGTTATTGGTTTCACATTAATCAAAAAAGTTGTCCATTTTGCGGTTGGATTATAGGAAAAAATTACCCATCAGCTTAAAATTATTGGAGAATATTTTATGGCATGTACATGTGTAGATGAAAATGGAGAACCAAGGGATTTATGTTTTGGAACATGTTCAAAAGCAGATTTTATTCAAATTAAAAAAGATGAATTTGATAAACAGTTAAAATGGTTTAAAGAAGGGGTTAGATTCGGAATTGAACTAGGTGAAGAATATAAAGGATTTTAAAAGGAGAAAAGTTATGCCATTAAAGAAATCAGCAAGCAAGAAAGCGTTTAAAGAGAATGTGAAGAAAGAAATTGAATCAGGAAAAAAACCGAAGCAAGCGGTTGCCATTGCTTATTCGGTTAAGCGAAAAGCTAAATCAAATAGAAAAAATGATATGAATAAAGATAAATAAGTTTATGGCTGACGATACTTACTAGAGACCGACGATGACGTCATCGGGCTACACTTAGTTGGGAAAATAAGCCGCCAGTTTATGTTGCTTGAAGCTCAAAAAGACAGACTGGTGTCTGATCGAAGAGCCTCTGATTTTGCCATAGGCGAGGTCGTGCCCTTTAAATGATAGGGTTGAATGGATTAGTAACAGCGGCTAACCAGAGAGGTTGCAGGTGGAATCCCTGCCAGCAACGCCAGTTTATGGATATCTAAGCGAGAATGCCGTGCCTTAGATCGACCCTAGATTTGGGTGATAACGCAGAGATTTGCGGAGGATTACCGGATATCCGCCAGTTTATGACAATTGCGGCGCTGACAGTGAAGCGTGTTCCCAACCAATGAGGGGAACGTAACACGGCAGGTCATTGGGGTGAATGAAATGGGACCACCATGCATTGAGCTGAAGGAAATCCCATAAAAGGCTCATTCGTAGCGAGAGTTACAAGCCGGTGCAATTCCGGCCAATTGTCTCATTTTACGGAGTAAAACATGGAATCAATAACTAATTGGCCACAAGCGTTTACTTTATCTGTTCTCGCACTATGTTGCGCCGCTGTTTTAATAGCGTTTATCATTGAAATGAATAAGTAATCAAAAATTTAATTTAAACATAATAGGAAAATACACATGTTTTTTAGAAAGTTAGCGCCGTACGAAACAGAACAGTTAAAAAATGATGATTATAATACCCCGATTCACAGCAATGCAAAAAGCGCTCTATCGCTTGATCTTATGCTGCACCTTGCGTCTCTTTCGGTAATTGTAGGGTTAATCGTTTATATAAAATGTTCTAGGAAAAATAAAGATAGAGAACAAAGTAATTTAGAAGGAAGGACGTTACGAATATGAATGAATGGATCAGCGTTAAAGATCGACAACCTCATGCTGGACAAGAAATATTATTTTGTAATATAGGAGAAAATTTCCTTCCTGCTCAATTTGGTATTTATCTAGGTGATAAGTTTTCATCTAAAAGATTTTATCGACATGATAATACCTCTCATGATGCAACACACTGGATGCCTTTGCCATCTTTACCGGAGCCGACAAAATGATTGAACAACCAACAATCACAAGAACTAATGGAAATTAAATAATGAGCAAACAAGATTTTATTAATCCAGATATAGATATAAGCGATGGAGAAAACAAATACGATACCTGGGATATGTGGGAGTTCTTTAGGGTTCCATATGCTTCATATAATTCATCAATAGATGAAAAATTTATTAGAATTATAGAAAATAACATCCTTGATAAGGATAATTCATATAGTACTGTAGCAGCAAAAAAATTAGATATAGACCCAGACTTTGTTGAGTTTATTTATTATGTTCTTTGCGGAACTGAACTATGGGAATACGGCACATCGCCTCGTGGATGCTGGGCTATAGATGAAGAAAAATGCAAAGAACTCCTTAATAAATGCAAGAAATATTTTTTTATACATTGGATAAAAGAGGAAGACTTATAAATAATGAAATACCCAGACTGCGAAAAAGAAGATAAAAAATCTAGTGTTTATGTTGGCATTACATCGTCAACTGCTATGCATTGTCCTTCTTACTATGATGAAGATGGAAGACTTCATTCTCATGATCAAAATACGACACATACTGCTTATAAATGTTCAAATGGTCATGAATGGTCAGAAAAGTACAAAGGTAAATGCTGGTGCGGAGAATAAAGTGAACGAAGATAAAGAGAAATGCCCATGCTTAAAAAACTGCTGTGAGAAACCAGAAATAGACTATGATGATGGATATTCCTCATGTTTGAATTGCCATGCAGGTTGCTATTGTTGCAGCTAATTCATCTAAATTATAGGAAGATAAAATGAAATTCAGAATAGTAAAAGATGGCAATAATCATTTCCATGTACAAATGAAGGGTAATATTTTTGATAGTTGGGGTACTATTTCGCATGGTAATCATTTTAGCGAAGAAGAGGCCCAAGAATTCATGGATGAAAGAATTTTATATTATAGAGATAAAAAAAAGAAAAATAAATTCATAGTAATAAAAACAGAAAAGGTATAAACATGAAACTTAAAGACCAATGTTGCGCATTAGAATTAGCTAAACGTCTGAAAGAATTAGGCGTGCCGCAAAATAGTATATTCGTATGGGAATATGAAGATGATCATTGTTATGGCATTAAATTTTTTCCATATGCTGTTGTTCCTAATGATTTTAATAGTTTTAAATTATACTCAGCATATACCGTCGCTGAATTAGGTGAGATGCTTCCTGATTTTGTTGAATTAACAAAAATAAAAAATATAAAAATAGCAACCATATACAGTGAAGATAATGGTACAGAAAATAATGTTTCAGTTATTGATGACACTGAAGCTAATGCCCGCGCCAAAATGCTAATTCATCTAATAGAAAACGGCTTAGTCAAATTAGGGGATTTAAAATGAAAACAGAATTTAATCTGCTAGAATATATATGTAAAGTTCATGGAAATGTTGGGAATGACTGGGTTAGTTTTACTAAAAACGATATTGAAATAATTAAATATTGCAGTTATTGTTTCCATGAAAATGTATTGATGAAGAACTGTGAAGTTTTAATAGAGGATTTAAAATGAGCGGATGCCATCCAACAGAAATTAGAGAAGATAATGATTACGATGAGCGTATTTCAGATTTAGAAAATATTTCTTCTGAATCGAGATTAATCAGACTTGAAAAATTGGCACAAGATAGAGATCAGTATTTTTTTGAATTAAAAAATAGAGTTGATAAACTTGAGTCAGATCATCTTGGTCAGCAACTTGACCCTAAAGTTTGGAAATTCCTTCATGAAAAAGTTGATAGGCTGAAAGAGCAATTAGAAGAAATCGCACGCAGATTAGATCAAGTTTATGTCGAAATAAAATAGCGCCGTTTAAGTGCCCTGTTTGTGATGGTAAAGGTGGAGAACCAACAGCTTTTGCAAAAGGATTTGATGGAAAACCAATAAAAGCTGATGCTCTTTGCAATCCATGCGAAGGAAAAGGTATTGTATGGGGATAATTAAAAAATTTTATTATTGCTTCATTAAAAGAAAGTATCGTCTTTGTAATTTATGTAAAGGAGTCGGAGCAGTGATCACTATTGGTTATAGTCCAAATGAACTTTATGAGGATAAATATTTTTCTAGTTGCGTTGGTGAAATTTATATAAAATGTCCGGCTTGCGATAAAAGTGGAATTATTTGGGGTTAAAATATTCTGTATTAGAATAAATAATAGTGTTATATTACGTGAGTTTTAGGAGTTAAGGTCATAATTTACTAAGGAGAGTAAAGATGTCAATTAAGCAGTTTACAATTAATTTCCCAGGTCAAAATAATATTATTCCACGCATTGGGCATTTGTATGCACCAGATAATACCTTAGCTGAAATAGCAGCATCGGGTTATCTTGATTCTTATGTTCAAAGTCAAGGATTTAGCGTTTTAGAAACTGATGTTATTTTGGCAGTAGGTTCTGATGGTACACAATGGTATAAGCCAGTAATTACTAATGGATCTATTAATTTGAATACACTACCATAATTTAAAAAGGAGTTTTTAAATGTTATTTAATGAAGCATTAGAGGCACTAAAAGAAGGGAAACATATTAGACGTGCGCTTTGGTCAAAAGAAGAAGGTTATTTAGTTCTTTTACCTGGTATTAGAACTGTTTGGAGAATTCAAAGTATTCCTAACGTTACAGCCGGAAATCATTTATTTTTATCCGATGAATTTCAAGCCTCAGATTGGGAGATACTAGATGTTGAAAAATATTTAGCAGAACCAAAACCCCAAGAAAGCGATTTATAAAAGTAGTATAATACTCTCAATGCTGGCTAGGATGGCTAGCTTGAGAGTGTGAATTATTTCCCACGGATGGGAGTATACCGCAATGGAGATGCCGATTGATCCAATCGACCAAACTACTTTGGGCGAAATGGAAGAACAGCGCGTTGCTGCTTTGAGTGATGCGCAAATTGATGAAGCAGATGTTTTAGCTAGCGCCCAAGATGATTTAACCCTATGGGATGGTTACTTTAGCGAAAACATAACTCGCGGCAAAGACGACATGAATTTCGTCTTACGTGACCAGTGGACAGCTATTGAACGAAGTGAGTTTACTCGCTTATTTAAACCGGCTATGACGTTCAATAAGTTGTATGATACTGTTAAAAAGATAGTTGGCGAACAACGAAAAAACAAGCCAGACTTATTAGTAAGATCGCTAACAGGAAAAGCAACACAAGAGCAAATAAACCTCCGTGCAGATTTAGTGCGCACGATTTCATATCAATCACAAAACGATTTAGTCTATCAAATAGCATTTAAACAAGCCTTACTGATGGGGTATGGAGGATATGATATAGTATTAGACTATGAGTCGCCCACTAGTTTTAATCCTGTCATTCGATATGAATTGATACCTGACATTACCAGAACGTCTTATGATCCCACCGCAATAAAACCACATAAGGGAGATGGGAATTTTTGTGCTAGACAGTTTGTTTATACAAAACAAGAGTTTTTTGCTGAATATCCTCATGTTTCAAATCCTGTTTCTTATTCTGATCCTAGATCTCTTTTAGATTTTCAGTGGGAAACCAGAGATACCATTGTTGTTTGTAAATATACTCGAAAAGAATGGTTTAACGTAAAAATGTTAAAACTATCTAATGGTATGGTTGTAACGGAAGAAGAATGGGAGGATATGCAAAAACAGTTTGAAATGGTTAAAAATCTAGCAAAAGAAGATGTTATTGTAAGAAATATTATTTTAAATGAAATTCCTAAAATTGTTGCTGATCGCAGAACAAAAGATTACAAGATTCGTCAATATAAGCTCACACAAAATCAAGTATTAGAGTTTACGGATTGGCCTTCTAAGTATTTAAACATGATATTTGTCGATGGCGATTCTTATTTTGTAAATGGACAGCAATATACAAGATCATTTGTTCATGAAGCCCGCGATGCTCAGCGATTTATTAATTATGTTGGGTCTGAAATTGCAGCCGAAATTAAGAATCGTCGACGTGAACAATGGTTGGGAACCCCTGATAATATTATTGGTTATGAGCAATTATGGCGTAATCCTGAATTACAAAATGGTATTTTGATTGCAAAACCTGATCCAAAAACAGGTCAAATGCCTATAAAAATGCCTCCTTGGGAACTTTCTAATTCGCTTTTACAACATTTTCAACGAGGCAATCAGGATATACGTGAAATTCTTGGGTTTTCTGAGCAAGAAGAGCTTCAAGGGCGGGATATGTCTGGAAAAGCTCGCAGAGAACGAAAAATGGAAGGTTCAATGTCAGCTTATGTTTATTTTGATAACTTGAATCAAGCTATTGAGCAAGGCGGAAGAGTAGTGCTTGATTTGTTACCTATTATTGCAGGTGAAGATGAACGTCACATGGTTGTATCTAAAGCAGATGGTCGAACTGAATCAGTTATTCTTAATCAACGTACAAAGGACGGTATCATTAATGCCTTAGATCAAGGCGATTATGATATTGAAATTGATACGGGTCCTTCATTTGCTGTTCAAAAAGATACTGCGCTAGAGTTCTTCCAACAAACGATTGCGGCTAATCCGCAAACTTTCCCATTAATAGCTGATTTATGGGCTAAAAACTTAGATGTTCAGTTTATGCCGCAAATTTCTGAACGGTTTAAGTCAATGGTTCCACCTGAGATTCTGGCTAAAGAAGAAGGAAAGCCGGCTCCTCCTTCACAGCCAAATCCACAAGCTATGATGGCTATGATGGAGATGAAGTCTCAACAAGAGAAAATGCAAAATGATCGCGTTCAACTTGAATTAAAGAAAGAGGAATTGCGACTCAAGCAAGAGCAGCACGAGTTAGATAAAGCTGAAGCTATCATCAAAGCACGTCAAATGGATATGGAAAATCAATTGGATGTTTATAACCACCAAGCCAATATTGAAGAAGCGAAAATTCGTCACGGATTAGATCATAAAAAAGCAGATTATGATTTTACTTCTAAAATAGCAAACATGCTTACAGATATCCATAAACATGAAAATCCACAGAAAAAGGAAAATAAAAATATTTAATACGCTATAGGTTGTGTGGAATATTTAATCAATATCAGTATATTAGATAGTACGAGATAAAGGATTTATCTCTGGGTTTCGAGCCACCGTAGGTCTCTGGGCAATAGAATTGCCAAGCATGGAGCAAGAGATATGGAGAATGCTCAAGAAGATTTGAGCCAAGACAATGCGCCTGAAATTGTCGATGCTGAAGGTTCTGCTGAAGGTGTAGCTGATGAAGTCGCATCAGAGGCAGCAAACAAGGATGATCCTTATGGCGTAAAAAAACGCTTAGGGATGCAAGCGAAAAAGCACTCAAGGGAAGTGAGGGCGTTGCAAGAGCAGTTAGCTCATGTGCATAATCGTTTGGATCAACAGCAATCAAATGAAGGGCAAAGTTCTTTTTACCAGCCACAAACCCAGGATATGGGAATGGGGCTAACGGAAGAACAAAGGATACAAAAAGCCGTACATTTAGCTTTGCAAGCCAGGGAGGCTCAAGAAGCTAAAAGTCGTGAAGCCGAAAAAATGGCTCATGTACATAAGTCTTACCAAAGACTTCAAGATGAGTTAGATAAGGGTTCCGATAAGTATGAAGATTTTGACGATATAGTGAGGGGAGATGCCCCATTCACTACAGCAATCAGGGATTCATTGCTATTCGTTGATAATCCTGCCGATGTAGCCTACAAACTTGGAAAAAATCTTGATGAACTTCAACGTATATCACAACTCCATCCGCTAGATCAGGCACGAGAAGTTAACAAGCTTTCGTTTGCTTTATTGGGTGGAAATATTGGTAAACCATCATCAACCACTCAAAGACCTAATCCAATGGGTCAAAGTAGACCTAATCCAGTTAACACAAGTGCCATTACGGATAAGACTCCTGTTTCGGATATCCGAGCCAGGATGAAGGCTGGCACCTGGAAGTGATGGATTGGCGTTTTTAAGGATAAAAGCGTCAATCTGCTTTTAAGTCGTTCAGTGTGCCATTTAATGGATTAAATGGAGACTGGCTGAAATGTCAAATCAATTTATTACTACGGATTTAGTGAGCAACACCGCGTTAGCAATGTTTGCTAACAATTCACCTTTTGTAATGACTGCATCACGAATTTACCAAGATGACTTTGTGTCTTCTGGTTATAAAATTGGTGATAACTTACAAGTACGAAGACAGAACCATTTTATCGTTGGTGATGGTTCAACAGCAACCCCGCAAGATATTATCGAAACAGTTGAAAATATCACTGTATCGCATCAATACCATGCTTTGATTGCATACACAATTCAAGACTTATCATTACGTATTGAAGATTTCTCAAGAATCTTTATTGCGCCTGCCATTCAAGAAATTATTACCCAGATGGAAAAAGATATTGCCTCACAAGCTGAGCAACAACTTTATTTTTACACTGGAACGCCTGGCACACCGATCAATTCTTTTACAACTGTTGACCTAGCTGGTGCAAAATTGCTCGAACAGGGGGTTAATATTGCACAAAATGCTTATATGGCAATTACAGTAAGGGATGGTTCTTCGTTAAAAGGTGCGTTACTTAATAATTTCACACCTGTATTTAACGAAAATATTGTTAAAAATTCTGCTATTGGACATATGTCATATTTTGACATTTTCCAATCTCAAAATATCAAACGTCATACTGCTGGTGCTGGCCCAAGACTCTATTCATCCGATACATTATTGGTGAATGGTGCAGTTTCGTCAGGCAGTACAATTGCAATGGACGGAGCAACAATCAGCATTACTGATTATTTTGTTGTTGGCGACGTTTTCTCGATTGCAGGAGTTGAATCAGTAAATCCGGTTGGACGCGCTTCTACAGGCCAAGATATGCAGTTTGTTGTAACTGCTAATGCAAGTTCAGATAGCAGTGGGAATGTGACTGTTTCAGTCCAACCAACCATTATCTCTGATACTTCTAATCCAAATAGAAATGTCAGTAATCCTATTCCGAATAATGCTGTTGTCACTATGATTACAAGTCATAATGTTAATGTCGCTTATCCAGAACGTGGATTAGATATCGTATGTCCTCCTCTTTATAAATTACAGGTCCCTTATGCCTCTGTTGCAGTTGATCCTGAAAGTGGATTATCACTTGCTGTGACACAGACGGGCGATATTTTGGGATATCAAAACTATATGCGTATTGACTTATTGTGTGGTTTCTCTTGGCACCCACAATATTCAGTACGTGTATTGTCATAATAAGGAGAAGCCCAATGCTACATTGTTTATATCATCCCATTGATTCGATGAAAGTCGTTTCAGATGAAGAAAGAGAGAGACTTTTAGCAACGGGCTTTTGGTTTGATTCACCTAAAGAAGCTTTGGCATTTCGTTTGGAACAAGAAAAAATTGTTCGCGAAAAGTCAAAGAAGGAAAAAAGAAAATTGGAGGATAAACAATGAAAGATTCAGTTATGAGTAACAATGCGTTTGTTAAAGCCGAACAAGGAAGAATGAAGGGCATGATGGGTGATCGTCCTAAACAAAAAGCTGAAAGTTATAAAACTGATGCTTATATGTGTAATGACGGTGATCATGCTCAATCGTTTGCATCTTCTTTAACTGCTGGAATGGATAAAAAAGCATTTCCGGTTAAGTAACCTTGATTAGCATAAGGATATGCTATGAGCCAGGTCACACGGACGACAAATGATCTTATTATTAATTCATTGTATTTGATTGGTGAATTAGGCGTCGGTGAAACACCCGATGCCTTTATGCTTTCAACTGGCCTTGAATTAATTAATGAACTATTGGATAAGTTTTCTGCTGATAGTATTTATATTCCTTTTCTAACACCTATTGATTTTACTATGGTGGCAGGGAAGGCCACCTATAGTATTTCTGATATGGTATCAGCCGATATTAATGCAGATCGAATCGTTGATTTGTCTCTTGCTAATTATACGGTTCAGACAATTGTCTATCCTATTAGGATTATTAATAAAGCAACTTATTATGGTGTTGTTCGTTTAAATAATTTGAATGCAAGACCAGGATTTTGTTTTTTAGATAAACAAGATACTGAAAGTTTTGTGACATTTTATCCGGCACCTGACCAACCTTATCCATGCAGTTTAAAAGCGAAAGTAATGATTAACCAGCTTTCGGCTTATGAAGATTTAACAGAATTAGCACCATATTATTATGGATTTTTGAAATATGCTTTAGCAAGAAAATTTAAAGCTTATTATCCTTCTGCTAATTGGCCTCAAGAAAATGAGGAAGAATATTTAGATTACTTCAACAATTTGAAGAACTCTAATGAAACCGATTTAACTATTAGACCGTCAGTCATAATGGATGCTCCTCAGCCATTTTACTGGCCCAATATATTGGCGTATTGATGTGTTACAAGACTATGACATTGTTGGAAGCTATAATAACGAACGGTTTAGCAATATCGATGCTGAACGCACTGTCAATTTGTTTGAATATCGTGATCCAAAAGCTAAAAAATCTAAGATTTTAATATCGACCTCTGGTTTAACTAATACAGGAATGGATTTTTCTCCTAATAGTAGTGGGTCAAGGGCTTCATTTATATTTAACAATATTACTTATCAAGTTTTTGGTTCAGAAGTCTATCAAATACAGGGATTTCCTACTTCTTTTTCTTATTCAAGAATAGGTAGTTTATCAACAAATACAGGTTATGTTGGAATTGAAGCGAATACATTCCAGGTTATTTTTGTTGATGGATCTGATGGATATATTTATGATACCAATGCCGAAACATTTACTCAAATAACAGACACTTCTTTTCCTGAAGCCCCTATTGATGTGACTTATTTAGATGGGTTTTTTGTTGTTGCAAATGGTAATACAAATACTTTTCAGTTATCAAGTTATAACCAAGGATTAGTTTGGGGTCCTGCACAAAATAATTTTGTGAGTGCGTCAGCAACTACTGATTTAATTACATTAGCATCAACTGTTAATTATCAGACAGGCATTCCAGTTTCTTTTTTAATTGGAGATCCAGGGAGTTCTTTTACAGCAACAGATGCGGGTGATTTATTTACTGTTTCTTCGACGACAAATTATCCTAATGGATGTGCTGTGAGATTTACAGGAGGCAGTTTGCCGCCGCCTGTAGTAATTAACACTACTTATTATATTATTAATGCGACTGCGACGACATTTCAAATTTCTACGACATTTGGTGGTTCAGCATTAGTTTTAACAGGTAATGGGTCTGGAACCATTATTGCACAATTACCGGATGGATTATCAACAAGTACGACATATTACACCATTCGTTTTTCTTCAACTTCTATACGGGTAGCCACAACTTATGACAATGCTATTAATAATATCTATATTGATTTGCTGTCTAATGGCAGCCCCTCGAATGAGATTTTAAGTGAAGGACAATTGCAACTTGGAACAATAACAACGCACCCAGGGAATATTGTTGCTTGCAGGACACTTCATCGAAAACTTTTCTTATTCAGTAAAAATTTTACCGAAGTTTGGGAAAATGCAGGGATTGGGACTAATTTACCATTTAGACGTGTTAATAGCGTTGTTATGGAAATAGGAACACCCGCAATAGGAAGTATATCTGTTGCATTTGATAGGATGTTTTTTCTATCACAAGACAAGGATGGCCTAGGGTCTATTGTTCAAGTTGATGGCATGCAATCAACACCTGTTAGTACACGTGCCTTAGATTTTCAATTAGCACAATATGCGGCAGATCCTGCTAAAGGGGTTTCTGATGCAAGAGGTATTTTAATTAAAGAGAATGGATTAATTTTTTACCGATTAAATTTTACTGCCGCAGATCATACTTACGTTTATAACGTCACATTAAGTTCTCCAAGTGATCCATTATGGCATGAAGAAGAAATGCTAGATGGATCTCGCCATGTAGCACAAACGCATTTTTATTATGGTGGATTGAATTATTACGCATCTTATAATCAGGCAGTAATTTATATTGTTAGCCCAAATGTTCCAAATAATGATGGCGAAGCCATAAAACGCATGAGAATAAGTCGGTGTATGGTTCCTTCCACTTATAACCGTACTCGCATTGATCGTCTTCAAATAGACGTACGACAAGGATTTGTTGATATTGAAATTCTTCAAGACTGGCTAAAAACAGATGAAGGACAGGATTTATTAACAACTAGTGGCTTACAACTTTTATTAGAACAACAAATTTCGGTTCCTAGTGAAATTCCTCCTATTATTTTTCTATCTTATTCAAAAGATGGGGGTATTACTTATGGAAACAGGCTTTCTGGAAACATGGGTAAAATAGGTGAACGTACACATAGAACGGTTTACAGAAAATTAGGTACTGTTCCAAGAGGACAAGGTTTTATTTCTAAAACTGAATTTTTTAATAAAGTACCCTTTATTGTTTTAGGTGCTGCATGGAGCTTTGAAGTGATGCCGGAGTAAAAGATTATGGCACAAGATATTGATCAACTACCAGTTTATGATGCTTTAATTAAAATGGATGGGAATAGATTAAGTCCTTATATGTCTGATATATGGATTAGTTTTATGACCACTTTTGCCCAAACTGTATCTGAAACAATATCTCAATTTGGTCTATTTGTTCCTCAAATTACAACTAGTCAAAGAGACAGTTTAAATAGCCCACTCAATGGTCAAGTGATTTATAATACAAGTACGAATAAGTTTCAGGGAAGAGAAAATGGAGTTTGGGTTAATTTGATCTAATCAAAAAGGAATTTGATTATGGGGTTTAATATTGGTGATATGTTTGGCTTTAATTCTGGCGATCCATACAAAAAAGGTATGGAACAGTTACAGCATTATTATAATGAGGCTAAAAAAACTCAACAGCCTTATTATGATGCTGGAACCAATTCTATACCACAATATCAAAACTGGTTAAATACCATGCAAGACCCATCAGGATTTATTAATAATATGATGGCGGGATACTCCGAATCACCCTGGGCTAGATATCAACAAGATCAATCAATGCGTGCTGCAACTAATATGGCCTCTGCCAATGGGTTGGCAGGGAGTACCCCCATGCAACTACAAGCACAACAAAATGCCGCTAATATTTCATCGCAAGATATGAACAGTTGGTTAAGCAATGTTCTTGGGATTAACACTCAATATGGTGCAGGCGAAGGTAATCTTGTAAATATGGGTCAAAATAATGCTAATTCATTAATGAATTTAATGTCTAGTATGGGTGGCGGAATGGCTAAAGGGGCTTTTGGAAAAAAAGCGGCTAATCAGCAAGATATGATAAATATGCTTTCTATGATAGCGATGATGTTTGGAGGATAAGAAATGGCTGGGTTAGATATTGATTTTCCGATGCCGAATGTCGTCGTTCCCGGTGGACGATTTGCACAATCTTATAATGCGCTTTCTAATGCGTTAGCAGATGCCAGTTTAAATCAGACAAAGGCTAAATTTGCTCCATTATCAACATTAGCAGATGCTGAATCTAAAATGACATATTCAAGGCTAATGGGGCCTCAGTTTGTTTCTAAATTAATGGCCAATAAAGATATATTAGCCAATTTGAAAAATCCAGAAGAAGCAACAAATATGTTGTATCAAGCTGGAACTGGACAAACCGCTTATGATAATGCCCTTAATAATATTATTCAGCAACAATCACATGGATCTGTAGCTAGTCAGTTTATTAATAAATTAAAAGATAAAATATTTGGAAATAAAAATAATGCTATTTCTCAACAACAAACACAATATGAACAACCTATTAATTATGTAAATAGTCCACAAGAAGTAATCAATCCAGGTGATGCGTACACTATACCAATGCAACAACCATCACAACAAACAGAAATTAATCCTCGACAAAGATTTTTTGAAAAATCAGGGGAAGCGGCAGGTCTTGAAAAAGAAGGAGAAGTATTAGGAGATATTCGAGCTAAGGCAATAGATGAAATGGATCAGGAATATGAACAGGCTATAAAAGCAGATGTTCCAATAAAAAATTTAATGGATATTTCACAAGATGAAAGATTTATTAATTTGAGAAATAAATTTCCATTTTTTCAAGATACGCAATTGAATGCTTTATCTAAAATAGGTAACCCAGAGGAACAAAAATTAATAGGTAATTTTACTACATCTGCAAAAAAAGCTGTTGCAGAAACTTTAATGGGATTTAGAGGAAGAATATTAGATAAAGAAGTATCTTTATCTAATCAAATGAAAATTTCAGATAATGATACATGGAATGTCATGTTAGGAAAATTAGAGTCAATTGCTACATTTAATGAAATGTCTAAACAACGATCAAGACTTGCTTCTGATTTAATGAAAAATAAACATATAACAAGAGGTGAAGCGCTTGAACAAGCTGATAAAAAAATAAATGGTAAAGAAATTAGAAATCGTGTTGAATCTCAATTAAATTCATACTCAAAAATGGTTACTTTAAGAAATCCAAATACAGGTGAAATAATCACAATTCCTCTAAGCCAAGCAAAAAAAGGAGGATTTAGGAGTGACTGATTATTCTGGATGGGAGCTTGTTGATAATGAAAAAGAAGTGCCGTCTTCACCAGATTATTCTGATTGGGAGATGGTTTCTTCTTCGCAACAACAAGAACCACAAGAAAATTTTAAAACCGCATTGTCTAGAGCGCCTGGTCGAATAACTCAAGATGTTTACAATTCTGCAATGAATTTTGCGGGTGAAATACCAGGATATTATGAGAAAGCTAAAACTGAAGTACCTGGTATTTTTTCTACTCTTATCAAACATCCTGTGCATTTAGCAGGACAGGGATTAGCAGGACTAACAGAACTAGGTCATGGTATTTTAAATGCTCCTCACGGTATTGCTGAATATGGATCAAATAGACTTCATCTGATTCCAGAAAAAGTAACTTCACAAATACCGTATCAAAAAGACATATCGCAAGATATCTCTGGATTATTAGGAAATCCAGAATATCCTGGTGAATCATTAATGAGAGGAACCACACGAAATGCTTTAAATTTAATGGGTGTTAAAGGTGTTGGATCTGCTCTTAATCCATTAAAATTAAGTAAGAAAAATATAATTAAAGATGTTTTACAAACTAGAAAAGAAAATAAAAAAATATATTCTGAAAAATATAATGACTTATTTAACGAAGCAAAAGAACAAGGGATAGGGGATGTTTCAAATGCTATTCCAGAAATTGATTATGAGACTATAAAAAAATATTCTCCAAGTAAAAAAATTGAAGGACTTAATGTTTTTCTTGAAAACCCAAGCGTTAAAAATGCACATAAAGCAAAAAGTGACTTATTAAGAATTGATAGAGACTTAAATAAATTGAGTACCTTAAATACTGCTGAAAGAAAACACTCAACTGCTGTTAAGAATGCCATTAATTCTTTACAAAATAATATGTTTACTCACGAAAGTGGATTACGAAATCTAGATTTATTTGAGAGATATAATAATATACAAAAAGGATATGCACTGGATGTTGTACCTTATAATAATAAATCAATAAAAAAATATCTTTCTCAAGAACTGACAGATAAGGAGTTAATAAATTCTTTATCAAAAGGAGCTTTTAGAGCTAAAAGAGGAAAATATCATCCTCAATTTGGGATAAGAGAAAAAATATTACCCATTGGGACAGCTCTAGGAACAGTTGGGCTAGGAAAATTCCTTTATGATAAATTTGACTTGCTTGGTAGCCTGCTTGATAAGCCAGGTTATAGAGAGATTCCAGCTTATAGTGAAAATGAATAAAAGATAGTAGAATAGGTTAACTTCACAAGGATGTGAAAGATGACTGTATCGGCGTTATTGGCACCCATTCCCAAATGGGTGATTATGGATAATTCTGGCAGGCCGGCTGGCGGTGCTAAGCTTTATACCTATAGAAATTTAAACCCTACGCAGCAAAAGACTGTGTATCAGGACCCAAGCTTATCATCAGCTTGGACGAATCCTATTGTCTTTGATTCAAACGGTTCACAAGGCCCTTTTTATTGGGAAGTCGATAGCGATAATCTTGATGATACTTATTATTTAGAGGCTTATGATAGTAACAACAATCTTCTATGGACAATTGAGGATTATTTTCCTCCTGGTGATGGAGGAGGTGGAAGTTCAACAACTTACGTCTCTTTAGCCAATCTTATTGCTAATAATACTTTTTTAGATCATATTGACGATACGGCTAATCCTACTAATACAACTAACTTAGTTTTAGCGCCTAGTAATCACAAAGGATTTACCCCAGCGGATTTAAACCCCGTATCAACGTCAACAGCGGGTGTGGTCGGTCCCGATATTCGTTTTGTGAAAAATAATACGGATGCCTCAGATCAAATCACGTTTGTTAATTTTTCTGGAAATGAGTTAACAGGTGATATTACACCGCCATATTATTTAAGATATCAGTGCAATAATTCTCCTGTTGGAGAAACCTATAAAGGTTTTCAGTTCCCAATTACGCAAAACATATTTAACTTAAATAATGAAGTAGTAAGTTTTACGATTTGGGCGCGATCAGGAACAAATCCTCATACATTGTCTCTATATACACGGCAATATTATGGGACGGGCGGTTCGCCTTCAACTGAGGACATTACCTTTTCTGGCAGTCTTTCTTTAACGACAAGTTGGCAAAAATTTGTTTTAAGTTTCACTATTCCTTCTACTTCGGGTAAAACATTAAGTTCCACTGGCGATGACGCATTATATATGCAGCTTTGGATGCCTCTAGGTCAAGTATGTGATGTTTGGTTTACAAAACCATCGTTATTTATAGGTGATATTAACCCAGGTCAAGAATATATTACTTATGATCAAGTAGATTCTGTTACCCAAACTTTTAGAACAAGTGATACAAAAACAAGTTTTATTTCGACAGCACAAAAAGGTTGGGTTGCAATGAATGATGGCTCTATTGGCAGCGCATCATCAGGCGCAACAACTCGCGCCAATATCGATACTTTTTGCTTATATAAAACAATTTGGGATGGTGTGTCAGATACCTATGCGCCAGTTGCAACAGGTAGAGGCGCTACAGCATCAGCCGATTTTAATTCAAATAAAGCTCTTACATTACCAAGATCATTAGGCCGTGCCCTAGCAGGAGCAGGAGCAGGTTCTGGTCTTACTTCTAGAGCATTGGGCGAATATCTAGGCTCCGAAACTCATACATTAAGCATTGCTGAAATGCCTGCTCATAATCACCCTAATTCGGTTGCTTCTGATGTTCGATTATTTGCTGCTGGTAGTTCAGGTTCGGGAAATTTTTGGCAAAATTTTGGAGGAATCAACTTGCCAATTTCTGTTACATCGCAGGGTGGCGGAACGGCACATACAATTATGCAGCCTACAAGCTTTATGAATGTATTTATAAAACTTTAATAAGCAGGAAGCTTATTTATTACATGGAGAGTAAAAATGGCCTTACCAACAGTACAAGTGCCGCCATTAGATCCTATGGCCTATACAGGGCCTGTAAGAACTATGTCAGGCATCGCAAGAACAGGGGATATAACCCTTGATTCTCCTTATGGATCGAATGGCGCCCCTGAATATGGCCGTTGGCTATATGTGGGAGCCTCTGGCAACGTGACATACCAAAAATGGGATGGCACAAGCCAAACTCTAGTTAACCTTGCAGGTGGTGCGTGGCATCCGATTTATTCCACGATGGTTTATTCGAGTGGCACATCCGCTACAGGGTTAGTTTGGGGAAGTTAATTAATTTTTTACATGGACGTTTATTTTATTTACAGGAGTTTTAGAGATGACTACAACATATTCACAAACGGTTTTTTCTCCCTGGCTGACACCAGTTCGCCTGGCATCAACATCAAACATTTCTGGTACATATTATAATGGACCAAATAACAATGGTTTGGGAGCTACTTTAACGATTGCCGCATCATCCTTAACAGTTGATAGTGTAGCTGCTGAAGTGGGAGATCGTATTTTATTACAAACACAGACCAATACTTATGAACAAGGTATTTATGTTGTAAATAGTATCGGTTCTACCGTTGTTTTACAACGTTCAGCGGATCAACAAAGTATTGAACAGATGAAAGCAGGTCAATATGTTTCGGTTGGTGCTGGTTCTACACATGCTGGTAACTTTTACAGTTTGGTTGAGCCTTTGCCCAGTGCTATTGGCGTAGATGCTATTGTGTTCAATGCTGACCCTTCAGCTGGGGATGTTTCATTCTCTGGCGGCGCATCAACAGCAAACGCATTGCCAGTGTTCTCTGACACATCAGGTAACATCAAAGCTGCAACAACCACTGTAACGTTGGGTCAAGCTTTGTCAATCACTGGCGCATTAACTGCATCAGGAGCGATTGCCTCTACTGCTGGAAATATTACTTCTGGCTCTAGTGGTGATGCTGGCACTTTTATTTCATTTCCTGCAACGGCTACAAACGGTACTTTGATTGTTGCTGCTGCAAACGCTGGTGGTGCATACAATACCACAATCAGCAATGGAACAATGGGGCAATCTTCTGTTATCACAATTCCTGATCCAGGCGCGGCTACTAGTAAATTTGTGCTGCAAGATGGCAGTAACACTTCAGCGTCGATCATTAATCTGAAATACGGTGCAACACCTGTTGCTCAAGTTGATCCTGCAAGTTGTACGATTTCAGGTGCTGCTGGTGCTGCTAACGTATGTACTGTCACCATTCAATTAAAAGATGGCAGCGGTACAAATATGGCAAGAGTCATTCCCTTCACGGTTTACGCATCTTCTGCATCCGATGGTCTAACATTAGCTTCTGCTGCATCAACTGGTTTCTCTGTTGCTTCTGGTGGTATGAGTCTAAATAATGGAGAAGCTATTACAACGAGTATTCGTTGTATGTCCTCTGCAACTGGTGGTTGTGTATTAAGCTTAACTGATACGGGCAAACAAACGAGCTATCTCGTCCTTGTTTTAAATAATGGAGTAAAAATTAGCGCTCAATTATCTGCTGGATCGTACGGTTAGTAATAAATAAGTTGGGGGATGTAAAAGTCTCCCATTTTGTAAGGGATTAATATGAATACTTGGGGTAGTGGGTTTATACCTATTATTATTTATTCAGCAACGACGCCATCCTATAGTCAAAATTTAATTTTGACTGAGGATGGTTTGAATCATTTAGCAACAGAAAATTTAATACAACTTACAACGGAGTGATAAGTTATGTCCGGTATAATGATATCCAATTTGTCTACTCTGACATCATTAAATGTTTCTGCTATGTTTCCTGTTGTTCAATCAGGATTAACATATAAAGTATCTCTTTCTCAAATGGCATCGCTTGCGTTTTCAACTAGCGCAACAAATGTTGCAACAACAACGGCATTAACTGTTATTTATAATAATGGAACTTTAGGAGTTGGTGCTACATTAACAAATAATGGGGCATTAGCTGCATTATCTATAGATGGAGTTTCATTAAATGTTAATGATAAAGTTCTTGTTAAAGATCAAGCAACATCGACTCAAAATGGTATTTATACAGTAACAACTGTTGGAGATGGATCTACTGCATGGGTTATGACAAGAGCAATAAGTTATGATTTAGGCGCTCTGATTAATCCTGGCGATGTTTTTACAGTCACACAAGGAACAGTTAACGAAAATACTCAATGGATACAAACTGAGGATGTATCTACAGTTGGTTCAGATAATATATTATTTGTTTCTAATATTATTGCAGGTTCTGGTCTTGTAAAAACAAATAATTCTATTGCTTTATCTTCTTCTTATTCTCCATTTTCTTATCAGGTGATAACTGGAACCTCACAAAGTGCTGTAGCAAATACAAGTTATATTATAGGAAATGCGGGAGCAACTACTATAACTATTCCTGCAACTGTTTCAGTTGGTTCTGTATTTGGTGTTGTTGGAAAAGGTGCGGCTGGTTGGATTATACAGATGAACACAGGACAAGTTTGCAATTTAGGAACTAATCCTACTACTGCTGGTGGAACGCTTACTTCTACCGATCCGACAGACTGCTTAGAAATGGTGTGCATTACCGCAAATACAACTTTTACAGTGAGGAGTTATGTAGGAAGCATAACACCTGCTTAATTTAACAAGGATGTTTAATTATGCCAGATATTAAAGTTTCACAATTACCTACAGTGGGTGCGTCCGATGCAGCTGATCTTATTTATGCTGTTCAAGGTGGTGTTTCTGTTCAAGAAACACTTCAGCAAGTGTTAGACCTTGTTCAAGGGAGTGTTTCTGGAATTCCACAGCTTATTTATATCAATTCAGATATTGGTAGTGATACGACTGGCAATGGAAGTATTAATAATCCTTATGAAACATATGAAAAAGCACGTTCCGTTGCTGCATTGTCAGCGACTTCTGCAATTCCATATTCTATTGTACCAATAGGTGTATTTAATATAACTGGAAATTTAGCATTATCACCATTTGTTAATATTGTTGGATTGAATGATGGATCATCAAAAATTGTTTTAACGGGAAGTGTAGGATTAAATTCTTCTTTTGATGCAACTTCTAATCCTTTTTGTTATATATCAAATGTAGCATTATCAGCAACAGGTGGCGTTAGTTTAACATTTGGTGTTTCGCAAAGTGCTAGTATTTATTTTGATATTGATTTATCAGGTAGTGCATCTATTACATTAAATGGTACAGGAAGTGAAACAATTGTTTTTGAAGATGGTATAACATTAAGTGGAATGCCTGCGTTATATTGCGAAGATTGTAGTCTCATATTAACTAAAACTAACTTAGGCGATGTCACTTTAATTAATACAATAACAACTAATATATCGCTTTATATGCAAGGAAATGTTGGTAATATTGGCGGTGTTGTTCTACAGAATAATTCTACGGGGCAAGTTAATGCGTATATAAGTTCTTGTCCGTCAATGTCATCCTTGCAGATAGTCGGAACATTAGTAAATCTATCGATTGACTCATCAAGTTACACTGTTGTTCCAACATTTGGAAGTAGCGCAACTGCTTCACAAATTACATTGTTATCGATATCTGAAGGCGTTAATGCAGATTATACACCAATTAACTACTCTCCTAATGATGGAAGTTTACATGGTCATTTAATCGGAATTGATAATGCGCTGGCTGGGTCAGGTCCAGGCAGTGAATCATTGCAAGATGCTTATGACACTGGTGATGATGCAATCATAGATATGAGCGCAAGCCGTCCTGTGATTTTTCAGACATCGACGGATGGGTCAGAAACAAATGCTATAACAACTCAAGGAACAGGTAGTCAAGCATCTCCTGTTTACAGAGTGATAGGATGGAGATTTACACCTGCTGTTGATATGCAAGTTGTATCTCTTCAATACGATGATGCGCTTATGGTATCAACAACGTTTGGTCATGATACTGCAATTTATAATTATACTACTTTTGAAGAACTAGGAAGGGTGACTATTTATAAGACTGACCCACTTGATCCATCAACAGTTTATAGGACGAAGGATTTAAACTCACCGATATTGTTACAAGGTGGAACAGACTATGTATTTGCAACAGTTGAGCCAATCAATGATCTTGTTTATTTAACAAAAACTGCAACGCCTAACGCAAATATAACACTTGTTCAATTAGCATCATTGCCGCAGTCATCAACGGGTGTTAGTTTACAATTTCCACAAACTTTCACACCTGCAACGCCTAATCAAGTTTATTTAGGTTCATTTGTTTTCACTACTCTAACGGTTAATGAAAGTATTAACATTAATGATGGAACAACAAGTAATAATAAAATTTATGAAGTGAAATCTACAGCGCGCGCAGTAATTGACGAACCAGTTATGACAACAGCTCAAATGAATGGTGTTGTATCTCCTGAAATTGGAATGCGAATTTTTAACTCTAATAGCTCGCCTATAGCGCCTTATTTTTATAATGGCAGTGCTTGGATAAATGTTTTAAATGCTTCAGTTACATCAACGATAACTGTCACTAATACCTCAGCTAGTGCATCTTATTTTGTACCAATTATTACAGCAAGCTCAACAGCAGCTTATCCTTTATATGTTGGTGCTGGATTAACATTTAATCCCAATACTAATACTTTAACGACTACTACATTTTCAGGCGCATTAAGTGGAAATGCAACCTCCGCAACTTCTGCCGCAACGGTTAATTCATCAAATGAAGCAACTGACACAACTTGTTTTCCATTGTTTATAACAGCAAGTGGAACACAAACATTAGAGCCAAAGAATAACACTGGACTCACTTATAACTCAAATACTAATAATTTGGGTTGTACTACTTTTACAGGTGCATTGAGCGGTAATGCAACAACTTCAACAACAGCAACTAATGCGACTAATGCGACTAATGTGGGAACAACAGTACAAACAACAGGTACTTTTTATCCTTTGATGGTTTCATCTTCTTCTAGTGGAAACCAAGCTGCTAAAATGGGTACAAGTTTTTCAGTTGCACTAGATGGTAGTTGGCTTTTTAAAACTTCACAAGATAATGGCGGATTTAGTTTTGAAAGTTCAAGTGGCTCTGTTTACAGAAATTTGGTTAGAACAACAACAAATAATAATGCTCAAGATGTTTATTCAACTGCATCAACGAATAACTGGAATGTGGGTCTAGTATTTGGTTCTGGTAGTAGCAATTACGGAATTCTTGATGCTGTGAATAGCGGCGCAACCGTTTTAACTATTACGCCTGGGTCAACAGCAATAACACAATTTAATGGGAATTTTGGTCTTAACGGCGCATCATTTGGAAGCGGTACAAAAGTTCTTTTCGTTGCAAATGCTTCCGCTGATCCTTCTACTAATCCATCCAACGGCGGCATTTTATATTCTAGTTCAGGTGCTGGAAAGTGGCGCGGTAGTGGGGGAACAGTAACAACATTCGGTCCTGCTGAACCACATTGTCCACAATGTGATAGTGACTTTGGTTTCGAATGGCAAAACGAAAAATACGGCGGAAATTTACGCGTCTGTATGAAGTGTTTTTCGGATGAAATTGGCAGTAAGAAATGGATTAGATGGAACGAAGGGAAATAATTTTTTAACTAAGGAGCTTTAAGATGAACTTAAATACAGATCAACAAATTTCTTTTATTCAAACAATTGATGATACCCTTGTAAAAGGCGCTCTTTCCTATACATTGCCTCAAGATTCTTATAATAGTGTAAAAGTAGAAATAACTTGTGCTAATACATTGACTGGCGATATGTATACAACTTTTATTTCTCCTCTTGTTCAAAGGAGTAAAGCAAGTAGTCGTTCCGTTGCTTCTTTAAATGCTCCTGTTAAAAATGGGGATGTTTCATTAGGTGGTGCTTCTGTAGGAACAGAAATAATTGGTGCTAGTTTAATTGTCAATGTTCAAGGTGTAGCAAATACTGTATTGCAGTGGGCTATTAAGTTAACTATTGATAAATTTACCACAGCATAAGGTATTAAATTATATGTTAATTGAAAATCTACAGGCTAGGTTAGTTGAGTTAGATCAATCTATTATACAAGGAATGGCTCAAGTTAATGCGTTGATAGGTGCGAAACAGGAAATTCTTGAATTAATTAAAACGATTGAAGAAGAATCGAAAAATAAAGATGCCTGCAAT
>Ga0310810_10001142_pt1 | contig 27299 bp, 32 predicted proteins | sample NCmetagenome_FD_207641 | JGI IMG/M metagenome (GOLD analysis project Ga0310810, IMG submission 207641) | Soil microbial communities from experimental microcosm in Duke University, North Carolina, United States - NC | ecosystem: Engineered > Artificial ecosystem > Soil microcosm > Unclassified ...
TTCCACTTCCAGGCGAAATGACGCCAGCAAGTCTTGCGCGGTACTCCACGCGCCGGTCTGAATCGCGGCGTGGAGGCGATCAGTTAGTCTTGGTTCCATTCATGCTCGCAAAAAGAGTATTGAAGTAGGTGACTTGTTGCTCGAGCGACGCGATCAGCGCGTCTGCCGCGGACATGCGGGCGATCAGGTTCTTCTGCAGGATATCGATGCGGGACTGCTCGTCTTCGATCTTCTGGTTCTGGGTGTCGATGGAGTTCACTGCACTGGCCCGCGCCGTCTCGATGGTGCCGGTGTTCGGGTCCTCGAGGCCGTTCAGGATGTCGGTGGCAGCCTTCAGAAATCCGCCCGTGGAGGGTGAGCCCAGGAAGGCGCGCAGATCGCCGGGATGCGACGCCGAGACGCTGTCGAAAACCGTTTGATCAAACGACAGCTTGCCGGTCTTGTCGAAAGTGAGGCCCAAGTCGGTCAGATTCTGAGCCGATCCCGAACCGCCCGTGAATCCCGCTAAGTCCCGCAGTGATTGCGACAGGGTGAAGATCAGCGGGTCGCCCGTAAGAGGACCGCCGCCTTGGCCGCGGTTCACCCCAAGCTGATCCACAGCCGAGTTGTAGGCCGCCACAAACGCTGACAGGGCATTCGCCTGGGCTGAGCCGCTACGCGAGACGACCACGTTCGAATCGCCGGAGTCCAGGAGATCGACAGTCAGTCCCGGGGCGATCGTTACGGTGCTCGAATCCGAGGAAATAGGGGTCGCCGGCTGCCCGTTCACTTGGTATTGGGCCTGCGATCCCGTGGAGAGGGTATCCAGAAGATCTGCTCCGTCATTGAGCTGAATCGCGATATTGCCCAGCTTGGTGCTCTGCAGCGACAGTTTGTAGTCGGGCGCCGCGGGCGAGCCCAAGTTGATGATGTTCGCAGTGACATTCGCGCCGGAAGAGTTGATCGCCTCCGCCAGAGCGTTCAAGGTATTGCTCGACGGAGTCAAGGTGAAAGGCGTGCCATCTACAGTTAGGGTTAACGAACCGGCCGCTGTGATGGATTGGCCGGATGGATCCTGAACCGCTGGCAGGCCGCCTTTGCTGACCGCGCTGGTCGGGGCCCCGGCGCTCACTACGTGAATCGCATAGGAACCCGGCAACGCCGTGGAATCGCTGCTGGCGGCGATCACGCTGGTGTCGGACACCTGCGCGGACGAGGAAACGGTTGCCGTCGAGACCCCTTGGAGGGCTGTCAGAAGGCTCGCGAACTGTCCGTTGATGGAATCCAAAGCCGCCGACCGGCCTTGCAGAGTGGAAAGCTGATTGTTGAGCTGGGTAAGAGGAAGGGAGGCAATGGCCACGGCGCGATTGAGCACCTGCTGCAAATCGGTCGAGTACCGGCTACTTCCCGTGAAGATCGTGGAGTTATCGCTCATTCGTTATACTACCGAGCCCTTCGCAAAACAAGACTGGGCCGCTCTCGGTTGAGAATCGGCCCAGTTTGTTCAAAGCATTAGGATGCTTTGGTCAGACTGCTTATTGGAGCAGCTTCAACAGCGCTTGTGGCGCCGCATTGGCCTGCGCCAGCGCAGCCACGGAGGATTGCTCCAAGATCTGCGCCTTAGTCAGGTTGGCCGCTTCGGTCGCGACGTCCGCGTCGCGGATCGCCGATTGTGCAGCCGAGAAGCTGGAAATCTGCGATTGCGCCAGTTGGACCGCGTAACTCAACTCGTTTTCGCCCGTACCGACGGCTCCTTGTACCAAGCCGAGGTTCGAGATCGCCGTGGTCAGGTTGGTCAGCGCAGTGAGCGCGTTCGCCTTGCTGCTGACGCCGTTACCGCTGATGCCGAGGCCAGCCGAATCCACCTGGTTGCCAGCGCCGCTCAGATCGATGGTCACCTTGGCGTGCGCTTGCGTGTCGCCGCCGCCGATATATACGTCCAGGCTGACATTGAAACGGCCGCCAGTTGCGCCGGTCGACAATCCAATATTGGCCGCCTGACGGTCGATTTCAGACAGCAGGCCGCCGAACTCGGTGTCCAGAGTGGCGCGGTTGCCGCTGAAGGTATCGGAGGCCGATTCGGTGGCCAGCGTCTTAAGCCGGTCGAGAATGTTCGATATGTTGTTGAGGCCGCCATCGACGATCTGGAGAATACTCACACCGTCGTTGGCGTTCCGAACGCCCTGCTGAAGTTCGGTCGTGTCGCTGCGGAGCTTGTTGGCAACTGCCAGGCCCGCGGCGTCATCGCCGGAGGAATTAATTCGATAACCGGAGGTCAAACGAGTGATGGTTCGGCTTTGAAAGTCGCTGTTCACCCGAAGATTCTGCTGGGCTACCAAAGAGGTCACGTTTGTCTGAAACGAATATGACATTGCGTCACGTCCTTTTTTTAATTGAAATCTTCGGCGTCCTGCCGAATCCGCCCGGTCCAACTTCCAGGAGCGTGCTAATCATTTCGTAAAGCCGGGGAAGCATTCGAGACTTTCTTACAAAGAAAGTTGTAAACGAGGCACTTTTGGTACTTGGTGCCCGAGGGTTCTAAAAAAACATTCAACTCGGCGGCCGGGGACGCGATATGTTCGGCAGTCCACCCCTATGCTGATGAAAATGAAATCTGCGCGAGTCTCGGAGCAGTGCGCCAGGACCCTTCTTTCCGCCTGGAATAGCGGTGACTTACCGCGTCTTCAGGAAACTTTGACCGAGGACTGGATTTCCGTGGAACCGGCCGGCTGGCCGCTTTCCGGAGAAGCTGAACAGGAGCGGATGGAGATGCTGGTTACCATCGCGGATGCCATGCGGAACTGGCTGCGGCGGGGAGGCGATGCGCCGGCCGAGGATTTGAAGGTTTCCATGCAGCTATTGCGGCATCTGGCAGGCTGCGAGTCTCTGTGGCGCGAAAACCGCGCGTGATGGCGGGGGACCCTAGGGCAGCGTCGCGACCTGGCCTACGGCAATGCAGCGACCTGGAATGCCCGCTTTTTCCCGGAGCTGACTACCGATCCCTCTAGAAAAAGACTCCGGTTGAGCACCCCGCTGAGAGGCTGGTCCAAAGGATGGTCGAGTTTGATCACCTGCCCGGGCTGCAGATTCATCAGGGCGGCGACGGGCAGGAGCGGCCCCTCCAGTCGAACCTCCAGCGAAATACTGGCTTCGTCCAACAGCGCCAGTTTCTGACGAGCATCCGGCTCCGGCGCATCCGCCGAACCTTTCTGTTCTGGGGCGGTTCCCGAGGCATCGAAAAACGACTGTGGCGCAGCGATCTCGAGCAGCCCGGCCTGCTCGCCACAGCGCAGGTCAAAGGCCAGGCGGATTACGGGTTGATTTTGGGGCTCGCTGAGCGCGATCAAGCCCGGTTCGCTGACCAGGGATTCCACTTCGAACTCGATGGCCGCGAAGGCCTGCCAGGCTTCTCCCAGGGGGCGCACCATCACCCGGACAATTTCCTCCAGCAGGCTCCATTCGATCTCGGTCAGGTTCCGGGAGGTGGCTGGTTCGGGAGCGCATTTTCCGCCCAGCAGGAGCTCCAGCAAGCCAAACACGGTCGCGCAGTTCATGTGCAGATGCATGCGCTCGTCGCGCGGGTGCAGGCGGAACACCATCAGGCAGGTGGGATTCGGTAACGCGGCCTGGAAGCCCCCGGAGGTCTGCACCGAGAGGTCCGCCAGGCTCACCTGGAAGTCAGAGCGAAGGAATGCCGACAAGGCCGTCGCCAGGGTGGGCGCGTAACGCTCATGGATTGCCCGCAGAGTTCTGAACCGCGGATTGGCGGAGTCCGGTTGGCCGACCTCAAACCGTGGGGCGCTGGATTGCGGGAGCGTGGAGAGCATGGCTGTTCCTGAATATGGATCGGCCGACTAAGGGGATTGCTTTAGTGCTTTGGTGCCCTCCGCCCTAAGGGTTTGCCAGGCGCATAACTTCGGTAAACTTTCCTGATTTTTCATCGATATGGACTCTGCCCACAACCCGTGTAACGCCGATGATAAGACTGACCAGGCTGAATCACATTCCGATGATCGTGAACGCCGATCTGATCGAACACATCGACATGACACCCGATACCATCGTCACGCTCACTTCCGGACAGAAGTATACGGTGCTCGAATCGGCCGACGAAATTGTGGACAGGGTGATCTGTTACCGTCAAAAGCTGCTGAGTCCTGATACGGCCAGGTTGACCGAGGCCCGCGAGGCTTAGAATCCCAGCCCCATGGCAGATACCCCGAAAGCGCCCGTCAAATCCAACCTCAAGAGCTCCAAGCTGGACATCGCGAGCCTCGCGGGTCTGATAATCGCCTTCGGCGGCATCATCGGCGGGCTCATGTTCGAGGGCGGGAAGATTTCCGACATCATCCAGATTTCGGCCGCGATCATCGTGCTCGGAGGAACTCTGGGCGCGGTGATGATTACTTCGCCCCTATCGTCACTGATGGCGGCGATCGGCGGCTTGAAGAGCGTGTTCTTCGAGGAGAAGCTGGACCCGGCGGCGGCGGTGGAGGAGATCATCGCCTACGCCACCAAAGCCCGCAAGAGCAGCATCGTTTCGCTGGAAGAAGATTTGGAAAAGGCTGGCGACAAATTCCTGCAGAAGTCCCTATCTCTGGCTGTGGACGGCACCGATCTTCAGGAGCTTCGCAAAATGATGGAGCTCGAGATCGCCCAGTCCGAACACCACCGTGAATCCGCCGCCAAGGTGTTCGAGTCCGCCGGCGGATACGCTCCCACCATCGGCATCATCGGCGCTGTGCTGGGGCTGATTCAGGTGATGAAGCATCTGGAGAACATCGAGGAAGTGGGGAAGGGAATCGCGGTGGCGTTCGTGGCGACCGTGTACGGCGTGGCGGTTTCCAACCTCATATTCCTTCCGGCCGCCGCCAAACTCAAGGCGCGCATTCGCCAGGACGCCCAGGATAAAGAACTCCTGCTCGAGGGAGTTTGCAGCATCGTGGAAGGCATGAACCCGAAATTGATCCGGGTGAAGCTCGAAGCCTTCCTGCAGCATGCCGGCAAGCCCAAGAAGAAAGCTGAAGCGGAAGCCGGCGGCGCTCAAGCCCCGGCCGCGGCCAAGGGGTAGCCATGCCGCGCCCCAAGCACGTTGAACACGAGAATCACGAGCGCTGGCTGGTCTCCTACGCCGATTTCATCACGCTGTTGTTTGCGTTCTTCGTGGTGATGTTCGCCTCTTCGCAGACCGACAAGTCCAAAGCCAAGCAGATCTCTGAAGCGGTCGAGAAGGCCCTTAAGGAAGGCGCCTCGGTCAGCGTGCCGCCCGCCGTCGCCAAAGTGCTCGGCGGCACCGTTGACGATAAAGGGCAAGGCAACGCTCAGATGCATGGGCCGGGTGGAGCGCAGAAGGCCGCCAAGGAAGAACAGCAGCAAGTCATGGAGCTGAGCATCTCTATGCAGACGCTCTCTTCGCAACTGGAAGAAGAGATCAAGCAGGGCAAGGTGGAAGTCAGCATGACTCCCCGGGGCATCGTCGTGAGCCTCAAACAGGCCGCCTTCTTCTCCTCTGGGACGGACGCTGTGGACCTTTCTACCATGCCCACCATGGAGAAAGTCGCCAGTGCGCTCAAGGCTGTGTCGAATCCCGTACGCATCGAAGGTCACACCGATGCGGTGCCCATCCACACGCCCAAGTTCCGCACGAACTGGGAGCTATCCGCGGCGCGGGCCATCGCGATCATGGAAGTGCTCTCGAAACGTTTCGAAATCGCCTCTGACCGGTTGGCTATTTCGGGCTATGCGGATACCGTTCCGGTGGCCGACAACGGCACGCCCGAGGGACGGGCGCGCAACCGCCGCGTGGACCTGGTGATTCTGAACAACTACGCCATCGCCAAAACGGAACCCACCAGGGTGCCGCCCACCAAGGCCGAGCCGGCAACGAAGTAGGTCTGCCTCTTCTACTTCAGGAAGTCGAATAAGCTATTTCGGGGCATGGACGCCTGGGCTTGCATCGCGGCCTGTTGGCTTAAGTGCTCCTGGGACAGGTCGGTCGTGGCTGCGGCGATGTCCGTGTCGCGCTCGTCGCTGAGAGCGGTGTTCCACTGCAGCTGGAATTTCTGCGCGACGTCCAGCGCGTTGGTCACCCGGTTCTGGACGGCGCCATAAAAAGTGCTCTGCAGGGACAGATAGTCCTGCGCCTTTTGAAGAGACGCGGCGGCGGCGGCCGTTCCGGCCTGATCGTTATTAAGGAGCGCCACACGTAAGCTGTTCACCGCCGCGAAGACATTGTCGGCCGCGACGCTGTCATCCGGATTGCGATGGTCGAAGAGATCCTGGGCGGTCTTGGACACCGCGAAGACCACGCCGTTGGAATCCTGAATGAGACGCGTGGCGGGCGCCGTCAGCAGCCGGGAGACTCCGGTCGCGTTGCTGAGATTGAAATCGTAGGCGGGCTGGAGGGAGCTGTCTCCGCTGAACAGATAGTGCCCGGCGAAGGTGGAGCGACTGGCGTTGACCAGCGCGCTGAGGATCTGCTCGGCCTGCGCCGCCAGCGCGACCCGCCCGGAAGCGGGGAGTGTAGCGGAGGCGCCCTGGGCAGCCAACGTCCGGGCTTGATCCAGCAGCGATACCGCGTCCTGGACCACCCCCGATGCGGAGTCGACCTCGCTTTTGACGCTATTCAAATTCGCGGTCACCTGGGTCACCCGGCCGATATCGGATTGGAGTTGCAGCACATCCCCCACCGCCGACGGATCGTCCGAGGGTTTGCTGATGCGGATACCGGAGGTGAGCTGGGCCTGGGTCTTGGCGATGCGGTTGTTCAGCGAGGCCAGGTCGGCCAGAAATTTGTCGCGCACCGGATCGAAGCTTTGCAGCATACTCGTCTCTCCTTGGGCCTTAACTGACCATATTGATGAGCGTATCGGTCAGCCCATTAATCACGCTAATCATTTTCGAAATCGCCTGGTAGCCGCGTTGCAGCTCCATAATGCGGACGGCTTCTTCATCCAGAGAAACGCCGGATACCTGGGTTCGCACCGCTTTGGCCTGCGCCACGGATTGCTGGGCGATAGTCTGCCCCGCCGTGGCGTCGGCCACCTGCTGCCCGACGATCTGCGTCTGGCTGTTCAGGAATTCCAGAATCGACTTGCCGCCGATGGTGTCCGCCGGCGCGTGCGAATCGCCCAACCCGGCCAGCGCCAATGCGATCCCGTTGGCGACCTGCGGGGGGCCTGGGTCAAGCGCCGCCAGCGTATCGGCCGTAATGTTGGAATTGATCGCCAGGGAGCGGGCGGTATTCGCGGCGCTGGACGCGTCGTAAGTGAAAAGCGGCAAGCCGGCGTTGCCCGCCGGGTCTTTCCCGGATGCCAAAAGCTGGTTGACCCGGTCGGCGACCTGCTTGGCGATGATGTTCAGTGCGCCGGCCTGCTGGCCGTCTCCTTGCAGCGAGGGAAGCACGGAGTTGCGGACGGTCAGCAGCCCTCCCAGCGTTCCACCGGAGACTTGATCCGTCACATCCTGACCGTTGGCATCCAGAATGTGGACCGCCGGCGGAGCGTTCGGATTCACGGGAGTGCTGGAATTGAAGTAGCCGGACTGCAGGGAATACTGGCGTGCTCCGATGACCAGCGGCGTTTGTCCGCCGAGCAGGAGCGTGACGCTGCCGTCGTCTTCGAAGCGGGCCGTGATGCTGGCCAAGCCGCTCAGCGTTTCCAGCGTGTCGTGCAGGTGGGCGTCCAATCCTGCATCGCCGCCGGTGCCCTGACTTTGCTTGAGGTTGTAGTCGCGAACCTGGGCTGCCAGGGAGTTGATCTGGTCGACCGTGGTATCGATTTTATTGTTGACGTTGTTGGTGATGCTTGAGAGAACCGAGGCCGCCTGCTGGAAACTGGCGCCCAAATCCTGCGCTTTGGACAAAACATCCTGCCGGGCCGCCGCCGAATCGGGATTGGCGCTCCAGGCGGAAAAGCTCTGGAACATACTGTTCAAGGCGGCCACTATTCCGGTTTGCCCGGTGACGTCGAAGATCGGCTCGATACCGCTGAGTGCCTGGGCCTGCGCCTGGAAATTCGACAGCACGCTGGTTTGATAGCGCACCGCCTGTTCCAGGTATTCATCGCGCGTGGACAGAGGATCCCCGGCCCGAACTCCGCCCGGCAGTCCGGTCATTGGCGAAAAGGGGAGCGCGTCGAGCGTCGGCAGCTGTTTGGCGTAGCCCGTGGTGGATGCATTGGCAACGTTGTTCTGCGCGATTTCGAGAGACCGCTCGAAGGCTTTGAGTGCGGTGGCGCTGGTATTTAAGTTGGCAAACAGGCCGCTCATGGGGAATCAGACCTCGTAACTGGCCTGCGGCTCGCTGGGCGGCAGGACCGGTCTTCCTTGATCGGTGTAACCCTCGGCCAAGCCCAACTGGGCCCAGCCTTGGCATAGATTGGTGGCCTGTTGCGCCTGCAGGGCCAACAGCTGGATCCTGTTCCGCAGCCGGAGCAGATCATCTTTGTCAGAAGACGGATCAACGACGGACTGGCTGTCCCCGGTCTCGAGCATCGCGATGATCTCTTCCAGATCCGCTTCGCAGCGGTCTAGAACTTCTGGCCGGGTATCGAGAAGAGCGGCGGAAACCTGGTCTAATTTGGCCTCGCCGGCTTGGCAGCGCTGTTTGAGTGTCATGTCCAGTCCGTGCTCAGTAACCCTTGAGCATGGCTGCGACCATGGCGCCACCCAGTGCCAGGTGATCCACCTGATACTGGCCGGATTGGACGAGCTGGGTCAGGCGCTCCACACGGCCGGTTTCTTCCGCGGTCGGAGCCATTGCCAGCACCCGAAGCTGGTCCTGACCCTCCAAGGCCACGCCGTCTTCCCCTGCCGCGGACGACTTCTTGGCGGCTCTCGAGGAGACTTCGGACTTGGTCTGGTAGACCTTCTCAGACTGGGGTTTCTGAGTATTCAAGGCTTTGCGCTCGTCAATCTTCATCTTGGCGCCCCTTTATATATCGCAGCGAACTCACTTTTATTGAGGGAAATAATCCTGTATTTCGGCCGGCGGCCTTGGGCCGTAGTACTCGATAGTGCTTTAACCTGAATACTTCCCGGCGAAAGGTTTCCAGCGCATCCATCCGCAGTTCCATTTCAAGCAGATGCATCCGCCGTTTCTGGCTGGCCCACGCGCGGCCTGCGAGTACGCACAGGCGTGCGAAGACGCCGGCTAGCAGAACGCTCGCCGATGCCAGAATGGCGGTCCGGTGGATCACGCTCGGACTCCTTTCCCGGGAATCTCTCCCGATACCAGTTCCAGCACGCGAACTCCATAATGACCCTCCACGGCCACTACTTCACCACGCGCAATCACGCGGTCATTCACCCGCACTTCCACGTTGTCGTGCAGCGCCTGGTCCAGCTCCACCACCGATCCCGACGTCAGGTTCAGCAGATCCTTGATGCGTATTTGGGTGGCGCCGAAGGAGACCGACACCGGCACCTGCACGTGCATGAGCATGTCGCCCGGATTCATCCGACCCGTCGTGGGAACAGATGCGGCGGCGGGCTGCTTTTTCTCGTCGGCGCTTTTCACGTTGGCGTTGAGGGCCTCCTCGAATTCCGGACTGAGCACACAACCAGCATTCGGCCACTGCCCGCCGGGATAACGGATTTCGATCGCGATCCGGGTCCAGCCCTCGGAAGGAGCTCCAGAGGGGCCCGCGTCCTGGGCCGCCGCCTGATCTCCGAAGTGCTCCTCGACGGCCTTGGCGAAGCAACTGCTGACCAATGCGAAGGCGTTCTCTTGCGTGTTTTCGGAAGTGCCGGCGCGGCCGAACTTCTCCCAGGTTTCCTCCTGCGCGCCGATAAAGAAGTTTGCGCCTGGATGCGTGCTCAGGCCGCAGGACCACCACGTCCAGGAGTCCGCGTCGCCGGACGAAGCGGGAGTCAGGCTCCAATCAAGATGAATATCTTCGGGACCCGTTGCGGACAGGCTTTCCGATGCGGCCCGCGCGAACGCGTCGAGCATTCCGGAAATGAGTTTGTGTTTGTCCATGACTTTTTTGTCCGATGTCTAGTACGTCCCTTTCGGTGTGGGCCAATGCCGTTGCAGGTAGTTTCGCAGCCGCAGGATCGCCTGAGCCTTGATTTGAGAAACCCGCGTGATGTGCAGATTCAGAATGGGCGCAATCTCACGGATGCCGAGCTCCTGGCGATAATAAAGATCCAACACCAGGCCTTCGACGCGCGGCATCTTTTTGACGCCCTCGGCGATCAGCTTTTCGAGCTCGGAGCGCTCCAGCACGCGTGCCGGTGAGTTTTCTTCCGGCTCGGCGATGAAATGCAGAAGACTGCGCGAATCCTCACCGTGCTGCGCTGCATCCAGACTGCCCAGGCTAACCGCGCGCAGTTCCAGTAGCGATTCCTGATAAGCCAGCAGGCTGATTCCCATCTCGGCCGCGATCTCTTCTTCTCCGGGCGCGCGCTGCAGTCGCTGCTCCAAAACACCGACGGTCGCCTGGATCTGTTTCACGCGCTTGCGCTTGTGAGCGGGGACGCCATCCAGACCCCGAATACTGTCCAGTATGGCTCCGCGAATCTTATGCTCGGCGTAGGTCTTGAGCTTTACGTTGAACTTAGGGTCGAAATTATCGATAGCGTTGATCAGGCCCACGATCCCGATGGAGATCAAATCTTCGAGGCAGGTGGATTCCGGAAGCTTTTCGTGAATGCGCGTGGCCACCCAACGCACCTGGGGCAGATGCTCAAGAATGAGCCGCTCCCGTTCGCTCGACGGCTCGGCCGCCGGCCCGGAATACGCGAGTGTGCTGAGACTAGCCATTCGTTTTCTTAAGCTGCCCTGTTTGTTCCCGCAGCCTGGGCGCGCGCGCGCGGCCGGTCCTCGACCATTGCCAGCAGATCCTCCACGGTGGCTGCGCGAATATCCTCTGGAATCCGCGGACCGTGCGACAGGAAAGAGAGGGCCAGGCCTGCGAGTGCCGCTTCGGAGAACACCGTGCCGAATGTCGCGGTTTCGTCCAGGTGCGTGATCAGCAGCTTGGACGGTTGAAAAATGCGGAACCGCTGGATCGAATTTCGGAGATCACGGGCTTTCATATAAGCCGGCGCGACCAGGTGCACATCGACGTCGCCGCAGGCGGCCAGCGCGGCGGCCAGCGACTCGTGCCCCGTGCTGTTGCCAGGCGTGTCGATCAGTACACATTCTTTCTTGCGGGCGTCGGCGACCAGCTCCGGCAGTTTCTCGATGGAATCGAGGGCCGAAAAGGTAATTCCAGGAGTGGTCAGCGAACTCAGAAGTTGTGTGCTGGACCCATCGAGCGAGACCAACCTCACGGGACGTTGTGCGCTGGCGGCCACCGCTAGCTTGGCCAAACTGGTGGTTTTCCCGCTGCCTGCCGGGCCCACAAATGCGGCGACCGCGCCTCGGGTTCCGTTCATGCCCAGCCTCGGACGCAGGACCACGCGGCTCTCTAACTCAGCTCGAAGAAACGTCTCCACGCGGGCCGGGTCGGATTTTAGAGGCTTCCAGCGATTCTGCGCTCCCTCGGCTTCCGGGCCAGTGTACAGGAAAAAGGCATCCGTGGCCATGGCGGCTTCCAGGCGATCGGCAATATCTTTGCTGAGAGCCGGGTCGACGTCCGCGGCGAGCAGGCGATCGTAGACGTCCGCAACCTCGGGAACAGATCGCTGCGCAGACCACGAGTTTCTCGCGGAACGCACCAGCAGGCACTGCAGCTCATCCATCTGCGCGCGAAGCTTTTCCATCTCGGCGCTTACTTCGGTGGGGCGAACGTGTCCCACCGTTGATTTTGCGATTGCTCGCGGCGGCGCCGGCGCCGTGGCCGGGATTTGCGGGGCAGACGCCGCGCCGGCCACGCCCATCACTACTTCGTAACCCCCTGCGTCCGGGAGCTTGCGTGTGTTCAGCAGCAGCGCTTCCGAACCCAGCTCGACGCGCGCCTTGGCAATGGCCTCATCCACGGACCTGGCGAAATAAGATTTGATCTTCATGCTGTTTGCGTCTTTCATTCAATGACTCCGCGCGACCGCACCTTGACGTCCGGCGGGATTTCATTGTGCGAGAGCACCGTCAGGTTGGGCAGGCTGGATTCCGCTAGTTGCCGCAGGAAGTAGCGTGTTCCGGAACTGGTCACAATAACCGCGGATTCGGCTTTGTCCACGCGGCGCTTTATGCGGGTCAGGATGTCCGTGATGGTTTCCGGCGACAGGCTGGCGACGCTGTTCCATTCGCCATGCTCCACCGAGGATTCCACCGCGCGATCGAGCGACGACTCCAGCAGGTAAGCTGGCAGCTCGCCCTGCGCATTCACCAGCGGCTGTGAGATGGCGCGGCGGATCGACTGCCGGACGTATTCCGTCAGCAGGACCGGGTTCTTGGTGGTCTGCGCCGCTTCTCCCATGGCTTCCAGAATTCCCACTGCGTCACGGATTGGCACTCGTTCCCGAAGCAGGTTCTGTAATACTCGCTGGATCGTTGCTAGCGAGAGCAGTTTTGGTACCAAATCTTCGATGAGCCTGGGGTTCTCCTGAGAAACGCGGTCGCAATAGTTCTTGGCGTCTTGCCGCGTGAACAATTCGTGGGCATGGCGGCGCACTACTTCGGTGAGATGCGTTCCGATGATGCTGACCGGATCGACCACGGTGTAGCCCGCGCCGCGCGCCACGGCGGCCTGGTCCTGGCGGACCCACAAGGCAGGCAATCCGAAAGCCGGATCGCGGGTAGGTTTCCCGGCGATCCCGGTGTCCGCGGTTCCGCTGGAAATAGCCAATTCATAGCCCTGCATCAGCTCGAAGCGTGCGATTTCCATGCCCCGCATCTGGACCACGTATTCGCGCGAACGCAACGCCACGTTGTCCTTCACTTTGACGGCCGGAAGCAGGTATCCGAGCTGCGTCGCGAGCTGTCTGCGTATGGCGCCCACGCGCTGCAGAAGGGGCGATTGCTGGCCGTGCTCCACCAGGTTCACCAAGCCGAGCCCGACGTCGAGCGATAGTGGCTCCAGTTTCAACAGGCCTTCGAGATTTTCTTTGGGTTTGGCGTCGCTAGCTGTCAGAACGGCGGCTTCCGCGTCAGTTTTCTGACGCAATCGCATGGCCGCGAGGCCGACTCCCCCACCCAGCAAAATGAAGGGAATGGTCGGTAGTCCCGGCAAGAGTCCCAGCACCATCAGGACTCCGCTCGCCAGCATCAGGGGCTGGGCGCTGCCCAACACCTGCTTTTGAAACTCAGCCCCCAGTGTGTCTTCCGAGGCGGTCCGCGTCACGATCAGGCCGCCGGCAATGGAGATCATCAGCGCGGGGATCACGGTCACAAGTCCATCGCCGATGGTCAGCACGGTATAGGTTTCGAGCGCTTTTCGCAGCTCCATGCCGTGTTGCAGGACGCCGATCAGGAATCCGGCGATGATGTTGATGCCAGTGATCAGGATGCTGGCGACCGCGTCGCGCTGGGTGAACCGCGAGGCGCCGTCCATGGCGCCGTAGAATTCGGCTTCAGAGGACAAGTTCCTGCGGCGCTTACGCGCTTCCGCTTCATCGATCAGGCCCCCGTTGAGATCAGCGTCGATCGACATCTGCTTGCCGGGCATGGCATCCAAAGTGAACCGGGCCGTGACTTCGGAAATGCGCACCGCGCCATGGTTGATAACGACGTATTGGATGGCGATCAGCACCAGAAAGATCACCGCGCCGATGACATAGTTGCCGCCCACTACGAAGCTTCCGAATGCCTCGATCACGTGGCCCGCGGCCGCGGTTCCACTGTTGCCGTTCAGCAGGATCAGACGCGCGGAGGAAATGTTCAAGGCCAGCCGGTACAGCGTCAGCAACAGCAAGGTGGTGGGAAATACGTTGAAATCCACGGCCTTGCGGATATACACCGAGACCAGCAGCACGATGACGGACAAGGTGATGTCCAGCACGATCAGGAAATCGAGCAGCATCGCCGGCATCGGCATGATGAGCGCGATCACGATCGCCACGACGGCGATCGGAACGGCCATCTCGCCCAATCCCAACGAAGCCCCCCCCGGTAAAACCAGAAGTTTGGGTTTTGCTGCTGCCGCTGCTGAGGTGCCTTGTGCCATCTAGTTCGTTATGCCGCGCAAGTTTATGCAGCTCCGGCTATGCACTCCTGCGCCTTCAGCTTGTACAGCAGGGTGGTGCGCTTGAGACCCAGGGCCTTCGCGGCCTGAGCTTTGTTGCCGCCGTGGCGCCGGAGGGCTTGCTCCAACAGAAGTTTTTCGACTTTACCCATCAGATCCTCGAAGGGAAGATCGTCGGTGGGCACATCCAGTGGAAACTCATCTCCGTTGGACGTGATCGCGGACAGTTCCCGTGCCCCCGACTGCAGGTGTACGTCGATATCGCCCAGGTAGATGGTTTCGCGGTCGCCGCTCAAGGCTGCCGCCATCTCCATGGCATGTTCCAATTGACGAACGTTGCCCGGCCACTCGAATTCCGTCAGCCTGCGCAGGGCATCGGTGGTTAGCTTCTTCTGCGGCAGGCCCTCGCGCCGGCACACGGATTCAATAAAGTGCGCGGCCAGCAGGGGGATATCGCTCTGGCGTTCCCGGAGCGTCGGCACGCGAATGGGGATCACATTCAGGCGGTAATACAGGTCTTCGCGGAAGCGCCTCTGAGCCACGGCCTGCTCCAGGTTGATGTTGGACGCCGCGATGATGCGAGCGTCCACCTTCACCGTTTCCGAGCTGCCGACGCGTTGCAATTCCCGCTCCTGCAGCACGCGCAGCAGTTTGGGTTGCAGTATCAGGGGCGTTTCGCCGACTTCGTCTAAAAACATGGTGCCGCGATGCGCTTGTTCGAACCGGCCCATTCGGGGTCCCACCGCGCCGGTGAAGGCGCCCTTGGTGTGGCCGAACAGCTCGGCTTCGATCAGGTGTTCCGGCAGCGCGCCGCAGTTGACCGCCACGATCGGCGCTCCGGACCGCCGGCTGGCCATGTGGATGGCTTGTGCGACTCGCTCCTTACCGGTCCCTGTTTCCCCGGTGATCAGCACAGTCGACTGGCGCGGACCCGCCAGGCGGATGATCGCCCGCAGCTCCCGCATTGGCTGGCTCTCGCCAATCAGCAATCTGTTCCAGGGTTCTTGTACTTCGAAGGGGCTCTTCTGCGCAGCGGCTTGGAGCGCGGCGGACACCCGGCCTCCGATCTCTTCCGCGGAGCTGTCGCCGACCACGTGCTGGAATGCGCTGAGTGACGGCCCGATAAGAGACTCGTCCAGGTTTCCCTCGCGATCCAGAATCACTACCGGGAGTGGGCGGACGGCTTCCTGCGCGGCCGTCATCACCTCTTGAACGAACGCCGAGGAAGCTGGAAGGGCGAGCACGATCACACGGCAACGCCGCGCCTGCTTCTTCCATTCCTGCGTGTCTGCTGCCGTGAAGATGGCCTTAAGGCCTGTGTGGCACGCTACTTCTTCCGCCAACACCGCGTCCCTGCCGGAACCGATCCAGAGCATATCGCTTCTATCCAACTTTCTTCGATGACTATTAATGCTTAGAACCTGGAGGGCTTTGGTTACATTGCCGGCAGACTGCACATTTCTCTTTCGCCGGTCAGGTCCACCCAGATCCTTACCTGTGAATAAGATCGCCAGTAAGTGTCAAAACCTTACCACCGTATGATGCGGGCTAAGCCACCCCCATTTAGGGGTACTTCGGAGCTCAGGCAAAAAAGTTGAGGCCATGAAAAGTTTCGAAACTGGGGCGGCATTTGCGATATGAACCTCGTGCAAAGCCCCGATCCAGTGCAGCAAGCCCAGCGCGAGTATCTGGAGAGCCGCATCCTCGCTGCCCAGCCGTCAGAGCTGATTGAGATGCTCTATCAGATCGCGATTCAAAGCCTCCACAAGGCGATTGGGCACCTCAAGAGTGGTGATGCGATGGCGCGGTCGGGCGAAGTGACCCGGGCGCAGGAGGCGGTCAACGAACTGATGGCGGCCCTGGATCATTCCGTCGGCGCGTCGTTTACGCAAACCCTGGCCTCGTTGTACGTCTACATTCAGCAGCAGATTCTAAAAGGCCATGCTGGACCGTCCGAAGAAGCTCTGCGGCGGGCCATGGGGCTCTTGACCACCCTGCAGGAAGGCTGGGACGGCGTTTGTGCGGATCTGACCAAGCTGAGTCAAGCCGTGGCAGAGCCGGTGCGGGAGCACCAGCAGGAACAACCCGAGGAGCCGGCGTCGGCCGAAGGCGATCGCTCGGGCGAGTATTACCAGGAAGCAGTCCCCGTCGTCTCGCGCGATTGGAGCGCGTAGGAACCTTCGCTATTACTCGCGGTGCTGTACGGATGCTGACTGTTTCTCCAGCCCCTTCACGATCATGTTGGTGAGTCCCAAGCCACCCTTTGAGGCCATGGCGCGGGCGAAGTAATCATTAGCAAAGTCCATGGCGGAAGCCGAGGCCGGGTCGGAATCACCACCCCATCCTCCGTCTGAATCTTCGTGGGAAGTCTTCAGAATCTGGCCGATCAGCAGGGCTTCGAACTGTGACGCCGCGTCCTTGATTTTCTCGGGGCTATCCTTTGATGAAGTGCTGGGGATGCCAGCCGAGATCGGCGGTATCGTCATCAGATCACTTCCAGATCGGCTTCGAGCGCGCCGGCCGCGCGCAGACTTTGGAGGATGGCGACAATATCCCGCGGCGTGGATCCGATTGAGCTCAGCGCTTGCACCAGCTGTTCCACCGTGGCGCCCTCCTTCATGACCAGGTTGCGGGCCTTCTCTTCGCCGCTGGTGGTGGTCGTCTGGGGAACCACTTCCGTCTGGCCTTGTGCAAACGGTTGGGGCTGAGAGACTTGCAGGATCGTCTGAATCTCGACCGTCAGATTGCCGTGCATAATGGCGACGGGTGAGACTTTTACTTGCTTGCCCATCACGATGGTGCCGGTGCGTTCGTTCACGATCACGCGAGCGGGCCGGTCGACGTCTACTTCCAGTGCCTCGATTCCGGCGATGAACTCGGTCACGTGCGCAGTGAATTCCGGAGGGATGACGATGGACACCAGGGCGGAATTCTCGGGTTTAGCCAACGGTATGGCGCCGGGAAACTTCTTGTTCACGACGTCACTGACTCGCACTGCGGTCGTGAAATCCGGCTGGCGTAGCTGCAGCTTGAGGTGTCCGCTGGGAGGCAGCGATGGAGCGGCGCGCTCGACAATGGCTCCACCGGGCACGCGGCCCACAGTGGGATGATTCACAGTCTGGCTATTCGTCGACCGGCCGGCAACGAACCCGCTGGTAACCACTGCGCCTTGCGCCACGGCATAGGTCTGCCCGTCGATGCCCTTCAGGCTGGTCAGCAGCAACGTCCCTCCTTGTAAGTTAGGGGCGTCACCGATCGCCGAGGCGGTGGCGTCGATGTGGACGCCCTCCTGCGCGAAGCCGGGCAGAGTGGCTGTGACCATCACGGCCGCTGTGTTGCGAACCGTAATCAGCAGGGGATCGACCGACACGCCCATCTGCTGGAGAAGATTTGTGAGACTCTGCGCGGAAAAGAAGGTCTGTTTGCGGTCGCCAGTCCCATTCAGACCGACCACCAGGCCGTAGCCGATGAGCTGGTTATCGCGCACACCTTCGAGCGACACCAGTTCTTTCAGACGCGTGGCCGCTACAGCGGGAGCGGTCAGCAGTGCCGTTAATCCGGTAATCGCTAAAAAGGTTCTCACGGTTCTCCTAGAAGGGCAACAGGCCCAGAATCAGGCGGTACAGAATGAACGGGCGCTTGACGGAATCCGCCACCACGCCTTTGCCATTGACTTGCAGCTCCATCTGCGCGACGCGGTCGGACGAGACGATGTTGGTCGTGCTCAGGTCCACCGGACGCACGATGCCGCGTAGTCCCAACACCTGATTCTCAGAATTGATCTTGACGTTCTTCGTACCCTGAATCACCAGGCTCCCGTTGGGGAGCACCTGCGTCACCACGGCGGAAATGGTCGCGGTTAGAGTTGTGTCGCGCGTGGTGGCGCCTTGCCCGTCCAGAGCGCTAGTGGTGCCGGCCTTAGCCAGATTCGCCAGCGGCCCAATCGCGCGCGTGATTCCGCCGGCCGCAGTAATACTGGCCTGCAGGCTCGAATTGCGCTGTGTCTTGACGGTGCCTGAGCTGACGGCCGACGCTTTCTCTTGCACCAGAATGGTGACGATGTCTCCCACGCGGCGCGCGCGAAGATCGGACGTCAGATCGGAAAATAACGACGTTGGCGTCCACACCGAGCCCGGCTGGACCGCTTGGCGCTCAGTCCCTTGGGCCGAGGCAATCTGGTCCAGGGTTTGTTCCAGCGGGGACTTCTCCGACTGTTTCTTGGGTCTGTCCTTCGCCGTCAAGACGGCACAGAAAGTTACAAAAATCAGCGATTGGATCTTCATTGCACGCTTACCTTGCCTTTGCCGGTGACCCGAGCGCGAAAATCTTTTCCGCTAGTCAGATTCTTCACCAGGATCGTCTTGCCGGTTACGCCATCAAACTCCGCTCGCCCTTCGAACAGCAGATGCACATCGCCGGCAGTAACTTCGACCTTAACCACGTCTCCCCTGGCGACCTCGGGAGCGCGGCTGAGCTGGCTTCTGAGGATCGTCGCGCCGGTGCGAATCTGCGATGTAGGGACGAATCCCACCACCTCATCCAGCGAACGCGCCGGACGATCGTCCAGGGCGAACGTATCGAAACTCTCCAGGCGAACCTGGTCCTGGCGAACCGGAGTGCCTATGAAAAGATCGGCCACGGCGATCACGCGCGAGGTGGTGGTGGTGATGCGGGCGCGCGCCGAGATGCCGAAGCGGTGATTATTTCCATAGACCACGTATCCGCGCCAGAGCACCTCGCCCTGCGGATCGGCCACCGCGGGCAGCTGCAGTCCGGTGCGCTCGAACACGACTTTCCCTCGCGGGACGATTTGCGGACTAAAGGATCGAAGCTCCATGCGAATATCTACACTCTTCCAGGAGGCACGCATCGCTTCCAGAACTTCTCCGGCTTCCAGCGTCGCCATGGCGCGTTCGAAGCAGACATCGGGCATCGCCCCCGTGGTAACGCCTTGATTGCGGGCGAGCCTCTCCAGCGCGTCGCCTTTAAAAACGCGCCGCATTCGGGGAGCCGGAGCATAGCCCAGCGCGAAATCGGCGGCGACACTGGAAAATGCCGGAACCGCGGCGGCTACGTCGCGGGCGTAGATCCGGTCGTCCTGGATCGGCCAGCAACCATCTGGTTGAGGGACAGCTTGAGGAGCAACCGTCAATAGCAGTGGGAGCGCCATGATCGTTTCTATAAAGATCATTGGGTCAGATTATTGCTTTGCTGATACATTTCGTCGGCGGCCTTCACTACTTTGGAATTCGCTTCATAAGCGCGCTGGCTCACGATCAGATTGACGAATTCATCCACCACGCTGACGTTGGACTGCTCGGTATAGCCCTGCAGCAGCGTCCCCAAGCCTTCCTGGCCGCCCGGATTGCCGACAACGGCATCCCCGGAAGCGTCGGTGGGCGTGTACAGATTCCGGCCCAGGCTGTTCAAGCCCGCCGGATTCGGAAAGTTCGCCAGCTGGATTTGCCCTGCTATCTGCGCGGCCGTCTGGCCGGGCTGCGTGTAGGTCACTGTTCCGTCCGGAGCGACTGTGATCGTTTGAGCGCCTGGCGGGATGGTAATCTGCGGGTTCAGTAGGTCGCCGTCGGAAGTGACCAGGTTGCCGTCCTTGTTCTGCTGGAAGTTCCCAGCGCGCATATAAGCTAAGTCGCCGGTGGCGCGTTGGATCTGGAAAAATCCTCGGCCTTGGATCACCAGATCCATCGGATTGCTGGTCTGGGAGAAATCGCCCTGGGTGAATACGATCTCATTGGACGCCGCGCGTGTTCCCAAACCGAGCTGCAAACCGGTGGGCACCACCGATTGAGATCCGGCCGCGGCGCCCGGCTGGACGACGTTTTGATACATCAGATCCTGAAACTGCGCGCGGCGGGTTTTGAATCCCGCCGTGTTGGCGTTCGCCAGATTGTGGGCGATGTTGTCGACGTTCATCTGCTGGGCCGTCATCCCGCTGGCAGCGCTAAAAAGGGCTCGAATCATGGTCTTCTCCCTGGCGGGTTCTAGCCGCCGACCTTAGCCACCTGATCGATGGCCTGTTTATTCATTTCCGCCGCTACATTGACGGCCTTTTGCAGCATTTCGTATTGCCGCATTAAATCCACCAGCCGCACGGCAGATTCCGCCGGTGCGACATTGGAATTTTCGATCTGGTTCTGGCTCACGGTGGCATCCACGGCCGGGGTCCCCTGGACCTTCGGATCCGTAACGCGGTAATAGCTGTTGCCAACCTTGCTCAGAGCGCTGTTTAAGCCACTGGCGCCGGCGAAGTCCACCAGCTGAAGCTGGCCCAGAGTCTGGCCATCTTGCTGGACGGTGCCGTCGGCAGAGATTTGAATCGGGTTTTGCGAAACAGCCGTGATCTTCTTAGGCGGCTGATTGGCGGGGGTTACCGCGCGGACGGGGTAGCCATCTGCGGTGGTCAGGATGCCAGCGGGGGATAGCTTGAATGCGCCGTTGCGCGTGTAGAGCGGGCCGGAAGGGCCTTCCACCGCAAAAAATCCTTTTCCCGACAGTGCCAGGTCCAACGGATTGCCGGTCGGCGTCAGCAGTCCCTGCTGGAAATCGGTCCATCCTTTTTGAATCAGCGGCATCGTGGTCGGCTGCTGGCCGTTGGCGGGGAGCGCCTGCTGCCCCTGATACAGACTGTAGAACTCGCGGTCGAGCTTAAAGCCCCCGGTGTTAGAGTTGGCGAGATTGTTGGACAGAATATCCAACGCCTCCATCCGGGCGCGGAGTCCACTCGCAGCAGTTGCGGAAATCTGGTCCATAGACTGTGCCAGGTGAATTGCACGTGCCGCGCCAAACCCAGCCAATGCGATTTCCCTAGAAGTTTCCTAGAATTCTGAACGAAACGTGCGATATGACTAATCGCACCGCTGCGGACGGTTCGTCAGGTTCCCGACGATTTTCGTTGAAGCTCTGACGATTCGTGCCTCTCGTGATCATGTCGCCTGCTCCTGCTGGCGCACGCTAACTGATTCATTGCGAACCGTTCGCGTGCCTCGCAAGGTATGTGGTCGCGAACTTGCATATTCCGTACCGAATCATGACAGCAGCAGGTGTGCAGAACGTCGAGACCTCGGCCTATTTCCCGCCGCCGGCATCTTCTTCTCCTTCCGACGCGAAAAATACCCAGGCCGCGGCTTCGCAGCAGGGCAAATCGCAGGATTTCCAGAGCGAGCTCGCTCGTCAGGACACCAGTTCAGAGGAGACTTCAAAGGAGGCCAAGCCCGCCGGCCGTCCAGCCACCAGCCCCGGCAAGTCCGGGAAGAAGCCGGGAGCTCGTACTGAAGAAGCTCGTACCGAGGATGAGCAGCGCGCCAGCGCGCCTTTGCTTGTTCCGGTTGCCGAACCTCCCAAGCAAATACTGCCCCTGGTGTTGGCTCTGCCCAAGCCGGATCAAGATCCCAAGCCGGACCAACAGGCTGGCGAGGCCGCCGTGGCCGTTCAGGATGACAAACAGGCACAGGCACTTCCGCAGCTCGTGTTACCGAACCACAAACCCGCCGCGAATGCCGTGCTCCCTGCGACGCCCGATTCCGTCAAAGATCCTATTCTGCCGTTAGCCGCCGCTGTTCCAGTGCAGCCAGAAGCGACCCAGCCCGAGGGCCAATCTGCGACATCCAATAAACCAGCTCGGCCATCGGAGAACGAACTGAAGCTTGCCGACGCTACTACCCCGGAGCCGGTTGCCACGGCGATTCAGGAAGCGAAAGATTCCGGACAATCCAGTCCCTCTGCGCTCGCTTTCGCAGCGCGAATGGTTGCCGCTCCGCAAAAGGCAGATGACTCGGCTCCGGGGAATCCATCCGAGCCCCCGGCCGCCCCTGGATCGCGGGCGCCTGGCCGAATTCCCATCCGCTACGCAGCGACGGCTCAGATTCTGCAAGACGACGGCGAGAGACTCGAGAAGGATGCAGGTGCCGCCGCCGAACGCGGCCCTCAGACAAGTCCGCGGACCGACATGCTGATACCGCGGAACGAAACCGCGCGCGAAGCGGCTCCCAGCTCGGGACCATCCACGCCGCCCCAGGCCGCGCCCGCAGCTCGCACGGAGCGAATTATCGAGCCTCCCGCCGAGCCGCCCACCTCGCCCCACGACATCCGTGTGCGGGTGCCGGACAACAATGGTGGCTCCACGCAAGTTCGCTTTGTCGAATCGGGCGGTGAAGTTCGGGTATCCGTGCGTACCGCGGACGAAGGACTGGCGCAGAACCTGCGCGCTCATTTAAACGACCTTACCCAGCGGCTGGCCGATGGCGGCCTCCCGGCGGAGTTTTGGAAACCCAGCTCGCAAACCGCCTCGCAGCAGAATAACCACTCTCAGCCGGACCACTCTCAAGCGAATCGCGATGGTCGGGGTCCCGGCGGACAGCAGTCCGGCGGCCAGGACGCGCAACAGGATCAACAGCAGAAACGGCCGGCGTGGCTCGAGGAAATGGAAGCCTCGCTGCACAGCGCGGAAGTTTAAGAGACGACAAATCAGGAGACTACACAATGCAGATTCAAAGTCAGAACCAGTCCGCGGACGTAAGCCAGCTCGCGGATGCTTCGTCTACCGCTCAGCCGGCCGCAGCACCTAGCATCGACGGCCTGGCTAACGAAAACACGTTTCTGCAGCTGCTCGTGGCCCAGATTAAGAACCAGGATCCGCTCCAGCCAGCCGACTCCATCCAGTTCCTTAGCCAACTGGCGCAGTTCAGCCAGCTGGAGCAATTGATCGGAATCCGGCAGGAGCTGAAGACTCCTGCGGCGACAGATACGTCCGGAGGCTCGTCCACGGGCACCTCCGCGGCCACGAATTAATTTTTGAGAAGAGGAGATTGAGACATGTCTTTTTCAACAGCGCTTTCCGGACTGGCCGCGAATAACACGGCCTTGGACGTGGTCGGCAACAACCTGGCGAACTTGAACACCAGCGGATTCAAATCCGATGCCATCCTGTTCAAGGACATCATGGGCCAGACGTCGGGCTCGACGTCGATCGGAGCGGGTGTCGCCACCACGGGCACCACCAAGCAGTTCAGCCAGGGATCCATCCAGCCCACCGCGGGCGCGCTGGATGCCGCCATCGAGGGGAACGGACTATTCGTTCTGAGAGAGAAGGCCGGAGGTGTCCTCTATACGCGGGCGGGCAGCTTCAAATTCGATGGAAGCGGAACCTTGGTTACCGCGACGGGCGAGAAAGTTCAAGGGTGGTCCTCGGTGAACGGAGTGCTCGATACCACCGGAAACATCGGCGACATCTCTGTCACAGCGGTCGCGTCACAACCTCCCGCCGCCAGCAAGAATATGACCTTGACCGCCAATCTGGATGCGTCCGTGGCGACCGGCGTCGGCTTTTCGTCGCCGCTCCAGGTGGTGGATTCGCTGGGCGTCACCCACGTTCTGACGTTCCACTTCACCAAGACCGGCTCGAATGCCTGGGACTACGACATCTCGATTCCTGGAGAGGACACCACCGGCGGCACAGCCGGTACGCCGGTGTCTTTAGCGAGCGGCAGCATAGCGTTCGATAACGACGGCAAGCTGACCACGCCCGCCGCCGGAACTCTGATCAACGTTCAAACCACGACTGGGCTGGTGAGCGGAGCCAACGATCTGAACATCGATTGGTCTCCCTACGCCGCCGACGGCACTTCGCTGTTGACCCAATACGCGCAAACCTCCTCCGCGTCGGCTACGTCGCAGGACGGCGTCCTGGCCGCGCAGCTTACCGGCATCCGCCTGGGAGACGGCGGGAGTTTGATGGCCACTTTCTCCAGCGGAAAGCAGATCGCCATCGCGCAGCTGGCGCTGGCTGCCATCGGAAACCCGGATTCGCTGGTTTCCGTCGGCAACAACAATTTCCAACTGGGCACCGAGACGCTCACGCCTACTGTCGGACTGCCGGAAACCGGCAACCGCGGAAAGCTCCTGGGCGGGTCGCTGGAATCCTCCAACGTGGATCTGGCCCGGGAATTCACGAACTTGATTATCTACCAGCGTGGCTATCAGGCTAACGCCAAAGTCATCACCACGCAGGACCAGCTCAGTCAGGTACTGCTGAACATCAAGTCGTAGCATCGGAACGTCGTAGCATCGGGAAACTGAACAGTGACTCTGCCTGAACAGATCGCGCACTACGGCAAGCTGCCCCTGCCCCTGGAGCCTCAACTGGGACAGTGCAGCCTGACGGTCGGCGAGATTCTGGCCCTCGCGCCGGGAAGCTTGCTCAAGTTGTCCAAGCCTCTGGGTGAAAAGATCGACGTCCATGTGGCGGGCGTGCGATTCGGTTCCGGCGAACTGGTCAGAATGGGCGGCGTTTTGTCGCTGCGCATCGCCGGATTTCACCGCGCTGACGGCGAGTGAACGTCACAGAATATCCATGGAAACGACGGAACAATTGCTGGCGGTGATGGTGGTCCTGGGGCTGCTGTGCGGCGCGCTTTGGCTCCTGAAGCGCAAAGGATGGGTGCGGACGAGTTTGCGCCGCCCGTCGCTGCCGGGACAGCCGCGCCTGGAAGTGATCGACCGCCTGACGCTTACCCCGCAGCACTCCTTGCACCTGATACGCCTGGCCGATAGGACCCTGCTGGTCGGGCTCTCGCCGCAGGGATGCAATCTTCTGGAAAGCGGACCGTCGGTGGCCCTGCCGACGTTGCCCGGGATGGGACTCGAAAACTAATGATGCGCGCGACGCGAACCGCTGTACTATTCCTGCTGGCCGGGACCGCAGCCGTGGCTGCGCCCGCCGCGAATTCACCTCTCGCTCGAATGGGCGTGGGTGCCAGCGGCACTGGCACGTTGAGTATGCCGATGGAGATCGCCATCTCCCTCACGCTGCTCACGCTGCTGCCGGCGGCGATGATGTGTATCACGCCTTTTCTGCGCATAACGGTGGTGCTGCACTTCCTGCGGCAGGCGCTCGGCACGCAGTCGACTCCTTCCAACCAGGTGTTGATCGGCCTGGCGTTGTTCCTCACCATCGTGATCGTGCAGCCCGTGGCGCAGGATATCTTTCACAAAGCCTGGGAACCGATGGATCAGGGAAAGATGACGGCCAGCCAGGCGTTCGACGAAGGCTCAAAGCCGCTCAAGACATTCCTGGCACGCTTCGCCCGCGAAAAGGACATTAAGCTATTCGTTGAGATCACCAAAGCTCCGCCCCCGAAGAATGTCGAGGACTTGAGCCTGTCGGTTCTGATTCCTTCCTACATCCTCTCCGAGCTGAAAACCGGGTTCCAGATCGGTGCGCTGTTATTTCTGCCGTTTCTGGTGATCGACCTGGTGGTGGCTTCGGTGACGTTATCCATCGGCATGGTCCAGTTGCCGCCGGTGATGGTTTCCGCGCCCTTCAAGATTCTATTGTTCGTGCTGGTGGATGGCTGGAATCTGGTGGTCGGGTCGCTGGTGAAATCGTTCTACTAAATTTCAAACGGAGCCTATTCATGTCGCCCGAAAACGCTATTCACGTGATTCGCGAAGCCCTGATGGCAGCCTTCTGGCTGGCCGCGCCGCTGCTGGCGATGGGCTTCTGCGTCGGCATTGTTATGAACCTGATTCAGGTGGCGACCTCCTTGCAGGATTCCGCTTTCAGCACATTCCCCCGGCTGGCCGCGTTCCTGGGCGGCTTCATTGTCCTGATGCCGTGGATGCTCAACAAGATCACCGCTTACACCACGGCCGTCTTCACCGACATCGTCAAGTATGGGCACTGAGCTGAAGCTCGAGATGGGCACGCTGTATGCGTTCCTTCTCGTGCTGGCGCGCGTGTCGGGCGTTTTCATATTTGTGCCACTGCCCGGCATTAAAGCGGGTCCCGACATTATTCGCGTCGCGCTGGCCACCAGTATCACTCTGGCGCTGCTGCCTCTGTGGCCCGCGATTCCTTCCGCGGGATTGAGTTTCGGAACGCTGGTGGGATGGCTGCTGGCCGAGGCCGGCCTCGGAATCGGCGTGGGGGTCGCGGTCGCGTTCCTGTCGGAAATATTCCAGGTGGGCGCCCAGATCATCAGCCTGCAAGCCGGATATTCTTTCGCTTCCACCATCGATCCGACCTCAGGCGCCGATTCCAGCGTCATGCTGTCCATCGCCCAGACGGTCGCGGGTTTGCTGTTCTTCGCCACGGGTCTGGACCATCAGGTTTTGGCGGCCTTCGCGCGGAGCCTCAGCGTCCATCCGCCCGGACAAGTGGTCCTCACCACCTCTATGCTGCACCAGATCATTCAGACCGGATCGCTAATGTTCAGTACCGGCTTGCGTCTGGTGCTGCCGCTACTGGCAATGCTGCTGATCGTAGATTTTTCGCTGGCCTTGCTGGCGCGGCTCAATTCGCAATTGCAGCTCATCACGCTGGCGTTTCCCATCAAGATGCTGTTGTCGCTGGGGCTGCTGGCCTGGCTGCTGCTCATATTTCCGAAAGTATTTTCCCAGGCCGCGGGTCCCATTCTGCGCCTGGTCCGCCAGCTTCTGCTGGTTTGAAGTTGCGGCCCCACAAACCCAATGGCCGGTGATTCGCATAGTAAAACAGAACAGCCCACCGGGCGGCGGCTCTCCAAGGCCCGCCTGGAAGGACAGTTTCCCACCTCGCGCGAGCTGGTGACGGCCACGCAGTTCATAGTCTTCATCGTCATCGCCTTTGCCTGGTTCCCCAAGTGGATGAGTGGCATGAAGGAAATGATGCGGACCTCGCTGGACCAGGCTTTTCACGCCAACCTGAGTGTCGCCAGTGTTCCCGGCATCGCCTCCAACTTGCTCCAGCGCGCCTTCATTCCTCTGTCCGTGATCGGAGGACTCACCATCCTTCTTACCCTCAGCGCTCACTTGGCGGTCACCAAGCTGGGCTTTAGCCTCAAGAAATTCACCCCTGACTTCGGCCGGTTCAATCCGGCCGGCAAGATCAAGGGTATGGTTTTTAAAGGTCCCATGGCGGTGGTGCAAGCGTCCGTCATGCTGGTGTTGTTCTCCATGGCGATCTTCTCCATCGCCCGGCAGAATGCCGACCTGCTTCTCACGCTCCCCTTCATGAGCCTGGATACCGGCCTGCTCAAAGTGGGCGCATCCATCAAGGATCTTCTGTGGAAGGCAGCCGGCATGTTTCTGGTATTCGGACTCATCGACTTGTTCCGCCAGAAACGCAAGTACACCAAGGACCTCAAGATGACCAAGCAGGAGGTCAAACAGGAAGCCAAGGATATGGACGGCAATCCTCTGATCAAGAACAAAATTCGCCGCCTGCAGCGCGACCTCCTTCGCCGCCGCATGATGCAC
>Ga0310810_10001143_pt1 | contig 27289 bp, 25 predicted proteins | sample NCmetagenome_FD_207641 | JGI IMG/M metagenome (GOLD analysis project Ga0310810, IMG submission 207641) | Soil microbial communities from experimental microcosm in Duke University, North Carolina, United States - NC | ecosystem: Engineered > Artificial ecosystem > Soil microcosm > Unclassified ...
CCTCCTCGCGACCCTCCTGCTCGAGCCGCTTCTGCTTCTGAACAAGCCACGCCGAATAGTTGCCCTCGTAGGGAATGCCCTTGCCTCGATCGAGTTCGAGGATCCAGCCGGTGACGTTGTCAAGAAAGTAGCGATCGTGGGTGACGATCAGGATCGCCCCGGGATAGTCGCGCAGATGACCTTCCAGCCAATGCACGGACTCGGCGTCGAGATGGTTGGTCGGCTCGTCGAGCAGCAGCAGATCCGGCTGATCGAGCAGCAGGCGGCAGAGCGCGACGCGGCGGCGCTCGCCACCCGAAAGCTTGGTGACATCGGCGTCGTCCGGCGGGCAACGCAGCGCATCCATCGCCAGGTCGACCTGGGAGTCCAACTCCCACAGGTTCTTGGAGTCGATTTCGTCCTGCAGCTTCGCCATCTCGTCGGCGGTTTCATCCGTGTAGTTGGCGGCGATCTCGTTGTAGCGATCAAGCAGCGCCTTTTTCGCCGCCACGCCTTGCATGACGTTGTCACGCACCGAGAGCTTTGCATCGAGCTGCGGCTCCTGTTCGAGGTAGCCGACCCGCGCGCCCTGCGCGACCCAGCCCTCGCCGACGAACTCCTTGTCGATGCCGGCCATGATGCGCAGCAGCGTCGACTTGCCCGAGCCGTTGACGCCGAGCACGCCGATCTTGGCGTCCGGATAGAACGACAGGTGGATGTTTTCGAGCACCTTGCGGTTGCCCGGGTAGGTCTTGGTCAGACCCTCCATGTGATAGATGAATTGACGGCCGTTCATTCTCTCGCGGTCCTTGACGATTTCGCGGCTGGGGGAGATTTGCCGCTGATTTAGCGAGCGCGGGCGGCCAGGGCAAGCGGCTGTGACCTCACGCACACCTCGGCCCAGCCCGATGAACCCCGGCGCCGCAGCCACCGACCCATGGGCAAGTTGAAGCAAGCAACAACAAGCTCAAAAGGCAGGTCGTCATGAACTGGATCGTGCAACTCGGCAAGGAACTGGTGCAGGCGCTTTCCGACCCGTATCGCCCGGAACTCCACTACATGCGCGGTCCTGGCCCGAAGTGGCTGGCAAAGCACGCTGCGGCGGGAACGCAGAGGTAGCGCGACCTCGAATACCAACTAGATTGGGCTCCTGGACGTCCCGGAGCCCAACTCATGACCGAGATTGTCTGCGCGGTCGAAGCGCATGACACGCTGGGCGAAAGCTGCCTGTGGTGCCCGACGACAAAGCGGCTCTGGTGGCTCGATATCGCGAAGCCCAGCTTGCAGTCCTACGATCCCGTCAGCCGCGAGCATCAGGTCCATGCCCTGCCCGGCCCGCACTGCGGATGCGTGGCGCTGCGGAAATCCGGCGGTTTCGTGGTGGCGCTGGACAACGGCCTGCACGGCTTCGACCCGGCGAGCGGGAAACTTCAGCTTCTCACCCACCCGGAGGTGGACGAGCCCGGCAACCGCTACAACGACGGCCGTTGCGACCGCCGCGGCCGGCTGTGGATCGGCACCATGGATATCAATCTGCGCCACGCGTCGGGCAGCTTCTACCGGATCAGCGCCGACCGCACGGTGCGGCGCCAGTTCGACGGCATTACGGTGCCGAACTCAACCGCGTTCGCCCCCGACGACCGCACGCTTTATTTCGCGGATACACCCCGCCATGTGATCTGGGCGTTCGATTTCAATCTCCATGCCGGATCCATCGGTGAACGCCGGGTGTTCGCGGACCTCACCGCCCGCAAAGGCCTGCCCGACGGGTCGTGCGTGGATGCTGAGGGCTTTCTTTGGAACGCCGAATACGGCGGCCACCGCATCACGCGATATGCGCCGGACGGCCGCGCTGACCGCACCATCGAATTGCCGGTGACCAATCCGACTTGCTGCTGCTTTGGCGGCGATGACCTCGGCATGCTCTATGTGACGAGCGCCGCGCAGCGGCTCACCGACCCGGCACCGATGGACGGCGCGCTTCTCGCACTTGACGTCGGCGTGCGCGGCCTGCCTGAATCCGCCTTCGCTGGATAGTTACCGGTTACGGGAATCCTCATGGCCACGATCAACGTCGCGCTGGTGTCGCGCACGGTTTATTACGCGCCGGTGTGGACCGCCGAGCGGAACGGCTATTTCAAGGATGAAGGCCTCGACGTGCACCTCGAGGTTTTCGACAACGCCGAGAAGATCAACGCCGCAATGCAGACCGGCACCATGCAGATCGCGATTGCGAGCGTCGAGGCGCTGGTGGTCGATTCATTCAAGGGCGGCAAGTTTCGCATCGTCGCCAGCGTCGCCCAGCGGCCGCCGCACTTCATCATCGCCCAGCCCGAGATCAAGACATTGCAGGAGCTGCGCGGCAAGCGCTTCGGTGTGCTGTCGATGCACGAAGGAACCACGTATTTTGTGCAAGACCTTGAAAAGTCGCTCGGAATGAAACGCGGCGATATCATCATCGACGCGGTAGGCGGCGCGCCCACGCGCTGGCGCCTCCTGCGCGAGAAGAAGATCGACGCCGGCTTGCAGCCATTCCCGCTGAGCTACGAATCCGAGGAGGCCGGCTACAGCAACCTCGGACCGATCTCGACCGTGGTGCCGGACTACGAATTCACCGCGGTGTTCCTCGATCCGGCGTGGGGCGAAGCTAACCGGCCGGCGGTTACCGGCTTTCTCCGCGCGCTCCGCCGCGGCCAGGACGAGATGAAGGCCCGTCCGAACGACACCGCGGCGATCCTGGTCAAGGAGTTGAACACCACGGAGGCCTACGCGCGCCGATCAGTCGCCGACGCGCTCGCCTTCAAGCTCATGCCGGACGGACTCGCAGCCTCGGATGCCGGCATGCGGCGTGTGTTCGACACCTTGCAACGCGCGGGGCTGGTGCCGGCCGACCAGCGCTTCGACATGAAGCGGTTTGTCGATCCGAGCTATCTCGCGGCGGCACAATAGCCATTCCCAGCCGCGATCCTCTTGCTCTAAGGTGCCGCCGAAACCTGGAGTGCTGACATGGCTCATCGCTGCGCGATCCTCGACGACTACCAGAACGTGGCGCTCAAGCTCGCCGACTGGGGCAAGGTCACCAAGGACGTCGAGATCAAGGTGTTCACCGACGCGGTCCGCCGCAGCGACGCCGACACCATCCGCGATTGCCAGGATTTCGACATCGTCGTGATGATGCGCGAACGCACGCGCTTCCCACGCGCGGTAATCGATGCGCTGCCCAAGCTCAAGCTCCTCATCACCACCGGCGCCTATAACGCCTCGATTGACATGAAGGCCTGTGCCGAGCGCGGCATCGTCGTTTGCGGCACCGGCGGGTTCGGCAACCCGACCACCGGCATAGCCTTTGGGCTGATCCTCGAACTGACCCGGCGGATCGGCTGGGAGCACGCGCGCATGAAGTCCGGCGTGTCGTGGCAAAACACGCTCGGCATGGATATCGAAGGCAAGACGCTCGGCGTGCTCGGTCTCGGCAAGCTCGGCGCGCGGGCCGCCGGGGTTGGTAAGGCGTTCGGCATGAAGGTGATCGCCTGGAGTCAGAACCTGACGCCGGAGCGTTGCAAGGAGGTCGGCGTCGAGTATTCCACGAAGGAGGACTTGTTCCACAATGCCGACGTCATCACCGTCCACCTGGTGCTCGGCGACCGCACCCGCGGGCTGATCGGCGCCAAAGAACTCGGCCTGATGAAGAAGACCACCTACCTCGTCAACACCTCACGCGGGCCGATCATCGAGGAGAAGGCGCTGATCGACGCACTCAACGCCAAGCAAATCGCCGGCGCCGGCCTTGATGTGTTCGATGTCGAACCGTTGCCGCTCGACCATGTGTTTCGCAAGATGGACAACGTGGTCATCACGCCGCATCTGGGCTACGTCAGCCAGCAGAACTACGAAAAATATTACCCCGATATCGTCGACAACATCCGGGGTTTCCTGGACGGCAAGCCCACCCGCATCGTCGCGCCACGGTAAACAAGGTCTTTCCGCCGGCGACCACAAAACGCGTGGCCACGGCGTTTCTTGCTGCGAATAGTGCCGTGGTTGGATCAACTTAGCCGTGCCTGCATAACGTGAAATAAACCGCCAATCCGCTAGCTTTTTCGCGAAAAGCGATGGATCGGCGGTTTCCATGTTCCGTGTGTTTTCGTGCCTCACGGGGGAGCACGACTGGCGGCTTGTGGTCTTGGCCGTCCTCGTCTCTCTGCTCGCGAGTCTAGTCTCCATAAGTCTATTCCACCGTGCGCAAGCCGGAGGGGGCCAGCGCTCGCGTCAGGCCTGGACGTTGCTTGCCGGCGCCGCCACCGGTAGCGGCATCTGGGCGACGCACTTCATCGCCATGTTGGCCTACCAACCTATTGTAACCGTGGCTTACGACTTCGCCTTGACGCTGGCGTCTCTGGTCGTCGCCGTGGTCGTCACCTTCGCCGGCTTCTCGGTTGCGCTCAGTGGAGCGCGTTCAGGGGCGCTGCTGGGCGGCGCAATCGTCGGCGCCGGCGTCGCCGTCATGCACTTTCTCGGCATGTGGGCGCTGGAGGTTCCCGGCCACGTCAGTTGGAGCGCAGAGCTGGTGGTGGCCTCTGTCGTGCTCAGCATCGCGTTTGCGACACCGTCACTTTACTTCGCGACCCGCGACGGCCATCGCCGGAGCACAATCATCGCCACCTTCCTGCTGTCGCTTGCTATCCTCGCGCATCACTTCACGGCGATGAGCGCCGTATTGATCGTTCCCGATCCGATGCTGCAATTTGCGCGCGGCGGGCTGTCGCCGGGGGCGCTGGCGTTCACCGTGGCGGCGGGCGCGGTCGCCATGCTCGGCATGTGCCTCGTTGGCGCTCTGGCCGATAGCTTGCTGGAGCGGCGGACGCTGCAATTCGCGCGCGCCCGGCACGACCTGATCGCGGAATCGAAGGAGCAGCTGCGAGAACAGAACGCCCGACTCGATGCCGCGCTCAACAACATGTCGCAGGGCCTGTGCATGTTCAGCGCCGACGAGGAGATCGTCGTCTTTAACCGGCGGTTCCTCGAAATGTACAGGCTGTCGCCGCAAGTGGTCAGGCCCGGATGCAAGTTTCGTGACCTAATTCAACATCGCAAGGAAGTTGGTCTTCTGGACGCCGATCCCGAGACCTACTACCGCGGCATCGTCAAGGATGTGCGGCTGGGCAAGCGCACCATCGCCATGGTGAAGACCACCGACGGCCGCCAGGTGCAGGCTGTCAATCAGCCGATGCCCGGAGGCGGATGGGTGACCACCCATGAGGACGTCACCGATCGCCGTCATGCCGAGGAACAGGTCCGCGATCAGAAGCTGCAAATGGACGCGGCGTTGGATAACATCAGCCAGGGGCTGCTGATGTTCGGCCCGGACGCGCGGTTGATCCTGTGCAATCGCCGCTATCTCGAGCTTTATGGCCTGCCAGCCGACACGGTAAAGCCAGGGCTGACGCTCCAGGGCCTCTTTGAGCTGCGCAAGGCGCACGGCAGCTTCGGCCGCGACCCGGAAGACTACGCCAATTTGCTGATGAAGGCGCTCAGCGCGGGCAGCCCGATGACGTTCACGCCCGAATTGGCAGACGGCCGGGTCATGTCGATCGAACACCATCCCCTGCCGGATGGCCGCTGGGTCTCCACCCACGAGGATATCACCAAGCGCCTGCGCGCCGAAACCCAGCTCCGCGAGCAGAAGCTGCAACTCGACACCGCCCTGAACAACATGTCGCAAGGCCTCAACATGTTTGATGCATCGGGGCGCCTCGTAGTCTGCAACGAGCGCTACTTGAAGATGTATGACCTTTCCGCCGAGGCCGTAAAGCCGGGATGCACGGTCGAGGAGTTAGTTCATGCCCGCATCAACAATGGAACGTTCTTCGTGTCGGACCCGCAGCACTATATCAGCGAGCTGCTGGAGTCGATGCGCCGGCGCGAGGCCACGAGCACGACGATGGAGCTGCCGGACCGACGCATCATCGCCGTAGTCAGCCAGGCTACGCCCGATGGCGGCGGCTGGGTCGTCACACATGAAGACATCACCGAACGACGCCGCACCGAGCTGGAGCGCGACCGCAGCAAGGCCTTCGCCGATATCGTCATTGAAAACGTCCCCTCCACCATCGTGTTAAAGGATGCGCGCACGCGTCGCTATGCGTTGATCAATCGGGCCGGCGAGGAATATTTCGGCGTGCCGCGCAAGGACATGATCGGCAAGCTGGCGAACGAGGTCTTCCCTGAAAAGGAAGCCCGTATGATCGCCGAGCACGATCTTGAGATCCTACGCAGCGGAGAGTCCCAATTCTTTGACGAGCGTCCGCAGGTGACCCCGGGCGGCGACATCCGCATCGCGACCACCTCGCGTGTGCCAATCCGCGACGCCAACGGCGAAACGCAATTCCTGCTCACGGTGATCGACGATCGCACGCACCGCAAGCACGCCGAGGCGCAGATTGCGCGGTTGGTGCACCACGACGTGTTGACCAGCCTCCCCAATCGAACCGCGTTTGGCGCCTGCATTGACGCCACGATCGAGGCGGCGGCCGCCGAACGCCGATCGTTCGCGCTCATGAGCGTCGACGTCGATCGCTTCAAAGAGATCAATGACGTGTATGGCCATGCGGCCGGCGACGAAGTCCTGCGGCAGCTGTCGAAGCGCCTGCAGGCCGCGGTCGGCGGCGCCTTCGTTGCCCGAGTCGGCGGCGACGAGTTCGTCGTGATCGCCACCGATGGCGAGCAACCGGCGGCGGCGGAAGCGATGGCCGATCGCCTGCTCGAAGCGATCAAAGAGCCGCTCATCCTTAACGGCCATCCGGTCGGCATCGGCGTCAGCATTGGCATTGCAATCTTCCCCATTGACGGGAGCGACGCCGGCGTTTTGGTCAATCACGCCGATGCGGCACTCTATCGAGCCAAGGCGGAAGGACGCGGCACGTTCCGTTTCTTCGAGGCCGAGATGGATCAGCGACTGCGCGACCGGCGCGTGCTTCAGCAGGAATTGCGCACCGCCATCGAGAAGGGCGAGCTGATCCTGTATTACCAGCCGCAGGCGCGCCTTGACGGCACGATTATCGGGTTCGAGGCGCTGGTGCGCTGGCAGCATCCGCAGCGTGGCCTGATAGGGGCGGATATTTTTATTCCTCTGGCCGAGGAGAGCGGCCTGATCGTGGCGATCGGCGAATGGATCATCCGCGAAGCTTGCCGGCAGGCGGCATCATGGCCACACCCGCTGCAACTCGCCATCAATCTGTCTCCCGTGCAGTTCCGCCACGGCGACCTGCCTGGGCTGGTGCATTCCGTGCTGCTGGAGACCGGGCTTCCGCCGTCGCGTCTTGATCTCGAAATCACCGAAGGCGTGCTGATTGACGACTTCTCACGGGCCGTCTCCACTCTGCGGCGGCTCAAGGCGATGGGCGTCCGAATCGCCATGGACGACTTCGGCACCGGCTACTCGTCGCTGTCCTATTTGCAGTCGTTTCCATTCGACAAGATTAAGATCGACAAGTCCTTCATCTCCAATCTCCGCGACAACAACCAGTCGGCCACCATCGTTCGTGCGGTGATCGGCCTGGCGCGCGGCCTTGGCGTGCCGGTGCTGGCCGAGGGTGTCGAGACCAAGGAGCAGTTGGCATTCCTGGCTAAGGCATCCTGCGACGAGGTTCAGGGCTATCTCATCGGCAGGCCGCTGCCGATCGAGGACTATGCGGCGACGACAGGCCAGCCGCGCCAGGCACGCGCGGGCGCCGCGGCGAGCTGATCCGCAGACAAAGCCTGCCTCCTCATGTAGAAATGACGCCAACGTCCGTGGGGCGCGTAGCAGATCGCATTCTGTCGAGGGGAGTAAACACTCAATGGCGAGTTATAAGTTGGTGACATACCAGTCGGCCAAGGGACCGCGGGCCGGCGTCGTGGTTGAAGACAAGCTGTTCGACGCGGCGGCACTCACGCGCAAAGCCGCCTATGCCACCATGATGGACATCCTCAACGACTGGGCCTCGGCCAAAGGCGCTCTGAAGAAAGCGGCCGCCGCTGCCGGCAAGAGCAGGGCCAAGGGCCAGCCGGTGGCGAAGGCCAAGCTGCTGGCGCCGGTGCTGTGGCCGTCGGCGATCTACTGCGCGGGAGCCAACTACACCGACCACATGATGGAAATGGCCAAGCTTCAGGGCATCCCGCCCGCCCCCGATCCCCACGAAGTCGGCCTCAAGCCTTGGCATTTCATCAAGGCCTCACGCAGCGTCACGGGCAACAAGGCCGTCGTAAAGCTGCCGAAGGCATCCAACGCCATCGACTGGGAGGCCGAGCTTGGCGCAGTGATCGGCAAGAAGGCCAAGGACGTGCCGCTGGAAAAGGCGCTGGACTACGTCGCCGGCTATACGGTGGCCAACGAGCTTTCGGCGCGCGATCTTGGCCGCCGGGCGCAACTTCCGGATTCCACGCCGTTCAAGTGGGACTGGGTCGGCCAGAAGTGTTTCGACGACGCCTGCCCGATCGGACCGTGGATCGTTCCGGCAAGCGACATCAAGGATCCCCAGAAGCTCGGCATCAAACTGTGGGTGAACGACGTCATCAAGCAGGATTCCAACACCAGCGACATGATCTTCAATCTGGCCGAGCAGTTGTCGCATCTGTCGTCGCGCATCACGCTTTACCCGGGCGATATCATCCTGACCGGTACGCCCGCCGGCGTCGGCGCAGCCCGTAAGGAGTTCCTGAAGCCTGGCGATACGACGCGGGTCTGGGTGGAAAATGTCGGCGAACTGACCAACAAGATGGCCTGACGTTCACGCGATCGACCGGCCGCGGCGACCGCCTGCGGCCGGCGTTTCATTTCTTCAGCCCCGCCGCTGCAGCCACCTCACTCCAGCGTTTGAGTTCGGTCTCTTGCAGGGCGGCAAGATCGGCGGCGCCGCCATCCCGCGGATCGACCCCGAGCGGGCGCCATGCCGCAATTACGTCGTTCGATTTGACCGCCTCGCGGACCGCGCGTGACAGCTTGTCGACCACCGGCGCCGGCGTCCCCGCGGGCGCCGTCAAGCCGAACCAGATCGCCGTGTCGAAGCCCGGCATGCCGGCCTCGATCATCGTCGGCACATCCGGCACGATGCTGGGCCGTTTGGCGCCGGTCGAGGCAAGGAGCTTCAGCTTGCCCCCTTGCACCAGCGCGATCACAGCGGTGGCCGGCGAAAACATCACCTGGACGCGGCCGGCAACCAGGTCGGTGGCCGCCTGCGGACTCCCCGGATAGGGCACGTGGACGAGCTTGGCGCCGGTCTGCTGCATGAGCAACTCGCCGGAGAAGTGCGGCGCGCTGCCGACGCCGGTTGATGCATAGCTCAATTCGCCCGGCTTGGACTTGGCGAGATCGATCAGCTCCTTCACGCTGTTCACGCCGAGCGAGGGGTGCACCACCAGGATCACCGCTGCGTTATTGACGAGTGCGATCGGCGCGAAGTCCTTGATGATGTCGAACGGCAGCTTGGAATTGATCGCCGCGTTGGCGATGTTCGCCGAGCCCGGCAGGAACAGCGTGTAGCCATCCTTCGGCGACCGGGCGACATACTCGGCGGCGATGTTCGAGCCGGCGCCGACCTTGTTTTCGACCACAACCTGCTGACCGAGAATTTGTCCCATCCGGTTGCCCAGCACGCGAGCCGTGATGTCGGCGACCGATCCCGGGGTGAAGCCGACAATGAGATGGATCGGCTTGTTCGGGAATTCGCTCTGTGCCCAACCGTGGCCCGCGAAAATCGTCAGCCACACAGCAACCAGAAAGACGGCCCGTTTCAGTCCACACATAACCCATTCCTCCCCGACTATTTGGGCTTGAAGCCCGCGGCCTTGACCACACTGTCCCATTTCTTGAGTTCGACGTCGATGAACCGCGCGAATTCCGCGGGCGCGCCGCCGAGTGGATCGACGCCTTGCTTTTCCAGCAGCGCCAGCACCTCTTTGGATTTCAGCGCCTCGTTGGCCGCGCGTGACAACTTGTCGACGATCTCTGGCGGCGTTCCGGCGGGCGCCAACAGGCCCATCCAGATGCCGGCTGAATAGCCAGGCACACCGGCCTCAACCATGGTCGGCACATCGGGTGCAATCGCCGCGCGCGTGGATTGCGTCACGGCGAGCGCCTTGAGCTTCCCGGCCCGGACATTGGTCCAGACCGTCGCGGCCGGGCCGAACATCAGGGGCACGCGCCCGGCCAGCACGTCGGTCATGCTCTGCGCGCTGCCAGGATACGGGATCTGCTGAAGCGTGATGCCGGCCACACTATTCAGCAACACCCCCGACAGCTGGCTCATCGTACCGGCCCCTGACGAAGCATACTGCACGCCCTCGGGCCGCGACTTTGCCAGTGCGATCAGTTCCTGCACGGTGTTGGCTGGGAACGATGGATGCGCCACCAGGATTTGCGGCGCGTTCGCGACCGCCATGATCGGAGCGAAGTCCCTACCAAAGTCGAAGCTCAGATTGTTCATCGCCGGATTGATGGTCTGCGCGACTGTACACATCAGCAGCGTGTAACCATCCTTCGCGGCGCGGGCGACGTATTCGGCGCCGAGGCTTGAGCCCGCTCCCGGACGGTTCTCCACCACCAATTGCTGGCCCAGGGTTTGGCTCATCCGGCTCGCCATCACCCGGAGGATCACGTCAGCGACGGCGCCCGGGCCGAAGCCCACAACAACGCGGATCGGCCGCGTTGGATAGTCCTCTGCACGCGTTACCGTCGCTGCAAGGCTTCCGAGCATGAATCCTGCGCTTAGCGCCGCAATCGCCAGCCGTCGCACCAATGTCATCCTGCGTGTGGCCATGACTACCCCTTCGCCGCTTCTGTCCAGGCCTGCATCATAAACCAAACATTAACGCTCGCACCGGTTGCGACCATTAACCTCTCGGCAACCCTGTTACCTCAGAGTGCCAATGGCTCGACCAGCGACCCCGTCATGTCCGACGCTGCCTTTGCTGTCGCAAATCACTACGGCTGGCTGTTCGCCGGCCTTTCTGCCGTGGCGCTGTTCGCAATCTGGGGCTGGGCGAAGCTGCGCCGGGAAAACCGGGGCCTGCAGACCACGCTCGACAACCTGCCGCAGGGCCTATGCGTTTGGTCGCCGACCGGCCGGCTGATTCTGTGCAACGAACCTTACGTCAAGATGTACAACCTATCGCCGCAACTCACCGGCCGCGGCGTCTCCTTGCGTGACCTGATCGACCACCGCATCAAGGTCGGAAACTTTACCGGCAACCGCGACCAGTACATCGCCGATCTTCTCACCAACATCTCGAAGGGCAAGACCGTCAGCCGGATCCGCGAGGAGAACGGCCGCTTCATTTCGGTTTCCAATCGGCCGACCGGTGACGGCGGCTGGGTGGCGACCCACGAGGATGTCACCGAGCAGCGCCGCGCCGAGCTGGAGCATTCCTCGATGAAGGAGTTAGAAGCGCGGCGCACAGTGATTGAAGACGCCATCGCCAGCTTCCGCGAGCGCGTCGACAGCGTACTCAAGAGCGTGAGCGACGCCGGCCTGACCATGCAGTCAACGGCCGTCGAGTTGCTGGACTCCTCGGAGCAGGCCACGCAACGGGCCCAAAGCGCGGTCCAGGCATCCCGCGAGGCGTCTGCGAATGTCTCGACAGCCGCAACCACCGCGACCGAACTGTCGGCCTCGATCGGGGAGATGGGCCATCAGCTCACGCGAGCGGCCGACGTGGTCCGCGTGTCGGCCAACGAAGCCGAGACCACCAACCAGCAGATCGCCGGACTTGCCGACGCTGCACAAAAGATCGGCGACGTCGTCAAGCTCATCCGCGACATTGCCGGACAGACCAACCTGCTGGCGCTCAACGCGACCATAGAGGCGGCGCGTGCCGGGGAAGCCGGACGCGGCTTTGCAGTGGTCGCCTCCGAAGTGAAATCGCTTGCTGTGCAGACCTCCAAGGCCACTGAAGAGATCGCGTCCCAGATTCTCGCGGTGCAGGGGTCGACCACGACCGCAGTCGATGCGATCGGCAACATCGCCAGGCGCATGAGGGAAATCTCCGATTACACCTCGGCGGTCACGGCCTCGGTGGAGCAGCAGAACACCGCGACCAGCGAAATCTCGCAGAACGTCGCTGGCGCCGCACAGGGCACCGAGATGGTTGTGTCCGTGCTCGGCGGCCTCGCTGGCGCCGCCACCGCGACAAGGAGCTCGGTCGAGACCGTGCTGTCGGCTTCGCGTTCGGTCGAGAGCGCGGTCGGCCGGCTCCGCAGCGAGGTCGAGAGCTTCCTCGGCAAGGTCGCGGTCTGAAGACCCATCAAAGCCGTTAATCCACAAGGCGCCGCAAGGCCTTGGCCGCAGGCTGGATTTTGCAGCCAAATGAAGCTTCACTGCGCCCGGGCGCTGTAACCAGGACGCCAGGAAGCAAAATCGTGCCAAAAAACATCCCTCTGACACTGGCCTGCGGCAACTACGAGATCGTGCGGGCGCTGAAGGACGGCGTCGTAGCCCCCGATGGCATCGACCTGACCATCCTGACCGACATGGACTCGACCACGCGGCACTGGCGGTTTCTGCGCGAAGGCCATTTCGACGTCGCCGAAACTTCGTGCTCATCTTACATCGTGGCGCGCGACAAGGGCCTGGCAATCACCGCGATCCCGGTGTTCCTGCATCGCCGTTTCCGCCACGGCTTCGTGTTCATCAACACCGGCAAGGGCATCAAGTCGCCGAAGGACCTGATCGGCAAGAAGATCGGCATCAAGTCGTTTCTGGTCACAGCGATCCACTGGATGCGCGGCATTCTCGAACACGAATATGGCGTGCCGCACAAATCGGTGGAGTGGGTGGCCGAGCTCGACGAGGACGTCGACTTCGTTCCGCCGCCGGGCCTCAAGATCACGCGGCTGTCGCACGATAAATCGGTCGAGGACATGCTGGCCGAAGGTGAGGTCGACGCGCTGATCCACTCCGACATCATCAAGCCGATGGAAGCCGGCGACCCGCGCGTGGGCCGGCTGTGGCCGGACTACAAGGCCGAGGAAATCCGCTTTTATAAGAAGACGCAGATTTTCCCGATCATGCATGTGATGGGAATCCGTCAGGAGATCGTCGACCGTCATCCGTGGGTTCCGGTCAACCTGTTCCACGCCTTCGAGAAATCCAAGGCCATCGCGATGAGGCGGATGGAGAACCCACGCATCGTGCCGCTCGCCTGGTATCTGGAGGCCTGGAACGAGCAGCAGGAAATTCTGGGTCCTGATCCGTGGGAGTATGGCATCACCGAGAACAACAAGCACAACATGAACACCATTGCCGGCTATTCGCACGAGCAGGGACTGACGCAAAAGCGCTGGACCACGGACGACCTGTTCACCAGCACGTTCCAGGGCCGCAAGCGCGGCGACGAGTGGCGGATTTAGCGATGAGGCTGACGCCCTCACCACGTCATTCCGGGGCGCGACAAAGTCGCGAACCCGGAATCCATACCCCGCAGCATTCTATTGCTGGCACAGGGGTTATGGATTCCGGATCGCCGCTGCGCGGCGTCCGGAATGACCGTTGTGAGGCCAGAGATCGGATCAAACCATGACGATGGGCATCGGATTTACCGACCGGAAGGTGATGGCCGAGCTCACGGCCAAGATGCTGCTTGAGGTGGAGGCCGTCCGCTTCATGGACGACAAGCCTTTCATCTTCACCTCCGGCTGGGCCAGTCCGGTCTATATTGATTGCCGGCGCCTGATTTCATTCCCCCGAGTCCGCAGCACGCTGATGGATTTCGGCGCGGCCACCGTGTTCCGCGACGCCGGCTTCGAGCAGTTCGATACCGTGGTCGGCGGCGAAACCGCCGGCATTCCGTTCGCGGCCTGGATGGCCGACCGCCTCGGCCTTCCGATGCAGTATGTCCGCAAGAAGCCGAAGGGCTTCGGCCGTAACGCCCAGATCGAGGGGCATCTCGAGCCCGGCCAGCGTGTGCTGCTGGTGGAAGACCTGACCACCGACGGCGGCAGCAAGATCAACTTCTGCAATGCGCTCCGCGCCGCTGGCGCCGTCGTCGAACATATCTTCGTCATCTTCTATTACGGTATCTATCCTAACAGCGAGAAAATCCTTTCCGACCTCAACATCAAGCTGCATCATCTGTGCACATGGTGGGACGTGCTGGAGTTCGCCAAGACGTGCGGCCAGTTCGATCCGGTCAAGCTCAGCGAGATCGAGAAGTTTCTGAACGATCCCGCCGGCTGGTCGAAGGCTCATGGGGGCGCTTCGCAGACGGCGGCCGAATAACGAAAAACGAGTAACAGCGTATGGAGTTCGACAATTCCTTCGAGGTGCCGCTGCCGCCGGAGCAAGCCTGGCCGGTACTGATGAACATCCAGGGCATCGCGCCGTGCATGCCGGGCGCGCAACTTACCGAAGTCATCGATGACAAGTCCTACAAGGGCAACATCGCGGTGCGACTCGGCCCGGTCGCACTGACCTTCGCGGGCTTCATTAGATTCGAGGAGATCGACAACACCGCCCACACCGCGCGCGTCAAAGCGCAAGGCGCGGACGCCAAAGGCCGCGGCTCGGCGCAGGCCGAAGCGACCTTTCGGCTGGAGCCTTCCGCCGCCGGTTCCAAGGTGCTGGTGCACACCAACCTCACGCTGTCAGGCGCCGTGGCGCAATACGGCCGCGGCGTCGGCATGATCCAGGCGACCGCCTCGACACTCATGAACCAGTTCGCCAACAACCTAAAAAAGCAGCTCACGAGTCCCGCCGAGGCCGGCACGGACGGTGCGCCGGCGGCTGCTAAACCGATTTCCGCTACCAAGTTGGCCGGCCAGGTCGCGTGGCACTCCATTAAGGAAAAGCTCGGCGGAAAGTCTTGATGGCGGGATCGGGCGACGACGACCCGGTGATCCTGGTCGATTCCGATGATATCGCCATCGGCACCGCCGGCAAGCTCGACGCCCATCGCAGAGGCCTGAAGCACCGCGCCATTTCGGTCCTGGTGCGCAACTCCGCCGGCCAATTCCTGCTGCAGCGGCGCAGCACCGCCAAGTACCACTCCGGCGGATTGTGGACCAACGCCTGTTGCAGCCATCCTCTGCCGGGCGAAAATCCGGCCGACGCCGCCCGCCGACGCCTCGCGCAGGAGATGGGTTTCTCCTGTCCGATCGATCCGCTGTTCGTCTTTCAATACGAAACGCCGGTTCCGGGCGGCTTAATCGAGAATGAGCTTGTGCATGTGTTCGGCGGCCGGCACGACGGTGCGATCGCGCCCGATCCGGCCGAGGTCGGCGAATGGAAGTGGGTCGCCTTTCCCGATCTGGTCGCCGATATGGCCGTCCGCCCGGATGCGTACACCGTCTGGTTCCGGCAATATATCGGCCAGCAACACGCGGCGATTTCGAAATGGATCGCCGCCGGCTGACCGGGACACTGTTATGACGGCACAGGTTCTGATTTACGACGTGCGGGGCCAGCAATACCGCGCGCTTCTGGGCAAGCGCTTTCCCGCCGTCACGTTCCACATCGGGCACACAATTCCTGAAGTCGAGGGCGTCATCGGCGAGGTCGACGCGATCTTCGGCCTCGGTCATCACATCCCGCCGGTTCTCCTGGCCAAGGCCAGGAATCTGAAATGGGTGCAGGCACTGACCACCGGCACCGAGACGCTGACCGCGGCGGGCGTGCTGCCGCCGCACGTGGTGCTGACGTCGACGCGCGGCATCCACGGGCCGCAGATGAGCGAGCTTGCCTTCCTCAACATGATCGCGCTGGCCCGCAACTTCAAAAAGAACCTGGAGAACCAGGCCGCGGCCAAATGGGAGCAGTGGGGGCAGCCAATCTTAGAAGGCCGAACCATCGTTATCGTCGGCATGGGCCTGCTCGCCGAGCATCTCGCCGAGCGCTGCAAGCTGTTCGGCATGGCCGTCATCGGCGTGAGCAGCGGACGCACCGGCGCGGCGCATTTCGATGAGGTGCATCCGCGCAGCGAACTAAAAACTCTCGCGTCGCGAGCCGATTTCCTGATGCTGCTGGTGCCGTATTCACCCGAAACGCATCATCTGATCAGCCGCGATGTCATTGCCGCGATGAAGCCCACCGCGTTCCTGATTAATCTGGCGCGCGGTGGCGTACTCGACGAGACGGCGCTGATCGAACACCTGCAAGCCGGCAAGATCGCCGGCGCCAGCATCGACGTGTTCTCCAAAATGCCGCTGCCGCCGGACAATCCGCTATGGCGGATGTCCAATGTCATCATCACGCCCAACATCGGCGGGCGCAGCGACAATTTTCTCGAGCAGACGATGACCGTGTTGGAGCCGAACCTTCAAGCCTTCATCGACGGGCGCACTAGAGACATGAGGAACATCATCCCCCACTGAAGGCGCACTGCCGATGCCCCAGCGCCGCCTTCAGCGCGACATTGGATCGCATGGCTTGCGGCGCGGGCGACACCACATTCGGTTTGAGCGACCATTTCGGCCGCCCCTCGATAATCTTCAGGAGGGCGCCATGCTCCGCAAACCATCGCCCGGCGATCGACCGAGTTCGGATCAGTTGCATCCCGCAATCTATGTGACGCTGATCTGTCTCGCCGTGTGGTTTGCAATCGCAATCTGGGGATTTGCCAGCGATGGCTATACCGACTGGTTGCTGGTGGTGGTCAGCGGCTTCATTTTGGTCGCGGCGAGCATTACCGCCATCCTCTCCCGTGTTCGCACCGGTCGCACCAAGTGGGATCGCAAACGGTTTCGCGATTGGATCACCGGTGACTTTTCAACACGCACCGACAAGAGCAGAAGTCTCAACGCCGCCGTGGAGATTCTGTTGCCGCTGGGTGCCGCCGCCATCGGCATGACCGCTTTCGCCATTGTCTTCATGACGGAACACGCCACCTGAGCGACGTGGCGCGTCTCCGATATCGAAGCAAATGGCTCCGCGAGTCAGGCCCTCAGGTCGGGCCGCGATGATTCAATCACTCGATTGAGATATTCGCCGCCTTCACCACCGGCCCCCAGGTCTCCTCGCTCTCCTTGATCATCTCACGCATCCGCTCCGGCGTGCTACCGAGTGGGTCCGCTTCGAGCTTCTTGATGCGCGCCTGCATGTCCGGCTGCTTGAAGCCCGTATTGATCACTTCGGAAATCTTTTTCGTGATCTCGGCCGGGGTATGCGGCGGCGCCGACACCGCCATCCAGGTGATTGAGGTCACGCCCGGCATCGTCTCCTGCATGGTCGGCACGTTCGGATAATCCTTCAGACGCTTGGTGTCGGCGACCGCGATCATCTTGATCTTGCCGGCGTCGATGTTGCCCTTGTTGGCAAGCAGGTAGTCCGGAACCATGTCGATGGTGCCGGCCAGCAGATCGTTGATCGCGGGCGCGGAGCCCCGGTAGAACACCGGCGTCATCTTGTAGCCGCCCTTGAGCTCCATCAGCGCGCCGAGCAGATGGCCGGTGTTGGCCACACCCTGGTTGCCGTAGTTGACCTTGTTGGTCTTGGCATAGGCGTTGAACTCCGCAAGCGTGTTCACCGGCAGGCTGGGTTTGATGAGGATGATCAGCGGATAGGTCGCAAGCACGCTGATCGGTTCGAGCGGCCGCGGATCGAACGCCGCCTTGGCGAACACCAGATGGGTGATGCTGTAGCTGAGCTGGGTGTTGCAAAGCAGCGTGTAGCCGTCTGCCGGCGATCGCATCACCTGCTCGATGGCGACGCGCCCGCCGGCACCACCGACCCGGTTTTCGATCACCACCTGCTGGCCGAGCGCCGCGCTCATCTTCTCGCCGGCGAAGCGGCACAGGAGATCGGCGGTACCACCGGCCGGAAACGGCACCACCAGGGTGATCGGCCGCGTCGGGAAACTCTGGGCCTGCACTGAGGCGCTGCCGAGCGCGCCAAGCGCCGCGCCGAGAATGGTGGCGGCCAGCGGACGATAGAACATGAACAATCTCCTCGCGAATACTTCGGTTCGCTGCGGAGCATATCCGTTCCGCGCCGCTTTGCCAGCGGCGGCGGCTGCGACACGAGGTTGCGGCGGCTGTCTGATCAGTTCACGCCGAACAGGGCCTGCGCATTCTTGTAGCTGATTTTCTCGCGTGTCTGCGCCGGCATATCGATCGACTCCAGCACCGCGATGGTCGAGCGGATGTAGCCCGGCCCCTTCTCCTTGTCGAACGGGCAATCGGATGCGAACAACACGCGGTCGGCGCCGAAGAAATCGATGCCGCAGATCATCGGCGCGCGCACGCCTTCGATCGCGGTGTCGGCGTAGAAATCCTTGAAGTAGTCGAACGGCCTTTTCTTGAGGCTCTTGCGCAGCGCCTCGTAATCCTCATCGGAGGTTCGCGCGCCCAACTGGTCGAAGCTGTGGCCGATGCGCCCTTCGAGATAAGGAATGGTGCCGCCGAGATGGTGCGATACGATCTTCAGCTTCGGGTAAGTGTCCATGATCTTCGAAAAGATGAAACGCGACAGGCAGACGCTGGTCTCGTACGGCCAGCCGAGCACGCTGCAAATCTCGTATTTCGATTTGGTTTCGCCCTGATAGTCGATCATCTCCCGGCTGCGCGCCGGATGCAGCAGGATCGGCTTGCCGGATTTCTCGATCACCTCATACAGTGGCCAGAACTCCGGACCGTCGATCGGCCTGCCGTTGACGTTGGTGCCAAGCTGCACGGCGTGCGCGCCGTTCTTCAGCGCACGCTCGGCCTCGCGGGCGGCAGCTTCCGGCGCATTCATCGGCACCACCGCGGAATACCCGACAAAGCGGTCCGGGTGCTTCGCCACCACCTCGGCCAGCCCGTCGTTGGCAAGCTTGGCCATCTCCGGCGTCTTGTCCGGCCCCCACAGGCGGTCGACCATCGGAAGCCCGAGCGACAGCACCTGCGTGTAATCGGGAAACTGATCGACCACCTTCAGCCGCAGATCGAGATCGTAGAGCGCGGGGATGCCCCGCACCCGCTTGCCGATGTCCTTCTGGCCGGCCGGCGATTCCAGCAGTGCATCGAAGAAGCGCTTCGGGCTGAAATGACAGAACGCGTCGATGTAGCGCATGGGCAATTCCTATGCTGAGGCAAGACGGTTATGTTCGTCATGGCCGGGCTTGTCCCGGCCATCCACGCCTTGCTCGGTAAAAAGGAAGGCGTGGATGCCCGGCACAAGGCCGGGCATGACGTGGAGAGGTCGGTATCGTGATCTACAAGGATTTGCGCGGCTTCATCAAGCAGGTGGACGAACTGGGCGCGCTGCGGCGCATCCGCGGTGCCGACCCGAAGTTCGAGCTTGGCGGCATCACCGAGGTCGCGGCGGGCACCGCCGAATGCCCGGCGCTGCTGTTCGATCGCATCAAGGGCTACGCACCGGGCGTTCGCGTCTTCACCAACGCCACCACCACGCCGCAACGCGCGGCGCTGGCGCTCGGCATCGATCCGACGCTCAAGCCGCTCGACGCGCTGAAGGCGTGGATGCACAAACGCCAGACGTTGACGCCGCAGAGGCCGGTCGAGGTCGCCAAGGCGGCGTTCATGGAGAACTCCACGCGCGGCCGAAGCATCGACTTGCGCAAGCTTCCTGCTCCGCACTGGCATCGCAAGGATGGTGGCCCATTCATCGGCTCGGGCTCCATCGTCATCATGCGCGATCCGGACGGCGGCTGGATCAACGCCTCGATCTACCGCATTCAGGTCCAGAGCAGGAATCGCGTCACCATCCAGTTCGACCACCAGGGGCGTCATGGCGCCATCATCGCGCGGAAGTACTGGGACAAGGGCAAGCCCTGCCCGGTCGCCGTCGTGAACGGCGAGGACCCCGCGCTGTTCATCGCCGGCTTCGAGTACCTGCCCGACGGCCAGTCCGAATACGATTTCGCCGGCTCCATCAAGGGCGCGCCGTTCGAGGTGATGGCGGGCCCGCTGACCGGACTGCCGCTGCCGATCCATGCCGAGATCATCCTTGAGGGCGAGCTGCTCCCGGTGAGCAAGGTCACGCTGCCGGAGGGTCCGTTCGGTGAGTTCACCGGCTACTACGCCGCCGACGCGCGGCCCTGCCCGGTCATGCAGGTCAACGCGGTCCATCACCGAGACGATCCGATCTTGCTCGGCTCGCCGCCGATGAAACCGCCGCGCTTTCACTTCGGGCTGCCGTTTCGCGCCGCCTCGATCTGGAGCCAGCTCGAGATGGCAGGCGTCACCGACGTGGTTGGCGTCTGGCAGCACGTCGCCCAGCTCATGACCGTGGTGGCGATCCGTCAGCGCTACGCCGGCCATGCCAAGCGCGCCGCGCTGATCGCCGCGGCGCAGAGCTACATGGGGCGGCTGGTCGTGGTGGTGGACGACGACGTCGATCCATCCGACCTCGCCGACGTGATGTGGGCCGTCACCACCCGCTGCGAACCGTCCGAGCAGATCGACATCGTGCGCAACGCCTGGAGCTCGGCGCTCGATCCGCGCATCCCCGATGAGCACAAGCGCGCCGGGATCACATCGCATTCGAAGGCGATCATCGAAGCGGTGCGGCCGTTCGGTTGGAAGGACAGCTATCCGCCGACCTCGGCGCTAACCGCCGACGAAGCAACAGCGATCGAAAGCAAGTGGGGAGCTGCGATCGCCGGGCGCAAGGCGCCGGCCGCCAAAAGCAAACGCGCCCGCAGGCAGCGCTGACCGCGACCCGATCTACTTGCCGGCCTTGTTCTCCGCCGCTTGCTCAGGCGGCGCGAAGTAAACATCAACCTTCATCCCGGTGGTGAGTAGACCGGGTTGCGCGAGCTTCACCACGACCTCGACAGCATCGACATCGGTCCGATTACCGGTTGCCCTTGAGGTCAGTCGCGACGGCTCGACCAGCGGCGCGATCGACGTCACGGTGCCGGCGAACTCCTTGTCGGCATAGGCCGGAGCGCGGACCGAGACCGCTTGTCCGACTTTGATGTCCGCCACGTCACGCTCGTCCAGTTCGGCGCGCACGTTCAAGGTCGAAAGATTGGCGATGAGCAGCACAGGCTGTAGCGCGGTGGGCGCTGCAAGCTCGCCCGGGTGGATGTTGACTTGCAGCACGGTGCCGTCGATCGGCGCGCGGATCTTCAGCTTCTCCAGATTGGCGCGGGTGAAGGCCAGGTCACCCCGTGCCGAAATGGTCTGCGCCTCATTCGGGGTTGGTAGCGGCGAATCGATGCCGCGGTACGCGTTCTGGCGGTTCGTAAGCTCGTTCTTGGCGCGCGTCAGCGCCGCGCGCGCGTCAGCGAGTTCGACGCCGGAGCCACCATTGGTCCGCGCTTCGATCGCCGCATTGTCGACTGCGGCCTGCGCTTCGAATACCGCGGTCTCAGCGGTCGCGATCGCGTCCTCGGCGCGGCGGCGGTCGGCAGCCTTGCCGGTGACCGACTGCTCGTCGCGCAGTCGTTTGCGCATCGCCGCTGATGTCTCGGCCGCCATGTAGCGCGCCTGGACGTCATCATCGTTGAGCAGAACCAACGGCTCGCCGGCAAACACGGTGTCGCCGGCCTTGACCAGCACCTTGCTGACGACGCCGATGGTCGGGGCAGCGACCTTGATGATGCCGGACGGCGGCTCGACACGACCGGGCGCCACCGCCAGCCAGCGCTTCTCGTTTTGCTGCGCGAACGCCGCCTGCGTTGCCGGTGAAAAGCCGTCGCCGTCCGGGACGAACAAGGCGACCGCACCGGCGGACACGGCGACGGCCAGGACGGCGGCGATAGTTACGTTGCGCTTCGACATGCTCATGCTTGTTCCAGAATATACTTAAGAGTTCCTCGCCGCGCCGCCAGCTTCTTCGCGCACGATCATCCCGTCCTCGATATGGACGATCCGGGAGGCAAATGGAACCAGCCGCGGATCGTGGGTCACGACGAGAACACCGCGGCCGGGGTCCTTTGCAATGTCGGCCAGGATGCCCATGATTGCCTTACCGTTTTCACTGTCCAGCGCCGCCGTCGGCTCATCCGCCAGGATCACCGATGGATCGCCGACCACAGCCCGTGCAATTGCCACCCGCTGCTGTTCGCCGCCGCTCAGCGCGCGGGGGTAGTTAGCGGTCTTGCCGGTCAGCCCAACCCGGGCCAGCGCCGCGCGGGATTTGTCACGCGCGGCCTTGCCGTTCTCGCCACGGACATCCAACGCCAGCCGCACGTTGTCGGCCGCGGTGAGCGTCGGGAACAGGTGGTAGGACTGGAATACAAAACCGATGTTTTCGCGGCGGAGCTTGGCCAAATCTTCGGCGGCCTTCCCTGCAATCGATTCGCCGCGGACTTGGACGGTCCCCTCGGTCGGCGTCAGCATGCAGCCGAGTATGGACAGCAGCGTGGTCTTGCCGCTGCCGGAGGGCCCCATCAACAGCGTCAGCTCGCCGCCCCTGAGCGCCAGATCGACGCCCTTCAGCGCGCGGATTTGCGCCACCCCGTGGCCGAGGTCCTTGGCAATGCCGGTCGCCTGCATCACCAGATCGCTCATCGCGTGAACACCATGGCGGGGTCGATGCGGGTCACCTTCATGATGGCCGCAATCGCCGAGACGACGCACATGGCGACGGTCAGCACGAACAGGCCAACGCTGAGCTCGGGCGTGATGACGATCGGCAGCGCGCTCGACGCCGTCGTATGCACCACCGCAAGCCCGATCAGATAGGCGAAGCCGAACCCGATCACCGCGCTCAACATCGCCTGGCAGATGATGACCTTGTAGATGTATCGGCGGGACGAACCGATCGCGCGCAACGTGGCGAATTCGTTCAAGTGATCCTTGGTGCTGGAGTAGAGCGTCTGCGCCACGATCACCGTGCCGACAATGACGCCGAGCAGCGCGCCGGCAAACAGCGCCGCGCCGGCGCCGGTGCCGAACAGCCAGAACGACCGGCTGCGCTCGCCGAACTGAGCGGGCGTCAGCACCTCGACATCGACGAGGCTGCTGACCAGCTCGCGGCGAGCCTGTTCGACGTTGGTGCCCGAGTTGAGCCGGATCAGCAAATAGGTGGCCTTGCTGGCTGGCGTTCCAGTGTAGGAACGCGCCCGGTCGACGTCGGTGAACACATAGGGCGTTGTCGTGAACGAGCGGATACCATTGGTGACCGCCGCGACCCGCACGCTCTGCTGGCGGATTTCGCCGCGCCCGCCGACTCCGGCGACGCCGAGCCGGTCGAGGTAGGTGCGGTCGATGGCGACTGCGTTCGGAGTCGAAAGCGCCTCGACGCGGCCTTCCACTACGTTCCAGGGTTCGAGCCCGCCCGATCGCAAATCCGCCCCGACGATGAACACCGGCGTCGACGAGCCGTTCGGCGTCCGCCAATCCGAAAACCCGATCACCACCGGAATGGCATCGGCCGTGCCGGGGACCGAAAGCGCACGGCTGCGCTGGCGGGTGTCCAGCAGCGAAGGATCCTCGAAGCACTTGGTCCCTTTTTGCATGACCCAAAGGTCGGCCGAGGCATGATCGATCATCGTCGTCACCATTTGCCCGAAGCCGAGGTAGAGGCCCATTTGCACCGTCACGAGGACGATAGAAAAGACGATGCCGATCACAGTTGCGATGAATCGCAGGCGATCGTGAAACAGGTTGCGGAACGCAAGCGTGAAGACCAGAGGCATACCGAGATCCGGTGTCCGAAGTGTCAAGGGCACATTTGACAGGGCAGTGTCACCCCGGCAAATCGTCCTGCTTGACCAGATTGGCCGGCGCCGCCCCGCCGATGATCGTGCGCAGCCAGCGCTTGGCCTGGGTCAGATGACTGTCCCACGCCACATTGCCAAAGGCCACGGCCGCGGACCAGCTCAACGCCAGCGTGCCGCCAAAGACAATCGCGGCCTTGCCAATGGCCGGAAGCGATGCGGGCAACAGCGCAAATTGCAGCCACACGACGAAGATGTAATGAAGCAGGTACATGCTGTAGGCATTGACTGAAAGACTGTCGAGAATTCGCGTCCGTTCCGCGGCGAAACGAAGGCAAAGCGCCAACAGGACAAAGCAGCCGGCGGCGCAAGCCATCACAAAGCAAAAGCTCGCCGCGATCTGCACGGCGAGCTGCGATTGCGTATCGTCGATCATCTGCGACGTCGGCAGCGCCCACAGCACAAAGCCCACGATCGAGGCGGCAAGCCACGCGGGCCACTGCCGGATCAGCACGCCATCGCGGGCCAGCAGCCCGCGGTCAAGTCCGTATGCGCCGACTGCGCAGCCCGCGAAAAAATAGACCAGATAGTGCAGCGACCGGCTGAGTTGGAGCGAGAACGGCCCGTAACTCAGCCATTCCCACGGTGAATAGACCAATGCCAGCGGCACGTAGGCTAGCGCCGAGAAACCCGCCAGGACGGCAAAAACACGGATCGGGTGGCTGCGGCCGCAGGCTGCCATTCGACCTAAGCTTTCGCTCCAGGTCGGCACGATGCGATGCAGCACCGCGGCAGCGATGTTGAGGCCCACCAATTGCCACAAGAACCACTGCGGGCCACACGGCCAGAACGGCAGCGCTGTCAATTGTTGCCAATAGGCGCTGACGCTCGGATTCGCCGCGGTGACGCTGTAGGTCGGATAGTAGGTCACCGGCATCAGGAACATCACCACCAGGACCAGTGGCAGACCGATCCGGAACAGCCGATCGGACATAAAGGTCGCGGCGCCTTTGCGCGCCAAGCTCGACGGCACGAATAAACCCGAGAGAAAGAACATCAGCGACATCAGGCTGACGTCCTGCCACGCGCAGAACAGGTCGAAGCCGAAAAAGCGTTCGCTATCGATGATCGGAATAGCTTGCCAGCGGTAGGGTGGCTCGCCGAAAGGGTGAGAAACCTTAGGCAGCGAAGCGAGATAGGCCAGCACCGAATGAAACGCCAGGACGATGACGATCGTAACCGCGCGTAGATTGCCCAGAGCAATACTGGATTGCGCCGATCGCGCCATTTGCGTGCGGCCCCCCTGCCGATCGCCGCAGGCGAGCTGCCGTGCGGGACGAAAGGCCCAATCGAAATCGGCGTTCCGGATCAATCCCGGCCGCCTCTCCATTCTACCCCATAATACCGCTGCGGGAAATGTGTACCCGCATCACAGCCGCATGGCGGCGACCGAGCCCAGCCGATCCTCGGCTGGCAAAATGAACCGCCCTCGGTTCGCGAAACGGCCATATTATGGGATGATTGAGTCGTCCCGGCGTGCTGCAAATACCCGGATCGCTAAGAGGCGGGCCGATTGAGCGGTGGCGCAGCGGAGGGAAGTCCAGCCGTGGTCGTAAAACTGGTGGCATTGGTCTTGTCTGCATGTTGCGCCTGGGCGACCAGTACCCTGGCGCAGCCTCGGGCAGCCGAGCCGACCGCGGCCGGGCTCTGGGAAAAGCGCAACGAAGACGGCAAGCCGGCGGTCTGGTTTTTGTTCATCGAGCGCCCGGGCAACAACTTTGAGGGGATTGTCGCCAAAGGGTTCCCGCGTCCGCAGGATCCGCCCAACCAGATTTGCAGCCGCTGCACGGATGATCGCAAGGACCAGCCGTTGCACGGGATCTCGCTGGTTCGAGACATGAAGCGGCGCGGGCTGGACTACGAGGGCGGCAGCATCCTCGATCCGCGCGATGGCACGGTCTATCACGCGCTGATGCACGTCAGCCGGGATGGGCAAGTGCTGACCGTTCGTGGCTATCTCGGCATCCCGCTGCTCGGCAAGGACGAGACCTGGTATCGCCTGCCCGACACGGCCATCGCGTCGCTCGATCCGGCAATCGTCGCCAAATACCTGCCGGACAACGCCCGCCGAAGCTCGGCCTCGACCGCGCCGCCAAAGGTCAAACCAAAGCCGCCGGCCCCCGCCGCGATCAAGCCCGCGCCAGCCGCCCCGCAGCAGCCGGTCACGCGCTAGTAGGACTTCGGCAAATCCAACGCTCGCTCGGCGATGAAGCTGAGGATGAGATGGGGCGTGATCGGCGCGATCCGCACGATCAGCGATTCCCGCAGATAACGCTCGACGTGGAATTCCCTGGCATAGCCCATGCCGCCGTGGGTCATCACCGCGGTCTCGCATGCCCTGAAGCATGCTTCGCCGGCGAGATATTTGGCTGCGTTGGCCTCGACGCCACACGGCAGGTTGGAATCGTAGAGCCAGGCCGCTTTGAGCATCATCAACTGCGCAGCTTCCAGCGCCACCCAGCACTCGGCGAGTGGATGCTGCACCGCCTGGTTTTTTCCGATCGGCCGGTTGAACACGATGCGTTCCTTGGCGTAGGCCGAAGCCCTGCGCAGCGCGGCGCGGCCCAGCCCAATGCCTTCTGCGGCAATCAGGATACGCTCGGGGTTCATGCCATGCAGGATGTGTTCGAAGCCGCGCCCCTCCTCGCCGATGCGGTCGCCCACCGGCACCGGCAACGCATTGATGAACAGCTCATTTGAATCGACGGCGCGACGTCCCATCTTCGGGATTTCGCGGACATCGACGTGGCGGCGGTCGAGGTCGGTATAGAACAGGCTCAAGCCATCGGTGCGCTGCCTGACCTTGTCGATCGGAGTGGTGCGCGCCAGGATCAGCATCTTGTTGGTGACCTGCGCGGTCGAAATCCAGATTTTCTGGCCGGACAAGACGTAGTGATCACCGTCACGCACCGCTTTGGTCTTGAGCTTCAGCGTGTCGAGGCCGGCATCGGGCTCGGTCACCGCGAAACAGGCCTTGTCCTCGCCCGTGATCAGCGGAGGAAGCATCCGCTGCTTTTGCGCTTCGGTGCCGAACACCACCACCGGATTGAGGCCGAAGATATTCATGTGCAAGGCGGAGGCGCCCGACAGCCCCGCCCCGGACTCGGCAATGGTCTGCATCATCAGTGCGGCTTCGGTCACGCCGAGCCCGGCGCCCTTGTATTGCCGCGGCATACAGATGCCGAGCCACCCAGCGTCTGCGAAAGCGCGGTGGAACTCGCGCGGAAAGCCGCCGTCGCGGTCCTTGGCGAGCCAGTAGTCATCACCAAAATGTGTGCAGATTTTTCCAACAGCGGCGCAGATCGCGTCCTGCTCCGGGGACAATCCGAAATCCATTGAGTTCCCGCCCACCCGCGACAGATTGTCGGCCACCGCTTGCCCACGGCTGGGACAGCCATCGCGCCCGTGCTAAACCGTCCGCATCATAACAACGAACCGGCGGGTTGCACGCCGCATCAAGAGGAAAACGCTGATGAAAAAGGTCACCGTTGCCCCCAAAGGGATGGGGCTCAATGACTTCGTCGCCAAGGAAGAGGGCTTCTTCGAAGCCGAAGGTCTCGACGTCACGTTCGATTGGAAGACGTTCCGCGGCACCCAGTCGAGCTGGAAGGACTTCAAGTACCTGGAGCGCCCGCAGGACCAGCCGTACACCAAGGACAAGAACGAGGTGATC
>Ga0310810_10001144_pt1 | contig 27284 bp, 26 predicted proteins | sample NCmetagenome_FD_207641 | JGI IMG/M metagenome (GOLD analysis project Ga0310810, IMG submission 207641) | Soil microbial communities from experimental microcosm in Duke University, North Carolina, United States - NC | ecosystem: Engineered > Artificial ecosystem > Soil microcosm > Unclassified ...
TGGAGGCCAGCGCTTCCATTTCCTCGACCCCGACGGCTACGAGCTTGCCGTCTGGTCCACGCGATAGTGCGACGCGCAGTTTTGCAGCAGGATCCACGAACCTGCGGCAACGCTCGAAGCAGTACTCCTGCAGGATCGTCGTCTCGACCTACCGGCCCGCGTGATCCACCTGCACGGAACCAACCAGGGCGCTCGCTACTTTTCCCAGGAGTGCCCCGGGGGTGACACCCGCGAATTCCACGACCTCTCTGGTCATGTGTGCCTGGTCGGCGTAGCCGGCGGCGATCGAGACGTCGCCAAGCCGCGCTCGCGCGTCGGCTTCGGCGAGAGCGAGCAGTCTCTGGAAACGAACGATTCGTTGAAAGGTCTTGGGACTGTAGCCCACTGACGCGGCGAAACGTCGATGCAGCTGCCGCTCGCTGATCCCGAGCTGTTTCGCGACGTCATCGATGCGCTCGCGCCCTGCTGTCGCGATCAATGAGACCGCACGCTGCACCGCCGCATCGGGCGGCCGAATCGCGTCGCAGCGTGACGCGAGGAGCGACTGCGCGATCTCCGCGCGTTCAATGATTGTGCTCGCCTGTCGAAGTCGATCGGACGATGGCTGGAACGTGCGGCGGTGCCAGATCTCGTCGAGCGGAACGTCGCGATCGGTCAGCTCGTGCGCCGGAACACCGAGCACCCGCGATGCGACGCCGGGCCGGAATCGCAGCCCGACGAGGGTTGTCCCTGGTTCAACTGCCTCCAGGACGGGTCGTGTCATCGGACCAACGGCGACCGGCGAAGCGTCGCCAAACCAGACGATATCGGCGCATCCGTCGGGAAGGACGCGTTGCTGGTGCCGCGGTCCGTCGCGTTCGACTTCAAGCGTCCACGAGCAGATGAGGAGCTCCGCAACGGCAGGTGGCGGCGCGTACTCTCGATAGATCACGCTATCCGTTTCTCCCAGTCGACTGTGTAGCCGTAAAGTTCGTGCGCGGCTCGTGCACCGCTCTTCAAGAATATCGGAAGAACCAGATCGCGGATCCGCCGCCCGAGCCATCCTGTCGGCGCCTTTTGTTGTCCAGTGCGGCGCGATTGCTTGAGGATAGGTTCGACACGACTGCGTCTGATGCGCTCGAAGGACGAGAACGCCTGCGACGCTTCGGGAATGTCACGCAGGCATTTCGCGAGCACGAACGCATCCTCGAGTGCGAGCGATGCACCCTGTCCGACATGTGGCCCGACTGCGTGGGCTGCATCACCCATCAAGCAAACGATGCCGCGATGCCACGAAGGGAGCGACAGGATGTCGTACACGGGCCAGGCTCCGATCGGTCCCGACAAAGCCTGCAGGATTCGCGTGACCTCCTGCGGATCGTTCTGGTGTACGTCGAGAAGCTGCTGGCGATACGAGTCGCTGGTCGCGTTCATCAGGAGTCCGCGTGAGGGTTCCTTCTTCTGCGCGAAGTTGCTGAACCAGTAGGTCTCGCCACCTGGTCGAACGGCGTATCCAAAGAAGCCTCGACGGCCGAAGACCATGTGCATCGCCCGGCCCGTCGGCTCGAGATCGGTCTGCACCACACCGCCCAGGTTGATGATCCCGGTATAGGTCGGTTTGGGGGCGTCGGGGAAATGGCTATATCTGGTGCGTGAGTGGATGCCGTCTGCACCCACCAGGCTCGAGCCAGCGGCTGTCGTGCCGTCTGCGAAGTGCGCACTGACACCTGAATCTTCCGCCGTCAGCGATGAAAGCGACGCGCCGAATTCGAATCGGACACCCTGGTCTTCGGCGGCCTCTCGTATCATCCTGCTCACCGCACCGCGCATCACCGTCACGCCGCCGACCGGCACTTCTGCGAGCGTGCGGCCGGTTTCGTTGTGAAAGATCAGTTGGTCGTTCTGGAAGCCGAGCCCGTCGAGACGCGAGCCAAGGCCGAGGGCGCGCAGCACGGAAAGGCCGTTGGGCGCCAGATTCAGAAATGCACCAGCATGGTCGCGAGGCCGGTCGCTGGCGTCATAGACGCTGGAGTCGATGCCCGCGCGCGCCAACGCGATGCTCAGTGCCGGGCCGCCGATGCCAGCGCCCACAATCACCACATGCTTCGTCATGTCACCATCGTGCAGGTCGCGGGACCACGCGTCTTTCTGAACCTTGCGGCTGTTTTGCGATTCTTGCGCCGACGTCACTGCATCGATTGCTGCGACCCATCGCGGCTGGCATGATGGGGCGCAATGAAGTCACAGTCGAAGTTGTCGCGCGCCGGCACGCCGGCGCGTGCGTCGCTCAGTCAGGCAATCGGTCGAGCCGTCTCGCGATTCCAGGACTCCTCGAATGCGTTCGACGATGTGGCGGCTGAGATCCTCGCGCTCGACCGTCGCGATCTCGCGTGCATGACGATGTTGCTGTTTGGGGGAGCGGCGTCGGTTGAAGAACTGGCGGGCACCCTTCATCTCCAGCGTGGAATCGTGACCACGACGGTCGAGCGGCTTCAGCTGGCAGGGTACGCGCGATTCGCGCCCGGCAACGGGTCACGCGTCGAGCTGACCGAGCATGCACGCACATGGATCGAACGCATCTGGGCGCCGCTGCGAGCGGATGGAAATCGTCTGCTCGATGTGTATCCCGTTCAACAACTCGCCATCCTCGCAGGGTTCATGCGCCAGGTGTGCGAGATCCTCGAGGCGCAAACAAAACAACTGCGCACATGGCTGGCGACGCCGTCATCGCCGGCCAAGCGATCGCATCTGCGCGGTGGGCTGTCGCCAGCGGCGCTGCGGCGCGTACAGCTCTTCGTGGAGGCGAACCTGAGTCGGACCATTCACCTCCAGGACCTTGCGGCGCGCGCGGCGCTGAGTCCCTATCACTTCGCGCGCGCGTTCAAGACGTCAGCCGGGATGACACCACGCACGTACGTCGAGCATCGGCGCATCGAGCAAGCGAAGCGGTTGCTGACCGAGTCGGCGCAGTCACTGGCGCAGGTCGCGATGGATGTCGGCTTCGGCACGCAAAGCCGGCTCACATCGACGTTCAAGCGCAGGACCGGGTTCACGCCTGGTGAGTATCGCCGCGAGCGAGCGTAGCGGCGACGGTTCTTATCGCCCGATGACGACACCAATGTGGAATCGAAACACGTTCGCGCTGTCGTCCGGCAAGAAGACATGCTGGTAGTCGGCGCCGGCGCGAAGACCGATGGCATCAGTGAGGCCGAAGTTCACTCCGCCGCCTGCCTGCAGACCGAAGTCGGTGAGGGAGTCTTCGTTGCTGAACGTCACGGGTGGCTGCCCGGGAATCGTCGCAGACCCTGACACGTTGATAGAGCCGTTGAAACCGCCGACAAGGAACTGCCCGAAGGGGACCACGGCGCGGTTCGATCTGAAGTTCACCCGCACGCCTCCGAGGAACTCGTGCACTTTGAAATCGGCGGACGCAGCGAAGGTGACGCCCCCGATCGTGGCTGACTGGTCGATTGTCTTGTAGTTGCCGCCAACCTGGAAGACGACTCCGAGCATCGGGGTCAGGTTTCCTGCCACGTCGAAGTACCAGCCGAGAGGCATCGCCTGGTTCTCGTCATTGAGCGAGAAGAGCGAGACGTTCAGGAACTGATAGCCGCCAGACAATTCGACTTTCGGTGTTGATTGAGCCGAGACAGGAAGAGCGGTCGCCATGGCTGCGAGACAAAAAACCAGCACTCGAACAGTCAGTCTGTGCATGCGCGTCATCCTCTGGGTCTGATGCTAATATCTCCGCGTCTTCAGCGAAATTCCTTTGACGCGTTTCCAAGTAAACCTGGCGCTCGCTGCCGCCGGAATGCTCATCTTCCTGACGCTGTTCCTCACGTCCGGGAGAATCGTCGCCGGAGATGGCCTTGGCTGGGACGGCCGTGGTTATGCCAGCCTGATGACCGACGGGCTGGATCAAGGCTCGGTCGCCACACGCGTCCGCCCGTTGCTGCCATTATTGACGCGGATTCCTCACTCGCTCGGCCTGGACGTGATCCAGAGCTTCCAGGCGATGAACGCGATCTACGCGTTCGTTCTGTATCTGTTCGTGGCGCTGATCCTCGACCACCACGGCGTGCCTACCCGATTCAAGGTCGTGGTGATTGCCAATCTCGCCCTCTGTATCGCGACCTCGAAGATGTTCGCGTACTACCCGGTTCAAATCGATCTGGGAGCGCTGGCCCTGCTGACGGCTGTCTTCTATTTCGTGATCACCGATCGGCACGGAGCCGCGGGAGCGTTATGCGTCATGGCTCTGGCCTCGCGCGAGTTCGCTGGTGCGGCGCTGTTGTGCGGGTTGCATCGGACGCTTCGACAGCGGCGCTGGTCCGCTGCGATGTGGTATCTGCCGGCTGTCGTTGTCGCGATCGTCGTGCGAATGGCCACCTCCGCGGAGGGGTCGGTCTCGACGATCGCTGATGCGACGATGCGCTATAGCTTGCTCGTCGTGTTCTGGCGTTCGCCGTTGGAGTACGGCGCTGCGTTCGCGTATTTCGTCCTCACCGTGTTCGGCGGGATCAGCGTGCTGCTCGTGTTGCACCCGCGTTGGTGCGTCAGGCGCCTGCGTGAACAGCCGGAGGTTGCGACGTTCCTGGTTGTGATCGTGGCTCTCACCGTGACGGGGCTCGACATGTGGCGCTACCTGGTGTTCGCGCTGCCTGTCGCCGTCGCCCTCATCGCGCAGTACTACCGCGATCACCTGCAGGCCAGACGGATCGAGCGACCCATCGCCGCCGCCCTCCTCTTCGCGACGATCATTACCCAGAGGCCGTTCGAGCGCATGGATGCCGCGATCTACTTTCGAGAGTGGTTTCCGCAGTACGACGTCCTCAACGGAGTGGCGTCACCCGATCTCCTCACGATGTGGGGCATGCGGCTGACGGCGCTGATGCTGCTCGTCGCCCTCCTCGCATTGATGTCGCGATCGTCCAGACTGCAGGAGTCCGAGTCCTGACGGCAGTGATGCAGCGACTGCAACGCTATGCATCCTCCTGGGGCCTCGACGTACGAGACCTCATTCTGATCGCTGCGCTGGCTCTCGTCGCCATCCTGCCGATCTCCCACGACATCGAGCGCGCCTCGAAGCCCGGCCCGTTCGCGCGCGTCGCGATGAGTTGGGAAGCGGTGAATCACCGCGCGTTGGACGAGCGGACGCTTCCATTGTGGAATCCCTACCAGTTTGGCGGACGTCCGCATCTCGCCAATCCCGAGATGCGGTCGCTCTATCCGCCGCACATGCTGCTGCGATTCCTGCCGCTGCCGTTGTCCATCGCGATCAGCTTCGCGCTGCACGCGTGGCTTGCCGCAGCCGGGACGTATCTCGTGGCGCGTCTCCTGGGCGCGTCGCGATTCGCGTCGCTCGCGGCAAGCGGAGCCATCTTGTGCGGTCGCCTGTTCATCTCATTCGAAGACATCGCGTATTCGCCGGATGTCTACCGGCTCGCATGGCTCCCTCTGGTAGCAGCGTGCGCGCTGCGATCTTCGGAGCGGCCGACGTGGCTGCCGCGGCCCGAGCTCGTCATCGTCTCCACCCTCGAGTGGATCGCGTCGGCGTTGAGCCCCGCATACCTGCTTGCGACTGTAATTGGGAGCTACGCGTTTGCCGCGTTATGGCGGTCACCGTCCGCGCCGCAGACTCGCCATCTCCTGGTGCAGCCACTGCTCCTCGGATGTTTAGTGGCGGGATTGAGCGCGGTGCAGATCGTCCCGACCGCCAGGTTCTGGAGCACGATGCGCGGAGCCAACGATGTGATTCCAGACATCCCGCCGCGGACGCCGGAGGACGGTGGCCGCACCCAGCAGAATCCGGACATCATGGACGCGCTGCGCTCGCTCGGTGTCCGAGGGCGAGTACTCTCGACATGCGATCGCGCGTTCGACGGCAGCGATGTCGTGGCGCTTGAAGTGCCGGGGGTTGGCGGGTACGGAGGTGTGTTCCTCGCCGACTACGCGCGCTTTTCGACTCTCGTGCGCGGACCTGGGGAGCCGGTGCGCGCGGTCTTCCAGGGCATGCCGGAAGCAGCGAGCGGGCCGGCACGTGCAGATCTTTTGAGTCTTCTTGACGTCGAGTATCTCGTGGCGTGCGCCCCTCCAAACCCGCAGCGGTGGGCGCTTGTGAAAGAAAGTCGCGGCGTCGGCGTCTATCGAAGCCTCGTCCCGTCGCCGCGGGCGTTCTGGACGTGCGCACCTGTCGAGGCCGGGCGCCAGGAGACTGAGCACCGGCTTCGACAGAGTAGTTATGACGGTCACTTCGTGCTGCAGCCCCAGGCGATCATCCATGTTCGATGGCCGCCAGGGATCAGCGACGCCGACAGGGCTCGCGCGGAGTCCGACCTGCATCTCGCGCCGTATCGCGACATCGAAGATCGCACGTGGCAGTACAACTTGCTGGACCGATCACCAGGGAACATCCAGGCGATCCTGGCCCACCCGCTCGTTGAAGACACGCAGGGGATCGATCGCGCCACGCACGTCCTCACGGTGTCTCCCTCTGCAGTTCCGACCTTCAACGAGCCGAAATCAGACTGGCTGGCCGGAGTCGAACCGTGCGAGGCGCCCGTGCCAGCCACTGTTCTCGAGCAGGACCGCACGGACGGCAGGATGATCGTGGAGGTCAGCGCCCCACGTGACGGCGTCGTGTTCTTCAGCGAGACGTACTATCCCGACAGGCGCGCGTGGGTGGACGGCAAACGCATCCCTCGCATGAAGGTTGATCTGGCCTTCACCGCCGTCCGCGTGCCGGCTGGGAATCACCGTATCGAATTGAGGTACGACACACGTGCGCTGTGGGCGGGCGCTGCGTTATCCTTCGTCACGCTTATGCTGTGGCTGATGAGCGAGCGCAGGGTGCGATGAGATCGACCATCCTCAGCGTGCTGGTTGTTGCGGCTCTCCTGGCGCCGGCGGCGCCCGCCGCCGCGCAGGCGCCCATCTTCAAATTCGAGTCCGACGAGTTCTGGCTGAACCTGCACAAGTTTCTCTACGTGCTCGGTCGCGCGCAGAACAAGGATCCCAATGCGTCTCGTGCAGCGGTCGCAGGAGCGCCTGGCGATGCCGAGCGTGGGCTCGCGTCGCTGACCGATGCGGAGCGCAAGACCTGGGCGGACGCCGTGACCGCGTATACGCGAGGGCTCAGCAGCAAGGATCCAATTCGCGATCGCGATCTCGCGCTCATCGAAGGACGGCTCGCCGATATCGACGATGCGAGAGATGTGTCGGGCGCGATGGTGGACGCGTCGCTCCGTGCGCTCCTCGAGGGTGCGGCCCCCGTGTATCGGAAGGCCTGGTGGTCGTCGCACCGCACGGCGAATCGCGCGTTCGTCTCCTCGACGCAGGAACTGTTGAAGGCTCAGGGCTCGACGACGCTGCAGTTCATCACTCGCGCCTATCAGATGCCCTGGCCCGCCGGGGGATATCCCGTCCACGCGGTCGCGTACGCAAGTTGGGCGGGCGCGTACTCGACATGGGGCAATCTGCTCATCGTGTCGAGCAATGCGGGCGCGGGCACGTCAGGATGGGGCGGGCTCGAGTCGGTGTTCCACGAGAGCATGCACCAATGGGACGAGGCGGTGGAGATGCTGCTCAAGGCGCAGGCGGCCGCTGCAGGTGGGCAGGTGCCATTCAATCTGTCCCATGCGCTCATTTTCTTTACGTCTGGTGAAGCGGTTCGTCGCGTGGCTCCAGCAGGGTACGTCCCCTACGCAGATTCGGCTGGTGTCTGGCAACGCGGCATGACGGCCCTGCAGGCGGCGATCGAAGAAATCTGGCTTCCGTACCTGAATGGCCGCGGCACTCGCGACGAGGCGCTGGCGGCACTCGTTCGACGCACGCTGGTGGCGCAACCCAAAGCAGTCATTCTCACGTTTCAGACCGACGACTTCTGGCTGAATCTTCATCATTTCCTCTACGCCGCCGGTGTGGTCGAAGCGAGGTTGCCCGAAGCCTCGCAGGCTGCGCTCGCGCCTGCAGGTCCCGACATGCAGCGCGGCCTCGAGCGACTCGATGCCGAGCAGAAGCGTCAGTGGGCAGACGTGATCGTGAAGTACGCCCAGCAGTGGAGCCGCACCAACCCGCAGACCGAGCCCGCCGCGAACATCGTCCGTGCATTGGCGACCGTTGATGAGACATCGACGCTGGCTGCGATCAAGATCGATCCCGAGCTCCGTTCGGCGCTCGAGCAGGCAGCACCGATCTACAAGGTTGCCTGGTGGCCTGCGCATCGCGACAGGAACCGAGCGTGGCGAGCGCAGATCGAACCACTCCTCGCTCGGCACGGGGAGCGTGTTCGCGATTACCTCACGCGGGCGTACGCCATAAACTGGCCCGCATCTGGGCGAGTCATCCGCGTGAGCTCGTATGCGAACTTCGGCGGCGCCTACTCGCTCGTCAACGGCGGGCTCGTCATCGTCTCGACCATGGCCCCCTCGTCGCAAGGCTTGTCCGGTCTCGAGACGGTGTTCCACGAGTCGTTGCACCAGTGGGACCCGCAGACGTTTAGTGCCCTTGGTCAGCACGCAAAGCAGATCAACGTCCGAGTGCCACAGGATCTTCCGCACGCGATGATCTTCTTCACCGTTGGCGAGGCAGTGAAGATCGTCGCGCCGGACTACGTGCCGCTCGTCGAGACGCTTGGCATCTGGAATCTCAGACTCTCCGGCGCAACGCTTCCAGCGTCGCGATTGAGGCAGCCGCTGATCGAGACATGGAAGCCGTATCTTGATGGACGTATCATGCGCGACGAAGCGATCGGAGCACTCGTCGCGCGTGCCGCCGCAGTTTCTCAGTAATCACAATTCTGGTATCGCCTCTCACGTGAGCGAAGTTGTCCGCTCGAACCGCCGGACTCTTGGCGCCCATCCATAACGCTGTATCAATCGTGACGATTCGAGTAAGCAAATACTTCCCGAAGGCAGACTAAGTTTCGATTGAGCGCTACTCGCTGACCTACTACGGCTCGGCCGAGGACTTGCACCGCGACAGCGCAGCTCCCCAAAAGCTCTCCCCGCCTGCAGAAGACGAACAATCGAACACCCGGTGCCGTTGCCGGGACAGGTGTGCCTCGATGAATGCACGCCCGCCTCCGCACCGGATCAGGAGAAGTGTATGAAGAAGGGCACGTTGTCGATCGCCTCAGTGACTCTGGGAGTCGGATTCGCCGCGCTCATTTCAGTGTTGCAGATTCAGATCGCGTCTACGGCCAGCGGTGTTGCCACCGATCCTGGCGTGAGAAGCGGTGCCGCGGGTGCCGGTGCTGCACTTGCCGGCTTGACGGCAAACGAGCACTCGTATTTCAACGTGGGACTGGAGGACTTCGAAGAGGCAGAGGACGTACCGGATGGACTCGGGCCGCGCATGAATCTCGACAGCTGCGCGGGCTGTCACATACAGCCGGCCGTTGGCGGTTCCAGTCCCGCGGTAAATCCACAGATCGCCTTTGCATCGAAGCTTGGCGGTACAGACAGGATCCCGCCATTCCTCTCGTTGAATGGCCCCGTGCGTGAAGCGCGATTCGTGCGTAATCCTGACGGCACAGCGGACGGTGGCGTGCATGCGCTCTTTACCGTCAACGGTCGCCAGGGTGCGGGTGCATGCAACCTGAGCGTGCCTGATTGGGGTGGCCAGATGGCCAACCGGAACGTCGTCTTCAGGATCCCGACGCCAACGTTCGGCGCCGGTCTCATGGAGATGATTCCTGACAGCGCGATTCTGGGGAATCAGCGTGCGAATTCAGGAGCGAAGGCCGCGCTTGGCATCCGTGGGCGCGCGAACTTCTTCGTCTCCGGCCGCACGATCTCCGGTCAGACGAACAACAACGGTAATGACGGCACCATCGCGCGATTCGGCTGGAAGGCGCAGAACAAGTCGTTGCTGATCTTCTCGGGCGAAGCCTACAACGTGGAAATGGGGATCACGAATGACCTGTTCATGACCGAACGGGACGAGAACGCCAACTGTGAGTTCTCGAGCAACCCGAACAGCATTACCGATCCAGACGCGCCGACGCCGATCGACGCGATCAACTCGATCGAGAAGTTCACGTTCTTCATGCGGTTCCTGGCCCCTCCCACGCCGTCGGCGACATTGCCGGGCGGATCGACATCGATTAACACAGGCAAATCGGTGTTTGACGCTGTTGGCTGCGTGCAGTGCCACACAGCGTCGTTCACGACCGGGAAGTCGTCGGTCGCCGCGTTGCGTTACCAGCCGGTCCCGCTCTACTCCGACCTGCTCGTGCACGACATGGGCGTCGGGCTCGCCGACGGAGTCAGTCAGGGCTCTGCAAGCGGCCGCGAGTTCCGCACGGCGCCGCTGTGGGGGCTCGGGCAACGCATCTTCTTCCTCCATGACGGGCGCAGCTCGGATCTGATCAGTGCGATCAAGGCGCACGCGAGCTACGGATCGGAGGCGACGGGCAGCGTCATGCTGTACAACGCGCTCAGCGAGACGCGAAAACAGGACCTGCTGAACTTCCTGCGGTCGTTGTGATGGGTCAGCAGTAGGCGGTAGGCGGTAAGCGGTATGCAGCAGAGGCGCGGAGCCGGCTGCTGCCTACTGCCCACCGCAAACTTACAGGCAGTTGTGGTAGGTTCCTCTCTGTCTTTTTGAGAGGACCGCAATGAATCGAATTGTATTAGCAGCCATCACAGCAGCGGTGGTCGTGACGACGACATATGTGACGGCGATGGTCCCCGAGCAGGTCAAGATCGACTCGGGGATGCTCGCTGGCGTGGTCAGCGGCCAGCCGTCTGTCCGCGTATTCAAGGGCATTCCGTTTGCGGCGCCGCCGCTCGGGGAGAACCGATGGAAGGCGCCTCAGCCCGTGGCCAAGTGGGACGGTGTCCGCAAGGCGGATGCGTTCGGCGCGCCGTGCGCCGCAGGTGCGCCAGCGCCGGGTCGTGGCGGTGGTGGACGCGGAGCCGCAGCAGCAAATGCGGCACCGCAAGCTCCCGCCGCGCCGCCGCGCGAGCCTGCTCGTGCTGAGGACTGTCTTTATCTCAACGTCTGGACGAGCGCTAACAGCCCCGGCGACAAGCGGCCGGTGATGGTCTGGATCTACGGCGGCGGCTTCACCGGCGGCTCCGGCGGCCTTGCGTGGTACGACGGCGAGAACCTCGCCTCGAAGGGCCCCGTCATCGTCACCCTCAACTATCGACTCGGTTCGCTCGGCTTCTTCGCGCATCCGGAACTGGCGAAGGAGTCGGGACACAACGCGTCCGGCAACTACGGGATGATGGACGCGATCGCCGCGCTGCAGTGGGTCAAGAGGAACATCAGCGCCTTCGGTGGCGATCCGAATAACGTGACCATTGCCGGCGAATCCGCAGGTGCGATCATGGTGGGCGCACTCCTCGGATCGCCTCAGGCGAAGGGTCTCTACCATCGCGCGATCGCCGAGAGCGGCGGCTGGATGGGCCTGACGATGGGACGCATGGCGTCGGGGGAGGTCGCGCAGGCCAACGGCGTGAAGACGATGGAAGCGCTTGGTGTGAAGACGATTGCCGAGCTGCGCGCGAAGCCGATGAACGAGCTCGTTGGTCTCTCCGCGGGCGGACTCATCGTGGACGGCTACGTGATTCCGGAGGACGTCTCGCTCACGTTCATGAACGGCAAGCAGCACGCCGTTGACGTGCTGACCGGCTCGAACAAGGACGAAGCCAACTTCGGCGTGTGCCCGGGAGCAGGGGGACGCGGCGGCGGTCCTGCGTTGACCGCAGATGCGTTCAAGACAAATGCGCAGCGCAAGTTCGGTGAGGCTGCGGGTGAATACGCGAAGCTCTATCCCGTCGCATCCGATGTCGATGCGCCGTCAGCCGCGCACGTCGCATGCGCCGACGAAATCAACTGGAACATGCGGCAGTGGGCGGTTGCGCAAGCGAAGGCCGGGAAGAAGGCCTACACCTACTTCTTCACGCGCATCCCGACGCTCAATGGCGCACCCTCACCTCAGGGCGCGACGCACACCGCGGAAATCTCGTACGCGTGGAACAACCCGAAGGGCCAGGCCACTCAGACGTGGAACGACGTGGACACGAAGCTCGCCGACACCATGTCGTCCTATTGGGTCAACTTCATCACCAAGGGTGATCCGAACGGCAACGGCCTGCCGAAGTGGCCCGAGTACAAAGACCTGACCAACGGTCGCGTCATGGTGTTGGGCGACACGGTGCAGGTGGAATCGGCGCCCGCGGCGGCAAAGCTCTCCTTCTATCAGGCTGCGTATCAGAGGCTGCTGAAGTCACCGAATACAGGGACGAACTAGCTATTTGGTGATTCCGACACACAGAGGCACTGAGGCACAGAGAGTATATTTCTCTGTGTCTCACCGCCCCCGCCTTCGCGGTTCGTGCTTCAATACCGCTTCGGTGAGTCCTCGCCGTAGCTCGTAGTTGGCAGACGAGCGCAGGCGGGTCGGTATGTCGTAGTCATGCGTTTGGCATTTCGAAGTCTCGCTCGCACCCCACGCATGTTCGCATGCGCGGTTGTGTGTCTCGCTGGCGCAATCGGGGCCGCCACCGCCGTCTTTGCAATCGTGAACGGCGTCGTGTTGCGGCCTCTTTCGTTTCAGCACAGCGATCGACTCGTCGCCATCTGGGGAGTGAGCCCGGGTCGTGACACCGTCAAGCGCGGGTTCTCGTGGCCCGACACGCTCGATCTGTCGCGCACGGTGCGCAGCCTCGACGGTGTGGCGGCCATGGCAAACGCTCCCGCCGGCATGACGCTCACCGGCCGCGGCGATCCCGTGAAGATCCCGATGTGGATCGTCTCCGGAAATTTCTTCGAGGTGCTCGGCGTGCCTGCAGCGCTCGGCCGTACGCTGACCGAGGCCGCGGACGTGCCGAATTCGCAGCCCACCGTCACGATCGGTTATGCCCTGTGGCGCGATCGCTTCGGAGGAGATCCAGCGATCGTCGGACAGACGCTCACGCTCGACGGCCGCTCATTCGTCGTCTCCGGCGTCGCACCGCGCGGATTCGCGTATCCGCCGCAGGCGCAGATGTGGGTCACCATCGCGCACGGCGTGCCCGAATACGTTGACAACCGATCCGTCGGCTGGCTCGAGATCATCGGGAGGATGAACGTCGGTATCACGCCGGCTGCCGCACGTGCGGATCTCGCCATCCCGCTCGACGAGCTGACGAAGCGCTATCACGCCACCCGTGGACGCGAAGACGTCTCCGTCGTCCCGCTGCAGCGCGAGCTGCTCGGTGATACGCGGCCGGCGCTGTGGGCACTGCTCGCCGCCGTGCTCGTGCTGCTCGCTGTTGCGTGCGCCAACGTCGGTGGCCTTCTTCTGGTGCGGAGTGCAGCGCGGTCACACGATCTTGCGGTTCGGCTGGCACTCGGCGCGAATCGTCGCCACGTAGTTGGTGAGGCGCTGGCGGAGTCGTCGGTGCTGATGGTGGTGAGCGGAGTGCTCGGCGTCGTCCTGGCGGTGGCGATTGTCCGTGTCGTTCGTGCGGCTGCGCCAGGAAACATCCCGGGCATCGCTGACGTGAGGATCGATTGGCGTGTGGTCGCGTTCGCGCTCGTCGTCACGGGCGTATCGATTGCCCTCTGTGCGATCGCACCTGTCGTGCAGTCGCTCTCTCGAGACGTGATGGCGCTCCTTCAGCAGGGCGGGCGTTCGCTGGCTGGTGAGGGTGGTCGCGCGCGGCGCGCGCTCGCGGGCGTCGAGATCGCGCTTGCGGTGTTCCTGCTGGTGATGGCGACGCTCGTCACTCGAACACTCATCAACCTTCAGGCCGTTGACGTCGGGTTCCATGCCGATCGCATCCTCGCGTTCGACGTCCCGCAACCAACGAGCCGGTATCCCGACGCGCGCGCAAGCCAGGAGTTCGCCGATCGCCTGCTTCCGCGGATTTCGACACTTCCCGGAGTACAGCGTGCGGCGTCCGTGCTCCTTCGGCCGTTGTGGGGCGTCGCTGGCATGGACTGGTCGGTGACGATTGAAGGGCAGTCGCCGACCGATGCCGCGCAGAATCCGCTGACGAATCTCGAAGCCGTGTCGCCCGGCTACTTCGACACGATGGGGATTCGGCTCGTGCAGGGGCGCGACATCAGCGATGGCGATCGCGAGGGGCGCGCCGGCGCTGCCGTCGTCAGCGAGAGTTTCGTGAAGCGCTTCTGGCCCCACGGGAACGCGCTCGGGCGGCGGCTCAAGTTCCCGTTGCCTGGATCGTCATTCGATCGACAGTGGTTCACTGTCGTTGGGATCGTCGGCGACGCGAAGTACCGTGAGCTTCGCGGCAGTCGGCTCGATCTCTACATCAGCTCCGCGCAGTGCCCCTATCCCGTCCACCAATTCGTCGTCCGTACGTCCACCGGACGGCCAGACTCGATTGCAGGAGCCGTTCGTGCTGAAGTCCGCGCACTCGATCCGGCGTTGCCGATCGACGATGTGGTGGTGCTGAGCGACGCAGTGCAGTCGCAGATCGCTAACCCGCGCCTCGTGGCATTGACGCTGAATGGATTCGCAACGACCGCGTCGGCGCTGGCGGCGCTCGGCCTGGGCACCCTCATTGCGTGGCAAGTCAAGCTCCGCACGCGCGAAATCGGCGTGCGACTCGCGCTCGGCGCGACGCCGCGTCAGGTCATTGGCATCGTCATGGCCGAGAGCATTCCCGTCGTCGCGGTCGGCGTGGCTGTCGGTCTCGCCTCGGCGCTGCTGCTCGGGGGATTCCTGGAGACGCTGCTCTTCGAGGTTGCCCCGTACGATCCCGTCAGTGTTGTTGTCGCCGGCGTGTCGGCAGCAGCAATAGCACTCCTCAGTTCGTTCGTCACGGCTCGAGCTGCTGCGCGCATCGATCCGCTGATTGCATTGCGCGACAGCCACTAGTCTTTTTCAAACGCAGAGATCGCAGAGATCGCGGGGGGCCACGGGTGTCGCCCGGCCATCGGCCGGGCTGATCGATCGAGCGGACTGGGGATCACAAGCCCGCCCCGTGGTTGATGGCTTGTGATTCCCAGTCGCGCTCGACCCATGCCGCGTGATGCGCGGCACACCCGTGGCTGCATGCCTTCCTCCGCGATCTCAGCGATCCCTGCGTTGATATTTCTCCGCGCCCTCTGCCTCCTCCGCGCCCCTGCCGTGCGATCATCAGATCGCACGTGAGAACTGAAGCAAACAACCGGATCGCGCTCGAGACGCTAGACGCCAGGCTCAAGATTCTGCTCCCCGAGGAGTACCGCGACTCGTACGAGGAGATGCAGCCGAAAGCGATGGGCTCGGCGCCGCTCAAGTACGACGCTGAGGGGCTGGTCGCCTGGGACGAGATGTGGGGAAGCTTTTGCGATCTCGCGATGGCAGGCGGACCTCCACACAAGGGCGTGCTGCTCGAGCCCGGCAACGAAGCGGACATCGACGCCGAATACGGACGCTACGACTCGGCCGCCGAAGAGATCTGTCGCGGCATCAGGATGGTCACGGGCCTGCGGTCGTACATGTCGCCCACCCCTGGCTGGGTGTGCGTGACGTGCCTCGGCGATGCGATGGCGGGGTGGCTGCATCGAGCGATCGTGATGGAGAACGTCGCCGCCCGCCGTCGCGGCGCCGTCCTGGAACTACCGGTGGCACCGCACTTCCGTCTCGAGAAAGAGATCAAGAACGTCATCACCGTCATCGCGAAGACCTGCCACTACTGGCTCGGCCACATGCCTCGCGAGCAGCAGCAGGCGATCGCCGAGCTGTTCGTGACGATGGCTGCGGAGTCGCCTCTGGTCGAACCAGACCTCTCGAGTCATGACGACGAGCGTGCCGGAGCGGTGGCGGCGCTCATTCAGCGGGACACCGGCCTGACACGATCGAATCACCGCTATCCTGGCTGGCTCGGCATCGAAAGCCCGAGCATTCGCGCTGCCGTGTGGATGATGCGCGCGCTGGTGGCGAGCAATGTCCTGTCGCGGCGTGAGGGCACGACGCTGTTCGTGCCGATCAACGCGGCACTCGACCCGCACGGAAAAGTGGTCGCGCGCATGCTTGCGGACGTACATCGCATCGCGTCCGCGCGAGGCGTGCTTTAGAAAACTCCCGACTTCCAACGCCCAACTTCCAAAAACCGTCAATTTGGGAATTGGAGATTGGGAGTTGGGAGTTGACAGCGTTTCTGCCGTATAGAATCCCCGTATGCCTGTATCAATAGATCGCCGCCATTTCCTCGCCGCGCTACCAGCCCTGGCCATGTCGCCACGGTTGCTCGTACAAGCGCAGGCGCAACCGCAGTTCCGCATCAACGGCCTCAGTCAGATCACGCTGACCGTTTCGGACGTCAAGCGCTCGCTCGATTTCTACCAGGGACTGTTCGGCATGCCGGTGCAGGCACGTCAGGGATCGACAGTGCTCCTGCGGATCGGCAACGGTCCTCGATTCCTCGCGCTGCGGCAGGCTGCAACAGGCGAACGACCGAGCATCAGCGCGCTGGGCTTCGGCGTTCAGGACTTCTCAGTCGATCGCGCGATGCAGACGCTCGCCGCTCACGGCATCACGGCCGCGCCGGCGAACGCGGACAAGCCAGGACCCAAGCAGGCACTCGTGCGCACGCGTCGTCAGAACGAAGGCGGATCGGCGGACGGCAGCACGCGCGATCTCTTCGCGGCCGATCCAAGCGGCATCGTCTTTCAGCTGCACGACGTCAGCTATTGCGGCGGCAGCGGCGCACTCGGCAACGTCTGTCCGGTGGCGGAGCCGTCGCCCAAGCCTGGGATCATCGCGCTCAAGGACACCAGTCACTTCACGATCGCGGCGAGCGACCCGACGACCGTGCCGATGTACATGGAGCTGTTCGGGCTCAAGCCGATGGTGTATCAGGCAGCGACGCCGGCCTGGCAGATCGGCAACGGCGTTCACTTCCTGATGTTCATCGGCGGTGGTGGTCCGACGCGTGGCGGCGGCGCAGCAGCACCTCCCGCTGGTGGTGCGCCACCTGCGGGTCGCGGTGGCGCCGGCGGAGGACCTGCTCGTCCCTCCGCAATCGATCACGCCTGCGTGGCGATGGAGAACTTCGATCCCGCTGTTGTCACGAAGCTGCTGGTCGGCTACGGACTCAAGCAGCAGGATGGGCAGGGACGATCGCCGCTGGTGACCTACATCTCGCTTCGCATGCCGAATCGCGGTGGCGCTGAAGGTGGGACACCCGAGCTGTACCTCACGGATCCTGATGGCCTCGCCATCCAGATTCAAGACGTGAAGTACTGCGGCGGTGGCGGCTTCCTCGGTGAGCTGTGCCCGCCCCTTCCGCCTGCGTGACATTTCACAATTGCTCACTCGTCGGACCACCCCGAACGCGTGAGGCTCGGCAACGCTTCCGCAATGTATGATCGCAGGCCATTCGCGGCCTCAGCGAGGAGAGTCTCTGCATGAAAGCAAAGTGGTTGCTGGCTGTGTTCACGTGTGCCGTGTTGATCGCGCTCGCGGCGTGGACGACAGTCGATTCGGTGTCGACCCAGGTCTTCGCTCAGGCGAACCCCGCTGCACCAGCACAGGGTGGGCGCGCAGGTGTGCCCCCGGGAGCGCCCGGTGGCGGGCGCGGACGTGGCGCGCCGCCACCGATCCTCGGACCACCGGCCGGCGTGCAGCCGCTGCCGGTCGACATGTTCTCGTCGAAGAACTTCTACAAGGACCGCGCGAACTGGCTCGATAAGCGCTACTACCGCTGCAACAATCCGCGTCAGATCTACTCGATGTGGGACGGGCAGCGCATCGGCCCGAAGCCGCCGGAATCCGCATCGTGGGGCGACTGCAACGACGACTGGCCGCGCGAGCGCATCGTCAGCCCCTATCCCTACAAGACAGCGAAAGAACATTACGAAGCGCTGCTGGCGCAGGCGAAGTCGAAGGGCGGCCCGACCGTCTACACGAAGGCGACAGTGCCTGACTGGGATGGCTACTATCGCCGCGACGGACAAGCGGACCGCGGCTCTGAGTGGATCTGGGGCGTGACGCAGGTGCCGACGGTTCTCTCGGTACTGACCCCTGAATACCAGAAGCGCATGGTGCAGACGGCGTATCACGAAGGCGTCACCAATGCACCGCAGTGGAGCGCGTCGTTCTGCTGGCCCGAAGGTTTCACGCGCTGGTGGTCGCAGCCGTCGCAGGCCGGCAACTTCCAGTTGACGATGACGCCGTGGAATGTGCAGTTCCTGTCGGGCATCGCCGACAACTTCCTGCGGCAGGTGATGGTCGGCAAGACCGCGCACGTGCAGAAGGTGCCGCAGTGGTACGGCGAGACGATCGGCTTCTGGGATGGCACGACGCTCGTGACATGGACGGCGAACGTGCAGGCCTGGCAGCTCTCGCACGTGATGTTCGAGAACAGCGGCAAGCTGGAAACCGTCGAGACGTTCAAGCCGGCACTCGACGCCAGCGGCAACTTCATCGGTCTCGATCACGAGACGATCTTCTATGACCCGGAAGCGTTCACGGTCCCTGTTCGCGCGTCGTTCCGTTTCGTGCGGGCCGCGACGCCGGACGATCCGAATCGCCGGTACACGTTCATCGAGTGCCTGAGCAACATCTTCAACACCGATGGCCGACCCAAGCAGACGACTGCGGCCGACTCACGCTTCGTCGATTACTACGGCCGTCCGTGGGCGAAGAATTGGGAAGAGCATTTCGAAAAGGGTTGGGATAAGCCGGCCGAGGAATTGGATACCGCGATCACAGATATCTTTAAGTAACCTGTCAACTCCCAACTCCCAGGTTTTCAACTCCCAATTTCACGATTCTGATTCGTTTGGGAGTTGGGCGTTGGGAATTGGGAGTGAACGCCTTTTTAGCTTTTGTTGGGAGGAGATATGAAAACGCGCACAGTCAAAGCTTCAGCGATGGCGGCGTGTCTGGTCCTGATCGCGGTGCTGTTCCAGAGCCCCGTGTCCACTCATCACTCGTTTGCGATGTACGACCAGACCAAGACCGTGACGCTGACCGGCGTCATGAAGCAATTCGTGCCTCAGGCCAATCACGCCGAGCTGCACTTCATCCTGCTCGCGCCGGATCACAAGGCGCTGGCGAAGGGCGCCGATGGCAAATACGTCGAGTGGGGCGTCGAGATGGCGGGAACAGCGGCGATCGCGCAACAGGGCATAACCGGGTCAACGTTCCCCCCCGGAACGGTGTTCAGCGTCCATCTGAATCCACTGCGTGACGGATCGAATTTCGGCTCGCGAACAGGTGCGCTCGCCAAGTGCCCGACCGACTCGGCGACCAACAAGCCGAAGCTTCCCGAAGCCGGCAAGCACTGTGACTCGGTTCCAGGCGCGACGCTCATCGGCGGCAACGCGTTCTAAGGATGAAGCAATTCGCTCTCTGGCTCTCCTCGACGTCGCCGAGCGTCTACATCCAGGAGCACAACACCTGGGCGATCCCCGCCATTCAGTCGATTCACATCATGGGGATCGCGTTGGTCATGGGATCCGTGCTGATGATCGATCTGCGGATCCTCGGATGGGCGTGGGTCGATCAGACGCTGCGCCAGACGACCAACCGATTCGGTCCCTGGCTGACCGGCGCGTTGTGGCTCCTGCTGGTCACGGGGATTCTGATGGTGATCGGCGAGCCCGTGCGCGAGCTGGTCACGTTTTCGTTCTGGGCCAAGATGGCGCTCGTCGCCATCGGCGCAACCGTCGCGATCGTCTTCCAGCGGACCCTCCGTCGCCACGAGCAGCACTGGGAAGACACGCTCGTCCACAGCCGATCGATCAAGTCGGCCGCCATCCTGACCTTCCTGATCTGGATCTGCATCATCTTCCTCGGTCGCCTGATTGCGTATGACCACGTGTGGGGAAGCTGGTCGCCCTCGGAGCGGCAATAGTGGACGTCGCCGCGATACTCGAGTGGCTCCAGCAGACGAGCCTTGCGGTTCACATTCGTGACTCGCTCTTTGCCTTCCCGCTGATCGAATCGACGCACGTCATCGGCCTGACCCTCGTGTTCGGCACGATCGCCATCATCGATCTGAGGCTGCTCGGAGTGGCCTCAACGAATCGCTCGTTCGAGCGGTTGGCGGCAGACATTTTGAAGTGGACGTGGGTCGCGTTTCTTCTGACGGCGGTCACCGGCGCACTGATGTTCATCACGAACGCACCGGTGTATTTCCACAACACGTACTTCCGGGTGAAGATCGCGCTGCTGTTCCTGGCCGCGCTCAACATGCTCGTCTTCGAGCTGACCACGCGGCGCTCTGTGCAGCAATGGGATCGGGACCCGTCCGCTCCGCCACTGGGTCGTGCGGTGGCCGCGGTATCGCTCGTCATCTGGATTTGCGTGATCATCACGGGCCGGATGATCGGCTTCACCACCACGCGCGCGTCGCTGACCGAACCCGCACCGGTCGAGCAGAACCTCGAGGACCTGCTCGGGTTTCCCGGTGACAGCGCACCTGCGCCCGCGCCAGAGAACAAGTAGCCCCTACATCCTTCGCCGGATGAGCAGCAACGTCTGATCGTCGATCTGCTTGCCGTGTGCACGAGCCTGCGCGAGCATCTGGTCGGCAATGGCCGCGAGCGGTCGATCGCCGCTCGACTGCAGCACGTTCTTCGCCCAGTCGAAGCCGAGATCCTCCCGCTCCTCGTTGAACACCTCGATCAAGCCGTCGGTCAGCAGCGCGAACACGTCTCCGGGACGGCATTCGATCGACGATGACGAGAACGTCGCCTCGTCGAACATGCCGACGGCGAGTTGTGGGGATGTGACTTCATCGACGCGGCCATTGCGGACACGCAGAATCGGCAGGTGACCGGCGACCGCGCATTCAACCTCGTTGCAGGCGCCGCCGCGGATGCAGGCGACGGTGACGAACGTGTTCGACTGCTTGAGGGGCATCAACACGGCATTGATGTCGGCGAACAATGCGGCGATGGAGCCGCCGGCCCTGGCGCGCATCCGAAGCGCGCTCTTGAACATCCCCATGATGACCCCTGGACCCACGCCGTGTCCGGAGACGTCGGCAACGTAGCCAAGCCAGGCGTTGTCCTGCTCGACGAGGTCAACCAGATCGCCGCCCACGTCGCCGCTTGCCACCGACCATCCGAGAAACTCGAACTCGCCGAGGCGTCGCTCGATCGCCGGCACGAGCACGCGGTGGATGTCGCGCGCGAGCGCGATCTCGGCCTGCGCGCGTAGCAGGCTGGTGGCGGTGACGCTGATGAACCGGAGGAAGCAGGTATACCCGACAGCCACCGTCACGATGATGCCCACCGCGTCGAGCGTGAGGCGACCCGGCGGCGCGGACGGCAGAAAGGTGAAGACACGCGGGACCAGGAACACATACGTGAAGTGCCCAGCGGCCATCGCCACGTAGCCCCATCGCCGCATCGGCATCGAGACGACCGCGTAGCCGACCGCGAAGAGGCCGGAGAAGATCACGTTGGACCAGAGGAGCATCGCCGGTTGACGGCCGCGCGTGAGGATGTCGAGCGCGAAGCCGATCATCGCGAACGTCCAGAAGATCGCGAGCCACAGATAGATCAGTTGTCGCGCGGGTACCGTGCGCACGAGTTCCGGTAGCGAACCACGTGTATTCCAGGATGTAAAAGGAAGACGGCCAGGCACATCCGTATCCTATGCGCGTCATTCGCCCCAGCGAAATTGCGCATGCACGAGCCGCACGTTGCGTCGGCGTCATGTGTGCATGTCAGGCTACCGATTTGCTGACGCTCCTCGCGTCGCGCGAGGTCAGCAACATGTTCGTGAACGTCGGGAGGTGTTCGATGGCTGTTGCGACAGCGACGTTACTGGGACGGCCGGTCTGGTACGAGTTGATGACCAGCGACATGAAGTCGGCCGAAAACTTCTACAAGGCAGTCGTAGGGTGGAAGACGGCGCCATTCAATGGCGCGGGGCAGCCCTACACGATCTTCAATCGCACGGGTGATGTGGGTGTCGGCGGCGTGATGACCAAACCCGTCGAAATGAAGGCCCCGCCATTCTGGGCGATGTACATCGGTGTGCCAAAGCTCGAAGAGGCAGCGGCGACGATCAAGAAGCTTGGTGGCAAGACGCACACCGAGGTGATTCAGATCCCGGATGTCGGTCGCATCCAGATGTTCATGGATCCGCAGGGCGCGGCGTTCTACATCATCGAGCCCGCGAGCAGCGAGCGCCGTCCGGAAGGCGCGCCTGAAGTCGGCGAGGGGTCGTGGCACGAGCTGATGACGACCGACTGGCAGGCGGCGATGAAATTCTACGAGGAGGCCTTCAACTGGCAGCCCACCGAGAAGATGGACATGGGGCCTGACGGCACCTACCAGATGTTCAATCGCCCGCACGGGATGATCGGCGGCATGATGAACATGCCGAAGGCGATGGCGAACGTCCCGCCGCACTGGTTGATCTATTTCCGCGTGCCGGACGTGGATGCCGCCGCCGAACGTATCAAGGCGAATGGCGGCACGGTGCTCAGCGGGCCGATGGAGGTGCCAGGTGGCGATCGCGTCGTCACTGCGGCGGATCCGCAGGGCGCTGCATTCGGGCTCCACGCGAAGAAGGCGTAACGCGTTTGACTCACTTGAAGGCGTTCGTGCGAGCGCGCAGGAACGCCTTCAACGATGCTTCGATGTCGGCCGGCAGCGTGACCGTCGTCGCGTCACGCAGGATACGCGGCGTCGCCTGATACGATGCGACGAAGGCGGCGCATCGCGCGCAGCCCGCGACGTGCGCCTCGAGTGCGGCGCTCACGTCGGGCGGCAGCACGCCTTCGATGAAGTCCATCAGCAGTTCGACGCCGGACGCGCAAGCCACAGGGGTCACGGCTTCACTCCTACAAGGTCACTCAGATAACCGCGCAACATCAGCCGCGCGCGATGCACTCGTTGCCGGACTGCCGCCGGCTCGATGCCGAGGACGTGTGCGACGTGCGCCGTCGGCAGCTCTTCGAGGTCGCGCAGGACGAACGCCTCGCGATAGGTGTCGGGCAGGCGTGCGATGACATCGCGTGCCTTCTCCGCCAGCGCCTGGCGATCCAGCATTTCGTCTGCGCACGAGGCCACCTGCAACTGCGCCGGCGTTGCGGTATGGGTGCCGTCGGCATCGAATCGCGGGAGGTAGGCCTCCAGCGATTCGGCCGGACGACGGGCGGTGGCGCGCCGGTGCATGAGCGCGGCATTGGTTGCAATGCGGTAGAGCCACGTTGCGAACTGCGCCTCGCCACGAAACGACGGGAGATGCCGGTATACCTGCAGGAACGTGTCCTGTAGCACGTCGGGCGCCTCGGTATCGCTGGTCAGCCGGCACACGAGCCGAAAGACTCGCGCCTGATACCGCTGCACGATCGTCTCGAAGGCGGAGCTGTCCCCGGCCGCGGCGCGCCCCGCGAGCGTCTCGTCGCTCGGTTCCACGGCCGGGACGACCATGCTCAGTCGCTCTGACGCTCTTGAATCGCGGCTTTCACCTTTGCCGCCAGCTCCGGCGTGACCTCGGTGATGCCGTGCGTGTGCGCGGCATGCGCCGCCACCATGTGCATGAGTTCCTCTTCGGTCGGCGCAGTTGCCTCGAATGGGCAGTCCGGTACGAGCGCTGCGCAGGCAATGTACTTGTCAATGTTGGTTCCAGGTGCAGGCATCTTCGTGCTCCTTGTGAATGACTGCCCTTGAGATGCCGCTACGCCCGCGGTGTGACGCGACCGCTCACCGCCAGTCACATTGTCACACTGCGCTACGTCGCGGCATCGAACAGTTGGGATGTCTCTCTACCTGGCAGAACTGTGGCGGTATCCAGTGAAGTCGCTTGCCGGCGAGCGGGTGTCGAGCACCACGCTGTCGCCGGACGGAATGGCCGGCGACCGAATAGTGCGCGTACGCGGACCGGAGGGTGTTCGTACGTCGCGGCGCCATTACCGGCTTCTCGGGCTGCGCGGGACGCTCGATCCCGGCGGCCGCCCGCAGATCAACGGCCATCCATGGGACAGCGACGAGGCGCTCGCACTCGTCAGGAAGGCTGCCGGCGCCGACGCCTGGCTCGAAGCGTTCGAGGGACTCGACCGGTTCGACATTCTGCCGTTACTCGTCGCCACTGACGGTGCCGTTGCCGCATTCGGGCGCGATGTTCGCCGCCTGCGTCCGAACATCGTCGTCGGCGGCGTCGAGGGGCTGGCCGAACGCGGGTGGGTGGACGGCGAGCTTCGCATCGGCGATGCCATCATTCGGCTCGACTCGCTCAGGTCACGATGTGTGATGACGACGATCGATCCGGACACGCTGCGACTGGATCAGGGCGTCCTGCGCGACATCGTCCGTCGATTCGAAAACAAGCTGGCGTTGAACGCGGAGGTCCTTCGCGGCGGAACCATACGCGTCGGAGACTCAGCCGAGGTCCAGACGAAAGAGTAGACTCGTGTCATGCCTCGCCTGGTGAGTACAAACACATAGGACCTGCCTACGATGAACGCGTTGCGTCGGTGGTGGCCTGACCTGCTCATCGTCGTCGGCGTGACCTGGCTGGCGTTTGCCTGTTCGGCGTACGCCGGTGACGGTAACCTCGAAGGCGAACTCGATCAGGGCGGTGGCGACGTCGCCGGGGACATCTCGTTCGGCTATACGCCGAGCGAGCGCATCGCTGTCGCCGCTGCGACCGCGCTCACAGCGGTCGGCGTGCTCGGCAAAATCAACCAGCGGCGCTCGAGTCCGTCGGTGTGAGATGAGACTCGCCGAGTTCTCCGACGTACCGGTGATCGACGTCGCTCCGCTGGTGCGCCACTCAGACGAGCGCGGCCAGACAGCGAAACAAATCGGATCCACCTGCCGTGAATCCGGCTTCTTCTACGTCGTCAACCATGGCGTCGATGAGTCGCTCTGCCAGCGGCTGGAGGGGCTGAGCCGCGAATTCTTCGCGCAGAGCGAGCCGCAGAAGATGCAAATCGCGATGTCACGCGGTGGGCGCGCGTGGCGTGGATACTTTCCGGTGGGTCGAGAGCTCACATCGGGCAAGCCCGATCGAAAAGAGGGGCTCTACTTCGGTGCGGAGCTAGCGCTCGATCATCCGGCCGTGCAGGCGGGTACGCCGCTTCACGGGCCCAACTTGTTCCCCGGCATTCCCGGCTTCCGCGAGACCGTGCTGGGTTATCTCGAATCCCTGACCGCGCTTGGCCATGCCCTGATGTCCGGTATCTCGCTCGGCCTGGGCCTCGACGAGCACTACTTCAAGCAGCACTACTACCGCGACCCGCTCATCCTGTTCCGCATCTTCAACTACCCGCACTCGATCGCGTCGCCGCCCGGCGAGACCGTGTGGGGTGTCGGCGAACACACCGACTATGGACTGCTCACGATCCTGCGGCAAGACGCTACCGGTGGTCTTCAGGTGAAATCGCGCTCGTGCTGGATCGATGCCCCGCCCATTCCGGGATCCTTTCTCTGCAACATCGGCGACATGCTCGAGCGCCTGACGCGCGGGATCTATCGTTCGACTCCGCATCGCGTGATCAACAGTTCGCCGCGCGATCGGCTGTCGTTTCCGTTCTTCTTCGATCCGAGCTTCGATGCCCGGATGCTGCCGGTAGCAGGTTTGTCGAACGACGGACTCGCTGATGATTCAGCGGAACGATGGGACCATGCCAGCGTGCACGAGTTCTCGGGCACGTATGGCGACTATCTACTCAGCAAAGTCTCGAAAGTCTTTCCCGAGCTGCGGAACGAAGTCCTCTAGCCCTCCCCGGTCTTGCTAAAGGCTCGTTCGCGATTGCTGCTGACATATCGGCAGTGTTGCTGACATGCCGGCATCGCCTGCTGAACGACCACGCCCTCACGTCCATAGATCGCCGTTTTTTATTGGCACGGGTCTCGCCCTCACGCGGATCGGCATCGCGAATGACGAAGTGAGGGTTCCATGCACCGATTCTTGTTGCTGATCATGCTGCTGGCCGCGACACCACTGCTACAGGCGCACGACAAAACTCCTTGGGGCGACCCGGATCTCCAGGGTGTCTGGAGCAACCAGACGCCGACACCACTGGAGAGGCCCGACGCGCTGGCCGGAAAGACAACGCTCTCCGAGCAGGAGGCAACCGAGTTCGAGAAGACGTCTCTCGAGCGATTACTTCACGTCTTTACCTCCCAGGTGCCGACTAGCGGCGAACTGAACGAGATCTGGCTCGAGACAGCCAAAGGCAGAGTGCCGCCGGGCCGGGGCACCTCGTTGGTCGTCGATCCACCGGATGGAAAGGTCCCCTTCACAACTGAAGGGCAGAAGCGATGGGACGCACTGCCGAAGATCGGAAAGCCGATGCTGGCGAATCGGCCCGAGGATCGGACTCAGGCCGAGCGATGCATCACCACGGATGGTCTGCTGGTGCCGAATCCGTTCTACAACAACTACTTCGAGATCGTTCAGGGACCCGGTTACGTGACGATTGTGACCGAGATGATGCACGAAGCACGCGTCATCCCGCTCGACTCGCGCCCGCATGTCGGCTCGAGCGTGCGCACGTGGTCGGGTGATTCGCGCGGGTGGTGGGAAGGCCAGACACTGGTGGTAGAGACCACGAATTTCAACGATCAGAAGCGTTTCCGCGGAGCGAGTGAGCAGTTACATCTAGTCGAGCGATTTACCAGGCTCGATGCAGACACAATCGAGTACCGGCTCACGGTGACCGATCCGGTGACGTTCACACGGCCGTGGACGCTCGTGAATGGCTTGTGGCGCGCGGACGATGGAATCTATGAGGTCGCGTGTCACGAAGGAAACGTCGGGCTCAAAGGCATTCTTGCGGGGGCACGTGCTGAGGAGCGGCAATAGCGCGAGCACCCGCACGGAGCGGCGGGCCTTCAGGCCCGCCTTTCGGAAGTTGTCCAATGTGCGTTCACTATGGGCAGCGACGCCGCGTCAGAGGTCGAGCGTGTTTCCTTTGGCTTCGCCCGCAGGATCCATGCGCCAACGTCCGCGCATACCGTGACGGAATCGTTCGCGCTCCTCGGGCGTCATGTGCTCCCAGCGTCCCCAACGGCGCGGGCCACGGCGACCGTGCATGCCGAATCCGCCAAAGAGAATGCGGCACAGCGCCAGCAGGCCGAGCGCCTGCCAGAACGTGATCTCCGGCACGCTGAAGAGTGCCGGCAGCAGCCAGTTCCACAGCCGCCGGACGACTTCGCCTCCGACGAAGACGAATGCCGCAAACGCCACCGGCGCCAGGATGAAGAACCAGATCATTCGCCTTCGCCTGTTGTACATGTCAGTGCCTCACGTGTTCAGGAACTCGTCGTAGATGTCCTGCAGCCGCTCGCGCAGGTGGAGCACCGCGTAGCGCTTGCGCGAGAGCAGCGTGTTCACGCTGACGCCGGTCTCCGCGGCCATCTCCTTGAAGCTGCGTCCTTCCAGT